>Ga0163150_10005487_pt1 | contig 16159 bp, 15 predicted proteins | sample OliLakLV19P2IB_FD_148628 | JGI IMG/M metagenome (GOLD analysis project Ga0163150, IMG submission 148628) | Freshwater microbial mat bacterial communities from Lake Vanda, McMurdo Dry Valleys, Antarctica - Oligotrophic Lake LV.19.P2.IB | ecosystem: Environmental > Aquatic > Freshwater > Lake >...
GAGCAGCCAGGTTCGGACGTCGCCATTGCGGGTGATGACAGGGATTTCGCCGAATTCTGGGATGCTGGATTCGCGGTGGAGCGCCATTTCGTTCCAGTGGCGCAGGGTCGGGATGTCCTCAATGGTGTAGCCGGCGGCAGGAGACCGGGTCGGGTAGACGGGCCAAATCTGGGCCTGCCTGCTCAGGATCGCGTCGGCGGGGGTCCCGGTGGGAGCCACCCAGCGCAGGGTCGGCTTTTCGCGGCGTGCGGCTTCTTCGAAGACCTGGACGAGGAAACCGGCGGGTCGCTGACCGGCAACGCTCCAGACGAGCGGGCGATACTCGTTGTAGCCGATGGTGACCGTCTCGCCGGCGTTTCCGGTGAGACTGGGAGAGCATGACGACGCGATCAGGGCGAGGACTGCGGCCAGACCCGCAATCGCTCCCCTGCGCGTTAACGCAAACCCGGCTCGGTCCGCATGAAAAAAGCTGCATGACTCAGCGAAATCCCGCCATCAATTTACCCGTAAACGAGGTGCTTTCGCAAATTCTCCTGGCTATACGGGAAGGAGATAACGTAATTATCGATGCCGAACCGGGAGCCGGCAAGACCACTCGTGTGCCTCCTGCACTGCTTTCTGTTGTTCCAGGCGAGGTAATTGTCCTGGAGCCGCGCCGTCTGCCTGCGCGAATGGCTGCCAGTCGAGTCGCTGCCGAACTGGGCGAGACGCTGGGGGAGACGGTTGGGTATCAGGTTCGTTTTGAAGAAATTAGCGGTCCCAGGACCCGTCTCAGGTTTCTTACCGAAGGGGTGCTCACAAGAAGACTGATATCGGACCCGAATCTGGAGCGTATTTCCGTAGTGGTGCTGGATGAATTCCATGAGCGTCATGTGGATTCGGATCTTGCGCTGGCCCTGCTTCGACGGCTGCAAACCACCACGCGGCCCGATCTCCGGCTGGTGGTGATGTCGGCGACGCTGGATACGGCCGAGGTCTCGTCCTGGCTGAGCGGTGTGGTGATTCATGCGCCGGGCAGAGTGTTCGACGTGGCGGTTCGATACGCCGGGCATTCGGGGGCTCCGCTGGAAGAGCAGGTGGCCACTGCCGTAAACGCCGCCGTGCGCGAAGGCTGCGACGGGCACATCCTGGTATTCCTGCCAGGTGCGGCCGAGATTCGCCGTACGATGCGGGCCTGCGAGGGCATCGCGAAAGCCGCCGATTTGTGGATTGCCCCGCTGTACGGCGACCTCCCGACAGAGGAGCAGGATCGCGCCGTTCTGCCTTCGAAACAACTTCGTCTGATCTTGTCTACCAACGTAGCCGAAAGTTCGTTAACAATCGATGGCGTTACAACCGTTGTCGACAGCGGGCTGGCCCGCATTGCGGGGGACTCGGCCGCAACGGGACTGCCGACGCTGGAGGTTCGGCGCATCAGCAAGGCATCGGCGAAACAGCGCGCCGGTCGGGCGGGCCGGACGGCGCCGGGCCGTGCCATCCGACTGTATTCGCAGGACGATTTCCAGCGTCGCCCGGACTACGATGTGCCCGAGATTCGGCGGCGGGAGATGTCGCAGGTGCTGCTGGAGCTGAGGGCAATGGGCCTAAGGGATCTGGCATGGCTGGAGCCGCCCCCGGCGCAGGCGCTGGCTGCGGCATCGGAACTGCTCGACAGGCTGGGAGCGGACCGATTCACGCGGGAGATGGCGCGGCTGCCTCTGCATCCCAGGTTGTCGCGAATGCTGCTGGAAGCGGAGCGGCGGGGTGTCGCGGGTGAGGCGTGTCGGGTAGTGGCGCACCTGAGCAGCGGGGATCGGGCCGAGCATACCGATGTGCTGGAGGCGGCGCACCGGTCGTCGTCATGGCGAGCTTCGCAAATCGAGAAGCAGATGCGGCGGCTGATTCGAGCGCCGCGGGAGGACCGTGGGAGTGACGAGGATTTGCGGATCGCGCTGTTGACAGCGTTTCCGGACCGGGTTGCGCGGCGGCGGTCGGGCAGGGATGTGCAATTGGCTAACGGGATGCCGGCGGTGCTCGCCGAGGACTGGAACTCGGACTTGCTGGTGGCAGTGGATGTGGAGGACCGGCGGTCGGGGCCTCCCGTAATCCGGGCGGCGAGCGCGGTGGAGCCGGAGTGGCTGCTGGATTTGTTTCCGGACCGGATCCGCGAGCGCAACGAGGTGACGTGGAACCGGACGGCGGAACGGGTGGAGGCGGTCAGCGCTCTGCTGTATGACGAGGTGGTGATTGAGGAGAATCGGGGAGCTCAGCCACAGGCCGAGGCAGCTTCGGCGCTGCTGGCGGAGAAGGCGGTGGAGGCGGGGCTGCACCGGTGGACCGATGTGGAAGAGCTGACGGCGTTTCGAAACCGGGTGGCGTTTGCGGCGGAGTACGCTGAGGCGGTGACTCCGTTGGACGATGCGCTGGTGGAGGGGGCGCTGCGCGATCTGTGTTTCGGGCTGCGGAGTTTTCGGGAACTGGAAAGTGCGACCCGGGCTGGGGGCCTGTTGCAGGCGATCCGGTCGAGGCTGGGGCAGGCCGCGGAGCGCGCACTGAACGAGTACGCGCCAGAGCGGATCGCGCTGAAGCACCGGCAGGTTCGGGTGACGTATATTCCGGGTCAGCCTCCGTCGATTGCGTCGCGGCTGCAGGATTTCTTTGGGATGAAGGAGACGCCCCGGATCGCCCGGGGGCGGGTCGCGCTGGTGGTGCATTTGCTGGCCCCGAACCAGAGGCCGGTGCAGATGACTACGGATCTGGCGGGATTTTGGGCGAGGCTGTATCCCCAGGTTAGGAAGGAATTGAGTCGCCGTTACCCGAAGCACTCATGGCCGGAGAATCCTGGGTAACGGCACTCGGATTGCAATGTACATGGCAGGAGGCATGTGATGAACTGGAAAAAACTCCTGTTGATGGTTCCGTTGGTGGCGCTGACTTTCGCGCCTGCAGCTGATGCTAAGGACCACGACAAGTGGAAGAAGCATTCAGAGCGGAACTACCGAGATCGGTCCAATAACAACGGGTACTACAACGGCAATAGCCGGGGGTACACAGGTCTGGACCGGAATCGCGATGGCGTGATCGAGCGCTACGAATGGCGCGGGAATAACCGCTCGTTCGAGCGCCAGGATCGCAACCGGGATGGTCGGATCACTCCTCAGGATCGGAACCGGTACAGGAATGACTCGAATCGTTACTACCCGTATTACGGTCGGTAGTTGAGAAGCCGCCTGTCTTAGTCCTCGGCCGGGCCTTTGATGGCTCGGAAGCGCTCCGGCAGGTGCTGCTTTGTGGTGGTTTTCCAGTCTGCCAGCGGCGGAGCGCCGATTCCCTGGAAGAATTTGTGCAGACCGCTTTGCAGGCTGCGGACCCGGTCGGCATAGGCCGGGTCCTTCAATACGTTTTTCTTCTCGCCTGGATCTACTTCCAAATCATACAATTCACTCGGGAATTGCGCCGTGCGCTCAATATACTTGAGCGTGCGGGTTCGCACGGCTCGGACGTAGCTGTACTCGAAATACAGCCGATCTCGCCATTCGGCGGGAGGCTTGCTGCCGAGAAATCCGGCGTAGCTGACACCGACTCGCTTTTTGTCCGGCGGACCGGCTGCGACTCCCAAATAGTCGAGGACTGTTGGGAACAAGTCGTAGCTGGAGATCATGGCGTCGACGGTGGCTGGTTTCAGCTTTGCGGGCTGATTCCAGATCATCGGGACGCGGATGGACTCTTCGTACATGTTGTACGGGACGGTGCCGTTTCCCTTCCCCCAGACGCCGTGGTGTCCGGCATTCCAACCCTGGTCGGCGGTAAAAATAACCACCGTATTGCCGCGGACGCCCATCGCGTCAAGCTTTCCCAGTACCCTTCCGATGTTGTAATCCATACCGGAAATCAGGGCCGAGTAGGCGAGTTGGCTTTTCCTGTTACCGTGATGAATCGCGAGCCCGGAGTTTTGCGCCTCATTCATGGGCGTATCCGGGAAGCAGGAGAACTTGCTGTCGGCGTACGGGGCGGCATCCCGTTGCGGGTAGTAGTTGAACGGCGTGTGCGGCGCGTAGAACGGGACCATCAGGAAAAATGGCTTCGTTTTGACAGAGTCCAGGAAGTCGAGCGCGAAGTCGACCTGCAGGTCGGTCTTGTAGCCCTTCGGGTCGACGGTCTTGCCGTTGTGGACGAAGCCGGGGTCTTTGTACGTCCCGCCGCCACCTGGAACGGTGGCCCAGTAGCTGAATCCGCGCTGCGTTTCTTCGTCGCGGCCCATGTGCCATTTCCCGGTCATGCCCAGAGTGTAGCCGGCCTTCTGGAGCAACTCCGTGTACGTAAGGTGCCCGTCGAGAAATGGCATGGCTTTCTCCCCGGCCGAGTCTTCCGGCAGCAGGAAATCCTGCACGCCGTGGCTGGACGGGAGCTTGCCGGTGATGTAGGTCATACGGCTCGGCGAGCAGACAGGCGTTGCCGCGAACGCGTTGCTAAAGAAGACGCCGCCTCGCTTCAGCGAATCGAGGTTGGGCGTCTCCATGCACTTGTTGTACCCGGTTGCCCAGGCGCCGTGGTCGTCTGTCATGAACAGGACCACGTTGATTTTCTGTGCCGCAGGGGTGCCGCCGCGCTGAGCCGATAAAGCGCCGGCAGCCAGCAGGGATGTGATGAATTCGCGGCGGCGCATGGGTTTAGACCGTGTCGACCCAGCCGCGGCGCTCGTGGCTCTCGATCACCTTTTCCAGCAGCTTCATGCCGTGCAGGCCGTCAGCAAATGTGGGGTACTCCACAGCGGCTGAGCGGTCGGCGACATGTTTGTAGAAGCGCCGGAAGTTCATCTTGTGGGTATCGTCGTAGCCTTCGCTGTGGCCGCCGGGAAGGTCGGCATAGGCGGCAGCAGCGGGCAGCATAATGGACGGGTCCTTGAGGATGATCTGGTTCGGCGAGTTGCGGTAGCCGACCCAGAGCTCGTCTGGCCGCTCCTGATTCCACATTACGCCGCATTTGGTGCCGAAGATCTCCATCTGGAACCGGTTCTTGCAGCCCGCGTTTACCTGGCTGACAGTAAATGCGCCGCGCGCCCGGTCGCCGAGGTGGAGCAGAACGGCTCCGAAGTCCTCCGTGTCGATGGGCACGGAGGTGTAGTCCTCGGGGGTGAGCGTCTTGCCGGTGAAGGTTTCGATCTCACCCTTCGGCTTCTTGCGGGTCTTGTGGACGATGGTGAGATCGGCACACAGGGCGGTGATTTCGAGGCCGGTGAGGTGCTGCACCAGGTCCATCCAGTGGGATCCGATGTCGCCCATGGCACGCAGGGGACCGTTGGCGGCGCGTTCGATGCGCCAGTTGTAGTCGGTGTCATAGAGCAGCCAGTCCTGGGAGTAGGTGCCCTGAACGACGAGCACTTCGCCGAGCTGGCCAGCTTCGATCATGCGCCGCATCTGCTGCACCACGGGGTAGTAGCGCAGGTTGTGGTTGACGCAGTTGGGGACGCCTTTTGCCGCGGCGAGGTCGACCATTTGCTGGGCCTCGGCGACGGACATGCTCAGCGGCTTCTCACAGAGAACCGCTTTCCCGGCCTCGATAGCGGCCTTCGAGACGGGGTAGTGTAACGAGTTCGGTGTACAGACGTGGACGGCCTCGATTTCGGGATCGGCGAGCAGCGCCTTGTAATCGCCGTAGCTCTTGTCGACACCGATTGACTGGCCAAAACGGGCCGCTTCGGCGTCGTCCACGCCGGACACCGCCACGAGATCGACGTTTCCAAGGCGGCGGATGGCTTCGGCATGTACTTTGCCCATGAAGCCGGCGCCAATAACCGCAGTTTTCACTCTCCGCATAAGTTGGGTGCAGTTCCTTTCCGGATTGAATGCAGGGATTGCCAGTGATACTCTATCACCCCCCCGGATGGGTCACGCGTCGAGTGGTCTCGAAACATAACCGGCATGTTGCGTGTTGGTACACTATGGGACGCAGTATGGTTGTCCGCATTCGACTCAGACTCGGACCAGAAACACAGTCCGGGGCTCGGAGCCGGCAGTTGCTCCTGGCCGCCGCCTCACTGATGACACCGATTGCCCTGATGGCATGGGCGCTGGGGATTTGGCGTCTGGCGGCGGGAATGAAGTGGACGGGCGAGTTTGCGATCACGCAAGGGTTCTTCTCGCACTGGCAGGTGTGGTGCGCGGTGGCAATAGTCGTCCAGTTCGCAGCTTTCCTTCTGTCGCGACTGGCTGGGTCTCCGGACAAGTCTCAGGACGCCGCTCTTTCCTAAATCTTCGCCTTCGTTCCGGAAACTACCGGGGGTATCGCTGCATCTAAGTTGCAGAGGTAAGACGAATCTATGATCGGGCGGTTTGCACTACCGTCGGCATTCTCCGCGGTTCGGACGCTGGATCGCAGCCAATACACCAGACTGGCGGCGTTTCTGCTGGGTCCGGTGGCCGCGGCAGTTTACGCGATCGCGCTTTGGCGGTTTGCCGCGGACATGAACTGGTTTGGCGAGTTTTTCATTACGGCAGGGCTTTTTTCCCGCTGGCAGATTTGGCTCGCGATTGCGGTCGCCATCCAGGCCGGGGCACACCAACTCAACCGCACAGCGCGGCGGTAAACGCAAAAGCGGACAGGTTCCGAATGGAGCCGTGTCCGCTTTGCTATTGTGAAGGAACGAAAGTGGCCCCATGCCGTTGAGCGAACGCGATTATCCCGGCGGATATTCCAACAGATTCCCGCAAGGCGTGAAGTGGCTGATTGTCGCCAATACCGCCATCTGGCTGGTCAGCATTTTACTGGAGTTGTTCGGATTCAGCTCCGTGCTGAATCCGTTTCGCCTGGTTCCCATCCAGGTGGCTACCAGCTTTTATATCTGGCAGCCGGTCACTTACCTGTTTCTTCACGCCGTGGAAACGCCCTGGCATCTGCTGTTCAACATGCTGATGCTGTGGATGTTCGGCGCCGACGTGGAGCGGGCGTGGGGAACCATCAAATTCCTGCAGTTCTATCTGGTTTGCGGCGTTGGCGCGGGGCTTTGCGTGGTGTTGGCGAACCTGCTTTTCGGGAATCCGTATCTGGCCACGATCGGAGCGTCGGGAGCGATTTTCGGACTGCTGCTGGCGTTTGGCATGCTATTTCCCGATCGGTCTGTGCTTTTCCTCATGCTTTTCCCGCTGAAGGCGAAGTACATGGTGATGATTATGGGCGCACTGGAAATGTACAACGTGATGCATTTCATCGGTGGTCCGGTTAGCAACGTGGCTCACCTCGGCGGAATGGCGATTGGATATTTCTATATTCGCAAGCAACGCCGAAAAAGCCCGCACAGCCGACCTCGCGGCAATACGAGCTTCTGGGGCAACGTCAAAGGGCAGTACGAAGAGTGGCGGCTACAGCGGGCTCGCCGCAAGTTCCAGGTCTACCTCAAAAAGCGGCAGGACCAGGACCCTTACGTCCACTGAACGGCAGGCCGACGGGGGTTACCTCGGTGGCCGTGGTCAGCTTGATTTTCCCGCCTGTACCGGAATCGAACGTCAATTCCACCACTGAGGCCGTATAGCCCTTCGGTGGCGCGGTCAGTTTCACTTCATACACACCAGCCTTGACAGCCGTCAGGTCCGTGGACGTCCAGGCGCGGCCGATCTTGACCAGGCGGAAGTCGCGGCCTTCGGGGTTGGTTGCCTGCCAGAGCTTCGCATTGATGGGCGTGCCGGTGGTCTTCACCTGCAGAACGCCAGCCTTTGAGACCGTCCAGGTCAGCTTCGGACGGGGCTTGTTCTCCAGAATCATGGTGTACCAGGCGGCAATGCTCTCAATCGCGTCGCTGCCGCCCAGGCCGTGGTCGGCGTTGGGGACGTAGCGGACGTTCTTTTCCCCGGGCAGGTCGTTGTAGTAGAGCCTCCAGGCGTCGGGTGGCCAGTACTGATCGCCGGTGCCATGCACCAGGAACTTAGGCATGGTGAAGCGCTCCCGGTAGCTGTAGGGATCCTCGATTTGCAACAGCTCTTTCATACGGGGATCGTTGGCGCGCTCCTGGAGACCGATGTCGGTATAGTCCTGAATCGCGGGAATGTTGAAGCCGTAGTTGGCCTGGTGCAGCTCCGTCTGTTTTGACAGGTTCAGAGTGTCGATGACGATGGGGATGACGGCTGCGACACGTTTGTCGACCGCTGCGGTGGTCCAGGCGGTCCAGCCGCGCTTGGATCCGCCGGCCACCACGAATTTATTGACCTTGATGTTGCCGCCCTTCTCGCCCGCGAGGAATTCCTGAACTACGTCCATGGCTTTCACGGAGGCTCGGGTCATGGGCAGTCGAAGGGGCCAGGTCTCGTCGCCGGTCTTGAGGAACTTGTCCCAGGTGTAAGCGATGATGGCGTCTTCGGTCCGGGTCTTGTCTTCGCCGGCGAACTTAAGGGGCTCGTTGGGGATCATGCGCACTTCGGCGATGATCGATTTCGATGACTTCGCCAGGATCATGACTTCGTTGGAGGGGCGTTCAGGGGCCGGACGGCCGTTGGAACCGCCAGCGATCATGAGGAACGCGGTATCGTACTTCACCCCGGCGGGGATTACGATGGTGACCCAGTGCTTCCACTCGGTCCGATCGACCTCGGCGGCAGTGCGCCAGGTGCCGGAGGTCATGTCGATCAGGTGAACTGTGGTGTCACCGATCATTTTTGTGTTTACTAATTCATACTTGAACGCCGGATCGGGCTTTGCCACGAAGCGGTCGAGCGCCGTCTGACGAGGCGCAGCCGATAGCGCGAGGAAACCAAACAGTAAGAGCAGAGAAGCACGTGTCACTTATGCATGATACGCGCGATGCCGGGTCAGAGTTTAGGTTTGTCCTTATCCTGGGTGTTGGTGAGCTTCTGAACCCACTTCTCGGGTGGGTTGATCATGAGGGTCATTACGACCAGGAACAGAAAGAGAACTACAGCGATTCCGATCTCGAACAATCCCATATAACCATGGTAACGCCGCGCCCACGCTATGATGAGCGGCGTGAACCCGAAAACAGAGAAGATCGCGTGGTGGAAGCAGGAGGACTGGCTCGCCGTGTGGCTGGGAGCGTTTTTCCTGGCGGCATTGCTGGCGGGAATGCGTCTGGCGCTGCCTCCGCTGAAGTGGTCGACCCAGGCTGACCTGACGAAGCTGTTTTCTCCCGCCGCGTTCACCAGCGTGGCGATTTTGTGTGCGGTGTACTTTGTGACGTCGCTGCCTGGGATACTGGCGACGGGCGGCAGCCTGCTTCGGTATGCGGCGGGTTTTCCGGTGGTGTTCGTGCTGGCGTGGCTGGCGCAGATTGTGGCGGGAAATGCGACGGTTAGCTACTGGGGCGTCGAATACGTTATCTTTTCGCTGCTGTTCGGCCTTGTGATCAGTAACGTAACCGGGCTGCCGCGCTGGATGCTGGACGCGGTTCGGACCGAGTACTTCATCAAGACGGGTCTCGTGATCATGGGTGCCACCATTCTGTTCCAGGAGATTATGGCGGCGGGCGCGCTGGGGATGCTGCAGGCGTTTCTGGTGGTGACGGTGGTGTGGTATTTCAGCTTTTGGTTCTGCCGGAAGATGAAGGTAGATGACGAGTTCGCGGTGATTCTGTCGTCGGCGGTGTCGATTTGCGGCGTCTCGGCGGCGATTGCCTCATGCGGCGCGATTAAGGGCGACCGGAAAAAGCTGAGCTACGTTGCCTCACTGGTGCTGATTGTGGCGATGCCTATGATCATCCTGCAGCCGTGGATGATTCGGGGGCTGCACCTGTCGGACGCCGTGGGCGGGGCCTGGCTGGGCGGCACGCTGGACACCACGGGATCAGTGGTGGCGGCCGGGGCGCTGATCAGCGAGACGGCGATGAAGATCGGCACCATCGTGAAGTTCTCGCAGAACGTGCTGATCGGGGTGGCGGCGTTTGTGCTGTCGATCTGGTGGACGATGCGGAGTCCGGCGGCGGGGCAGGAGAAGCCGACGGCGGGTGTGATCTGGGAGCGCTTTCCGAAGTTCGTGCTCGGGTTTATTTTCGCTTCGCTGCTTTTTTCGTTTTACGTCAGCCCAGGAACGGTTAAAGAAACCAAGGGTCTAATTGCGGGGTTACGCACGTGGTGGTTCGCCCTGGCTTTCACCTCGATTGGTCTTGAAACGCGCTTCACCGACCTCGTATCCATGGAGGGAGGGCGCCCACTTGTGAGCTTTCTGGTAGCTCAGGGCGCCAATCTGGTGTGGACGCTGCTGCTGGCATGGCTGATTTTCGGGGGCGTACTGTTTCCTGTTCCGGTTCTCTAACCGTCAAGGTTGAGCTGTTTTGGCGAACGAAACTGTTTGCGAGTCGGGGAATCTAGCCATTGTCGGTAGTTTTCACGCTTACTACTATGGCTTTACCCTGGTGAACAATTGTCCAGAACGTTTTTACCTGATCCTGTGTTGGGCTTGCCGGAACTTCGGCGCCTTTGTATTAGGCGGCAGTTGTCGGTGTCTTTTTTCTTGCCGAGTGGGATTGAGTGCTCCATCAATCATCACGGCGCCACGGTGGTGGACGGACAGGCGGGATCGATAGCCGCCGATGAGGGATTTGAGAAGGCGGCGCGGTTTCGCATGTTGTCTTCCGGCTCGGGGAGATGGCGTCCTGTGAGCAGGAATGCACTCGCGAGGCTGGCGTCCGAACGGACGGGAACGGTGAGTCCGAGGCTGTCGTCGCGTGAAATATAAACTCTCTGTTAGAATTTCACTAGCTGTGGGTAAGCCTCCTGATGATTGAACGGCGACAAGGAGCCGAGATGGAAAAGCTGACACAACAAAACATACAAGAAGCTTTTCTAAACAACGCACGTAAAGACAAGACGTTTCTGACGATCTACCTGATGAGCGGGGTGAAGCTGTCTGGCCGTATCAAGAGCTTCGATAAGTACTCCGTCATCCTGGAAGCCAGCAATCAGGAACAACTGATCTTCAAGCACGCTATTTCGACCGTCGTGATTTCGAAAGCGTCGCACGGACCGGTTGGACACGGAATGCCTTCCGTGCCGGGACCGCCACAAACCTCCGCGGCATCAGCCCCGCCGTACGATCCGGGGCAGCAGGAGTAATATTGCCGGCGGCCAGCCGCGAACGCGCCATACTTGCGGGACTGGACATCAAGGGCCGTGGCCCGAGGCGCCCGGGTTCCGCCCCGGAATCTGACGACTTCGATATTGACGAGTCTGTCGACGAGCTCGCCGTCCTCGCTGAGAGCGCGGGGGCATCTGTCATAGAACGCCTGGTGCAGTCGCGCGAGGCGCCGGAAGCGGCGACGCTGATCGGCTCGGGCAAGCTGGAAGAGTTGGTGCAGCGGGTTCAGGCCACACGCGCCGACGTCGTCATTTTTGATCGCGACCTTTCCCCCACGCAGCTTCGGAACCTGGAGCGGGCCCTCGACTGCCGGGTAGTGGACCGGACGCAGCTAATCCTCGACATTTTTGCGCGGCGTGCGAGAACCCGTGAAGGCCAGTTACAGGTGGAGCTGGCGCAGCTGAACTATTTGCTGCCGCGGCTGACCGGGCGTGGTATCGAGATGTCGCGGCTGGGCGGCGGCATCGGCACACGAGGTCCCGGGGAAACGCAGCTGGAAACCGACCGGCGGAAGATTTCCGGACGCATCAAAAAGATTGAGGACGATCTGGAATCGGTCCGGGCCGGGCGGTCGGTGCAGCGGCGGCAGCGCCAGGCTGTTCCGCTGGCTACCATTGGGCTGGTCGGGTATACAAACGCGGGGAAATCGACGCTGTTCAACCGGCTGACGGGGTCGGGGGTGCTGGCGGATGCCCGGATGTTCGCGACGCTGGATCCCACGGTTCGGCAGTTTTTGCTTGCGTCGAACCGGCGGGTGCTGCTGAGCGACACGGTGGGGTTCATACGGAATCTGCCGACGACGCTGGTGCGGGCGTTTCGCGCCACGCTGGAAGAGGTCACAGAGGCGTCGCTGCTGCTGCACGTAGTGGACGTGAGTGCCGACATGGCGCACGCGTACGTGGAGCACGTAACAGCCGTACTGCGCGAGATCGGCGCGGAGGGCACGCCGCAGATCCTGGTGCTGAACAAGCTGGACATGCTGCCGCCGGGAGAATCGACGGAGACGGCCCGGGCTCGAATTCTGGGAGTGTCGGCGGCGGCGGCTACGGTTGCGGTGTCGGCGAAGACGGGCGCGGGTATCCCGGAACTGATGGCCAGGGTGGACGAGCTGCTGCCAGTTGACCCGCTGTCTCGGGTTACGTTGCACATCCCTCACACCGACGGGGCGGCAATCCACCTGGTGCACGAGTATGCGCGCGTGATACAGCGGACGGACAAAGGGGAGTATGTTGAGATCGTGGCCGAAACGCCGGAATCTGTCCTGAAGCAGCTCACCCAGTTTCGCGCCGACGCGCCATGAACCTGCCGAATGCGCTGACGCTCGTTCGAATCTTCTTCATTCCGCTGTTAGTTGCCGCGCTGGTGCAGCAGAACTACACAGTGGATGTGTTCGGCACCGTGCTCACGAATGAGTACGTGGCGCTGGTAATTTTCCTGATCGCGGCGTTCACCGACCTGCTCGACGGGTATCTGGCACGGAGGTGGCGTCAGATTACTACGGTGGGGACGCTGCTGGATCCAATCGCCGACAAGCTGCTGGTTTCCTCCGCGCTGATTTCGCTGGTAGAGGTGCAAGCCCTGCCGGCATGGATGGCGATTGTGGTTATTGGACGCGAGTTCGCGATCACGGGGCTGCGCGGCATTGCGGCGGCCGAAGGGTACGTGATCAAGGCCAACGATCTGGGCAAGTTCAAGCTGGTGACGCAGGTGGTTGCCCTGAGCATGTCGATGCTGAGCATCCGGTGGCCGGCCATGCGCCAGCCGTCGATCCTCGCGATGTGGCTGGTGGTGACGTTCGGCGTGGTGTCGGCGATCGTGTATTTTCGCAAGTTTTGGCACCAGGTGGATGATGCTGTAAAGCAGCGGAGCCGGCGGGATCTGATGCGTTCGTAGCGTGGTGCTATCGCTTGACTAACTCGACGCGGCGATTCTTTGCTCGGCCGTCTTCGGTGCGGTTGTCGGCGACAGGTACTGCCTGACCGTAGCCTTTGGCGGTCAGCCGGTCCGCCGCGACACCATATTTGACAACGGCGGCCATCACGGCTTTTGCGCGGTCGTCGGACAGCTTCTGGTTGCCTTCGGGAGTCCCTGTGTTGTCGGTGTGACCGCCGATCTCGGCTTTCAGCGCCTGCTCCGACTGGAATAATTTGGCCACCGGCTCCAGTTGCGACATGGAATCCTGCTGAATGGTCGCCGATCCCGTTTCGAAGTTGATGTAGAGCGTCAGGGAGCCATTTTTATTCATCTCATCGCGCAGTTCCGTCGCGACGATGTCCTGTTTCATCAGCTCACGCTCCATCAGCCAGATCTGATAGCTTTCCCCTTCGCCGCCGGACTGAACGAAAGCCCAGGTCTCCTTCTTTCCCTGGCCGGCGAATTTGAACGTCGACCCATAGAGGACGGCAGTTGTTGCCGTTGTGCAGTGATTCGTGCACGGCAGCTTTGCACCAGTCTGGATATTCGGCCATGACGGCTGCGCCTGCCTTACGGGAGGCAGCCTGGAAGTTGCGCATGGTTTGCAGTGGACTCGGCTTGACCTTGCCCTCATTCAGCTCATACACCAGATAGAAGAACGCTCCCTCGACGGGGGTCGACTTCACCTCGACGCCATCGCTGATGACGGGGCCGACGGGGAAGTGCTTTTGTTCAAACTGCGACTGCTTGCACTCGCTGATGTGGAACCCGGGCATGCGCGTGAACAGCGTGTGATCCTTGCAGCCCTCGGCATCCTCGACTTGAGCGAGCAGGGGTACTGCGAAGCTGACGGAGAGCAATGCGACGTGACAAGGGGAGTCGCCGCAATGCACCAAACTGGTTCGGCATTTGGCAATTCTATCCCCATCTTCCCTGTGACGGGTGACTCGGAAAACAATGTATGGTACGTTTCCAACAACGTATGCTTACTCGTCGAGGCTTTCTGGCCGCGCCGGCCCTTGCTGCGCCCGTCCTGCGCGCGGCTTCGCTCTCCGCGGATGTGATCGTTTATGGGGGCTCGCCGGCCGGGCTGGCAGCAGCGCAGGCAGTGTCGCGCGACGGGGGGAGCGTGATTGTGGTGGAACCGTCGGCCCACATTGGCGGACTGATCACAGGCGGAATCGCGTGTACGGACACCGGCACGCCCCAGTTCGTGGGCGGACTGTCGGCCGAATTCTACGAGACTGCCGCTGCGGAAACTCGACGTCTGTACGGGACACCTGCTCAGCCGAAGCTTCTGTTTCGCGGGCAGACGCTGGACTGGAGGCCGCACAAGATGTGGGATCTGGAGCCGAAGGTCGCGTTCCGCACATTCGATGCGTGGGTGGCGAAAGCGGGGCACAAGCTGATCCGCAGCCAGCGCGTGGCGTCGGTGTCGAAGAAGAACGGGCGGATCGCCTCCATTAAGCTCACCGACGGGACGGAGCTGACCGGCAAGGTGTTTGTCGATGCCAGCTATGAGGGCGATCTAATGGCACGGGCGGGAGTTCCGTGTACGTATGGCCGTGAGGGTCGGGAGGAGTTCGGCGAGGCGCTGGCCGGGTCGCGCGATGCGCACTTCAAGGCAAACTACAGCGAGGAGTACCTCAGCAAGCCGGGGATCGAGTATACGCACCACGGGCAGTTCAGCGCCGACATCCCGGCGCGGGTGAACGGGAAGCTGCTGTGGGGGATTACGAACGACACGCTGCCTCCGGTGGGCTCGGGAGACAAGCGAATTCAGGCATACTGCTTCCGGCTGATCTCGACGCAGCGCGAGGATTTGCGGGTCGCATGGCCGAAGCCTCGCAAGTACGAGGTGTCGCGATACGACCTGCTGCTGAAGTACATTCAGGCGCATCCGGGCATCAGCTTCGCGCGTCTGGTGCATTTCAGCGCGATTCCCAACGGCAAGTTCGACCTCAACGCGAGTGGGCCGTTCTCCATCGATTATGTCGGCGGAAACCTGGATTACTGCGACGGCAACTACGCGACTCGGGACCGGATCTGGCAGGACCACATGGACTACCAGCAAGGCTTCTTCTGGTTCCTGGCGCACGATGAACGCGTGCCAAAGCAGCTGCGGGACGAGGTGAACTCGTGGGGCCTGTGTAAGGACGAGTACCCCGACACAGGTCATTATCCGGTGCAGCTATACATCCGCGAGGGCCGGCGGATGAAGGGCGCGTACGTGATGACCGAGGCCGACATCCTGAAGAACAAGTTCAAGGACGATTCGGTGGGCATGGGTTCGTTTGTGCTGGATTCGCACTGGGTACGGCGGATCGTGGATGAGAATGGCTTCGTTCGGATCGAGGGGCATCTGGACGAGTCGATCAACCTCAGCAACAACCCGTACGAGATTCCGTATCGCAGTCTGACGCCGAAGAAACCGGACTGCGCGAACCTGCTGGTTCCGGTGTGCATCTCGGCCACGCATGTCGCTGTCTGCACGATTCGGATGGAGCCGGTCTACATGATGCTGGGGCATGCCGCGGGGCTGGCCGCGGTAACGGCGGCGAAGTTGGGCGCGGCGGTGCAGGATGTCGACGTTCCAGCGCTCCTGAATAAACTACGGAGTCAGGGTGCGGCGCTGAAGCGCGAGCATGCCCGAAAGGTCAGTGCGACGCCAGTCATTTGATATAGTTGCAGCAACTTGTGAGGTTAGTAAATGAAAAGAAATTTGAGTAGTCTGGCCATTCTTTTATGGCTCTGCGGCACGACTCTGCTGTATGGGCAGAGCTCGCTTGGCACCATCACGGGCACGATCACCGACCCTGCCGGCTCCCCTGTTCCCAACGTCGACGTCACCGCGCGCGCTGCCGCCACGGGCTTGACGTTCAAGGGCCAGAGCAATGACTCCGGCGTTTACGTGATCACCAGCGTGCCCATCGGCGAATTTTCGCTGACCGCACAGGTGACAGGCTTCAAACAGACCCAGCGCACCAGACTGAACGTGGAAGTGTCGCAGCGCCTGCGTGTCGACATTGCGCTGGAAATCGGCAATGTGGCCGAATCGGTGGAAGTCCGCGCTGACATCCCACGCGTCCAGACGGAAGATTCGTCGCTCGGCACGGTTGTGGAACAGCGCCGCATTGAGGACCTTCCTCAATGCGGCGCTGTTCCACAACCGTGCCGAGCGACGAATCTT
>Ga0163150_10005490_pt1 | contig 16149 bp, 7 predicted proteins | sample OliLakLV19P2IB_FD_148628 | JGI IMG/M metagenome (GOLD analysis project Ga0163150, IMG submission 148628) | Freshwater microbial mat bacterial communities from Lake Vanda, McMurdo Dry Valleys, Antarctica - Oligotrophic Lake LV.19.P2.IB | ecosystem: Environmental > Aquatic > Freshwater > Lake >...
CCCTTCAGGATGCATGGATTGTGAATTGCCCCGTTTCCGGCGGTGTCGCTTCGCTCAACCGCCGGCTACCGGCTGGCATCCCCTTCGGGATGCGTGTTTTGGTAATTGCGTCGTTTATCGGCGGTGTCGCTTTGCTCAACCGCCGGCTACCGGCTGGCATCCCATTCGGGATGCGACTACAAGATCGGTGAGAGCCAGCGTTCGATGGCTTCGACCGGCATTTTTTTGCGGGTGGCGTAGGCCTCGAGCTGGTCGCGGCCGATGCGGGGGATGGCGAAGTAGCGGGAGTCGGGGTGCGCGAAATAGAGTCCGCTGACACTGGATCCGGGCCACATGGCAAACGATTCGGTCAACCGGATTCCCGTGGCCGCTTCGGCGTCGAGCAATTGCCACAGCGTGGATTTCTCGGTGTGGTCAGGGCAGGCAGGATAACCCCCTGCCGGGCGAATGCCACGGTAACCCTCGGCGATCAATTCTTCGGGAGATAGCTTTTCGTCCGCTCCAAACCCCCATTCGATCCTGGCCTGGTGATGGAGATACTCGGCAAACGCTTCGGCCAGCCGGTCGGCCAATGCCTTGGTCATGATCGAATTGTAGTCGTCAAAGTCCTTGTCAAACTTTGCCGCCAGCTCGTCGCAACCAAAACCGGTGGAAACGGCAAAGGCGCCGATGAAATCTTCCCGGCCACTGTCGACCGGCGCAATGTAATCAGACAACGACCGGTACATCGTCTGCCCCTGGCGTTGCCATTGCTGGCGGAGCATGTGAAACCGTGTCAGTTCGGATTTTCGCGATTCATCCGAAAACAGAATCACGTCGTCACCGTCACTGGCGGCCGGCCAGAATCCGAAGACACCCCGGGCCGTCAGCAATTTTTCGCCCACCAGCCGGTCAAGCAACTTCTGTGCGTCGTCAAACAGTTCGCGCGCCTGTTTGCCAACGACCTTGTCAGCAAAAATCTTTGGATACTTGCCGTGCAATTCCCAGGTCTGGAAGAACGGGGACCAGTCGATGTAGTCGACCAGTTTTTCGAGCGGCAATTCTTTGATGAGTCGTGTGCCGGTAAACGAAGGCCGGTTGATTTGAACCGTTTTCCAGTCGGTGGCGAAGCGGTTTTTGAGGGCCTCATCGTACGACACAAGCGTCAGTTGCCGTTTTTCGTACGATTCGACCAATTCCTGCTGCAACTGACGATTCTGGCGGTCGAATTCAACCAGGCGATCGACATTCGTGAGTTTCTCGACGACTCCTACACTGCGCGAGGCGTCCAGAACGTGAATCACAGGATGGTCGTATTGTGGAGCGATTTTTACAGCAGTGTGTTTGTCGCTGGTCGTCGCGCCGCCAATCAGTAGCGGGATGGTCATACCCCGGCGTTTCATCTCTTTGGCCACGTGAGCCATCTCGTCCAGGCTGGGGGTAATCAGTCCGCTCAGTCCAACAATATCAACTCCTTCCCTGACCGCTGTATCGAGAATTTTTTCAGCGGAGACCATCACGCCGAGGTCGATGATCTCGTAGTTGTTACAGCCGAGTACGACTCCGACGATGTTTTTGCCGATATCGTGCACATCCCCTTTGACGGTGGCCAGCAGGATCTTGCCGCGAAACGCCTGGGTCGCCTGGCCGGAGGCTTCTTTTTCGGCTTCCATGAACGGCAGCAGATGGGCCACCGCCTTTTTCATGACGCGGGCACTCTTGACGACCTGCGGCAAGAACATCTTTCCTGCACCGAACAGGTCGCCGACTACACTCATTCCTTCCATCATCGGGCCTTCGATAATTTGCAGACATCGATCGTAATGGCTGCGGACTTCTTCGACGTCCTCGACGATAAAGCGGTCGATCCCCTTGATCAGCGCGTGTTTGATCCGCTTTTGCGGAGTGGTATTGCGCCATTCCAGGTCTTCGGCAACCTTTTTGGTCCCCTGCCCTTTGAAGGACTCGGCCAATGTGACCAGTCGGTCTGTCGCGTCGGGGCGGCGGTTGAAAAGTACGTCCTCGACATGTTCCAGCAGTTCTTTCGGGACTTCTTCGTAAATCGCCAGCTGGCCAGCGTTGACGATCCCCATGTCGAGCCCGGCCTTGATCGCGTGATACAAAAACGCCGAGTGGATCGCTTCGCGGACAACATCGTTCCCGCGGAAACTGAACGAGACGTTGCTTACCCCGCCGCTGATCTTGGCTCCCGGACATGTCGCCTTGATCTCGCGCGTCGCCTCGATGAAGTTGATCGCATAGTCGTTGTGTTCTTCAATACCGGTTGCGACGGTGAGAATGTTCGGGTCGAAGATGATATCTTCGGGGGGAAAGCCGACTACTTCGGTGAGCAGTTTGTAGGCCCGCTGGCAGACCTGGACCTTGTCGATTGTCTCAACTGCCTGGCCGTTCTCGTCAAAGGCCATCACGACCGCAGCGGCACCGTACCGGCGGACCAGTTTGGCCCGCTCGATAAAGGCTTCCTCGCCGTCCTTCATCGAAATCGAATTGACGATCGCTTTGCCCTGGACGTTTTGCAGTCCGCGCTCAATGACCGACCATTTGCTGCTGTCGATCATTACGGGAACGCGGCTGATGTCCGACTCTCCGGCGATCAGCCGGAGGAACTTTTCCATCGCCTCTTCGCCATCCAGCAGCGCGTCGTCCATATTGATGTCGATTACGGCTGCACCGCCATCGACCTGTTGCCGGGCGACTTCGACCGCATCTTCGAATTTTCCGTCCCGGACCAGCCGGGCAAACATTCGTGATCCGGTCACGTTGGTCCGCTCGCCAATCATCAGAAAATTCGCATCGGGACGAAGGGTCAACGGCTGGGTTCCGCTCAACCGGGTCCAGCCGGGAACCGAGACCGCCTTGTGGGGCCTGCCATTGCTCAACCGTTGGGCGATTGCCGCAATATGATCGGGGGTTGTTCCACAGCAGCCGCCGACGATATTAACCCAGCCGTTGTCGGCAAACTCTCCAACCAGCTCCGCCATCCGGGCCGGAGTCATGTCGTACTGGCCCATCTCGTTGGGCAGGCCCGCGTTGGGGTGGCAGCTGATGTTGACGGGGGCAATCTTCGAGAGCTCTTCGACAAACGGCCGCATCATTTCCGGGCCGAGCGCGCAGTTGATACCAACACTCAAAACCGGGAAATGCGAGATCGCGTTCCAGAATGCTTCGACCAGCTGGCCAGAGACGAACGTGCCGCCGCTTTGATCAAAGGTACCTGATACCATGACCGGGATAACGTTTCCGGTTTCATCAAAATACCGGCGGATGCCGAACAGGCAGGCTTTGAGGTTCAGCGTGTCGATCACAGTTTCGGGCAACAGGATGTCGACACCCCCTTCGACCAGTGCCGCGACCTGGGCGTAGTAGGACGCTTCCATCTCGGGGAAGCTGATGGCGCGAAACGCCGGGTCCTCGACTTTGGTGCTGATCGCCGTTTGTTTTGCCGTCGGACCAATCGAGCCGGCTACAAAACGGGGGCGGTCCGGGGTTCGCTCGTTGAACTCGTCGCAGGCGCGCCGGGCACAGGCGACGGCTGCCATGTTGATTTCCCGAACGAGTTCCGCGCCATTGGAAAAATCAAAATCCTCCATCCCGACCAGACTGGCACCAAACGTATTGGTTTCGACGATGTCCGCGCCGGCCGCCAGATATTTCCGGTGGATTTCCGTGACACTTGCCGGATGGGTCAGGCAGAGGATATCGGGAAAGTTTTTGAGGTCCTTGTGGTGATCGCGAAACCGCTCACCACGGATCGCCGCTTCGTCCAGCCGCAGGGCCTGGACCATCGTCCCCATCGCACCATCGAGGACCAAAATCGACCGCTGCAATTGCTGATGTAACAGTTCCGCTGAATGGGTGATTGTGGCAGTTGTCAAAACCGGATACTCCAAAGGACGGATTGCCTGTAATTCAGGACGGACCAGCAACCAGGCGGTGAGCGAAAGTCAGGGAGATTTCCTGTTTTTTCGACAGGTTTCCATGACAGCATAAGCGACTGGTCCGCTTGCGGGCAGGCAACCGGGATTTCCCAGGAACGGATGAATTGGAAGCCGAAACCGTCCAACGATCTGCCCCGGCACCATCACATGCTGCCTAATCCAACCAGTTTATCCAACATTCAAGGTTGACTCAACGCAAGCCGATGAATTACCTGGAGCTGTAGGGCCCAGGTTTCGTGCGATTGCCGTGGCCTTTTCCGTGATAAGGGGCTACAGCTGCTCGTTGAGTCGTTATAAGAGCGCGCATTCTCCAATTGGGTATTCCGCAACGCGGAACGCCAGGCAGGAATCTGATCGCAGAACCGCAAAGGCATCGTCCATGTCCCAACCAGTAACCCGCCAGTCGCAACGGACGCAAACTGCGGGAAGTGATGTTGCCAGCCCGCATTTTCGATTTCCGGTCCGGAACGAATCGAAAAACCAGGCGACAGCCAATCCAGCCGGCGCAATAGGCCAAAAACAGGTTGGGTCCAGGATTCGGATTGACGAACCCCATCAGCAAAAGGCGGCATCTCATTTGCCAGTTTCAGTACTGGAACAGTTTGTCGGCTGGTCGCAGATAACGATTTCGACCTGGGAAGCAGATGCGCAAGAAGCTGCTTCAAAATCTGCTCCAAAGGCCAAAACTGCTCGCCAGGAAATTCACGAAACCCCTAAGGGGGGATCGCCCGGCGACGCTTCGAAACATTTTGCGACCGATCGCGATCCATTCGGTCAGGCGATTAACAAGCCCGGAATGCAGCGGATATCTTCCATTGACCGAAACCCGCGCGAAGTGACCGGGTTGCCACTGGCTCAAACGTCAGACAACTCACGACCGGTACCGCCTTTTGTCTCCACTCCCGCCAGTCCGGGAAATGAGAAACGCCTTGGAAACGGAATTCGCGTTCGCATTTCCAAGCAGGGCGAAACGATCACGTCCATTTCCGAATTCCCGGAATCGGTAGCCGCAAGTTTGGCGAAGTCAGCTGGTCCGGAACTGAAGATCAATGCGATCCCGCTTTTTCCCGAGCCCGCGTGGCCGTTCATATCCGAATTGTTGCTGGGCGCTGGGTGGCCATTCATCAGCCGGCTTGCCGAGGGGATGGACCGCATTCTGACTGGCCGGTCAAACCGGATTCTGGTTGCCGGAATTCAGCGGGCTGTCGGAACAACAACGATGGCCGTAACACTGGCCAGATGGGCTGCCGCCAACAAGCAAAAGGTTCTCATTGTAGACGCGGATGTTCAGAATTCAGGGCTGACCAGAATGCTTGGCAATAATCCTGCCCGGACCTGGCCAGCGGTGACTGGTGCCGGGGACTTTCTGCAAAACGGCACGATTCGATCATCCAAAACCGGAATCGCATTCGCAACAACCGGCACGATTCGCGACCGGAAGTTTTGCCCGCCGTTCATCCTGGACCGGCTGGGTGATTTGCTGGACAGTACCGGCAAGCTGTTTGACCTTGTATTGATCGATGCCGGACCGGTGAACCAGATCGTGGCGGAGCTGACATCCTGCCGGTCCCTGACACCCTGTGCGATGGTAGTTTCCGGCGGCAATGCCAGCGAGGAACCGATGATCCAGTCTGCGCATCGAAGGCTGGCGGAACTGGGAGCCCAACGGATCCTGGCCGCCAGAAATTTTTCGGCACAACCATTGCAGCGGCCAGCGGCCTGAAGCCACGGGCCAGGTTCAGCTTGGGTTGCAGTCCGGTTTTCTGCGCTACAGTCCGGCTCTACCGTTGTGAATTACAGATGACGATCTTTCCGCCCGTGGAACATGCCGCAAGCCGGTTACCGTCAGGGCTGAATTCGAGATACCAGACTGTGTCCGGCAACGGATAAATCTGCAAAAGGGGCTGGTCCGAATCCGAATCCAGTAGCGTAATGCCTGCCGAGCCGGCCGCGATTCGTTCGCTGTCAGGGGACCACGCCAACCGGTAAATGGAACGGTCGCCGGTCTGAATCTTGTGCAACAGTTGCCCATTGGTTGCATCCCAAACGATGACGTTTCCGCGGGTATCACCACTGGCAAGCCGCTGGCCATTGGGTGAAAACGAAACTGCCTGGGCTTCGCCTTCATGCGATTTCAACATATGGACCGGTTTCATCGCAGCGACGTCCCAGATCCCGACCGAGGAATCTTCCGAAGCCGTCGCAAGAAACATGCTGTTGCGACTCCAGCAAACCTGCCTGACACCGGAAGCGTGGCCGGTCAATTCACCGATCTTCTCCCCTGTCGTGGCATTCCATAGCTGAATCACCGACCGGACACATAATGCAGCGGTATTGCCGTCCGGAGACAGGCTGCAATGGTATACACCCGCCCCGGCGTCCAGGGTATGAAGCAATTTTTTATCGTTGAACTGCCACAGCTTCGCCGTTTTGTCCCAGGAGCAGGTCAACATCCGGTCTCCCATTTTGTCGATCGACAGGAAATTGCAAGTCGAATCCTGGTGGGCTACAAAATCATCGAGCTGTTTTCCTGACACGGAATCATACGAAATGGCATGTCCTCCATGGGTGGCAACAACGATTCGCGAACCGTCCGGCGAAAACGCGCAGGCATAGGTTCCTTCCTCGGCCGTGTCGATGTCCAGCTTGCCTCCAAACGAGCCGTTTGCATTCCATTGGCGAATGGTCTGGTCTCTGGCGGCACTGATCAGCCGTTGTCCGTCTGCGGACCAGGCCAGCCCGTCGACGCTGCGCAAATGTCCCCGAAGCAGTACGGGCAGCGCCCGTGGCATGGTCAGGTCCCACAGCCGAACCACAGCGTCTTCGCATCCGGTGGCCAGCATGCGCCCATCCGGAGAAAAAACGGTTGAGTTGACGAAGCCTTCGTGATTGCGAAGTGTTTGAACCAGTTCGCCATTCGACAGGTCCCAAACCCGGGCCGTCCGGTCTTTGGAGCCGGTAACCAGCAGTTTTCCGGCTGGATCCAGCGCGACACTGATCACAGCGTTGTAAATCCCTTCGTCTGGCATTCTCAAAACCGATTTTTCCTGGCCGGTTGAGTCCAGAATATGGGCCAGCCCGTCCCACGATCCAACAACGATAGTTTGACCGTCTGCGGACCAGACAATCGAGTCAAGTGGTTTGACGCCAACCAGGCTGCGATGCACTATTTCACCCGTCTGTGCGTTCCAAATCCAGACAACTCCGTGTACCGATCGGGGCTCACCTTCCATCAACCAGGTACAGGTCGCCACCGATTTTCCATCCGGTGAAAAAACTGCGGCGGCAACGCCTGGATTGTCGAGACTGATTTTGCTGATCTCGGCTCCGGTTTCGACATCCCACACCCGTGACGACTGGTCCCGCGAAACGCTGCAAAGGAACCGGTTGTCCGGACTGAACGCCACGGAGTAAACAGCCTGTGCATGATTGCCAATGTCTCGAATAATTTGCAGCCCGTCCGGATCCAAAAGTTGAATCCCGCCGTTGGCGTCGCAGGTCGCAATCAGTTTGCCGTCTGGCGATGTCTGGATATCCCTGATGACGGCGGTGGACGTGCTGGCTTTTTTGGCCGATTCATCGAGCTGTCCGTTCAGAAACTTCCATTCCCATCCGTGTAACGACGCTTTGGATGCGTCCAGCCAGAATCGGGCGTCCGAAATTTCGTTTAGCCGGATTGCTTTTTCCGCTGCAGCCAGGGTAGCCCGATAATAGTCGCGTTGGCTGACGCCCGCGTCCTGGATCGCTGGCTGGCAAGCGTAACCCGCTGATTGAATCAACAGCGACATTCCCAGGACCAGGGCGATCAAGTTTGGATTATTTGGGATCATGGGATCCTGGCTGATAATTTGTATTTGAAAATGAAAACGACAGAACGAACAATGCCGATCGGGTTCCGGTTGCCTGACTCCAAGGCTTGCCCCGAAAAAATGGCGGGATGGTTTCGGGGCGGACGAACAACCACTACTTTAATGCTTGGCAGGCCGGTGTTAAATGGTTCAGGAACGACTTTTTGCAGCGTTTCCCCCTACCACGCGGTTCCATGGTGGCATGGTTCCGGCCGTAAGGTCATGCTTTAACGCTGGCCTGACGGTAACGCTGCCAGTCCCACGACAACCAACCCCCCAAAAAAATTCAGGGGACAGACCTTTGGGATCAGGCGATCAATCAATGAATTGGGAGATATTCCAGATGCGAATCAAGCTTCGAGCCGGTTTTCGGCATTTTTGCAGGGGAGTTGTACTGTGCCTTGCGATGGCTGGACTTTCAGCCAGCGCAAGCGGTGACGTCGACCTTCCCAATATTTTCTCGGACCATATGGTTCTCCAACGGGACCAGTTCAACCGGGTTTGGGGGCATGGGGCGACTGGCGAAAACGTAACGGTTACGATTGCCGGGCAAACTCATCAAACGGTATGTGACGATGCCGGGAACTGGTCGGTGACGCTGAGCGCGCTCGCCGTTGGTGGCCCACACGAGATGACAGTGAAGGGAAAAAACACTGTCACGATCAGCGACATTCTGGTTGGCGAGGTCTGGATTTGCAGCGGCCAGTCGAACATGGAGTGGGCGGTGGACAGTGCCAACGACCCCGATCTGGAAAAACTGGCGGCCAAATTTCCGGCGATTCGCATGATCAATTTTCCGAATGTCGGAACCCAGGAACCGGTTTGGTCACACGACAAATCGAACTGGATGGTTTGTACACCTGAAACCGTCGGTCAGTTTTCTGCAGTCGGATACTTCTTTGGGCGCCAATTACATCAAACGCTGGATGTTCCAATCGGATTGGTCAATAACTCCTGGGGTGGCAGCGCCTGCGATGCCTGGATCGACAGAAAACTGATCGATGGCGATGAGCGGTTTGCCGGATTGAGCAAACGCTGGGCAGACTCCGAAGCGAACCTCGCAAACCTGGAGGGGACAGAAAACCGCAATGAGGAACAGCACAAGCAGCTCAACCAGATGCGCGGCCAGATGGGCGGCAACCAGCGCCCTGGCAATTTGTACAACGGCATCCTGAGGAGCCACCTCGGTTACGGAATTCGCGGCGCGATCTGGTACCAGGGCGAGTCCAATGCCGGGCGGGCCTATCAGTACCGCGACCTGTTCCCGCTGATGATCGAAAGCTGGCGAAGTGAATGGGGGCAGGGAGATTTTCCGTTCTATTGGGTTCAACTGGCCGATTTCAAACAGCAGCAGGTCGACCCGATGGAAAGCGACTGGGCCGAATTGCGCGAATCGCAAACGATGACCCTCGACCGCCTGCCCAATTGTGGTCAGGCAGTAATCATTGACATTGGCGAAGGGAAGGACATTCACCCGAAAAACAAGGTCGACGTCGGCCGGCGACTGGCGCGGATTGCTTTGGCGAGGGATTACGGCGTGAATATCGCATATGAGAGCCCCCGATTCCAGTCAATGATTGTTGAAGGCGACAAAGCCGTTCTCAGTTTCGATGGTATGGACGGAAAATGGCGTCCGTTCGATATCAACGCTCCGGTCGGCTTTACTATCGCCGGCGAAGCCAAGGTGTTTCGCAACGCGCTGGCCAAAGTCTTGGACGATGGCAGCATTGAGGTCTGGCATCCAGATCTGAAGAATCCTGTCGCAGTCCGTTACGCCTGGGCCGACAACCCGGTCTGCAACATGTACGACGGAGCGGGCCTGCCTCTGACCCCGTTCCGCACCGACGACTGGCCCGGCGTAACCGCGAACAATCAATAACACATTTCATATTGGCATTCATTAGCGTTCATTCGCGGTTGTCGGGTTTTTTTTGAACCGCAAATGGACGCGAATGGACGCTAATAAATACATAAGCTTGGCATGTGGTTTCTGATCTCCCTGGTAACCTCGTTTGAATTACTTCTATGAGTTGTTTTGCGGATCGAAATCATGAATTCTCAATCTGGTTCTGGATTGGAATTGTTGGCGCAGGTTGGAATCCAGTAAACTCATCAGGGCTGCTGCAAACTCCGGAGCCGGTTGAACCGGCGGTGGCGGCTGCATCGGGTGATGGCAGGATCGCACTCGACCAGTTTCGCGTTCCGGAAGGATGGAAGAAGGAGCTGTTTGCGGCCGAGCCGGATGTGGCGAATATTGTTGCGTTTACGATCGACAACAAAGGGCGGTTTTACGTCTGCGAAACGTTTCGGCAGGAACAGGGAGTCACCGACAACCGCAGTCACGACCAGGTTTGGCTGGAGCATGACCTCGCGGCCCAAACGGTTCAGGACCGGATCGATTATCACCGGAAACTGTTGCCCGACGCTGATATCGGTTACACGCGACAGGACGACCGGATCCGGCTGGTCGAGGATACTGACGGCGATGGTGTCGCGGATTCGTCGAAAGTGTTTGCCAACCGGTTCAACCGGCTGGAAGACGGAACCGGGGCCGGCGTTCTGAACGTTGGCGATTCGGTTTGGTACACCAATATTCCTGATCTGTGGCGATTGCGCGATACGAACGGTGATGGGACAGCCGACGAGCGGGAGTCGCTGCAAACCGGGTTCGGAGTCCGGGTCGCATTTCGCGGTCACGATATGCACGGTTTGGTGATGGGGCCGGACGGGCGGATCTTTTTCAGCATCGGCGACCGGGGTTATCACCTCGAATTGCCCGATGGAAGGGTTCTGGCCAATCCCAACAGCGGAGCGGTCTTTCGTTGCGAACCCGACGGAAGCGGGCTGGAAGTTTTTGCGACCGGTTTGCGCAATCCGCAGGAGCTGGCCTTCGACAAATTCGGCAATCTGTTCACTGGTGACAACAATTCGGACAGCGGCGACCGGGCCCGCTGGGTTTATGTGATGCACGGTTCGGATTCGGGCTGGCGGATGCACTATCAATATCTGCCCGATCGCGGTCCGTTCAATCGCGAGAAGATCTGGCATCCCTGGCATCGCGAACAACCAGCCTACATCGTTCCGCCAGTGGCGAACCTGGGCGATGGTCCGAGCGGATTGATTTACTATCCGGGAACGGGTGTCGGTGCGGGGCTGGACGACTGTTTTCTGATGTGTGATTTCCGGGGGACGGGAATCACCAGCGGGATTCGGGCGTTCAAAAGTGTTTCGGACGGAGCGTTCTTTAAACTCGAAGAGCAACCTTCGCCGGTTTGGCAACTTCTTGCGACTGATCTCGCGGTTGGTCCGGACGGTTGGCTTTACATCAGCGATTGGGTCGATGGCTGGGTGGGCGAAGGCAAGGGGCGCATTTACCGGTTTGGCGATCCGGCGGTTGTGAACGGCGATCCGGCACGGGAAACTTCGCAGTTGTTGAGCGAAGGATTTTCCAATCGTGCGGTTGAAGAACTGGTCACCCTGCTCGGCCACGCCGACATGCGGGTTCGTCAGGGGGCACAGCTGGAACTGGTCGCCCGCGACGCAATCAATCAACTTCATCAAAGTGCAACCGATGGTCCGACGCAACTTGCCAGGATTCACGGAATCTGGGGCGCGGGGCAGTACTATCGGCAAAGAAAAATCGAACCGGATTTCGAATGGATGCGCGGACTGTTGCTGGATGGCGAGATTGAAATCCGTTCAGCGATGTCGCGATTGGCAGGTGACCTGAAGACTATCGCAGTTGCCGATGATCTGGTGAAATTGCTGGGTGACGATTCGGCCCGGGTCCGAAGCCTTGCGGCGATCAGCTTGGGACAATTGCGCTACGAACCCGCTTGCGATGGGCTGATTCGCGTGCTGGAAGAGAACAATGACGACGATCCGGCGCTGCGACATGCGGCGATCATGGGATTGAACGGATGCAGGAATGATGCTGCGATCGAACGGATGAGCAGGCATGAATCGATGGCTGTCCGGCGGGGCCTGGCGGTCGTGTTGCGTCATATGAAGGCTCCGGATTTGTCGCGGCTGGTGACTGACCCGGAATTGCTGGTCGCGGAAGAAGCGGCCCGGGCAATTTACGACGGAAAAGTCGTTGAAGCTTTTGGGGACCTGATTGCCGCCGCCGATCTCCATCCCTCATCAACAACCCTTGTTAGCAGGGCGATTCAGGCTGCTCCGGTTATCGACAGCCCCGAATCGGCACTGGCCATTGCCCGGATTGCGGCGGATTCCCGCTATTCGGAAGGTGAACGGATACGGGCACTCGCAACAATCAGGAACTGGCCGGCTTCAGAAAAGCTGGACCCGTTGCTGGGTCGTTGGAGTCCGCGCACGGGCAAAGACCGGAAGAACGTTGAGTTGGCGCTTTTGAACGTAGCGAAGTCGTTGTTGGAGGCCGGCCCGGAGTCTGTATTGAAAGCCGCGTTCGATACCTACGCGGCACTGGAAATTACATCGGCAACCTTGCCCATGGAGACGATCGCCCTGGACTCCGGTCAGTCCCCGGATTTGCGTGCGGCGGCAATCCGGTCGCTGGCGGTGGCCGGCGACCAGGGATTGGGCCCGGTTTTGGACCGCCTCGAGAATGATCCATCGGCTTTGGTCCGGTCGGCGGTACTGCAGGCGATGGTGAAAATCGATCCGGAGTCGGCGTTGCCGATGATGGCCAGGGGGATTGGGAGCAGGGATTTGGCCGAGCGGCAGCGGGCGATTCGTTTATTGGCGCTGATGGACGGTCCCGAGGCAGTTCGGTTGGCTCAATCCCTGGCCGCCCCGTTTTTGTCAGGGCAACTGCCCGATGAGTTGCGACTGGATGTGCTGACCGCGCTCCGGCATTTTGCGGCCCATGATCAGGGGATTCGCGCGATTGTCGATGGTTACCAGAAGCCATTCGATCCGGCCAACGCAGATCCGCTTTCCCCATGGAAGGATTCGTTGTTTGGCGGAGATGTGGCGGCCGGACGAAAGCTGTTTTACGAAAAGACGGCGTTGTCCTGTTTGCGCTGTCATCATGTTGGCGAAGACGGCGGGTATGTGGGGCCCGTGCTTTCGGATATTGGGCTTCGCAAGGACCGCCAGTATTTGCTGGAGTCGATCGTGGTCCCGAACAGGGAGATCGCGGAGAAATTCGGGTCGGTAGTTTTGCTGACAGATTCCGGAATAACGTTAACGGGCATAGTTCATTCGGAAACGGCGGATTTTGTCCGGCTGGTTCAGGCCGATGGGGACATGGTCACGGTAGCGACAGAAGAAATCGTCGATCGCCGAAACGGAAAATCGGCGATGCCCGAAGATGTCGTACAACACCTGACGCCGCACGAAATGCGCGACCTGATCGAGTTTCTCGCTTTGTTGAAGCAGGCCCCAGCAACCGGCGTTCCGGAATCACTGGAGATCAAGTGAAGGATCGTCGCAAATTCCGGTTTGCGAACAACGAAATGCATGAAAGCATTCCGCCGGCCATCGTCAAAGCGGGGAAAAACCGGACCGAATTGAAGCGGCATTCTGTGCTGGCCGGTTTGCTCACGCTGATCAAACAGCCCCGCTACGCTGACCGGACAGTATTCTTCTGTCTGATTCTGACGGCCCTGGTGGTTATCAAGTGGCGCTGGGTCTGGCTGGAAGAGGATCCGCTTTGGCTGGACGAATTGCATTCATGGTGGGTCATTCGGGACGGATTCAATGATGTTTTGCCGAGAGCCGCTGCAGGCAACCAGTCTCCGGGCTATTTTTGTCTGGCCTGGATTCTGAAGCAGCTGGTTTATCTTCCCAAATATTCCCTGCGAATGATTTCGGCCGCTTGTGGTGGAATACTGCTGGTCGTGACAGGCCAGTTTATTTGGAACCGGACCCGTTCGGCGGCAGCGTTATTGACTGGCGTTGCCTGCGTGACATTTTCTGCCAGCCAGATGTTTTACTCGACCGAGGGACGACCCTACGAATTGTTGTGCCTGACAGGGACGATACACGCTATCCAGTTCGTTTCTTTATTGGAACTGCGAGCCAGGATGACGTGGAGTTTCGCAAGGATGCTGGGAAGTGGACTGCTGGGATGTCTGGGGATCATGATCCATCCCTGTTTTCTGTTTCTGCTTGTGGCTGAAATGGCGGTTCTGGCAGCGTTTTCGATTTTGGGTGTCTTTCGACGGGCCGGGCCAGATCCGAAGCTTGTATCCAATGCCTTTGTTGCACTGGGAATCATGTTGATTCTGCCGGTACTTGCGTTCCTGGTTTACGTCCCCTGGATTGCACCGGCCACGACGAACCGGTCCTTGTGGCTATCGGTCGCCAGTACAGATCTGACATTGAGTTCGGTATTTCGTGAGGCCTTTGTTGCCATGATCCTGGTGGTTTGGTTGGGTATCACGGTGTTCAAAAATGGCGGGCGTTCAATCCAACAGATCAATCCGGGCAATTTGCCTGCAGGAACGGAACCCGGCCCACCTACCCAAGTTTTTGGCCAATCCGGATTCCTGTCGGACGTGATGCCTGCGGGAAGGCTGTTTTCGATGTCTTCGGTATTGTTATCGGTGTTCCTGACAACAGGATTCGGACTGTGTCTGGCAACCTGGCTGAATTTTGCGCCGTTGGCGCTGCCCCGTTATCAAATGGCGGCAGCGGGATTGCCATTTCTTGCAGCCGGACTGGCGGCAGGTGGAATTAGAAATAGGGTTTGGCGACGCCTGGCGGCAACGGCCATGATTGCATTTCTTTTTCTGGTTCCGGTTCCTGACCGGATCATGGCGACTGGCAGTTATTCAACCGCCTCCGGTTTTGGATGGAACGGTCAGCGTTTTTCGTTGACCAGGTCCAACCTTCGCAATGAACCTTGGGATCAGGTGTGGGAAAAAGTGCGGGGATTTGGACCAGTGTTTTTACTGGCAAATATTCTCGAGGACCAGCTGCGCGAGCCGGGACTTCCTGTCGGGCTTGACCGACGGAAAATTCACCAGGGGATTTCCCTCGATGACTACCTGCGTTTTCCCTCAGCAATATCCGATGATCCGCACATGGACTGGCGGGTTGTGCCATGCCGTACCCTGACGCGACCCCGGTTTTCCGCTCGCGAGATCCGGATGCTGGCCGACGCAGGATTTTCCCTGGGCCCGGATGGCCGAAGCATTGATACTGGCCGGTCCTGGCGTGTGTGGTTGATTGTTCGGGGCCATCCCGAAACGGCCGAGGATGCGAGTGACGAATTGCTAAAACTTGTCGGCAAGCTGAAAGGGGCTGACGGAGTTGTGCAGACGACACAGGAGTGGATTGGCGACCTGTTTCTCTTGCGGGTTGACCTTTTGGGGCCGACGTATTGAAGCAGCGGGCATCGACGGATGTTTTCGGACTCTGTCCGGAATGCGATCCATTTTTACTACCCTTTTGCCGGCGCTTCCGGGCTTTCGCTGGCAGCCCTGGTGTCTCCGGTACAATGGGCGCGAGGTGTTTTCCTTGAAGCAATCTGATTGGAGGTCCGCACGCAACAAGTCGCGCGACGCCCCGGGCATCCGTAGAAAATCTTCATTCTGTTTGCGCGATTCTCCAGTAATCATTGCAGTTTGGTGCCCCTTGCCTCGCCTGCACGGCCATTTCGGATATGATTTCCCCGAAAAGTATACCAGCCTCTGCCGGTTCCTTTGCCCAGCCGGACAACCATCGCCGTTTCCCGATTCTTTACCCTGGAGAACTCCCCTTCGCCGGAAAATCCCCGGCCGACAACCAGAAAGGCGTCCAGAAATCCGTCCCGGTCGAAATCGTCGATCAAAACGCCGCTGGATACCTTTTCAAAATAGTCGTCCGATTTCTGATTGCGAATTCAACTGAAACATTGCTTTCGCGGCGTACGCCGCTGGGTCATCGTTGGGGCGCTGGTGTCTGCCGGTTTCACCGGCTTCACCCGCAGCCAGGTGCTTTCGCAGCTCTGCCGCTTTGTGTTTGCGATGTTCATTGAGTTTTGAATTTTTCGAAACTGTCAACCGACAGAAATCATTCCGCGAAGTCAAGCAACGAACCTGCGATTCACGAGCCGGGGTCGGGCGCATTTTTCGGCAATGAACAAAGCTGTTTCAGGGCATTGAACAAACAATCGCTGTCGAAAATTGGGTCGCTGACCCCTGATCCAAACTCACAGGTGGTGCCCCGGCCAGGCAACTGGGCGGACAGCATCCGCAGGCTTCGTGCCGTTTCGCGGGCAGGATTTCCGCTGAAGCAGCGGAGTTTTTCGGGGGGTTTTTCAACCAGAACCGTTGGAAACCGCGAATTTTGGGGGGCCTTGTATGCGTCCGCCAGTTCTGCAACCGTTCACCACCAAAATTAGCGACACCCCCCTATACAACGTCTCTCTCTCTCTCTCTAGACCTCAATCA
>Ga0163150_10005492_pt1 | contig 16148 bp, 17 predicted proteins | sample OliLakLV19P2IB_FD_148628 | JGI IMG/M metagenome (GOLD analysis project Ga0163150, IMG submission 148628) | Freshwater microbial mat bacterial communities from Lake Vanda, McMurdo Dry Valleys, Antarctica - Oligotrophic Lake LV.19.P2.IB | ecosystem: Environmental > Aquatic > Freshwater > Lake >...
GGTCTGAGCGCATCAATAATGTCATCTTGGAGGCGCTTCCTGACCTCGTGGAGCGGTATCAGCTCATCCACCAGACCGGGCAGGCGAATTTCGATTCCGTATCGAAAACCGCCAAGATCATTCTTGAGAGGAATGAAAAGCGCTATCGCTACAAGCCTTACGGATATCTGACACCCCTTGCTCTGAAGATGTCCGCTGGCGCTACGGAGCTGGTCATCTCACGAGCGGGTTCAGGCGGTATTGCCGAGATAGCCGCATGGGGAAAGGCGTCCATCATCATACCCATCCCTGAAAGCGTCTCTCGCGATCAACGCTCAAACGCCTTCGCATACGCCAGAACCGGGGCTGCAACTGTCGTCGAAGAATCAAACCTATCGCCCCACATCCTCATCGCCGAGATCGACCGCCTGTTCACAAATCCAAAAGCACGGAATGACATGGCTGCGGCTGCGGCGAAATTCGGAAAGAAAGACGCAGCGCGCGCCATCGCGGACGCCATCATCGAGCTCGCCCTCGAGCACACATCCTGATATGGAGGTCGTTACGCGCTTTGCGCCGAGTCCCACGGGGTTCATGCACATAGGCGGTACGCGAACCGCGCTCTTCGCGTACCTGTGGGCGTGCAAGAACAAGGGTACATTCATACTCCGCATCGAGGACACGGACACGGAACGGAAGGTGGAAGGCTCGGTCGAACACATCCAGGAATCGCTTGCCTGGCTCGGCATCGAATGGAACTACGGCCCTCAAAAGCCCGGCCCGTTCGGCTCGTGCATACAGTCAGAGAGACTCGAAACCTATCACGCCCTTGCCCAGAAACTTGCCGACCAAGGATTGGCATATCCGGATCCCTACTCTGAGGAAGAAGTTCAAGCACTGAGAGAGAAAGCCCAATCAGAAAAGCGGCCCTTCCTTTATCGCGAACATAGGCCCGAGAAACTCGGAACATGGGACGGAAAAGCTCCTCTCCGCTTTAAAGTCCCCGTGGTAAAGCGTTATCGTTGGATTGACGCCGTCCGCGGGGATCTCGAAGCGGGAGAGGAAGCACTCGACGATTTTATACTTCTCAAGGGAAACGGGTACCCAACCTACAATTTCGCGCACATCGTCGATGACCATGCAATGGGCATCACGCACATATTCCGCGCGGATGAGTTCATCGCGTCTACTCCCCGCTTCCTTTCTCTCTACGAAGCGCTCGGTTTTGCTCAGCCCATATTCGTGACCCTGCCTCCCATCCTCGGAAAGGATGCGACGAAGAAGCTTTCGAAACGCGACGGTGCGAAAGACATCCTCGAGTACCGAGAGGAAGGATATCTTCCTGATGCAATCGTCAATTTCCTCGCGCTCATCGGCTGGAACCCGGGTATCGAACAGGAAGTCTTCACCCGCGATGAACTTATCCTAGCGTTCTCTCTCGACCAGATACAGACCCATGGAGGATCAGTGAACGAGGAAAAGCTCAAGTGGTTCAACCGAGAGCACATGCTTCGCATGCCTTTGGATGAGTTCCGAAAAAATGCTGCTGCATTTCTTTCAGATGCCGCCCGTTCAGAGCTCACGAAAACCGGACGCCTCACTGCTGTCATCGATGTCGTCCGCGAACGCCTCAGCGTTTTCGGAGAGATACGGACCCTGGAACAGGAAGGGGAGCTGGCCTGCTTCACGGGAACTCCCTCGTATGACGCAAAAAACCTCTCCTGGCAGAAAGATCCCTCTCCGGAGAACACCTCACTGCGCTTGAAGAGTTCATTGAAACTGCTCGCCGACCTGCCGAACCCCATGTGGAATCATGACGCCATAAAAGCCGCCCTGTGGCCGTACGCGGAAGCGGAGGGCAGGGGAGCGGTGCTATGGCCTCTCCGCTATGCGCTGACGGGCCGTGAACGCTCTCCTGACCCATTCATCGTCGCTGATATACTCGGAAAGGATGAAACCCTCTCCCGCATCGAAAAAGCCATCGCTCTTATCGGATAGCCCGTTTCCGGCTATCATCCTCGCGGCCCTGCTTGTCATGGTGCCCGGCTTCGGTCTGCATGCCGAGACCGCTACGACCACCGACGAACTCCAAGGAAAAATCACCGACAAAAGTGCCGAGCTCAAGAAACTCCAGGATGAGATAGCCCAGTACGAACGGGAGCTGGATACGATCGGAAGCGCTCGGAAGACCCTCGAGGGCGAGGTGAAGCGGCTGGGCATCTCCAGCAAGAAGATGACGACCGACATCGCGATAACGCAGAACCGCATCAAGACGGCGGAACTCAAAGTGAGCGACCTCGAGAGCCAGATTGGTGACAAGCAGAAACGGATTGAGACGGGGCGCGCGACCATCGAAGCGTCACTTCGAAACATAGGACGCATGGATGAAATCACGCTCGCTGAACATTTCCTCTCGAGCGTTTCGTTCACGCACGGCTGGGAAGAAGCGGATCGCCTCCGAGAAATCCAAGGCGCCCTTGCGGCGAAGATTACCGAACTCATGGCGACGAAAGTCGTACTCGGCGAGAACCGCAACACCGTCGAGAAGGAACAAAAAACTCTCATCTCGTACCGCTCGCAGCTTTCAGGACAGAAGTCGGTACTTGATCAGAACCGCAAAAACCAGGTGAGTGTACTTTCCGAAACAAAGAATAAAGAGACGAACTTCCAAAGCATCCTGAGCGAAAAGAAAACCGATGCGCTCGAACTCGAACAGGAGATATCGAACTATGAATCGCAACTCAAATATTCCTTCGACCCGTCGTCCATACCGAGTCCGGGCACGGGAGTCCTTTCGTTTCCGCTTGAAACTTCATACCTGTCGCGGTGCGCCTCAAAGAAGGGCACCTACGGAAACATCTACTGCATCACTCAATATTTCGGCAATACCGCATTTGCGAAATCCGGGGCATACAACGGCAAGGGTCATAACGGTGTCGACTTCGGAACTCCTGAAGGCACGAAAATCGTCGCGGCCTTGACTGGCGTCGTCAAAGCGACCGGAAATACCGATACGCTCCGTGGCTGCTATTCCTACGGTAAGTGGGTTCTCATCGAGCACGGCAATGGCCTCTCCACGCTCTATGCTCACCTTTCCTACACTGGTGTCTCTACCGGCCAGACAATAGGCAGGGGAGAGTTCATGGGTTATAGCGGCCAGACCGGCTATGCGACGGGACCACACCTCCACTTCACACTCTTCGCCTCGAACGCGGTAAAAATCCTAAGGCTGGGAGACATCAAAGCCGTAACGAAATGCGCTAGCGCGATAGTTCCAGTAGCTGCTACGGCGGGGTATCTGAACCCCATGCAGTATTTCTGAAGAGAATCCATCCAGAAGAGGAAAAATGGCTCAAAACATGACTTTTTGAGCACTTTTGGCACTCCAATCCTGCTAATGGAAGCGCGTTTTTCCACAGGCACTGTAGACGACCAAGATTAAGGTTGTTCAATGGTAAGAGAGATTACAAACCTCGGCAAAACGCCGAGATTATCAATTAACAACAACTAAACAACTTGCATCATGAAAATGCTTCATATGGTCGCTTTCGTACTGGTTATCGTCGGAGCCCTGAACTGGGGTCTGGTCGCGTTCGACTACAATCTGGTTAGCACGCTTCTCGGTTCGTGGCCTACGGTAGAGATGATCGTCTACCTCCTCGTGGGTGCTTCGGGCGTGTATCTGCTCATCGGCCACAAGAAGAGTTGTAGCCATTGTACCGTGGCGAAAACGGGCGGAGCGATGTAAGTATCCTCCCGTCCAAAACAAAACCCCCTCACCGAGGGGGTTTTGTTTTTACGAACTCATCAACGCCTTCGAAGCCTTTCACGCCACTGTGAAGAATCCGATACTTCTCTGTGGTTGTGACATGAATTTCCGACATGAATCATAGGGGTATTCGCCATACCACATATTGTATAAATTTCAAGTCTTGGAGGTTACCGGAGAGGGGAGGGTCAAAATTATTTATTTGTTTTCAACGCAGGGTCCTCCAAGGCTACGCGCGGAGCCAACTACGGCTGGTTCGTGGCAACGGCCGCTATCTTTTGCGAACCGTGTACACCCGTCCTTTCACTTGATTTACCGTACGACAAATCGGATATGGATTATGCGCCCCCCCACGGTATAGGTTCGCAAAAGATATATTGTGCGAAGTGTACTATCTCTCACCTGCTCGTGTAGAGCACTGCTTTCAAGGTCTAGGGCCGGCCATAATTTCCCTGGTTCCTCACTTCGCCTGCGCGTTGTCCTTGTACTCCGCTTCACTCGCTCTTTTAACTGTCCAAGTCCACAAGGTTCCGTTGTTGTTTCCTCGCGTACTCTGCTCATCACTTTGTCCGTTCCAATATTCAATCACGGCCTTGGAATTGAAGATGGCCAGAAGCCTGTATACGACATTGAACACTACTTTCCACTAGTTCCACTCGAAAGTACGGGGCGATAATTTTGCATTCTCTATCAATTCGTTCAGTGTGAAGCAATACTTCATACGCATTGCTTTTCTTGAATTCGCCCAACGGGTCTACTTCAGGCGCTCGGGGTGCGGGAGGCGGCTGAGCCGGCGCGCTTGTTGCCACAATAGCGTTTCTTTTTCTGCCTCTAAAATTTCTGCTGAACCAACCTGGCTGTTTTTCTATCATGGTTCTCATTGTATACCTTAAATATCTATTTGTCAAGGTCATCAAAAAATCCCCCGAAATGAGGGAATATCAAAAAACGGGAAAGCCCCTAGCTCAGGACTTCTGAATGACGCATTTCGCGCAGGCGCATGCACTGCACTGCTGTCCGTTCTCCTTATCTGCGTCAGAGTCTGCATAGGCATAGAGAGCGTGGACATAGGCCTTATGCCCGCACTTGCACATCATGGTTCCGGCCATTACGCCCTATTGTACCCCTCTTGGCTGATTACCCTATTACCTCTTTCTTTAGATACAACCTATTCAACCAACACCTTCAAAGAGCGGCGTAACTCCATAGCTTCCGAATGCGGCCATAAAGATGCTGTTATATTTTTTCTTATTCCTAGCGTTGACAAGGAATTGAGAAAACATATCTCGGACGCTCCTGTCATCAAGGATCGCTTTCATGACACTCTGTTCCCCTTTCACCGGCTCGAGAATACCCACTATGTGATTCAGAAAAATATCAAATCGTTGGTCAAGCCGTTTTAGGTTCTCATCTTCGTGTTCGGTATCCGAATGGTCCTTGAGGTTTTGGTCTACTCTGAACGCACGCTGGATCTGCATGAATATCTCGGGATATTTTCCCATTACTTCTGCCTCGCGGATCGGTATGAAGACCGGCTGGTGGCCGATTGCGTCGTTGTGTCCGGTGATTCCGATTACCCTACCTTCTGCGTCAGTAGCCACACCCCCTGAATCTCCAGGGCCGACACTCGCATCAGACGCGAAGCCGAGCGTAATGGCGCCCTCATAGCTGTCTTCAGTACCAGGCGCAGGATTTTGGGGTTCCTCACGGGTTACCTTCCCGCGCCTTGCAAGAAGGGCGGTCTGATGACCGGGAAAGCCGACCGCAACGACATCTTGGCCGGTTTTAACCTTTTGCGTGTTCATGGTAACAGGAACTGGAGAAGTATCTCCTGGCTCAAGCCTCACTTTTATGAGTGCGAGGTCTCTGAAATATGACGATTGGTCTATGAAGCTGTCGACTACCTGACGCACTTGGCCGGAAGGCAGGGTGACATCTATTTTTTAGCTAGGGGTGACATCTATTTTTTGGCTAGGAACCGGGACGACGTGCCTGTTCGTCGCAAAGTAGGCAAATCGTTCTCCAGTGTTGGAATCCTCAACGACCTTCACGCAAAAACCGGTTCCGTGCGAATCAATCTTCAAGATTTTTTCTTTCTCGCCAGTCAATGGGTCGGGCACATCACTCTGAATTTCAGTATAAGTCTTGATCAGAACCATTGACGGCCCCAATTTCTCAAGAATTTGACCCTCTAGATAGACAGGAGCTTCCGGCTTGGTTCGGTTATCGGAACTCACCGCAGGACCGCGTAGTAGTAGCTGCTTAGCCCCAGCACTCTTCCTTCTTGAAAGATTGCGTGCAAAGTCTATTGCGCCAGACGATACGGATGTGACATCTTCACGACCTGCTGATGGGTTATACGGCATGAGTTTTATACTTTAACATACATATATGTTAGTGTCAAGTTTCATTCTAAGGCCGGAAAACTGCCGGCCACACTTCTGATACCCCCGCCAGAGGACGGAGTTTCAGTGCTTTTCTTATTTTTTCACGAGCTTTCCCCAGCAGGCCTTCGAGGAGAACCAAGGCTTCGTTCCTTCTTTGTCGTAAAGGTACTGTGCATATTCGAGGTTGCCGCCGAGCGAATGAAGATCGAGTCCAAGTTCCCTTGCCTTCTTCCCGTGAAAACGCGTATTGATTTGCATGACGCCGAGATCGTCCCTGTCTATCATCCCGCGCATGACTTCCCCGTCCGCGTTCGATTGGCGCATGCGCGACTCGCACCACGCGATATCCGCAAGAATGGGGTCATCCGCAAAATACTTACGCACATACGCGGCCATGGTTTCAGGATTCTTCGATGCCTCGTCGGCAAAGGTTTCAGAGAGTGCCGTCGGCGTGCCGAATGCAAGGCTCGCGGCGACCATCAAGAGTGAGATAAGTGGCATAGGTTGATTTTTTATATCGAACCCGGCGCATGGCCGGGTATGAAAAAAGCCGGCCCGAAAGCCAGCTACATAATGAGTTTAGCACTTTTTAAATTCGTGTCAAGTCCATCGGCGCCGAATTTTGATAAATACGGCTTAAAACAATAACATAATGCTTATCCTCAAAAACCTACTTTGAGCATCTGATAGTCCGGCTAAAGACTTGCGGGCTTTCCGGGCAGTGTCAGCACTTCACCAACTTTATGATGGATTTGTATGCCTCATCGACGGAATCGACGAGGTGATAGAGCTTCAAATCTGCCTTATCGATGGTGTTGTACTGCTTGAGGAGGTGGTTTTCGAAGTATTTGAGAAGGGGGGTCCAATATTCCTTGTTGTAAAGGATGATGGGAATGTGCTTGATTTTCCGGGTCTGCACCAAGGTCAGTATCTCAAGAAACTCGTCCAGAGTTCCGAAGCCCCCGGGAAAGAAGATATAGACTTCGGACGCGAACGAAAGCATAACTTTTCGCGTGAAGAAATAGTTGAAAGTGAGGGTGTCGGTAAGGTAAGGGTTAATCTCCTGTTCGGTGGGAAGCTCGATGTTCAGGCCCACCGACTTCCCTCCTGCTTCATACGCGCCTCGGTTCGCCGCACCCATGATACCTGCCGCACCTCCGGTCACGACGGTAAAGCCGGCCTTTGCCAAGCGCCCCGCAAGGCTGGTCGCATCTTCATACACCTGCCCATCGAGGTGGGAACGGGCGGAACCGAAAAAAGTCGCTGCCAAGCGGTATTTCCTGAGGAGATTGAACCCCTCCACGATCTCGGCCATGATTTTGAAAACGCGCCACGATTCGATATCGTGCGTCTTGTCGGTCTTTTCGGGGTCACATATCTTCAACTCCCCTTCCATCCGGTGGATGGTGGGCGGGACCATATTCTTTTTCGGTTCAGGCGGCATGATTGGGTGAATATATCACGAGAGTCCGACGCCAACGCTCAGGCTTTCCGCGGTACCTCCCACGGTATCGGATACACTTCGAACTCAGGAAGAAGCTGACGGCCGTACAGAAGACGCGAAACGACCTCAGCATGGCAGAAAGCGCCCGTAAGAGCGTTGTGGGGCGAGGGCTCTGCGGGGATGCCGACATACTGGAGGATGGCGTCGAGGTTCAGGGCGCTCCGATGCTTTTCCTTGTCGAACGGCGGCATGAGTCCGCGCTTCACCATGTGTGTGTAGGCTACTGAGTGGGTGTCGATGGTGCGATGAGGAAATGGGTAATCGAGGTGGGCACGATGCGCGGCCGCACGAACGAAGTCGCGGTCGAATGAGGGGTTCTGCCCGACGATAGTCCAGTCGCGCAGGTCTTCGGCCCACGCGATGAATGCCCTCGTAATCTCCGCTTCGGTCTTTTTCGATTGGTCCGTGAGCTCCGCTTCAGTGAATCCGTTCACTTCGAGAGCCGACGGCTGGATATGGGCGCCGTCCCAGATACGGCATTCGTCGTAAAACTGGTTATTGGGGTTGTCAAAATCGAGGGCGCCTATGGAGACGATGGAATGCTTGTCATAATCGGTGCCGGACGCTTCGACATCAAGGATTATCATTCCCGTTAGAGGTAGGATGCCGAAGGCATCCGTACATTATTCGGCGCATGTAGTAAAAATTCAACCAAAAACATATACTCCATATAAACAGTATACCTTTTAAACTTTGACCTCTAACGGGATCATAGAATTATTATCGCACGCATCCCCGAGCGAGCGTATACCCCGACGCTTCGGCTTCGGCAGGCGAATCAAAATATACTCGCCGGGCTTCGTCAAGCTTCTCGGCTCCTTTGCACAAAACTGAATAATATACGGAGCCGGTTTTCAGGGCGACGAACTGAGTCGCCTCCCCCGTAGAGGTCTTCACTGCTGCCGTCGTTTCCTGCTGAAGCGCCTGAGTATGCGATGTACTTTCCGTAGCGGAAAATCTTCCAAGAGAAAACGAGAGAAACGACACCATAAGAATGACCGAGACGAGGGTTATTTCTTCGCGGCGGCGCGCCCAAAACGCCTTGAATCCCTGGAGCATTTCGTGTACTATAGCACCCATGGCAACAAAAAAGGCCGCCGGAACAGCGAAAAACCTCACCGATTCAAACCCGCAGTACCTCGGGGTGAAACTCTACGCTGGTGAAAAAGCAAAGAAAGGCTCTATCGTTATCCGCCAGCGCGGCACTTACTTCATAGCTGGCAAAAACACTCGTCTCGCGAAAGACGATTCTGTGTACGCCATCAAGGAGGGAATCGTTTCCTTCCGCGATATACGCAAGATCCGCTTCGATGGGAGCCGCGCTAAGCGCAAAGTGGTTGATGTGAAATAACCCTGTTGTAGATTTCGGCGTCGCTTCATGCGGCGTTTTTTTATTTTTCGAGACCTTCACAGACAAAACAAGCAATTTACAGGTGTTCCCTATCGCCCAATGACTTGATATATCAAGTCACTTATCCGCCAACACAGCCTACCAGCATTTTCACTGAAATATACTGGACACTGGCCGCGAAACGCCGCCACGCCGAAATTCACAACGGGGTTTTCAAGCAACCACCTGGAGATACACCGTCGCGCTCGCGCCGTGGGTACGAACACGAACTTCGTAGGAACCCAATTTTTTGATTGGGTCTCCGATATCGATGACACTCTCCGGGATGGGAACATTCAAAAATGTCTGAATGGCTTCCGCGACCTGCTTCTCTCGGACTGATTCGAAGAGTCCGCCTGAATCATTCGCACGGGCTTTTATGACGACGGTTTTCCCGTCAATGTCGGCGAGCGCTTTTTGAGCGAGCGACTCGTCCATGGCCTTCTTTTCGGCAGTCTGCGACTCACGCTTCTCCGCTTGCTTCAAATTCGCCCCCGTCGCAGGAAGGGCGAGCTTCTTCGGAATGAGCACATTCTGGGCATATCCGTCAGCGACCTCGACGATGGAGCCCTTCTGCCCTACTTTCTTCACATCCTGAAGCAGAATAATCTTCATCCTGTTGTGAAGTTTCGGCTTGTGCTTACGCACTAGCTAACTTCATACAGCTGATTGTGAGCCAATAAGCCTACCTTTGCAACACTACATTTCATTCGGAGAATAAGCCGAAACTCTACTATCGAGTGAAGTGAGAGAAGAGAAAGAACACTTTCTCTTCCGAGTGAGCGATGATAGAAAACATTGTTTACAACGGGATTCATAGGAAATCAAATCATAGACGCAATAAGCGTGCCGAGCAAGACGAGGCCGACACCAAAATACTGGGACGCACGAAGCCGCTCGTGGTGAAGCACGGCGGCCACGATGACCGCGACGACGACTGCGGAACCGGCAAGGGCCGACACGACGCTGATTTCTCCGGTCTGGTATCCCGCTGAAATGCTTATCGTATATCCCGCGGTCAAGATTCCCGCAATAGAGAACGGCACCCACCCTTGTCTGAGGCCGTTGATGGAGGGCAGGAGAGGTTTTTTCGTGAGGAGAAGATGAACGCATCCGGATATGCACACGAGAGATTCGATGATGCAGGCGAATACCAGAGCACCGAAATAACCTCCGGTTATCTTAAAAAGAGGAAACACAATGCCCCAGAGAAGCGCCGCCGCAAGGGCAAATGCCACACCGTTCCTTGCATCGAACAGGCGCACGGCCTTCCAATCACCAGGTCGGATCGAAACGGCGAGGATGCCGAAAACCACGATGGCGAGGGCAAGAAGTTTCTGCATCGAAACGCTTTCACCGAAAAAAACGAAGCCGACACCTGCCGCGATAACAACCCATCCGGAGCTTATCGGCATCACAACGCCAACCTTCCCCTCGCGAAAGCCTTCGAGCATGAAGAGAAACGGGAAATACCCGAGAATCGACACGGCCACGGTAAAGAAGAACATTCCGATATCCCACGGTATAGCAGGGCGGAGGATAAGGACCAGCGCGATGAGCACTATAGATGAGACCCCACTCCGCAGTACTACGCTCTGGAGCGGGCCGAAACGCGATACCGAATCTTTGAGAAGCGCGGTCGAGATGCCTCCGGCGAACATCGCCACAAGCCCGTACCCGATTGCCGCGGTGAGCATTGTTATTCCCCTTTCACGAGAAATTCCACCGCCCTATCAAGCTGAGGGTCGCGTTTCGCCTTCATGTCATCCTCCGTCCTATCGACCGCGATGTCCGGCACGATGCCTTGGTGCGATATGGAAACCTTGTTTGGTGTGAGCCAACGGGCGACAGTAATCTTGAGCGAGGTGTCGTTGGTGACATCAAATGTCTGCTGGACCGACCCCTTGCCAAAAGACTGTGCGCCAATCAAGGTCGCTTTACCGTAGTCCTTGAGCGCGCCAGCAAGGATTTCGGAGGCAGAAGCGGAACCTCCGTCGATTAGGATGGCAAGCTTAAGCTTATCGGAAAAGACATCGTATCCGTATGAGCGATACACAACGCCGTCACGCCTCCCGCCCGAATCTTCAAGCACCACCGGCTTTCCAACCGGCAGGAACCAGCTTGCGATGTCGACAGCGGCTTCGAGGTATCCGCCGGGATTCCCGCGAAGGTCGAGGAGCAACTTATCGGAACCGGACTCCGCAAACTCGCGAATCGCCTCGCGAAATTTCTGAGGAGATATCGCATTGAAGCTGTAGAGCTTGAGGACGAAAACCCCATCTGAACGAAGCTCGGTGTCCACCGTCGTCAGGTTGATGGTGTTCCGAACCAACGGCACCTCAAAGGGAACCTTACCCGCGCGCGCGACAAGGACTGTTACGGTGCTTCCCTTCGGGCCGCGTATCCTCTTCACCGCCTGATCCACCGTCAATCCAGCCGTCGATTCATCGTCAATTTTTAGAATCTTGTCGCCAGCGAGGATGCCGGCCCGGGATGCTGGCGTGTCCTTAAGTGGAGCCACGACGGTCAGAACGCCGTCTTTCACATCTATCTCCATGCCAACGCCCTCGAAGTTCCCAGAAACCTGGCTGTCGAATATCTTCTTCTCCTGCGGCGGGAAGAATGTCGTGTAGTCGTCCCCATAAGAGGTGGCGAGTCCCGATATCATGCCGTACATCTTCATGTCGGCAGACACCGAGTCCGTGGTCGTCGCCGGGACGAAGTTTTCCTCAAGAAGATGCCATGCTTTATAGACCAGATTCATGTCGAGTCCCTCCGGCGTCGAGGCATCGCTGGTCGCGCCAATCGATAAAGGAACACGGCCGGCGACCATGAATCCAAGGAAAAATCCGATAACGACCAGAAGCGCTCCGGCGAGGAGCCCTGCGATGACGGATGTTTTTCCGCCGGGTGCCTCCTTTTTTCCGCCTTCATCAGGAGTTGTATCAAAATCGTTCAGCATACGGTGTTTCATTATGCCATGGCGGGTCCGTAGTTTATAGTTTAGAGTCTAGAGTTTCGAGTTTAGAGTTTTAGGCACATTTCCCTAATCCTCACCACTCTGAACTCTGGACTCTGCACTCTGAACTCTGGACTAACTCCAGACTCTAAACTTACAGGATATACTGTTGGAATGATTACGCGTTACGAATATCAGGATGTTTCCTGGGTTGATGTCGAACTTCCCACCACCGAAGATATCGAGAGCCTCGAAACCGAATTCAATCTCGGCCCCCTCCTTTCCCAAGAGCTCCTGGGTCCCACGCTGAAACCCCATGTCGACCTGTATCCTGAGTTCGCGTATGCGGTCCTTCACTTCCCTTCCATCCGCTACACGCACGGGAAAGCAACGACGCAGGAAGTCGATTTTATCGTCGGCAAGAAATTCCTCGTGACAGTGCACTACGACACTATCCCCGCGATATACGATTTCGCGCGCTCATTCGAAGTTGCCACGATACTCAAACGGCCGAATGACAAGATACACAGCGGGTACATCCTCTTCGAGCTCATCCAGCGGCTATACCAGGGGGTTGGCAACGAACTCGATGCCATTGAAGATTCCATTGAGGACATCGAGCATGCGATATTTTCCGGGCACGAACGCGAGATGGTTGCTGCGATATCCGCGGTCTCGCGTGAACTCCTCATCCATAAGCGTACGCTGGGAAACCATCAGGATACGCTCGATTCTTTGGAGCACGCTGGCGTCGCGCTCTTTGCCGAAAGTTTCCGCAACTATCTCCGGGGGATATCGGCCTTCCACTTCAGAACCTACACCCGCGCCCTGGGGTTCATGGACACGATGGCAGAACTTCGAAATACGAATGACTCCCTCCTTTCGACACGCCAAACCGAAATCACGAAGAATCTGACCATCATGGCCTTCATCACTTTCCCGCTCACCTTACTCGCGGCCATTTTCGGCATGAATACCGTCGATACTCCCATCCTTGGTGCGCCGGGCGACTTTTGGATTATCGTCGGGGCCATGGCCACGCTCATGATTGCATTTTTCACCTATTTCAAGATTCAGAAGTGGCTATAGGCTGTTTCTGATATACGGACACTAGGAAGTGAGTAAAGCTGTGGAAAGACCTGTTCATAGACAGGCCTTTGCTTGTTTTGCAAATAGTACTTGACGCTATACGCTGTACCTACACATATGTTGAATGTATCTCGAATTCCCCCGCAGTCCATCGACGCTGAGCGCGCACTTTTGGGTTCCATCATGCTGAAGCCGGACGGCATCCACGAAGTCACCGACCTCGTGTCCTCCGATTCGTTCTATGTCGAAAAACATCGAGCGATATTCCGCGTGATGATCGACCTGGTCACTTCAGGAAGCCCCATCGACCTTCTCTCGGTCTCAAATCGGCTCAAGGAAACGAACGAGCTCGAACGGGTCGGCGGAGGCAGCTACTTGGGCGAGGTCGTCGCATCGGTTCCCACTTCGGCGAACCTGAAATACTACGCCGAGATAGTGCAGAAAAAAGCGATGATGCGCGCCCTTATCGAAGCGTCATCAGAGATTACCGAGCTCGGGTACGACGAGTCACGGCCCATCGAAGAAGTCATCGACCAGGCCGAGAAGCGCCTCTCCGAAGTCACCTCTTCACCCACCATGCGCAAGTTCGTTGCCATCGGCGATGAGCTCAAGGAGGCGTGGGAGCGTTTCGATATGATGAACCGCGGTGAACACGAACTTCGCGGAGTGCCGACCGGATTCACTTCGCTCGATAACATCCTCGCGGGATTCCAGCGCTCCGACCTCATCATCCTCGCCGCGCGCCCATCGATGGGTAAGACGGCCCTGGCGCTCGACATCGCACGCCAAACGGCCATCAAACACGGGACTCCCGTCGGTATCTTCTCCTTGGAGATGAGCTCTCAGCAGCTCGTCGATCGCATGCTTGCGGCTGAGGCACGCGTCGACGCATGGAAACTCCGCACGGGAAAGATAGATTCAGACGACGAATTCGAGAGAATCAGAGACGCCATGGAGCGGCTTTCGAAAGCTCCCATCTACATCGACGACCAGCCGGCCAATAATGCGCTCGTCATGCGCTCCGTCGCGAGGAGGTTGAAGCGCGAACACGGCATCGGGCTCATCATCGTCGACTACCTCCAGCTCATGAGTCCTACCTCGTCGCGCCAGTCCGACAACCTCGTCCAGCAAGTGACCGAAATATCGCGCTCCTTGAAAACCCTAGCCCGCGAACTCGATGTGCCGGTCCTTGCGCTCTCCCAGCTCTCGCGCGCCATCGAACAGCGCCGAGGACGGCCGCGCCTCTCCGACCTTCGCGATTCCGGCTCCATCGAGCAGGATGCGGATGTCGTCATGTTCATCCACAACGAAGACCGCTATAAAGAAAATGTCGAGGAACGCTCGAATGTGGCAGAAATCCTGATCGAAAAGCACAGGAACGGCCCGACGGGCTCCATCAAGTTGTACTTTGATTCCAAGCGCGCCACCTTCCTCCCCATCGAAAATTCCGAATTCGGCGCCGGAACCCCAACCGGACCAGCGTCACCGCCAGATTATTTCTGATGTTATGCGAGGCATAGATGAACTCGTTGAGCTTATTTCCGATTTTCCCGGTGTGGGGCCCCGACAAGCGCGCCGCATCGTGCAGTTCATCCTCGGGAAAGACCAGACCTTCAGGGAAAAACTTGCGGCCGCTCTCGTTTTGATACGGAAGTCGGTGTCCCAGTGCACATCATGCTTCAGGTTCGCTGACAGCTCCGCTAACGGCCTCTGCAACATCTGTGCAGATAAGACGCGCGAGGGAGCCGTGCTCATGGTCGTCGAGAAGGATGTCGACATCGAGGGTGTTGAGGCATCTGGCGCATACCACGGACGATATTTCGTCTTGGGTGGGCTCATACCCATGGCTCGCCAGCGAAAGAACGGCAATGGCGTCAGGGTGAAAGAACTGATGTCTCGCATCGAAAGGGAGAAGCCGGCCGAAGTCATTTTCGCCCTCGCCGCGACCCCCGAAGGCGATTACACCGCGCAGGAGATCGTCCGCGACCTGAAATCACTCTATGCATCCATCAAAACCACCCACTTGGGTCGTGGCCTGTCCATCGGGGCAGAAATTGAATACGCGGACCAGGAGACGCTCCGAAACGCATTCAAAAACCGCGCCTAAGCCAAGCTTTCTGTCATCGTTCGCTCGGAAATATCCAAGCGAAGCTTGTCTATCCCCCTCGCTCACTCGACCGTAAGCCATGTTTTTAAACAAAACATTCGAAAAAATGACCTGGCATGATATATCATGCCAGGTATCAAAATCAAAGAAATGAGGAATTAAACAAAAAAACCGCGACTTGGGCGCGGTTCAAAACTTCTCTATTTTTACTTTCGTGAACGGCTGGCGGTGGCCGCGCTTCTTGTAATAACGGCTTTTGGCCTTGTACTTTACGACTATGACCTTCTTCGCCCGTCCGTTTTCGAGCACTTTTGCAGATACTTTTACACCAGAAACCAAGGGCTTCCCGACCTGAGTGGCGACGCCGTCATCGGTCAGAAGCACTTCAAAGGATACGGTGTCGCCCTCGTTCGCTCCATCGAGCTTTTCAACCTGAAGAACAGTCCCCTCCTTTACGAGGTACTGTTTGCCACCAGTCTTAATGACTGCGATGTTCATGTCCGGAAATACTACTCGACAGTTACGGATTTGGCAAGGTTGCGAGGCCGGTCCACATTGAGGCCCTTTTCGGCGGCGAAGTGGTACGCAAAGAGTTGGAGCGCGATGGCGGAAAGGATGGGCGTCAGCTGTTCTTCGGTCTTGGGCACATAAATCACATCGTCAGCGATTTCCGCGACCCTCACATCGCCCTCAGTCGCGATGGCGATGACGGGCCCCTTTCTGGTCTTTATCTCTATCATGTTCGAAAGCGTTTTCTGATAAACCGAGTCCATGGGGATGACGACGACGGTCGGAAACTTGTTGTCAATCATCGCGAGGGGGCCATGTTTCATTTCTCCGGCCGCACACCCCTCGGCGTGAACATAGCTTGTTTCTTTAAGTTTCAAAGCACCCTCCAAAGCAACCGGGTAGCTGTACCGCCTGCCGATGAACAAGAAGTCGCGCGCATCCTTGTACTTCAGAG
>Ga0163150_10005494_pt1 | contig 16146 bp, 9 predicted proteins | sample OliLakLV19P2IB_FD_148628 | JGI IMG/M metagenome (GOLD analysis project Ga0163150, IMG submission 148628) | Freshwater microbial mat bacterial communities from Lake Vanda, McMurdo Dry Valleys, Antarctica - Oligotrophic Lake LV.19.P2.IB | ecosystem: Environmental > Aquatic > Freshwater > Lake >...
TCCGGCCCCGGCAATGGGGAGCTGCCCCGCCGCCCTCGAACCCCTAACTGCAAGCAGGACATGTCGATAAACGCGACCGACCTCCGACGGGGCATGGCCATCATGTTCCAGGGCGAGCCCTGCCGTGTGGTGGAATTTCATCATCATACGCCCGGGAATCTTCGGGCCATGGTGCAGGCCAAGCTCAAGAAGCTCAAGACCGGCAGTACCATCGAGCACCGCTTTCGGGCCAACGACTCGATCGACAAGGCGGAGCTGGAAACCCACGACCTGGAGTATCTCTACTCCGGTGGCGGGAACTACCATTTCATGAACACCGAGACCTTCGACCAGATCGAACTGGACGATGAGACCCTCGGCGATGCCGCCCAGTGGATGGCGGAGGGGATGAAGTTCCGGGCCGAGTTCTACGAGGGCCGCCCGATCGGCATCCAGCTGCCCAACACCCTGACCCTGGAAGTGATGGATACTGCCCCGGTCATGAAGACCGCCACCAAGACGGCGTCGCCCAAGCCGGCCAAGCTGAGCAACGGCGCCACCGTCAACGTCCCCGAGTTCATTTCGGTGGGCGAGCGGATCCGGGTCAATCCCCAGACCGGCGATTATATGGATCGGGCCAAAGACTGAAGAGCCGGTGAGAGGGAAGAGGTGAGAGGTGAGAAATAGGAGGAAGGCATGAGAGACTGGCCATGCCAGCCACCCTTCCTCTCACCTCTCACTGCTTGCCCCCGCACGGCCCGTGCAACAAGACGCACCGATTGACGTCTCCTCAGCGCTGGGTAGTAGCCTCCCATTGACCCGGTCCGGCCGGTTTTCGGCCCCGCCTCTCTACACGGGATAGTCCATGCGCCGTCTGCTCGCACTGTCATTCATCCTGGCCTCGGTCGCCACCGCTTCTGCCCAGTCCAACCCCAAGGTGACCCGTCTGGAGTTCATGTCCGGGTGCTGGGAGGGTTCCCTCGGCAAGGACGACCTGGTCCAGGAAAACTGGACCTCCCCGACCGACAACATGATGCTGGCCACCACCCGATACCTGGACAAGAAGAAGCAGGCCACCGGGTGGGAGTTCACGCGGATCGTCAGTGATTCCACCGGGGTGGCCTTCATTGCCGCCGGCAACGGCAAGCCGGAGGACCGCTATCCCCTGACCACCGTCACCAGCGAATACGTGCTCTTTGAGAACATGGACAAGCCGTTTCCGCAGAAGATCAGCTATCGGCTGGCTTCGGACGGGGCGCTGATTGCCCGAAACGAGGGCGAGGGCCAGCTCAGCATCGAAGTCCGGTTCGAGCGGGTGCGCTGTCCCGGAGACCGCCGCTAAGCCCCATCCGGGGTTAACATAGCCCAGCCCGGGGACGTCATTTCATTGATCTGCAGCAAACTCGGCCTCTCCTGCGTAGGGACTAAGGGGCCGAGTTGGTTCCATTGCCCGACCTGCACTCGCCAATCGCACCCGGAGCGCCCCGCGCTCCCCACCGGGGCTCTCCGTGGGATCTGTCATCGAAACGATCCTCACTTTCCTGTTCAAGTACCCGCTCCGCGTCTTTGAACGCGGAGAACTGGTCTGGTTGCCGGTCGTTCCGGTTGCCCTGATTGTCTTGGGCCTGATCGCCGCCCTGGTGGCGGTGACGATCGCCACCCGCCGCCTGCGCCTCCCCAGTACCCGCGCCCGCTGGACCCTGGGCATCCTTCGGGGAGCGCTCCTGGCCCTGCTGCTGGCCTGCCTGCTCCGTCCCGCCCTGATTGTCTCCAGTTCCGTTCCGCAGCGAAACGTCCTGGCCATCCTGCTGGACGATTCACGCAGCATGCGCCTGGCCGACGTGAATGACGAGCGAAGGCTCGACGCCGCACGCCGGGTCCTGGGCGATTCGGCGGCGCTCTCCGAGCAGCTCGCCGAACGATTCGTGCTCCGGTATTACCGCTTTGCCGCCGATGCGGCGCCGATTGCCGGCACCAGCGGGCTCGAGGCTGGTGGCACCCGCACTGATCTGGCCGCGGCGCTCGACGGGGCCCGCCAGGAACTCGCTGACCTGCCCATCGCAGGCGTGGTAGTGGTGTCCGATGGCGCCGACAACGCCTCGGGTGACCTGACCACCCCGCTGCTGGCGCTCCAGGCCCGCCGGATCCCGGTGTACACCGTGGGTGTGGGGCAGGAGCGCTTTGCCCGAGACCTGGGCATCGAGAGCCTCAACCTTCCGGCGACTGCGCTCGATGGCGCTGGCGTGGTGGCCGATCTCTCGCTCCGGATCCGTGGCGTGGGCGGCGAAACCACCACCATCACCGTCGAGGCCGACGGTCGAGTGGTTGGCACCGAATCGGTCACCCTCCCCACCCGCGGCGAGACGGTGCAGGTCCCCCTGCGCATTCCCGCGCTGTCGGCGGGGCCGCATCGGGTCACGGTCAAGGCGTCGGTGCTGCGGGACGAAATCGTCACCGAGAACAATGAGGTGCAGGGGCTGCTGCGGGTCCGGAGAGGTCCCGAGAAGGTGCTGTTCCTGGAGGGTGAGCCGCGGCCGGACTTTGCCTTTACCCGTAGGGCCGTGGGCGGCGACAGTGCGGTGCAGATGGTGGGGCTGCTGCGATCGGCGCCCGGCAAGTACCTGCGATTGGGTGTGGATGACAGCCTGGAGCTCGCCTCGGGCTTTCCGACCACCCGCGAGGAACTCTTCCAGTACCGTGCCCTGATCCTGGGCAGCATCGAGGCGGCCTTCTTTACCGGCGACCAACTCCGCATGATCGCCGACTTCGTGTCCCGTCGCGGCGGGGGCCTGCTGGCCCTGGGTGGCCGCTCGGCGCTGGCAGAAGGCGGGTTCGCGGGGACACCGATGGCCGAAGTGCTGCCGGTGGACCTGATCTCGAGCGCCCCGCGTGGTTCGGGCATTACGGTAACGGCGCTCAAGGCTCGACTGAGTGCCGCCGGAAGAGTGCACCCGGTTACCCAGCTTGCCGGCACCCGTGAGGCGAGTGCCGCCCGTTGGGACTCATTGCCGCCTCTCACCTCTGTGAACCAGCTTGGTGAGCTGCGCCCCGGTGCCACGCTGCTGGTCAGCGGCCTGGCCGAAACCGGCGCCGCCCTGGTGCCAATGCTGGCGTGGCAGCGCTATGGCCGGGGGCGTGCGGCGGTGTTCGGGGTGCAGGACACGTGGATCTGGCAGATGCACGCCTCGATTTCCGTGGAAGACCAGACCCACGAGGCGCTCTGGCAGCAGCTGGTGCGCTGGATGCTCGACGAGGTGCCCAACCGTGTGGATGTGACGGTGGTGCCGGAGCGGGTCGGGCCAGGCGAGCCGGTGACGGTGCAGGCCCGAGTCGTGGACCCGACATATATCGATGTGAATGACGCCCGGGTTACCGCCCGGGTAACTCCGCCGTCTGGCCGCACCTTCGAGGTGCCACTTGAGTGGACCCTGAAGGAGGACGGCAGCTACCAGGGGCAGTTCGTAGCCGAAGAGGAAGGGATGTACCGGCTCGTGGCCGACGCGGCGCGCGGCAGTGATACCACCACCTCTCCTCCGTCCTCCCTGCTCTCCGACACCCAAGGTGCCGACGTGGAACGGGCCGAGCTCCGGACCCCGCTGCTTCGGCGCATCGCCGAGGAGACGGGAGGCCGATACTATCCGCTGTCAGAAGCCGCACGCCTGGCCGACGATGTGAGCTACACCGAGAGCGGCATTACGGTGCGCGAGTCGCGCGACCTGTGGGACATGCCGATCATTTTCCTGATCCTGATCGGGCTGCTGGGCGCTGAGTGGGCTGTCCGCCGCTGGTGGGGGTTGGCGTGAAGACCCGCCTCCTCTTGGCCGCGGTGCTGGCGGCTGCGCCGATGCCTGCGATGGCGCAGGGCGCGCCGGTGCACGTGCTGCTCATTACCGGGCTGGGCGGCGAGCCGGCGTATTCCAAGTCGTTCCACGAGGCGGCTGGCAGCATTTACGATGCTGCTGTGAAATGGGGAGTGCCGGATTCGAGCCGGATCTGGTTGGCCGAGGATCCCGCCAGGGACCGGACCAGGATTCGAGGCCGTGCCGCCAAAGAGACCGTGGCCGCAGGCTTTGCCACCCTGGCCCAGCGCGCCAAGCCGGGCGACGTGGTCCTGGTGGTGTTGATCGGTCATGGCAGCGGGCAGGCGCGGGAATCGAAGGTGAACCTGAGCGGCCCCGACCCCGAGGCGTGGGAATACGAGCAGTGGTTGCGGCCGTTCCTCCGTTCCACCGTGGTGTTCGTCAACGGCGCCAGCGCCAGCGGCGATTTTCTACCGATCCTGGCTGGCCCCGGGCGGATCATCATCACCAGCACCAGGAGCTCCACCGAGCGCAACGAGTCGGTCTTCTACTCCTGGTTTGCCAAGGGGTTGGCCACCGCCGATGCCGATGCCGACAAAGACGGCCGGATCTCGGTACTGGAGGCGTTCAGCTATGCCCGCACGGAGGTGCGTCGGGCGTACGAATCTGACAGCCGGCTGCTGACCGAGCATGCCCAACTGGACGACGATGGCGACGGCAAGGGTGCCGCCGATCCTGCAGGCGCAGAGTCTGTTGATGGCGCCCTTTCGCGTCAAGTGGCCTTTGGCGGAGCGCCGGCCAGCACCAATCCACGCATCGTGGCGCTGCTGGCCGAGCGGCGTGCCCTCGAAGCCGATGTGGCGGCGCTGCGTGGCCGGCGGGCCATGACCGACAGCACCGCCTACGGGCGCGAGCTGGAGCGGTTGCTGCTGCTCATTGCCGAGAAGACGGCGGCCATTCGCGTCATTGAACGTGGCGGGCCGCCATGATTTCCCGGGCCCTCTTTCCCTTGGCACTGGTGCTGGCGTGCGCTGGCACGGCCCAGCAGGACGCCGGGCCACCGGCGGAGCGTGTGGCGCGCTTGGTCAAAACGGGCCGGCTCGATGAGGCGGAGCGGGTGGCTCGGGGCGGCGGGCCGGAGTTGACCGTGCCGCTGGCTGAGTTGCTGATTCTCCGCGGCAAACTGGTGGAAGCCGAGTCGCTGCTGGTGGCGGCGATCGATAGCAACCGTCCCGGAGCCCGGACCGCCCAGGCGGCATTGGCCGAACTCGCGGCGCGCCGTGGCAACCGCACCGCCGCGCTCCGGCTGGCCGCCGTGCTGGCCGACAACTACCAGTTGTCCGGCAACGGTTGGCCGGTACCCGATCGGATTGCCGCCGGCCGAGCCTATGTGGTGCTCGGCCTGGCCGAATCGCAGGCGCCTCGCCTGGCACTGGCGGCGTTCGATGGCGCGGCCGCGGCCGACCCCACCAACGTCGAGGCACGGCTGCGGGCCGCCGACCTCCTGATTGACCGCTACAACGCTCCGGACGCCAAGTCCTCGTATGAAGAGGTGCTGGCGATCGACCCCGAGAACGCCCGGGCGCTGCTCGGCATGGCTCGGGTCCTGTCCTTCGGGAACAATCCCGGTGCGACTGAGGTGGTCAGGAAAGCGGTCGCCGCCAATCCTGCGCTGGTCCCCGGGCTGCTCTTCCTGGCGCGGATGCATCTCGAAGCCGAGTCGTACGATTCCGCCGCCGCTGTGGCCGGGAAGGCGCTGGCGGTCGATTCCACCGCGCTCGCAGCCTGGGGTGTCATGGGAGCAGTGGCCTGGCTGGGTGGGGATTCCACCGGCTGGAGGCAGGCACGTGCCGAGGCCGCTCGGGTGCATCCCGCTCCGGCGGATTTCTACTCGGAACTGGCCGAAGCCGCCGCCCGGCACCGGCGGTACGCAGCAGCGGTGGGCATGGCACAGGAAGCGGTAAAGCTCGACTCGCTCTCGGTTCGCGCCCTGGGAACTCTGGGCACCAATCTGCTGCGGACCGGGGCCATCGCCGACGGCCGCAGCATGCTGGAGCGGGCCTTTGCCCTGGATCCGTTCCACATCTGGAACAAGAACACCCTCGACCTGCTCGACAATCTCCAGACCTTCCGGACCGTCCGCACCGCGCGCTTCGAATTCGTCGCACCCGACGATGAAGTGGATCTGCTGGCGCTGTATCTCGGTCCGCTGCTGGAAGAGGCGTACGATTCGCTCGCCCAACGCTATGACTATCGCCCGCCAACCCCGATCCGTCTGGAGCTCTACCGCCACCACGCCGACTTCTCGGTCCGCACCATTGGTCTGGCCGGACTCGGCGCGCTCGGCGTAAGCTTCGGAACGGTGTTGGCTATGGACGCCCCATCGGCCCGCAATCCAGGCGACTTCAACTGGGGCTCCACCGCCTGGCACGAGCTGGCCCACACCTTTACCCTCGGCCTCTCGGATCATCGGGTGCCGCGTTGGTACTCGGAGGGGCTTTCGGTGCTGGAGGAGCGGAGGGCGCGGGCGGGGTGGGGTGCCGACGTGTCGGTGGAGTTCCTGGCGGCGTTCAAGGCCGGCCGGATCCGCAAGGTGAGCGAAATCAGCGAAGGGTTCGTGCGGCCGCGGCATCCGGCCGAGATTGGTTTCAGCTACTATCAGGCCTCGCTGGTCTGCGAGCTCATCGAGCAGGAGCATGGCACCGCCGCGCTCGCCGCGCTGCTCCGCGCCTATCGGGATGGGCTCGATACGCCAGCGGCCTTCCAGCAGGTGCTGCGCCTGTCCCCAGAGGAGTTCGATCGCCGGTTCGATCGGTTCATGCGGGAGCGATTCCGCACGGCGCTGGCCGGACTGGATGCCTGGGATGGCAAGGAGCCGGTGAGCGGTGGGTTCATCGCGGCACTGGTCCGTGGGCGGCAACTTCTGGCGGAGGGCCGGGTGGACCAGGCCAAGGCGGAGCTGGAACGCGCCCAGAAGCTTTTCCCGGAGTATTCCGGTCAGGACAGCCCAAGCTGGGACCTGGCCCGGATTGCCCAGCAGCAGGGCAACCCTACGGCGGCCCTTGAGCAGCTGGCTCGAATCACGACGCACGATGAGACCGCGCTGGAGGCGAACATCCTGGAGGCCGAGTTGCGGATGCAGCTCGGCGACTCCGCGGGCGCGGCGGCAGCGTTGCAGCGGTTGATCTGGATTGCGCCCTATCAGACCGACCCGCACGTCCAGCTGGCTGAGTTGGCGGAGGTGCGGGGGCAGTACGCCGCCGCCATCCAGGAGCGCCGGGCGGTGCTGCTGCTCAAGCCGGCCGACCGGCTGGAGGCACGGTACCAGTTGGCCAACACGCTGTTCCGTGCCGGCCGCACCGCCGAGGCGCGGCGCGAGGTGCTCCAGGTGCTGGAGCAGGCCCCGGGCTTTGAGAAGGCGCACGAACTGCTGCTGCAGCTTCGGACTACACCGCCGCAAGGGGGAAACTGATGGCGGCTCGACGGAAGACCTGGCTGGGGGTGGCTCTGGTGCTGCTGGTGGGTGTGCCCCTGCTGCTCGATGGCCAGGGCCGTTTTCGGGGTGAGCAGGGTGGCATGGATCAGCTGCCCAATGTGGACTACGACGGGCGGTTCACCTTTGTTCGCATCCGATATGGCGGCGGTGATCCAGGCTTCGGGTTCGGCCGGGGTCGCGGGGGGTCCACGTGGAGCCACGACTATCCCCGTGCCGAGATCAACTTCACCAAGATCCTGGGCGAACTCAGCACCGTCCAGACCCGCGACGACGGCACCGCGGTCCTGACGCTGGACGATCCCGCCCTCTTCAACTTTCCGGTGGCCTACCTGACCGAGCCTGGGCACTGGGTGCCTAGTGAGCCGGAGATCGTGGGGTTCCGGAACTATGTCCTCAAGGGTGGTTTCATGATCCTGGACGACTTCGACGGTCGGGATTGGATCAACATGGAGGAGCAGATGCGCCGGGTGCTGCCCGAGGCCCGATTGCAGCTCATTCCCAACGCCCATCCGGTCTTCGACTCGTTCTACCGGATCGACAATTTTGACGGGTACATCCACCCGTACTCCCAGGCCCAGTCGGAATTCTGGGGGGTGTTCGAGGACAATGATCCGACCAAGCGGCTGATGGTGGCGATCTGCTACCAGGCCGACATCGCCGAGTATTGGGAGTTTTCGGATCAGGGCTATTTCCCGATCGATCTCTCGAACGAATCGTACAAGCTGGGCGTCAACTACATGGTGTACGCGCTGACTCGCTGACCGAAAGGAACCGGAGTGACCTCGATTTCCGCACCGACCGAATTGTCCGGGATGGACGACGCCGCCCTGGCCGAGCGCCTGCACTCGGCGGGTGGCCGCATCGCCACCGAGCTGCGCAAGGTGATCGTGGGCCAGGATGACGTGGTGGAGCAGGCGCTGATCGGCCTCTTTGCCGGCGGCAACTGCCTGCTGGTGGGCGTGCCGGGCCTGGCCAAGACGCTGCTGATCCACTCGCTGGCCCGCGCGCTGGACCTGACGTTCTCCCGGATCCAGTTCACCCCGGACCTGATGCCGTCGGACGTGACCGGCACCGACGTCATTCAGGACGATCCCGTTACGGGGGGACGCAAGCTCTCCTTCATGGCCGGGCCGATCTTTGCAAACGTCGTGCTGGCCGACGAGATCAACCGCACCCCGCCCAAGACCCAGGCGGCGCTGCTCGAGGCGATGCAGGAACGCCGGGTGACGGTGCAGGGACGCACCTACCCCCTCGACCTGCCGTTCTTCGTCTTTGCCACCCAGAACCCGATCGAACTTGAGGGCACCTATCCGCTGCCCGAGGCGCAGCTCGACCGGTTCATGTTCGAGGTAGTGCTCGACTACCTCAATGAGGAGGACGAGGTGGAGGTGGTGCGTGCCACCACGACGGTGGCGCCTGCTGAGATCGTGCCGGTGGTGTCCAAGGCGGAGATTCTGGCCTTCCAGCAGGTGGTGCGGCGGGTGCCGGTGGCCGACGCGGTGGTGCGCTACGCGGTGGCGCTGACCCGGTCTTCGCGTCCAACCAGCGGTGCTCCGGACTTCATCAATCAGTGGCTCTCCTACGGCGCCTCGGTGCGCGCCGCGCAGGCACTGGTGCTCGGCGGCAAGGCGCGGGCACTGCTGCAGGGCCGCAGCCATGTCACCTACGATGACGTCCGTGCCCTGGCCCGTCCGGTCTTCCGCCACCGCCTGCTGCGAAACTTCCAGGCCCAATCGGAGCGGGTCACCACCGATTCCCTGGTGGACCGCCTGCTTGAGACGGTGCCGCGCCCCAAGTCGGGGCTCTGAGCCGATGACCGCTCCCGCCACCTTCCTCGATCCCCGGCTCCTGGCCGGAATCGGCGACCTCGCCCTGCTGGCGCGGACGGTGGTGGATGGTTTCCTGCACGGCCTGCACCGGTCGTCTCGCATGGGACTCTCGGTCGATTTTGCGGAGCACCGCCCCTACCAGCCCGGCGATGACCTCCGCCGGATCGACTGGCGGGTGTACGGACGCACCGACCGATACTACCTCAAGACCTACGAGGCCGACACCAACGCCGATGTCGTCTTCCTCCTCGATGCCTCGGCCTCGATGGACTTCGGCACCGGTGCGGTCACCAAGTTCGAATACGGCAAGTTCCTGGTAGCGTGCCTGGCCTGGCTGTCGCAGCGCCAGGGAGACCGTGTGGGTCTGGTCATGCTCGGCGAGGAGATGCGCGATGTCGTGCCGCCGTCTGGTCGGCATCTGCAACTGCTGCTGCACACTCTGGGTCGGGCCAAGGCGCATGGTGAGGGCAACCTTGCCCACACGCTGGAGCGGGTGACCCAGATGCGCAGCCGTGCCGGCATCGTGGTGCTGGTGTCGGACTGCTACGAAGATCCTGCGGTCATCCGCAAGGTGCTCGGCAACCTCCGCGCTCGCCGCCAGGATGTCATCCTGTTCCACATTCTGGACCCCGCCGAGCGGGAACTGCCGCTCGACGCACCGAACACCTTCGAGGACGCCGAGACCGGCGCCCGGATCCCGTTGCGGCCGGACCAGCTGCGGGAGAAGTATGCCACGCTCATGGCCGAGCACCGCGCGGCGCTGCAACGAGGCGCTACGTCGGGAAATCTCGACTATGTGGCAGTGGATACCGACCGCCCGCTCGATGAGTCGCTCCGCCGCTATCTCGACTTCCGCCTGATCGGGAGCCACGTCCGCTGATGCCGCTCGGCTTCCTGGTGCCCGCGTTCCTGGCTGGACTGGCCGCACTGGCCATCCCGGTGCTGCTCCACCTGCGGCAGCGCGATCGCGACCGGCCGTTCCGGTTCCCGTCGCTGATGTTCCTGTACCGGATCCCGATCCGCACCGCCCAGCATCGGCGCATTACCGACTGGCCGCTGCTGTTGCTGCGGGCCCTTGCGGTGGCGCTGCTGGTGTTGGCGTTTGCCCGGCCGCTGGTGGATCGCGCTGCCGCGGCCGCTGCTGCCCTTGACGTGCGCACGGTGGTGGTGGCACTCGATCAATCGCTCAGCATGGGGCACACCAGCGTGTGGCCGGCGGCGCTCGATTCGGCCCGCGCCGTGATCGCCGAGTTAGGGGCGGATGACCGGGTGGCGGTGGTGTTCTTTGATGACGAAGCCACCGTGGCCCAGCCGCTGACCCTCGATCACGCCACCGCAGTGGCAGCGATTGAGACCGCCCGCCCGTCGGCCCGCGGCACGCGCTACGCCTCGGCCCTCCGCGCCGGGCGCCAGCTCCTGCTGGCCGACGGCGCCTCGCGCGGGGAAATCCTGGTGATCACTGATCTCCAGCGGAGCGGGGTGACGGGATTGGCCGGGCTGGAGCTGCCCGAGGGAATCCAGGTCAGGGCCATCAGCGCGGCCCCCGCCGATCGCGGCAACACCGCCATCAGCGGGATCGATGTCCAGCGGATCCAGGGCGAGGGGCGCGGCCGAATGACGCTGGCGGCGCGGGTCATGACCCGTGGCCTCGAGGGTCCCCGCAGGGTCCGCCTCGACTTGACCGTAAACGGGCGGGCCAGCGGCAGCCGGGAGATTACCCTTGCCGCCGATGGGATCATCCCGGTGGCCTTCGACCCGGTCTCGCTCCCCGCCGGGGCCGTGCGGGTGACCGTTACTGCCGCACCCGATGCCCTCCCGGCCGACGATGTCTTTCACGCCCTGGTGCCGGCCGAGGACGCCGAGCGGATCATCCTGGTCTCGCCAGGGGATGCGGCAGCCGACGAGACACTCTTCCTGGAGCGGGCGCTGGAGATTGGCCGGGATCCGGTAATGCGAGTGGAGCGTCGATTGGCTGGGATGCTTGGATCAGGGGTGCTCGAAGGCGCGGCAGTGGTCGTTCTCTACGATGTGGCTCCGCCGCCCGGCACCGCCGGGAACGCGCTGGCCGAATGGGTGCGGGCCGGAGGCGGCCTGATCATGGCGGCCGGGGCGCGGCTCAGCCCGCGGACGGTCGAAGCAGGTGGGTTGCTCCCGGGGTCGCTCCGGGGTCCGGTGGACCGCCTCAACGACCGCGGCGGAGTGTTCGGCGACGTGAGCCTGGAGCATCCGGTCTTTTCCCCGTTCCGGGCCGGGGCCAGCGGCGCCCTGGGGAGCGCGCGGTTTCTTCGCTATGCCCGGGTGGAACCGACGGCAGACGCCGAGGTGGTGGCCAAGTTCGACGACGGCCTCCCGGCGTTGCTGGAGCGCAAGGACGGGGAGGGCCGGGTGCTCCTGGTGGTGGCCCCGCTGGACACCCGCTCGGGCGACTTCCCGCTCCAGGCGGCATACCTTCCATTCCTGCGGCGGCTGGCGGTGCATGCCTCCGGGCGGGTGGCGGCACCGCTCTGGCAGTCCACCGGCGAGGCGTACGGCTTTGCCGCAGGGGTGCAGGAACCGGTTATTGAATCGCCCTCGGGTGAGTTGATTCGCCCGGCTTCGCCAGGCCCAGGGGCAGCAATTACGCTTGGCGAGAGTGGGTTCTACGGGACCTACGCGGTGCGCGTGCAGGGCGAGCCGGCGGCGCAGGTGGCGGTCAACCCGCCGACCCGCGAGGCCGACCTGACCCCGATGGACCCGCGCGAGCTGCTGCTCGGCGTGGGACAGGAAACCACGGTGGTCGGCGCAGGACCGCCCGCCACCGCGCGCGAGGTAGAGGGGCGCCAGCGACTCTGGCGCGTGCTGCTGCTGATCGTGGCGGCACTGCTGATTGCGGAAACGCTGCTTGCCAGCCGTGGCTGGCGTGGAATCGCGGGCCGCCTGGCGGCTTCGCCTGAGAGGAGCACACCATGACGCCGATTGAGCTGGCACAGGCAGGACGGGACGAGGAACTGCGCGATGCAGTCGGAGCGATCCGGCGGCATTGGCGACGTCGAGTCCTGCTGGAAGGTGCCGTCCTCCTGGCGGGAACGATAATCGGCGCGGTCCTGATCGGTGCGATGCTCAGTGCCATCCTGGGTCCCGGATCATCCACCGCGACGATTGTCCGGGTGGTGGGCTACTTGCTGATCGGCGGCGCCGCGACACGGTTCCTGATCCTGCCTGCCATGCGGCGGGTGGATGATGAAAAGATTGCACTCTATGTGGAGGAGAAGGATCCCGCGCTCCGCGAACTGCTGATTTCTGCGGTGCACGAGCTGGAGCGGCCGGTGGCCGATCGGTCGTCGCCGGCGCTGGCGGCGCGGGTCATGGCCCATGCGGTGGAGGCGGTGGCTCGGCTGGAGCACGGTGCTGCCATTGAGCGGCCGCGGCTGCGCCGGGCGGCGGGCGGACTCGCGGCCGTGGTGGCCACCGGCGCACTGCTGGCCGCCTTTGGGCCGGGAGTCCTGCGCGACGTGGCCCGGGTGCTGTTCGTGCCATGGACCGAGGCCGCCGCGGCACCAGTGCTGGCGGTGAACGTGACTCCGGGAAACATCGACGTGCCGCGCGGCGCGGCGCTCGACGTGCGGGCCGACCTCCTGGGCTTTACCGCCCCCGCGGCGGAACTGGTCTTCAAGGCCGACAGCGGTGAGACCGAGTGGATCCGGATCCCGATGCTGCGCGATTCAACCGGCGCCGGGTACACGATCCGGCTGTTCGACCTGGTGCACCACACCGACTACTTCGTTGAATCGGAGGGGGTCACCTCGGCCACCTTCCGGGTGACGGTGACCAACATGCCGGCGGTCAGCAAAGTGGCGCTGGAGCTGCGGTTCCCGTCCCACACCGCCCTGGCCCCCGAGACAATCGAGGACGGCGGCGACGTGGCGGCGGTGGTGGGGACCACGGTCCAGGTCCGGGCCACCGTGACGATGCCGGTTACCGGCGGGTCGCTCAACTTCGGGGATGGCACGATTGTCCCCCTCGAGGTGCAGGAGGATGGCTCGGTCCGGGCCTCGTTCCGCGTCACCAAGGACGGCTCCTACCGCATCGATTTGCAGGCTCCCGATGGCGCCATGGTGCCGGGCACGGTCCACTATACCGTCGAGGCGCTGGTGGACCAGCCGCCGGTCATTCGCATCGACGAGCCCGGTCGCGATACCAAGGTCACCTCCCTGGAAGAGGTGGTCGTCTCGGTGCGTTCGGCGGATGACTATGGCATCAGTGCGCTGGAGCTTCGCTACAGCGTCAATGGCGGGGCGGAGAAGAGTATTTCCCTGGCGCGGAACACCACCAGCGGCACCACCGACCTTCGCGCGGCGCACACCATTTTCCTGGAGGAGTTCACCCTCGTCCCGGGCGACCTGGTCTCCTACCACGCTGTGGCGACGGACGGTGGCGGCAACAGCTCCACCAGCGACATCTATTTCCTCGAAGTGCGACCGTTCAACAAGAACTACCGCCAGGCGGAGCAGGGTGGTGGCGGTGGTGGCGGTGGTGGTGGTGAGTCTCCCGAGGGGCTCTCGGCCCGGCAGCGCGAGATCGTCTCCGGCACGTTCAACTGGGTGCGCGACAGCACCAAGGCCAGCGAGCGGGAAAAGCGCGAGAACCTGACCACCCTGGCCATTGCCCAGGGGCGGATCAAGGAGGATGTCGGGACGCTGGCCACCCGGATCGCGGAACGGAATGTGGCGGCCTCGGACACACTCTTCGCACTGATCAAGGCAGAGCTCGACACCGCCGTGCGCGACATGCAGGAGGCGGAGGAGTCGCTCGGCACCGGCCGTGCTCCCGGCGCCATTCCTCCGGAGCAGCGGGCCCTGCAGCGGCTGCAAAGGGCGGAGGCGGCGTATCGCGATGTGCAGGTGCAGATGGGGCAGCAGCAAGGCGGCGGCGGGGGGGGCGGTGCAGCCAGCGCGGAGGACCTCGCCGATCTGTTCGAGCTTGAGACCGATCGGATGCGCAACCAGTACGAGGCGGTCCAGCGCGAAGCATCGAACCAGGCCCAGCAGGAAGTCGACGAGGCCCGTGAGAAGCTCCGGCAGCTGGCTGCACGCCAGCAGCAGGAGAACGAGCGGATGCAGCGGATGGCGGATGAGCTCCGCAATCGGCTGGGGCGCGAGGCCGGCAGCGGCGGCGGTGGCGGCGCCCAGCGCGACCTGGCGCAGCAGGCTGAGGAGGAGGCGCGCCGGCTGGAACGACTGTCACGCGAGCAGCAGTCACCAGAGCTGGCCGACGCCGCTCGGCAGATGCAGCAGGCCGCCGACGCCATGCGGCGGGCCGCCAGCGGCAATGCCCAGCAGGGTCAATCGGCGCTGGACCGGTTGCAGCGGGCCGCCCAGGGAATGGACAACGCCCGGAGCACTGGTATCCAGGACGATATCAAGGATCTGGAGCGTAGGGCCCAGGCGCTGAGCCAGCGCCAGGATGAGATCCAGAGTGGCGTCGAAGGCCTGGAGAACAGCACCGGCGCCGATCGCAATGAGCGGCTGCGGCGAATGGACGAACGCAAGGACGCGCTGGCCGGCGAGGTCAACGGCTTGCAGGCCGACGCCGAGCGGCTGGCGCGCGACGCCAGGCGGGAGCAGCCCAAGGCGGCAACAGGTCTTGAAGGCGCCGCGAGCGAGATCCGCGACAGCCGCCTGCGCGATCGGATCACCTACTCCAAGGGTGTGGCGCGCAGTGGCTCGCCGGAGTATGTCAGGGAATTCGAGAACCAGATCAGCGACTATCTCGACTCGGTGGCCGAGCGACTCCAGCAGGCAGCCGGGGCGGTGGGAGAGTCGGCGGAGCGGCAGCAGGAGCGGGCGCTGGATCGTGCCCGGGACCTGGTGCGTGGGTTGGAGTCGCTGCGGGAGCGGACGGGACAGCAGGCAGACAGCGGGGCAGCGGGGCAGGTAGGGGCCGGCCGTGGCCGGCCCGGCGAGCCCGAGCCAGGTCAGGGCCAAGGACAGCAGGGCCAGGTAGGGGCCGGCCGTGGCCGGCCCGGTCAGGGTCAGGAGCAGGGTCAAGGCCAGGGCCAGGGCGGTGGCGACGCCCGGCAGATTGCCGGGGAGTTCCGGCTGCGGCGTCAGGCCGCCGAGGAGCTTCGGGATGACCTGCGGCGTCAGGGTGTCGAGACCGGCGAGCTCGATCGGATGATCAACGACCTGCGGTCGCTGGAGCGTCCCACTGGGAACCCGGCGGGACTCGACCAGCTGCAGGCGGCGCTGATCGAGCGGATGAAGACATTTGAGTTTACCCTCTGGCGCAAGTTCAACGGCGATGCCGTCGGTGGGCCGGCGCTGGGCAGCTCCGGGCAGGTACCGCCGGAGTATCGTGCGCTGGTGGAGGAGTACTACCGCAGCCTGGCGCGCCGGCCGGGGGCGAGGCCGTAGCGAAGCGAGAAGCAAGAAGTCGGTGCTGTGACAAGGAGGGGCGAGACGAACGGGGTGGCTTCCGACGATCGGAGCCACCCCGTCTTGCCACCTATTCCGTTCCGCCAGCCCCCATCATCCTCTCAAGTATGGGTTACGACATAAACCATACTATGGAAAAGCCATGGTATGGTTTCCCTGCCGCCTGGGGCTCACCTGGGGTACCTGCCGCTCAACCGATCCTCGATCGGGTCGGGGGCCTGTGAGAACGGGACCAATGGGTGGTCCCTGGGGTTGAGCAGATCCAGTTCCGCCACCGATGCCCCTATCCGGGAGCGACCTGCGCCACGCTGACCCCCCGTGCCTGCCGCGCCCGTGAGCCTGCGGCCGCTACACAATTGTTGCACCGATTAGGGAATGGACAACGATCCTATGCGTGTCACCAAAACATAGGAGTCGTACAATGGACACGGGGGAGCAGTCTGGAGTGGGAGGTCGGCTCGTCTTTGAGAACGACCTTCAACCCGGAAACAGCCTCTTCGATTTCAACAGCGTTCATTGGCGGCCCTGGGGCGGAATCAGAGGCTGGCGGCGGTCGGGACCGCCGTACTGACCGTTCAGTGTCTGTTGGAGAGTCATGTCAACTTGGCAATATGGCCAGGGCAGGCGAG
>Ga0163150_10005496_pt1 | contig 16145 bp, 5 predicted proteins | sample OliLakLV19P2IB_FD_148628 | JGI IMG/M metagenome (GOLD analysis project Ga0163150, IMG submission 148628) | Freshwater microbial mat bacterial communities from Lake Vanda, McMurdo Dry Valleys, Antarctica - Oligotrophic Lake LV.19.P2.IB | ecosystem: Environmental > Aquatic > Freshwater > Lake >...
GGATTTATGCTCACGCAGGCTATAAACGTTCGGCGTGCCGCCGACGAGTCGCTGGCCGAGGAATTGCGGCGAGTTCAGAATGCACAGTCGGCGTTGGCGGCGGCCACCGAACGTCTGGCACGGGCGCGGGCAACGCCCGAGGCCGCGGGGCTGGCGGGGGCGCAGAGCGAGCTGAAATCACCCGATGCAAAAAAGGAAAACGTGGTTTCAAGCCAGACCGCTGAGCCGAAAGAAGTGGGGAGCTCCTTTGCGGAAGCGGCGCGCAAGTGGGCCGCGGAGTATGATCGACCCGAGAACCAAGTCCGATGGTTCGCGCAACAGCGTCGATCCAACCAGAAGCGTTACGAACCGCTGTTTCGCGAATTGCAGCTGAACGACACGCAACGCGCGCAGTTCATTGAAAATCTAGCGCGTCGGGATGAGCGCGTCAGTGATCTCAATGCCGCAGCTCACGCTCTGGGGATGGATTTGGGGGCACATGGAGTAGTGACTTCAGGACAGGGTGAAATCCCGAAGCTGCGGGGCGTACTCTACTCGGAAGCCGCCCAGGCGCAAAAGTCCCTTCTCGGGGAGACGGGATACCTGCGCGTGCAGGAATATGATCGGACCGCCGGACTGCGCGAAACGGTGGGTAATATGGCTGGCTTGGCAGCGGTGTCAGGAATGGCCTTGTCCTCGGCCCAACTGGACCAACTTGTACGCAAGCTGGCCGACCAATCGCCCGAGTATCGGAAAGGCGGCCGGGCTTCACTCATGGACATGAATCCAGCGGAACTGCCGACGGTGCTCGCGGCTGTACTCACCGCGGAGCAGCAACGCTTGTTTTCCACGCAGGAGTCTCCCGGGGCAGCGGGCGCGATTTTCCACGCGCAGTGGAACGCAGCACTCGTGCAGGCCACGAAGGCAGAAAAGCAAAATGCCAGCGCGAAGTCAGGAGTGCCCTGAGACGGTACGTCGACTCATTGAAGATTGAAAGGTAGGGTCGGCTTTCCGCAGCCGGCCTGGTTGCGGTCCCGCACGCGCGGGTCGGGGGCGCGTCAATTAACGTCAGCGAATTCGGTCGCCCAACGAGGACCGCTGCGGAGAGCGGTCCCTACCTCAACTGAACCCACGTCGGCGGCCGACCCCTTCCGAATTACTTTCAGAAGGACCAGGTTCAACGAGCCATACGCAACGGGTCAGAGGTCGAAGGTCGCTGTGAGGATGAACTGACGTGGGTCGACGATCCGGTATCCATTGGGTGAGCCGTCAGGGAGGGCGCTGATGGCTTGCAATCGGCCGTTCTCCTGAAGGTTTCGCACGTTGAGCTGGAGGGTGGTGCCAACCTTGTTGGCGAACAGCCGCAGCCGGTAGGCAACAAAGAGATCAACGTAAGTGCGCGCCTTGTCGTATATCGGACGCTTGGGGTCGAGCTCGGTGATGATCGCGGGGAGCTGTTGTAGACCGTAGTAACCGATCGCGCTCTTGTCCTCCCACCGCAGTGCACCGCCCACGGTAACTGGCTTTAAAAACTTGTGGTCGCCGAGCCCCGCGAGTCGGTAGCTCGTGCTGAAATTGGCCCGGTATTTCCGGATCTGCGGCCGGCTCTTGCCCTCGTTCGCCTTGGCGATGGCGAGCTGCGAGGTGACGCTGGCGAGGAGGTACTGCGCTGCGGAGTTGGAGTTATTATAGCGTTCGGTGAACCAGGGACGATTGATCTCCGGGTCGATGATGCTCTGCCAGACGGGCAGGCGTGATTCGATCCACTGCGAGACCCCCGGCGCGAGTTTGGTGTCGATCGACTCCGTCTTGGTGACGTTGAACTTCGTCGTCCAGTAGCTCGTTGGGTTGAAATTCAACTCGAACTCCAGGCCCTTCGCGGTCGCGTCCTGGGTTTCGGCGACGAGGGCGTTCTGCTCGTCGCGGTTCTCCTCCCGGGTATAGTACGAGAGGTCGAGCTGGGCGATACGCGAGATCTCCTGGTTGATCTGGTCGGCGGTCAGCTCACGACTTTCGAGCGCGGCGGCGTTGACCACCCAGTCACGGGATTTCCGCGCCAAGCTGAACACGGAATTGCCGTTCGGCGAGTCGAAGTCGAGGTTGCGCACCCGCTGCGCGAGCGTGCGCATGCTACCGTTGCGCGTGTCAAACTGGGTCGTTTCGAACTTATTGATCCGGGCCACGAGCTTGCCGTTGAAAAGGTTCAGCGAGATTCCGTAATCCTTCCCTTCGCCCGTCGGATCCGGGAGCGGCTGAAGGAACAGCCCGACCGCAACGCCACCGGGAGTGAAACTGTCGGATGCGTTGGCGTGCAGGGAGAGCCAGCGAGTGGGCTTCACGACCACTCCCGCGGTCTTGGTCTGGCCGCTCGCCTTGACCCAATCAACGCCACTGAAACGGTTGATCGAACCGTAATCGAGCGTGATGTCACCATCGGGTCCGGCGTTGAACGAGGGCAGCCCGCCGGCAAGATTGTTCCGGGTATCCTCGCGGAGCCCGAGGGTGGTCACCACGCGTCCGCCGAGCAGGTGACTCTGCAGCACAGCGCCTTTCGTCTTGAGCAGAGTGCGGCTGTAGGACGAAACCGAATCGTACCAATAGCCGGGTCCGAGCCGGGCCTGTTCCGTGACGAACTGTCCGGTGACACCGTTGCCCCAGCGGTAGGGATAAAGGCCCGGCTTGAAATCAGCCGGCGCCTGGTCGGCGTTCTGGCCCTGGTTGTCGCCGACATAGTACCGGTAGTAGGTCAGCGCGACGTTGGGCCGGACGAACTCGCGGGAAACTCCGGTGGGTTCCGGGTACCAGGAATGGTTGGATAACAGGACGTCGCGCCAGGTGGTGGTGCGCCCGCGGTTGTCCTTGAGCTCCCAGTATCCGGAAACCTGATGCATGCCCAGCCAGCGCAGCAGGTTCTTCTCCTGCCGCAGGTCCAGGCGGTAGGCGAGTTGGGTGCGGTACGTCTCGCGCTCGCCCGGGCTTTCCGCCATGCCCTTGACGTTGTAGAGTCCGATGAACGGTCGGAGGAAAAACGGATTGGGAGTGCCGTCGAGCATGCGCTGATTGACGTCGACGTGAAGGAAGCCAGTCGCGCCCGAGCTGCCGGCGGTGCCATTGAGGTTGCGGTTGCTGCGTCGGAAGCTTTCGCGGAAATACGACGTCTGCAGGGCCAACATGTGTCGCGGCGTCTCCAGGAAAATTTGTTCCAGCTGGAGGTGGGTGGTGTGCACCGACTCCTTGATGCTGTTCATCGCCGCGAGATTGATCGAGGACCAATCGTAGATCTCCTTGCTGTTCACGGCGGGGTCGCTCGAGAACAGCGGCTGCGTCGCGCGGATCGGATCCGGCACCGAGTTCACCAGTACAATCGGCTGGTTCGGCGTGTTGGGATTCGTGGAGCTGGTGGTCTGGCTCGGCGACCAATAGCCCACCGCGCCCGTGTTGTCGACGAACAGCGTCGAGAGCGTACGAAAGTTTCCATTGGCGAAATAGGGCGGGAGCGCCGTCGCGGTGAAATTGCCGGGAACGCGCACCCCATTGATCCAGGCGGAGGTCGTCACCGGATCCCAAGTGGGGCTGCCGGCGTTTCTCCAGCCCGTGATCGCGTCGCGCGGCGTGGTGGTGTTGGGACGATTGCCCTCGATGTGATAGTACGAATGCGACGCCGTGAACGAGGTGCGGCGGAACGGGTGGTAGCGCACCATGCCGTTGAGTCGCGTGGAGTCGGTGCCCGACGGTTTGCGGGTGTAGCCATCGTGCTGGAAGGCGGCACTGCCGCGCATCGCGAGGACGTTTTTCTTCAACACCCGGTTGAGATCCAGACTGGCGCGGTAACCATCGAAACTGTCGGCGCGCAGCGACACTTGGGAACGATTGCGGCCGAGGTTGGCGCTGGCCGGCTGCATGTTCACGGTGCCGGCAGCGTTGCCGAGACCAAACACGGTGGAGTTGGGACCGCGGCTGATCTCGACCGCGTCGATATTCAGCGGATCAATTGGCACGCGACCGCTCGTCTCGAAGTTGCCGAAGGAGATGTTCGCGGGACCAATGCCGCGGACGCGGTTAGCCGAATTGGGGTTGAGGGAGTTGTCGGTCGGACTGCCGTTGCGGTCGACCGCGAACTCGGTGTAGGTGCCGGTGCCCTCGGTGCTCGCCTCATAGAGGAAGATGTCGTTGATATCGAGCATCGCGAAATCCGCCATCTGCTCCTTCGTCACGACCGTGATCGACGAGGCGAGGTCCTCGACCCTGGAGTTCAGCCGCGTGCCGGACATGGTGGTGGAGGCATAGTAGCCGCGGCCGTCCGAGACCACTTCGAAAGGCGAAATGAGCACGGGTTCGTCGGGGGCCGGTGTCGTTGGCGTGACCGCCAGCGTCGCCCGCCGCTGTTCCGCTTCCATCGTCGCAATTTCATCGGGATCGAGGCGGCCGTTGCGATTCGCATCATATCGGGCGAGCACGACGGGATCGCTGGTTGGGACTTGGGCGGACAGCACCGCGGCGCCCAGGACGCCGAGGGTAAACGCGACAGCGGAGCGCCGGGAGAAGCGGGTAAGGAGGAGAGTTTTCACGATTCGCGGGGTAACCACGTGAGGAGGGTAGCGAAGGGGGTGAGGCCGACGAGGGACATTCCGGAGTAAATATTCTAACGTAATCAGAATACAGGAAACCGACAGCCGAGTCCGTAACGCGTGGAACCTGGGGTCAAAACTAAACCGAAGACCTCAAGCCTTACCTTTTACGTTTTCTATCCCACCCTCCATCACGAAGTCAGTCAGCCGCTGAGACGGTACGTCGACTCATTGAAGATTGAAAGGTAGGGCCGGCTTTCCGCAGCCGGCCTCGTTGCGGCCCCGCACGCGCGTGTCGAGGGGCGTGTTAATTAACGTCAGCGGATATGATCGCCCAATGAGGACCGCTGCGGAGAGCGGTCCCTACCTCAACCCCTCCTTTGCCGAGCGGCTTGACCTTTCACCGGTAGGACAAAACCGGCGCAACGTCAGGCGCACGCTCAGCGTATACGTCGACTAAGGGAGGCCATTTCGGATTGAAAGGTAGGGCCGGCTTTCCGCAGCCGGCCTCGTTGCGGCCCCGCACGCGCGTGTCGAGGGGCGTGTTAATTAACGTCAGCGGATATGATCGCCCAATGTAGGACCGCTGCGGAGAGCGGTCCCTACCTCAACCCCTCCTTTGCCGAGCGGCTTGACCTTTCACCGGTAGGACAAAACCGGCGCAACGTCAGGCGCCCTACCGGCGCTGCCGCGCCAACGTCGGGTCTCGGACGTCGCGAGTCGGGGAAGTATCGTTCCAGGCACGTCGGAATTGCACCAAAAGCCGCCGCTTGGGTTCTAGTCGGCGCTAAACATCTCAGCTATCTTTGCCCTGAAAACCGGCCGGAGCATTTTCCCGGTCCGTCGGCTCTGTCGACGGTGCTCGACGCCCGCTGGAAAAGCGGCTCCTGGGAACTGAGCGCGAAGACCGGTTGGTCGAGCTCGCGTTATCAATACCAGGATACGGAGCACGGCTTCTTCAGCAGCACCACCGTCGCCGCCGTCACCGGCCTCGTCGGGGTGCCTGAGACTGGTGTCGGCTTTGGCACCGCTCATCCGATCTCGCTCACGATGGATTTTGAGCACGACTACTGGGGCCCGAAAAAAATCACGGCCTGGACCACCGCCACCGGCACTGCCAGCACCAACCTCGCGGACTACTCGCGCGAGATTGACTGGGGGAGCCACGACGTCGCCCGCATCGGCGGCGCGCGATCCCGGCCCGGTTCGTCGAAGGAGATTCTAAGCACCGCGAAGCTTTTCGCCCGGCGCCATTTCGCCTTCTCCAATCCGGTCTCGTTGCAGCTCGGCCTCGATCTGAGCGAACGGTTTCGCAACCGCCGCTACGACTATCTCGGCTGGCGCTTTGTCGGCGCGGACGGGATCCCTAATTCGACCGACGACACGACCCGGCACCTCGCGGCGGACCGTCTCCCCCGGCGGCCCGACTTCGAGTATGGCTACCCCGGTACCGAGCGGATCAGCCTCTCAAAGCTCTACGGTGTTTTTCAAAAGAACCCCTCGTGGTTTCAGTTCGACGAAGCCCGCTCCGCGCGGCTCTCGCTGACCTCGAATGCCGCCTACGACCTCACGGAGACCGTCACCGCGCCCTACGCGCAGTTCGACGCCCGGCTGCTCCGCAACCGCGTCCGGCTCACGGGCGGCGTGCGCTACGAACGGTCTGCCGCCACGGCCCGCGGCCTTCTGACCAACAACAGCGCGGCCTATATGAAATACGCCGACGGTTCCTCGGTGCGGCTCGGTGACCGCGGCGCCAACGGCGCGCTCCTCGTCGTCAATCGCGGGACCGCCACGGCAGTCAACTACCAGCTCGTGGACGGGAGCGTGCTGCCGGCGGTGCGAGCCGGGGTTCCGGTCTTTACACCCGCCATCCAGGCGGCGGGCAACGCGGATAACGCCGCTGGGCGCAGCACCGATACCGGTACCGCCGTCGGGCGGGCCTCGCTCGCGTTCACCCAGGCCGTTTACCGGGCCAAGGGCGCGACCAACCGGGGTGAGCACGCCGACTATTTCCCAAGCCTGCACACGTCCTACAACTTCACGGAGAATCTCGTGTTCCAACTGGGCTATGCGAAGACCCAGGGCGCGATCAATTTTCAGAATGCCATCATCCCCAACACGGCGATCACCGACGACCTGATCACCACCGGCACCGCGGCCGGGGCTTTGGGCCGTGTCACCGTGCAAAATCCCGACTTGAAACCGTGGACGGCCGATAATTACGAAGGCCGGCTGTCGTTTTACAACCGATCGGGCGGCGTTTTCGGAATCGGGTTTTTTCGCAAGAACGTCGTCAATTTTCAACCCGTGTTCGATTCCGGGCCCATGAGCGCCGAGGAGGTCGCCGCCGCCGCCGTGCTGTATCCGGATGCGGAGATCGGCCCTGAACATACCGGATACTCGCTGCGCACCCGGATGAATTCGGGCAGCGCGCGGCTGGAGGGTGCGGAGCTCGAAATGCGCCAGAGCCTTAGCGCACTCTTGCCCGCGTGGGGCCGCGGCATCACCGTGAGCGCCACCGCATCTTACCTCAACCGCAAGGGCGCCAACGGCGAGGAACTCGGTCTGAACCGCGCGTGGACCGATTCAGCCAACATCCACTACCGCGGCCGAAAAATCTCCGCCCGGGTCGGCTACCGCATGAACGGATTCCAGATCGAGAATCCGCTGATCACCAGCAACGAACTTACCGGCCGCCAGATCCGCGAAGTCCAGCATCTGATCGATTTCAACTTCGAGTATTCGATCTCGAAGTGGGCGCGGTTATTCGTGTCGGGCCAGAATCTCCTCAACGGCCAGCGGGTAACCGAGCAGCGCTTTGCTGAGCGCCCCGGCTATGCCAGCCTGCTTACCGCCAACACCCTGGGCCATTCGTTCACGGTGGGCGTGACCGGCGAATTCAGCGACCTGTCGTTCCGCTGGCCCTAGTCGCGGTGAAGCGACGGTCACCAGCGGCCAATGTGGTCCGACTGCGCCATGGCCCGTCGACTTCGACGACATTTCGAACGCTCTATTCGCGATTCGTGTCATGACCCCATGTAAACTTGAAACTTCGCCGACGAAAATCCAGTTTCATCCGAATTCTGGAAAAGTCGGCGTGTTTCCTTTTGATCGTAGTTTTCTAAGTACGACAGGCTGCTAGACTAGGCTAGGGACAAGTGTTAGTGCTTCGACATCACGCACCACGCGTGCACCCGCCAGCCCGCCTTCTCGCACGCCTCACCGAGGCAGGCGAGAAACGCCAGCTTGGCCCCGTCGTCTCGAAAAAGGTCCGCACGATAGTTACCACGGTTGATCACGTGGTAAACCGCGCCCTCGAATTCGAGCTAAAGCTTCTTTGTGACGCTGTGAAGCTCCGTAGCAAGAGGGATAAATTTTTCCTCGTTCATCGGGCGACTTCAATGCACAATGAGATCGCCCGCGAAATTGAATCACGGCACCTCGTAAACTTCGACAATCGCGACACCGGTGGTGCCCGCGACACCGCTGACCTGCACAGTGTAGTTGCCCGGCAGAAGCGTGGCCAGCAGCGCGGCATCGCGCGACGTGGCCGGAAGCGCAAAGGCCCCGACTTGGCCGAACGCGGCGGTGAGGACGGCGGTGCCGCCCCAATTGTCATTCGTGCCGATGCTGGTTTGACCGGAGAAGAGCGTGAGCTGCGGATCGGCCACCACGCCGGGGACGTTGAAAGGAGCCGTGCCGAGCGTTGGTCCCACCGCGCGAATCAACACCGTCTTGGCCTCGAGGCCGCCGATCACAAAGCCGGCCGTGAGTCCGGTGCCGAGGTGTTTGAGCACCGAGACGTTCACGAGCCGCGGCGTGGTGGCGACGAACGTGCCGGCGGGACTGGCGTCGTAGATTTCGGCGATGACCGTACCGGTGCCGCTGCCGGCTGCGGATACGCGGACGGAATTGTCTCCCGTCGGGATGTTGGCGACGATCGCGGCGTCGAGCGACAGGAGGCCGGCATAGGGAAACGCGCCGACGCTGGCCATCGCGGTGGCTGTAGCGGGCGCGCCGCCCCAGTTGTCGTTTTCTTCCGTCTTCACCGGGCCCGCGAACAGTTCGATCTTCGGATCGTTCAAGGTCCCGGTGACGCCGAGTGCGCCCAACGAGGGACCGGCCGCGCGAATGACGAGGGGCTTCGTTCCCGCGGTGCCGCTGCCACCGACCACGTAACCCAAGGTGAACGAATCGCCCGCCGCCGGGATCGATGTGAGAATGGAGAGATTGATGAGACGCCCGGCGTTCGAAGCAATCACAACAAAGGCCAGCGCGGCGGGATTGCTCGTGGTCGGACCGACGGCGTTCGTGGCAACCAGGGTGTAGTTGCCGAGGTTGGACGCTTGGACGTTGTTCACGGTCAGCGTGGTCGTCGTTGCACCGGAAATCGCGCTGCCGTCTTTCTGCCACTGATACGTGATCGCGAGCGTGCTAGTGGCACTCGCGGAGAAGGTCACGTTGGCACCCGGAGTCACGCTCTGACTGGAGGGATGCGTGGCAAACGTAGGCGGCGGCGTGAAGGACAGGACGCCGGGATTGCTGATCGTCGAACCGGCCATGTTGGTGGCAACCAGTGTATAGTTGCCGAGAGCGGCGGTCTGGATGTTGCTCACGAGCAGACTGGAGGACGACGTGGGCAGTGTGTTGGGCGAAGGCACGAGCGTCGCGTTGGTCGCGCCAGGGATGGCGATGCCGTCTTTGCGCCACTGGTAGGTGACCGGGACGTTGCTCGTCGCGCTCGCGGTGAAGGTCGCGTTGGCGCCGGGCGTCACGACTTGGCTGGCCGGATGCGTTGCAAAGTCCGGCGGAAACACACTCATGCGGACGCCGTGGTTGTTCGTGTCGGCAACGTAGAGATTGCCACGTGAGTCCACCGCGATTCCCAAGGGATCGCTGAACCGAACCGCGTTCCCGGTGCCGTCCGTGCTGCCGACGCCGCCTGCTTGGCCGGCCAAGGTGGTCACCACGCCGCCGGCGGTGATTTTGCGGATCAGTTTGTTACTGGCGTCGGCGACGTAGACGTTGCCACCGGTGTCGACCGCGACGCCGTACGGCTGGCTGAAACGAGCTACGTTGCCGGTGCCGTCAGTGCTGCCGGAATTCACGCTCAGGAATCCGGCCAGTGTCGTTACGACGCCCGCCGGTGTAACTTTGCGAATCGAATTGTTGTCGCGATCGGCGACGTAGACATTGCCGCCGCTATCCACCGCCACGCCTCGCGGAGAGTTGAACCGTGCGGTGGTGCCGGTGCCGTCGACGCTGCCGAAGCTGGCCGCGACTCCGGCCAGCGTGGTGACGACACCCGCGGGAGTGACTTTGCGAATGATGTGAGTGGCCGTGTCGCCGACGTAGACGTTGCCGCTGGCGTCCACGGCAATTCCGTTAGGCGAAAAGAACCGCGCGGCCGCACCCGTGCCATCCAGATTTCCGGCGGCACCGGCGGAGCCCGCGAGCGTGGTCACCGCACCGGCTGGCGTGATTTTGCGGATGAGATGATTGCTGGTGTCGGCAACGTAGACGGTGCCGGCGCCATCCACTGCGATGCCGCGCGGCAGATTGAAGCGCGCCGCGCTGCCCGTGCCGTCGCTGGTTCCCAGCGTGCCCGCCTGACCGGCGAGGGTCGTGACGACGCCGAAAAACGTGATTTTCCGAATGGTGTGATTGGCGGTGTCGGTGACGTAGACATTGCCGGCGGCGTCGACGGCCGTGCTCTGTGGAATATTGAAGCGGGCCGCGGTGAGCGGGCCGTCCGCCGTACCGCTCGCGGTAGCGCCGGCCAGCGTAGTGAAGAAGTAAGGCGTGGCGTAGTTGCTCTGCGCGTGAGCGACCGTCGAGACCAGACCTGCTGCAATCATGAAGCCTGTCTGCAACCAGACGCGGCCGGAGACGGGAGTGCGGGCGACGGAAGCGTGCGCTGGATTAGATACAGCGAGACGGAGTTTCGATGGATTCATAGGTTCAGAGGAGACGTGACGCTTTGGGGGAATCTGCACCCCCGGAGGCGACTGGTGATGCAGGCTACGAAATGAGGAACTCCTCCGCGTCGGTAAGGGTGGTGCAAAGGCCACCGGAGGTTGCGTCGGTTGAGCGGAAATGAGGTGAGAGCCCCAGTGAGATGCGCGGGTCGACGACGTGCCGCCTAATCCAACGCAGCCCCGGGCGAAAATCTCAGCCACGGCGGCTCATCCAACAGCCGAACGAATAGACGATTTTTCTGCCTTGGAGGTGGGGGTGTTCCCGTGCGGGTTTAAGTAAGTTACAATCAATCCGGAAAGGTGTCCAGATAGGCCCGAAAAACTCCGACACTGCGAGCCAGTGCGCTTGGCGCAACGACGAGGCAGCAAAACACCGTTACGTCGACGCGTCTAGTCCGCACAAGCAACCTTATTCAACGACGCCGCAACCTGTTTTCACGCCATCTCGTCGGAGCGGCATGCGGTCCGAAGTTTACATGGGGCGGTCAGGTTACGCCCTTCGCGGCCCGCCTGACCACCCCATATAAATTTGAAACTTCGCCCAACCGTTGACGACGAGCTGGCTGACGATCGTCTCAAGCTTATGTTTACCTGCTGTTGGCCGGATGAAACCTCGCTAGATTGCATTCGTCTTCCGCATCGCTACCCGTGGTGTGGCGACGCCGCGTAATTGATCACTTAATACCTCCCCGCTCCTCCATCTCCCCCGACCAACCTCACTCCCTTTTATCATGCCTCATCCCCAACCCTTCCGCCACCCGCTCCTCGCGGCGCTGCTGCTCACCGCCGCGTGCCTTGCGCCACTTTACGCTGCTGATTCCGACACAGCGGAAAAAAAGGCCAAAGCGCCCAAAGCCGCCAAAGCCACTACGGTTGGTCCGGTGGTCGGTGAAAACAAGGCGACGCCCGTCAGCCGCATCAAGGCGGCAAAAGATTTTCGCGTCGAACTGATCTACACCGTGCCCGGGGTTGAGCAAGGATCGTGGGTCAACCTCTGCGTTGATCCCAAGGGACGCATCTACGCGAGTGATCAGTACGGCGGACTTTATCGCTTCACGCCTCCCGCGCCCGGAAAAACGCTCACGCGCGATCAAATCGAAAAAGTGCCGGCGAAAATTCGCGCCGTTAATGGCATGGCCTTCGCGTTCGGCGCGCTCTACGTCGGCGTCAACGACTACGACAATCAGATTCCCTCCGGCCTGTACCGCCTGACCGACAGCGACGGCGATGACCAACTCGACAAAGTCGAGCTCTTGCGCGCGATCGAGGCGCGCGGTGACCACGGCGTTCACGCCATCGTGCCGACACCGGACGGCAAAAGCCTTTATCTGGTCACGGGCAACGGCGCAAAGCTCACCGCGGCCAAGCCGTCGTCGCCCGTCCCGGCGATCTGGGGCGAAGACCACCTGCTGCCTCGCATGCCGGATGGCCGCGGTTTCATGCGCGACGTGCTTGCGCCCGGCGGAATTATTTATCGCGTCTCGCCCGACGGCAAAGACTTCGAGGTATTCTCATCCGGTTACCGCAATATTTTCGACGCATCGCTCAACCGGGACGGAGAGCTCTTCACCTACGACGCCGATATGGAGTATGATTTCAACACCTCGTGGTATCGGCCGACGCGAGTGAATCACGTCGTCAGCGGCAGTGAATACGGCTGGCGCAACGGCGCCGGCAAACGCCCGGACTTTTACGCGGACAATCTTCCGTCAGTGATCGACATCGGTCCGGGTTCGCCGACGGGCACGACCTTCGGCTATGGCGCGAAGTTTCCGGCCCGTTTCCAGAACGCTTTGTTCGTCCTCGATTGGAGCTGGGGCAAGCTTCACGCCGTCCACCTCGAGCCCGATGGGGCGACCTACAAGGCCGTGCGGGAAGAATTCCTCTCGGGTGCGCCTTTGCCGTTGACCGATGCTGTCATTCACCCCGGTGACGGCGCCATGTACTTCGCGATTGGCGGACGGCGCGTGCAGTCGGGCCTTTACCGCGTGACCTATATTGGATCCGAATCCACGGCGCCCGTGGCCGCCACGTCGGCCGCCAATCCGGCCCGCACGCTGCGTCACACGCTGGAAGCGTTTCACGGTAAATCCGATCCGAGCGCCGTACCGGCCGTGTGGCCGCACCTGGCTTCATCGGACCGCTTCATCCGATGGGCGGCGCGCACGGCGCTAGAGCACGTGCCCACGAGCGCGTGGGCCGAGCGCGCAATGACCGAGAAAGATCCGGCGACCCGCGTGGAAGCCCTGCTCGGTCTCGCGCGCGCCGCGGGCATCAGCCCGCCGCATCGCCGTCCCGGTGATGCTCCCGTGGATACAGCGCTCGGCGGCAAGTTGTTGAAGTCGCTGACCGCGATTGACTGGGCAGCGCTGGACAACGAACGCCGCGCAGCCCTCGTGCGTACGGCGCAAATCATCCTGCACCGATTCGCTCCGTTGGCGCCCGCAGACACCGCTCCGCTGCTCGCGAAGCTCGACCGCCAGTTTCCAGCTGCGTCGCCGGCGTTGAACTGGCTGTTGTGCGAGACGCTGGTGTACCTCCAGTCGCCAACTGTCGCGTCGAAAACGATCGCGCTCATGGCGGCCGCTCCGACCCAGGAAGAGCAGATCGAATACGCCCGTTCGCTGCGCATGCTCGCGAACGGCTGGACGCTGGCGACGCGCACCGCCCAGTTTGAATGGTTCCTCAAAGCCGCGAATTTCCGCGGTGGCATGAGTTTTACCAAGTTCATTGAGTTCATCCGGACCGATGCTCTCGCCACGCTCACTCCGGCCGAGCGCACCGCCCTCGCGCCCCTGCTGGAAAAGAAGGCCGAGCTGCTGAGCCCCATCGAAAATCTCGGTGAGGTTTTCGCCGGCCGTACCCCGAAAAACTGGACGCTCGATGAGCTCTCAGGCGCGGCCGCGCGCGGGTTGAAGGGGCGGGACTTTGACAACGGCCGAAAGATGTTTGGCGCGGGCGCGTGCTTCGCGTGCCACCGCTACGGCAACGAAGGTGGCATGACTGGGCCCGATCTCACCGGCGCGGGTGGCCGCTACAGTTCGCACGACCTGCTCGATCAGATCATCAACCCGAGCAAGGAAATCAACGAGCAGTTCGTCCCATCGGTTTTGACCAAAAACAATGGCGAAACGGTGATCGGATCGGTGGTCAATCTCAGCGGCGACACCGTCACGATCAACACCGACCTCTCTGATCCCAATCAACGCGTGACGGTCGACCGCAAAGAAGTGAAGAACATCGAACCATCCAAAGTCTCACCGATGCCGCCGATGCTCCTGTCATCGATGCGGGAGAATGAAGTGCTCGACCTCATGGCGTTCGTGCTCAGCGGCGGTAAACGGGATCACGAGATGTTCCGCGCCGCTCGGTAAGGAATTGACCGGAAATTCCGCCAAGCTGGAGGGCAAGAAATACGCCTTCATCCTCGACCGGCCCTATCGCTGGGAGAGCTGGGCCGCACCCAAAGGCAAGGACGGCAAGATCGACCACAACACCGCGGCCACCGGGGATGACCTGCTGGCGTTCGTGAACCAGAAACTTTTCCCCTACCTCACCGGCTTCAAGCTGAAGGCCACCGGTCCGAACACGATCGAGTACAAAATCGGGGAGATCTTCGGGGAAATCAAAAACCGCATCCAGAGCGGCTACAACCTGCGGGAGATCATCGACCACATCGACGAGCTGCGCTTCCGCTCGCAGGCCGAGAAGCACGAGCTGTCACACCTCTACGAGGCCAAGATCAAAAACATGGGCAACGCCGGGCGCAACGGCGGCGAGTACTACACCCCGCGTCCGCTCATCAGGGCCATCATTCAGGTGGTGGCGCCCAAGATCGGCGAGAGCATGTACGACGGTGCCGTCGGCTCCGCCGGCTTCTTCTGCGAGGGGTACGACTACCTGCGGTCAGGAAAAAACCTCACGACCAAGGACCTCGACACGCTCCAGACGCGCACCTTCTACGGGAAGGAGAAGAAGTCCCTCGCCTACGTCATCGGCATCATGAACATGATCCTGCACGGGATCGAGGCGCCGAACATCGTCCACACGAACACGCTGACCGAAAACCTCGCCGACATTCAGGAAAAGCACCGCCACCACATCGTGGTGGCCAATCCCCCCTTCGGCGGCAAGGAACGCCCCGAGGTGCAGCAAAACTTCCCCATCCGCACCGGCGAGACCGCTTTCCTTTTCCTCCAGCACTTCATCAAAATCCTTAAAGCCGGCGGTCGTGGCGGCGTGGTCATCAAGAACACCTTCCTCTCCAACACCGACAACGCCTCGGTGAGCCTGCGCAAGCTCCTGCTGGAAAGCTGCAACCTCCACACCGTGCTCGACTGCCCCGGCGGCACGTTCCAGGGCGCAGGTGTGAAGACAGTGGTGCTCTTCTTCGAGAAAGGCGCACCCACCCGCAAAGTCTGGTTCTACCAGCTCGACCCCGGCCGCAACCTCGGAAAGACCAACCCGCTTAACGACGCCGACCTCGCCGAGTTCATCGCGTTGCAAAAGACCTTCGCCGACTCGCCCAAAAGCTGGAGCGTGGACGCCAAGACGATCGACCCCGCGACCTACGACCTCTCCGTGAAGAACCCCAACGGCGGCGAAGCCGTGACGCACCGCAGCCCGCAAGAGATCATGGAAGAAATCGCCGCGCTGGACACCGAGAGCGCGGAAGTGCTGGAAACCATCAAGGGGCTGCTCGCATGAAGAAGGGGTGGGAAACGAGCACGCTGGGCCATACATGTGAGATGTATCAGCCAAAGACCATCTCGGGAAAAGAGATGGTCGAGAACGGTCCGTACCCCGTTTTCGGCGCGAATGGCATCATCGGTCGCTATGACAAATTCAACCACGAGGAGCCCCAACTTCTCATTACCTGCCGTGGCGCGACCTGCGGGTCGGTCAACATCTCTGAGCCGAAGTCGTGGATTACCGGCAACGCGATGGTTGTGCGGCCCAAGAACGGGCTCATCGACATGCGCTTTGTGGAATACTTGTTCCGTGGTGGAATCGAGATTTCCAAAGCAATCACAGGCGCAGCGCAGCCTCAAATCACGCGAACCAATCTTGAGCCGCTCGAAATCTGCTTCCCCAAGTCGCGGGCCGAACAGCAGCGGATCGTCGGCGTGCTGGACGAAGCGTTTGCCGGCCTCGCCACCGCCCAAGCCAACGCCGAAATGAACCTCCAAAATGCCCGTGCGCTGTTTGAAAGCCACCTCCAATCCGTCTTCACCCAGCGCGGCAAAGAAGGCGGTGAGAAGAACGGGCAAGCGAACCGGGATTCATCGCGTCAGATATCTGGAGATGCTCCGGCAGATGATGCCGAGATGGCTCGGCTACACGCAGGCTACGTGTCGCGAACAGGTGGGAGAGAAGCGACCACGCGGCACATCCCCGGCAAGTTGTCGCTGTCGGTCGGAATGCCAAACAACAGACCTCGCAAAGGCTGGCGCTGGTCGGCCCTCACGGATTTAGCGAGGCTCGAATCTGGTCACACTCCGAGCAGAAGGCACCCTGAATACTGGGGCGGGGAGATTCCGTGGATCGGTATTCAGGACGCAAGGAGTCACCACGGACGGCGGATCGAAAACACCTCTCAAACCATCAATGAGTTGGGGAC
>Ga0163150_10005501_pt1 | contig 16138 bp, 12 predicted proteins | sample OliLakLV19P2IB_FD_148628 | JGI IMG/M metagenome (GOLD analysis project Ga0163150, IMG submission 148628) | Freshwater microbial mat bacterial communities from Lake Vanda, McMurdo Dry Valleys, Antarctica - Oligotrophic Lake LV.19.P2.IB | ecosystem: Environmental > Aquatic > Freshwater > Lake >...
GCGTGAGAGGCAAGGAGACGTTCCCATGGTACGGGTGATCACTGTTGGTCTTGTATGTGGGTTCGCATTCGCATCGGTCGCTTACGCGCAATCCAGCGAGCGCGCGGGAAAACCATTCTTCTCCGGACAGTTCCTTCTCGGCGCGCACCGGGGTGGCGGCGATCTGTGGCCTGAAAATACGCTCTACGCATTCGAGGCGGCCGTAGCGCGATTTCCAGACATCGTGCTGGAGACCGATGTCCGCCTTACATCGGATGGCGCCGTCGTGTTGATGCACGATAAAACGGTGGACCGCACCACAAACGGCACGGGCGAAGTCACCACGCTGACGCTCGCCGAATTGAAAGCCCTCGACGCAGCCCATGATTTTAGCACCGACAACGGGACCACGTTTCCCCACCGCGGGAAGGGCCTGACAGTCGCCACATTGGACGAAGCGCTGAACGCACAGCCACGGTCGCGTTTTCTAATCGAACTGAAAGGCGAGCCGGCGCTGGCCGGCGCGGCCCTGCGCATCATCGCCGCGGCCAACGCGGAGTCACGCGTATTGATTGCATCGTTTGTCGCGCCGACGATGGAACGCGCGCGGTCGCTGGCGCCGGACATTGCCTATTGCTACGACATGAAGACTGGCATGGCGCTGTTGATGGCATTGCGCGGCCCGGCATGGGAGACGTACGCGCCGCAAGCCGATGTGCTGTCGGTGGACCAGGCAATGATTCCAAAGTACAAGTTAACTCCGGACGAAATCGGCAAGTTGCAGGCAAAAGGCATTCGCTTTCAGGTCCACACGATCAATGATGCCGCGCGCATGCGGGAATTCGTCTCACAAGGCGTGGACAGCATATTGACTGATCGGCCGGACGCGCTCGCGCAGGTCATTGCGGAAATCAGGGCCGGCGCCAGTCCATGAAGAAACGGATTATTCAAATCACTGGCGTAATCGTCACCCTCGCGATGTTCGGCGTCATTCTTGCCTTCGTGATCGTGCCGCCCTATTTTGATTGGAGCATGAACGCAGTCGAACGCACCCAACCCTATGCGCCTTCGGAAGAAACTACCGCGCTGCACGATACCCTTTTCGTTGCGGACATGCATTCGGATTCGTTGCTCTGGAACCGCAATCTGCTCGTCGAGAATGGCCGCGGCCATGTAGACATCCCGCGGCTCGCCAAAGGGAATGTCGCGCTGCAGGCCTTCACGATCGTGACAAAAACGCCGAAAAGCATGAACTATGAAAACAACACCGGCGACACTGACAATATCACCACGCTGGCGATCATGCAGCGCTGGCCAAGCGAAACCTATTCCAGTCTGCTCGAACGCGCGTTGTACCAGGCCGAAAAACTGTACGCCTTCGAGGCAAAATCGAACGGCGCGTTGACGATCATTACCTCTGGCCGCGGCTTCGATGCGTTTCTTGAAAAACGCGCGGCAGACCCAAACGCCGTCGCTGGCCTGCTCGGCATCGAAGGAGCCCATTGCCTCGAAGGCGATATTAAAAACATCGACGTGCTGTTCGACGCGGGTATCCGCATGATGGGCATCACACATTTTTTTGACAACGAACTCGGCGGGTCCGCGCATGGTGTGTCAAAGGGCGGTCTCACCGATTTTGGCCGCGCCTGCGTCACGAAAATGGAAGAAAAAAATATCCTGATCGATCTCGCGCACGCTTCGCCAGCGGTCATTGACGACGTACTGGACATGGCCACGCGGCCCGTCGCAATGTCGCACGGCGGAGTTAAAGGCACTTGCGACCGCACGCGCAACCTCAGCGATGATCACGTCAAACGGATCGCGGATACCGGCGGCGTCGTTGCCATTGGATATTGGGATGAAGCGGTGTGCGGTCTCGACGCGCAATCCATCGTGAAGGCCATTCTCCACGCCGTGTCCGCCGGGGGAATTGACCACGTGGGTCTCGGCTCGGATTTCGACGGCGTAATTACCGCGCCTTTCGACACCGCGGGTCTCGCGGAAATTACGGAAGAACTGATGAAACAGGGTTTGCCGGAACCGGATATCGCGAAGATCATGGGCGAGAATGTGCAGCGCCTGCTGCGGGAGTCCCTGCCGGAGTAATGGAACAAACGCTCCGCGAAGTGGATTTGTATCCGGCCTTGCGCGCCTACCTCGAAGCGCAAGGCTACACCGTTCGCGCGGAAGTTCGCGACTGCGACGTCTGCGCATTGAAAGACGGCGAGCTCATCCTCATCGAACTTAAGCGCGCGCTCAACGTGTCGCTGCTCGTCCAAGCCGTCGAGCGCCAACGCGCAACCGACTCGGTGTACATCGCGATTCCGCGCCCGAAAGGCGGCGCGTGGACCCGCCAGTGGCGGGGTGTGCGACGATTGCTTCGGCGGCTCGAACTGGGCCTGATTTTCATTTCGCCGCGCGCCCGCATCCGTCCCGTCGAAATTCTGTTGCACCCTGAACCCTTCGCCAAACGAAAGCGCGCGCAACTACGGCGCGCCGTGATCCAGGAAATGAATGGCCGAAGCTCGGACCACAACGTCGGAGGCAGCAACCGCCGCAAACTCGTCACCGCGTATCGCGAGAACGCACTTCGCATCGCGCACCACCTCGCCGCCAACGGCCCAATGACAACCCGCGCCCTGCGCAAACTCGGCACGGGCCCCAAAACCACGCCCATCCTCTACGATGATGTCTATCACTGGTTCCAACGCGTCAGTCTCGGAACTTACTCCCTCACCGAAAAAGGCCACGCTGCCCTATCTGACTTCGCGGAATTAGTGAGAACTTTTTAACTTTTTCGATTCCGTTTCCACGTGTCGTTCTGCGTGGAGGGCTATTTGGACTGCGGTAGCGGAGCGGGTAGCGCAGACACCGCTTTGGCTGTTTATGGGAGAGGACTTCGTGCGCGCACCACAGCAAGGGTAGGCCATGATAAACAGCCAAAGCGGCGCCTTTGGGGGCCGCCGCAGTCCAAATAGGCTTCTGGTCAGAACGTTATTTTTGGTGCCATTGCACCAATCCTACACATTCGTAAACAACACGCTGATACTTTCCCGATTGTGAATGCGGCGGATGGCCTCGGCCAGGAACGGCGCGATGGATACGAACTCGACCTTGTCTGAAATCGGCGAAGGCTGTGTCTCAATCGAGTCGGTGACGAGTAGCTTTGTGATAGGACTGTTGTCGATCCGCTCTTTTGCCGCGGGAGAAAAAACGCCGTGCGTCACTGCGGCATAGACTGTTTCTGCACCGCGCTCAATGAGGGTTTCGGCCATCTCGACAAGCGTGCCGCCGGAGATTGTGAAGTCATCCACCACCAGGGCGGTTTTCCCCTTCACGTCCCCCATGATTTGTAATACCTCGGCGGATTCATCGTGGTTCGTTCGTTGTTTGTCGCCGATGGCGAGTGGTGCGTTGAGTAGGGTGGCATAGCGGCGCGCCTGTTTAACAAACCCGGTATCTGGTGACACGACAACGAGGTCGCGCAGCTTTTTTGATTTGGCCGCCTTGCCCAATACGGGCAGCGCGTACAGATCGTCAACCGGAATGCGAAAGAATCCCTGAATTTGCGGAGCATGCAGATCAAGCGTCACCACGCGATCGGCCCCCGCGGCTTCGATGGCGTCCGCGCACACACGCGCGCGGATGGACACGCGGGGTTCGTCTTTTTTATCGCCCTTGGCATAGCTGAAGTACGGCATGATCACCGTTACACTGTCGGCGCTCGCGCGTTTAAGCGCGTCAATCCAGAACAACATTTCCATGAAATTGTCGTTCGCGGGAAACGCGGTGGACTGAATCAGGTAGCAGCGGCGCCCCCGCACATTCTCCTGCACGCGAACAAAGAGGTTTCCCTCGGAAAACCGCAGCACCTCACTACGGCCCAGCGGCACGCCCAAATGTTCGCAAATTCTTCCCGCAAGCTTTGGGCTGCCGGAACCGCCAAAAATAAGTATGCCATTTGGATCCATATCGCGCGTTTTCCCCTCTGCATTGCACCGCCACCATGGTACGCGATTGGGGTATCCGTATTGAAGAGGGCTGTTTCAGTAAATAAATCGCGAGAATTCGATTTGAATTATCGCATCCCCAACAGTTCCCGCGAGGACTGGTTGAGAATTCCCTGCGCAACGGGGAGTACGTCGGACGTCGTGTACTGGCCAAGCTCAACTTTATCCGCAAGCACGCGGGCCAACAGTCTGCGCACGATCACTGCCTTTGCGTAGGTCCATTCCACGCAGTAAGCGTCGCTGAAAAAGCCGATCTGCCGGTTGAGCGGCAACATGTCGAGCCGCTCTTCCATTACCTGTCGTATCGCTCCCGGAAAAAAATTGTGCCACCAATAACCCGCCAGCGAGAAGTTGGGCAACTCGCGCGCAAGCGTGCAGAGCGACTGGTTTGCATGGCGGCTGGACAGGAAACACATGAATTTCAGTCCGGGATATTGCGCGATGATACCGGCCAACTCGCCAATAGTGCGTGAATTCAGGCGCGAAGCCGATTCGTGTGGCAGCGGCTCCGCGCCGAGTGAAAACTGAAATACGATCTCGTCGCCATGTTTCTCCAACTCAGCCAGAAACCGGTGGAGAGTATAGCTTGCATACACGTCGCGTTCGGCGTCCCCGGCGTTGGTGCGCCGTTTCAACGCATTCGCGGCAGTCTCGCGATTCGGAACGGTATATGAAATATCGGTGGAAATGTGCTGCGCCGTGGCCAGAACTTTGCCGTAAGGGATCAACGCGCAATAGTGCGCGACCGCTTCATCAATGTCGTCCACACTTTTGATCGTTCGCAACAGCGGCGCCGCGGTTGCGCGGTCAAAGCTGACCGGAATCGGCGGTTCCGGCGCGGTCGCGTTCCACGCGCGCTCGAGTTCGTACAGCGGAATGTCAGGCTGGCCCCATTGCGCCCGTGCAAAGAAGGCCCACTCCAACGAGTATTGCAGGAGATCGTTCGCGGAACCGTCGCGTGCGCGCCAAAGTTCCGTGCCGGTTCGCGCAATATTTGCTCGTCGCAAAATTTCCCGCGGCCACGCGGGGTCTGCCGCGCGCTCCATTATAAGCGCGTCGAGCGAGCGCCAATTCGTTTCGCCAACGGGTTCATGCCAGTCGTAGAGATCGGCAAGTATAATCCGCACGCCCCACGACATCGCCGTATTACGGGTGGACGAAAGATACGGCAGGGCCTCCTCGACGCGTTGCGCGGATTCAGCGGGGGACGGGTCTTCAGACAGGCGCGCGCCATTCGGACAGCCCGCGGCATACAAATCGCTTACGCACATATGGTAAAGAAGAATGTCGTCGAGACCGCGCGCGGACAGGTGCGCCGCGTCGATATGCGTGTGCGGATCCATCCAGGGAAACGAGAGCAGGATTTCCTCGATCGCGTCTGGCTTCATGCAATGTGTCTCCGGCCGGAGACTATGCCACACCGATAGCGGGCCCAGCCATTTAAACTTAACTGAGAAAGCGGCGCCTTGGGGGCCGCCGCAGTCCAAATAGGCTTCTTGTGAACGCGGTTTTGAGTAGCCATATGGGCTGCTTAACAGTCTCTCCCAATTGGCTATTTCAAGTTGTCCAGCGCAAGGGAGCCCGCGAGGTTTTGCCCCGTGTAGTACCCGGTGTCAACGCACTTCCGCGTCTTCGTGTAATACGTGATTTGTCCGGTGTGATATGAAAAATGTTCGACGACGTGTACGAGAATGCTCATACCCGTTTCCTGGTAAATCTGCACCGGCCGCTTGACCAGCAGGGAATCGGGGTCCAGCCCGTCGAGCACGGCCTTCGCGTCGTGCAAGGTCAGTTCAAGATTACGCAGCAGTTCAACCGCAGGTATCGGACCGGCCGCCGAAAATTCCTTGTCGCGCTCGCGATGGTCTGGTTGGCCGCCCAGCCCGGTGCAAATCCATTGCCGCACGTTGCCGCACAGGTGCAACACGAGATTCCCCACGCTCACGGTTTCCGCATTGGGCCGATGCCAGATTTCCTCCTCCGTAAGCAGGCCAAGACATTTCTGGATGCGCGGCAACGACTCGCCGATTATCCGGTGTACCGACTCCGCAATGAGGGCAGCTCCGAGCGTGTTCATAAAAACGTCTCCAATTCCGTGTATTGGGTAGAATGATACTTTCTCGTTCAACCCAGGTTGCATTATGCGCACGTTAATTGCCGGTTGTGGATATGTGGGCGCCGCGCTCGGCGAATTTCTTGCGCGCGACGGTCACGCGGTATGGGGCATCATGCGAAACGCCGAAAGCCTTGCAGGCATTCAAACCATTTCGGCGGACGTAACGCGGCCAGAGACCTTGTCCCAATTACCGATCGGTCTCGACGCGGTGGTCTATGCGGTGGGCGCGGGCGGTTATGACGAGGCTCGCTACCGCGCCGTCTACGTCGATGGCGTGCGCAACCTGCTCGACGCTTTGATTTCGCAACGCCAGCAACCGCGAAGATTCGTGTTTGTGTCCAGCACCGGCGTATACGCGCAGCACTCAGGCGAATGGGTAGACGAAACGTCGCCGGCGGAACAGACCCATTTTCCCGGAGCAACGCTGTTGGCCGGCGAACGACTCGCGCACTCCTGCGCCTATCCCGCAACCGTGGTGCGGTTTGGCGGAATCTACGGCCCTGGCCGTACCCGCCTGATCGATTCCGTGCGGGATGGCTCCGCGACGGTATCCACTAAACAGTCGTACATCAACCTGATTCATCGCGACGATTGCGCGGGAATTCTTCATCACGTTCTCGCAAGCGACGCTCCGCAATCGCTCTATCTGGGCGTAGATAACCAACCGGTCGACCGTCGCATCCTGCTCGAATGGGTGGCGGAAAGAATTTGCGTAGCGCCGCCGCGCGTCGTGGAAAACTCCGAATCAACTCGCGGCGCGCGCAGCAACAAACGTTGTAACAACGCCCGGATCACCGCCGAAGGATATTCATTCCGCTATCCAACATTTCGAGAAGGCCACGGCGGACTGATCGGATAGCCCATCAACTTGTGCATCATTTCCCACACAATTGCATTCGGGTATACTTGGTTCTCGAATTCGAAATCTCAATTAAATTATCGCCATGACTTCAGAACTTTCCGAACAACCCCTCGACTCAACCTCCTTTCGCCGCGCCCTTCTGTCGTGGTACCGGAAATCCGCGCGCGATTTACCGTGGCGGGGCACGTGCGATCCCTATGCGATTTGGCTGTCGGAAATTCTTTTGCAGCAGACGCGCGTTGATCAGGGCTTGCCGTACTTCGAGCGATTCCTGCGGACCTTTCCGACGGTCCAGAAGCTCGCAAGCGCGCGAGAAGACCGCGTGCTGAAAGCCTGGGAGGGGCTCGGCTATTACACACGCGCGCGGAACCTGCACAAGGCGGCAAAACTCATCGCCTATGATCGCGCTGGAGAATTCCCCCGCACGGCGGAAGACTGGCAAACCCTTCCCGGCGTGGGCCGGTACACTGCGGGCGCGATTGCCAGCATCGCATTTGGCGAGCGCGCGCCCGTGTTGGACGGCAACGTTATTCGCGTGCTGTCGCGTTTATACGATGTGCGCGAATGTACCGACGATCCGCGCGTTCGCGAGAGCTTGTGGCAATTGGCAAAGCGTCTCGTGCCCGCGAAAAATCCCGGCGACTTCAATCAGGCCATGATGGAGTTGGGCGCATGCGTGTGTACGCCGAAATCACCTTTGTGCGCCGCGTGCCCCGTGCAACTGCATTGCGCCGCGCGCGCGCTCGGTGTTCAACACGAGAGGCCCGTGCGCAAGGCGAAATCGCGCACTCCGCACCAGGAAACTGTCGCCGCCGCGGTTCAGCGCGATGGCAGGTACTTGCTCGTCAAGCGCCCCGAATCGGGATTGCTTGGCGGGATGTGGGAATTTCCGGGCGGACGCGTCTGTGCGGGAGAATCGCATGTAGCGGCATTGTCACGCGCGTTGCGCGACCAGCTCGGACTGCGCGTAAAAGTGCGTGGCGTGATCGCAACCGTGCAACACGCCTACACGCATTTCAAAGTAACGCTCACGGTATATGCCTGTGACATCGTGGCGGGTGAACCAGCAATCAACGGCAAACTGCGCTGGGTGTCCGGCAAGCAATTCAAGAAGTTGGCGTTGCCGAAGGTGGTACACAAAGTGTTGGCGGTGATCGGCGAGAACGGATGGGAGTGATCGGCCGGATCGGTCCGATTTAGAATGCCGCGGCGAGCCGGCTGAAAATGCCCTTGATGCCCCGGCGATGTGAGTTCGGGCAGGCGCTTTCGCTGCAATCGCGGCAGATCACCGGCATTTTTCCCGTGTCTCCCTCCGCGAGCGCGTCGCGCACCTGCGTCACCGGCGCGGTGTGCCACACTTCCTGCACCGGCTGCGTGTATACATTTCCGAGGATATAGGTCCGGTGCCAGTCCACGCAGCATAGCGGCACGTCGCCATTGAACAGGATCATCATGTCCCGCGAGGGACGGATGCAGTTGCCCATCGAGCGCATTTCGCCGACGTTCAATTTATCCGCGTCAGTGATATTTCCGCCGCGGTTTTCCAGCGCCGACGTCACCAGGCGCACGCCGTGTTTTGACCAGAACTTGCGCGTCTTAGGAATCTCATCGACATTTTTGTTCGTCACTACCATCGACACGCGAAAGTCGATCTGCGCTTTTTTCTTCTTGATCAATTTCTGGAATGTAATGCAGTTCTCGATCACCTTACGGCTGTCGTAGCCCATGATCTCCCGGTTGGTCTCCGGGTCAAGGGATTGCAGACTGCACTTGAGCTGCTTCAACCCCGCTTCGAGCAACGCCTCGCCTTTCTCTTCCGTGAGGTGCGTGCCGTTTGTGATGATCTGCGTCTTCGCAGCCGGAATGCGCTCGGTGACGTATTTCGTCAATTCAGGCATGCGCTTGTCCAGCAACGGTTCGTTCTGCATGTACATCCCGATGCGTCGCGGCGGCGTCTTGGCCAAGTCGTCCACAATCTTGTAAAACATCGGAAGCGGCATGCGGCCGTGTTCGAGGTCGGATTTTAATACTTCCTCGTTCGGACAAAATATGCAGCGGCCATTGCAGCCCGCCTGCGTTTGTATTTGCACCCGGGGCGGTCCCGGCAAAAGGGGATGACGCACGGATTTCGCTCCTCTCGTGAGATGTTCAACCCATATCAAGGAGCCAAGTATACCAGATCACCGCTAGCACCGAAAACGGGCGGGGAAATCGCACTGAGGACATCAGTTCTTGTTCAAAATTCCCTTCAACGCGTCGGTGGCTCGGTTGAGAATTTCGTCGCGGACGATATTGCCCCCGCCCTTCACGCTGTTGCGGACGTCATCCGTAATCGAGCCGGGTTTCGGGCCGAATCCGTAATTTGTGTCGGGATCGATTGGCGAACCTGTAAGCAGGATGCGAAACCCTCCCGTATTGCGAAACGCACCGACGACATCATTCAATCCGGGGATGTTATCCGCCGGCCCCAACACCATTTCCAGCAAATCCACGTGAACGAGAATATCTGTTTGTTGGGCGTTGAAATCAATGCCACCCAGAGCCGTTATCACGTAGCTCGGTGTTTTCAGGTTCAACGTGCTCATTGTCATCACGCCATCGTTAAACGTCGCTTCCATTTCACAGGTGTCATAGGCGAGTCCCTGGTCTTTCAACTTGGGCGCGCGCAACCGCGTGATCTCGAGGGTCCGCAAAACAGACAACACCTTCGTAGCTATGCCGAGCTTACCGAAGGTTCCATCAGTCGAGGTGAGTTTTACTGCGCCCGTTGTGCCCGAAAGAAGCGGCAATGTCTCGCCGGAGGGGACTTCGAGTTCGACCGTTCCCCACATCGGCCCCTGGAGCCCTCGAGGCTCGTCGAATACCAGGTCATCGAGCAACGCCTGATCAACGCCATCGAGTTTGAGATTCATCGCGGTGTATGCCCGTTGGGCGCCACGCGCCTGCCCGAACCGGACCCAACCCGATCCCGTGCCCTCGCGGTTTGCGAATGTGAGGTTCCCGATCTCGATATCGCCGTTCACGGCTTTCACATTCGTAAACACATTATTAAGCTGGCCTTTTTTTACGAGCACCGTGCCCATGTTGATGTCAAAGGTCCCGTTAAATCCTCCGCCCGTCTCTGGCGCGGAATCTCCGCCGGGAGTGCCCGCGGCGGATTGCGACGCCAATGCTGTTCTCATCGCCAGCATGGCGTTCACATCAAGCTGTTTTCCGGTCAGCGCGCCGGACCAACCCGATTCGCGCGAGACCAAATCAATTGTGAAATCTGAATTCGCGCCGCGCACGGCGAGGTTCTTTGTCGCAATCGCCCCGTCATTATACGTGACGCCACCGTCGAGGAAGTCGACACCAAGCTGATCGTTTAGCGCGAAGTTCACCTGGTCCAGTTCGACATTCGCGGTGACCGGCTGAGTCGCGAAATTCCCGCGGATACGCCCGCCGGCCTGGGCGCCATCGGGCATCAATGCCGCGCTGATATCAAACTGCGGCACTTCAAACCGCGCTTCGGTGAACTTGCCGCTGATGCTTTGGTCGAGGCACGAAATCAGTACAGTCTTCGCCGCCCAGTTGCCCGTCGAGGCAATGCCATTTATTTTCATGCTGGCCGCAATACCTTCGCGCTTGGTGAGGTACTCACTGAGTTCGACCGTGTTACCCGAAAGTTCGATCATCGCCTCGAATACCGCGGGCTCGGTTGTCCTCACAAAATCTATGGGAACCAGTCCGCTCACGTGCATGGTCGCCGGCAACATCGGCTGGAATGCGTTTCCAGGAATCGTCGCATACACATTTACATCGCCCAATTCCCAGCCGGACCCGCGGCTTAGCATAACGACATCGCCTTCGAGTTTTGGAGCACCGTCGCGCGCGAACGCAATGAGCAATCGCTTTGCCTTCTCCGTAGGAAGGTCAAGGTTGAGCGTGAAGTTCGAGTCGCCGAACGCCTCGAGTATGCCCGGCGCGACGTTCTTCGCGGCTTCCTGTTTCAAAAAAGGCAAATTTATATTGCCAAGGTTGCCGCGCGCCGTGCCGGTCCAATTCCGTTCGCCAATGGCGTATTTACCTTTTATACTCACCGCCCCGAGTTTGCTCGTGTCGGCGCTCGCGGTGGTGTCGATTACTCCAGGCGTCGCTTTGAAATCCGCTGACACACCGCGCAGCGAATCGGACCAGGCCTCGGACTCGATGTCGAAACTGCCATCGGCGAGTTTTCCCGTAATGGAAAGGTCGTCCGGCACGTCACCCCCCGACCCAAACGTGCCTGTCACATGATCAAGCGTGACCGTGCCCTTCGCCTGTTTCACAACGTCCAATGGCATGAACATGCCCAGCCGTTCGCGCGTGAGTTCAATGCGGCCGCCGAGATCAATGACAGCCGTTGCGTCACTAAAATTTGGCAACACGGTTCCCTTAACCGATAGCCCTGCCGCATCAAGCGACGTGATGCGAATCGCGTCTTTTTCGAACGCAATCTCGCCCGTAATCCCCGTGATCGCGTCCGCGCCGCCTGGCAACGAAAGATTGACGCCGCTAAATGTGGCCGTGCCCCCAGCAAGCCGCAATTTCTTGTCCGCGGTCACGCCAATCAACAAGCCGGATCCCAATATCTGCGCTTCGTCGGTCGCGGTTACGCGGTAATCGTCTGAAGGTTGCGCGGACAACAACGCCTGCACGCCATCAACGTTCGCAGTGACTTCTTTAATACTGACCGCCACGCCTCCGTCAGGTTGGACGGTGATGTCGGTAGTCAGTTCGACTCCGGGCGCGCTCCACGTAAGACCATTGAGCGTAATCTGCCCGCTGTCCCACCAGCCCACGCCGCTAAAGTCTCCAGCAATTGCGCTGAGGTCCACACCGCCGTTTTCAACCGGTTGGGCGTTACCACTAACATCGATCCGATACTGGCTCGGTTCCGTGCGCTCGATGGTTCCATGCGCGGTCGCTATCGCGCGCGGCACGCGTTCGGCCGCGAAAAGTGCCGCCGTATCGATCGTCGTAAGATCGATATCACCGGTCACGCCGAGGCCGACACCCTCGACGCCATTGCGGTCCAGCGTTATCGTTCCCGCAATCCGCGCATCTTCACCGTATGCCGGCGATGCTGCGTCACCGATAATCGTAATGATTTTCGACAGGACATTAGTGGCGGCAAGCGCGCCAGAGAACACAGGTCTATCGGCCCCTTCCAACGTAATTGATGCGTCCGGCGCATCAATGCGGCCAATCGCAAACGAGATGCGGCCCGAGTTGGTTTTGTTAGTGGCGTTTGTGGCGGCATTGTCTTCGTATGCCGTCACCATTGCGTCAACCCGCGTTTTCAACTCTCCGGGAGTTTTAGGAAGAACAACGACAAGATCGCTGATCGAAAGTTCGCTTACATCGATCACCCCGCGCACAAGACTGCTGAGCTGCGCCTGCGCCGAAAGTTGCGAACAGACCGCCTTGAAATCCCCATCGCCCACGGTGACATCGTGCGCGCGAACATTTGGAACCGGGAACAGCGCGAGGTCCACGAGCCCTATCGATACGGGCAGTCCGGTGTTCTTCGTGATCTTTTCAATCAGCATCGGCCGGTAGCTGTCCACGTCAACCGTGCGCTCGATCACCTGCCACGCGATAATTACCAGGACTACGAGGATCGCGACCACAAAAGGCCAGCGCTTACGCTTGCGTTGAAATCGCAGTGTGGGCGAATCGGGCATGAGGATAGTTTACCAAGAAGGAGTCTTAACCACGAAGACATCAACGACAACCCGGAAATTCCCCAAATCCGGAGTATCCCACCACGGAGACACAGAGAACGCGGAGAATGTTGAAGAAGATTTCACCACGGATTCGATTCCCCACCAAGATGCAAAGACCGGAATTTCAACCACGAAGACACGAAGGTCACGAAGAAGGCAAATGCCAATCGGTTCCAATCAAGAGAATCTCTTTATGCTTTTTTCTTGGCATTTCTTCGTGTGCTTCGTGTCTTCGTGGTGACAGTTGTTGTGGCCGGTCTCCGACCGTCAGGTCTCCATCTCCGTATTCTACGTACCCTCCGTGTCTCCGTGGTTGTATTTCTTCTTCGTGTCCTTCGCGCCTTTGCGGTGATTAGTTCTTCTTCACTTCCACCGCCACCACCCGAAACCCGATATGGCTGTGCGACCGCTCCGGCTCAAACCGCAACCGAAATGCAGACCGGCACGGCCACCCCTGGTCCGCCCAACACCCGCCTCTCCGCGCCCGCGAATACGTCCCCTGTTCACTCGCTGTACCAAGGACATCGTGCAAGTCGGGATCGGTTCCGCCGGGCAATCGGAAGTGATACCAATCGCGGCACCATTCGAAGACGTTGCCGGGCATGTCGTGGATGTTCCATGCATTCGCGGGGTAACGCCCTACTTCACAAGTTGTGTTCAACGCCGGCCCCACCGCTGCGCCGTTGTACGGAAACTCCCCCAGAAAATTCGCCTGATGACTGCTCAACGAATCTCCAAACGGCGTAGCCGTCGTCGTGCGAGCGCGACACGCATACTCCCACTGCGCCTCCGTCGGCAACCGAAACTCCCAGCCCTCTGGCAACGCCCCCGCCGCGCGCGCCTGCTCCGTCAACTTCACACAAAACGATTCCGCCTCCGCGAAGTTGACGTTATAGATCGGAAACCGATCCCCCGCGCCCTCATCCAAGACCGGCGGCAACGTGCCCAACACGCGCTTCCACTCGCCCTGGGTCACCTCATACTTCCCAATCCAGAATCCCCGCGACAGCCTTACCGCGATCTGGTCCTCCCCCGGCCGCCGCTCTGGTTCGTCTACCGGACTCCCCATCACAAACAGGCCCGCCGGACACCAGCACAATGCGACGCCATTGACAGTTGATTCGTCGCCCGCCGTAGTTCCTCGAAAAGACACATCGCCGCGATCCGATGCGACACCATCCCCAACAGACGCGCAACCCGACATCACCGCGCAAACGGTACAAGCAAATATGTTGTGCGCTACTTGTTTCACTGAAGTCATTTCCCTTCCTGGTAGCGCCTCGTTTGTCAAACGCGGCGAGTTTCGGAGGGGTCGATTGTATGCAATTCCTGTAAATAAAGGTGTCCGATCGCTCCGGCACTCACCGCCCTTGGCAATGGCGGCGCTACAACGTCGTCGCGTCGTTGTAGCCAATGCGCACTGGGTTTAGGCAAGTGAGGCGCTACGAAATCGATTAGGATTACGAGGAAGATTACGAGTACGATTAGACAAGGTTGCTCGACGCCAGCAGGTGAATATTCAAAGGAGTCTATGTGATGCAAAAACTGTTCAATGTCCCGCTGGTGCTTTCTCCTCAGCCGGAAGGTGGTTTTACCGTAACCAGTCCTGTGCTGCCGGAGTTAATCACCGAGGGTGATACCGTAGATAAAGCATTGGGCAACGTGCAAGACGCTATTACCGCCGCATTGGAGATTTACGACGACGAGGGGCGGCCCTTGCCGGGAAACCTTCTGCAGGACTCGCAACATGATTCGATCTTGATACCGGGTTGTAATGCGCGTCTGCGGTCCAGAATTCGTCGCAACCATTAACTTCGGCAATAGCAAGGTGCAGCGCATCCGGAACCAGTAGTCCGTGCAAAAATCGGATATCCGCGGCCCTTTCTCAAACCTCTTCGCTAATCGGCAATGACGTTGTGGCATTAAAAAAGCGTCGATAGCGATCGGACAGCGCAGTATCTGATCTTTTCAAGGCTCCGACGAGGCACCCTGCGGCGCCTGCTCGGTTTAACGTGAATTTCCGCCCGGCCGGTAGGAACTTTGGCTGGCAGTTCAATCGTATGGTCATCACCGATCAATGTATTGAATTTATAGGTTGCCATGGACAAATCGCTTTCTGACAGTTCAGAACCTGGTTTCATTCTGGCCCGACGGACCGAACGCGCACAACTCATATTTTTGATGAGCCCACGAATACGGTTCTCCGTTGTGGCCGTCTCCCGACCGCGCCACTCGCCGTGATGAAGTTTGGAAATCAGACCTTACATCCCCCTTCAAAGGGGACTTTGAAGATCAGATTATGCGTGTGACTTTTGCCAAGGATTTGGGATTGATGACACTACCATCCCTTGGAGTAACGATGAAGATGAGGGTTTCCCTCGCATCGTCGAACCTCCCTGCCCCCGTGGTGTCTCATCCGATATGCGCGCTGAAGGTATTGATTGGATGTGTTCGCAAACTGGGAGATACACCACCATGTTTTCGTTAACCCGTTATGTTGGAAGGGCCGGGGCGGTCTTGTTGGCTGCGCTGACTGTTTTCGCGTCGCCGGCGCCGGCGGAGGAAATTTTGCCGGGGGGTTGCGTGATAGTCCCGCCGAAGGATGGCCGGCCGGAGGGGCAGTGTCCGTTGGAGCACACGGACGTGGATGTCGACGTGTCCGGGTTTGTTGCCCGGGTCACGCTGACACAGCGGTTCGGCAATCCGTATACGGAGCCGATTGAAGCGATTTACACGTTTCCGATGTCCGCGCGGTCCGCGGTGGACACGATGCTGATGAAAGTCGGCAAGCGCGTTATCCGCGGGAACATCAAAGAACGCGAAGAGGCGCAGAAGATATATCAGCAGGCGCGCGACGCGGGCAAGACGGCAAGTCTGCTCGACCAGGAGCGGCCGAATATCTTTACGCAGTCGGTGGCGAACATTCTCCCCGGCGAGAACATCGAAATCACGATCAGCTACGTCGAGTATCTGAAGTATGAGGATGGTGAATACGAATTCTCGTTCCCGATGGTCGTTGGCCCGCGGTATATCCCCGGCCAGCCGACCAATGCGAAGCCGCCGGTCAGGGAGTTGGGCGCCAAGGCCGGCCCGGATAGCACGGACCAGGTGCCGGACGCTGGCCGCATCAACCCGCCCATCACGCCCGAAGGCACGCGCGCGGGCCACGACATTTCGCTGGCGGTGCGGGTGGACGCGGGGATGCCGTTGCAGGAAATCGAAAGCGAACTGCACGAGGTGGACGTGAAGACCAACGGCAACATCGCCGAAGTGTCGTTGAAACAAAAAAATGAAATCCCGAACCGCGACTTCGTGCTGAAGTACAAGGTGGCGGGAAAGGACATCAGCGACGCGGTACTCACCCACGCAGACTCAAAAGGTGGTTTTTTCTCGATTGTTTTGCAACCGCCCGCGCGCGTGCCTT
>Ga0163150_10005508_pt1 | contig 16116 bp, 11 predicted proteins | sample OliLakLV19P2IB_FD_148628 | JGI IMG/M metagenome (GOLD analysis project Ga0163150, IMG submission 148628) | Freshwater microbial mat bacterial communities from Lake Vanda, McMurdo Dry Valleys, Antarctica - Oligotrophic Lake LV.19.P2.IB | ecosystem: Environmental > Aquatic > Freshwater > Lake >...
CCGGTGACAAGCGCCACGCGGCCATCAAGACGAAAGCTTTCAGGTAGTGAAACAGCCATTCAAAGACTCCTGAGAATCAATACGAAAGTTCATGGTGCAGGAATTGTAGATTTGTAGGCGAGGCTTCAGCCTCGCGGGTATGACGCATCGAAGCTGCGAGGCGGAAGCCTCGCCTACCGAATCTTGAAACGCCGTCACTCATACCAACGCATGCGTATCCCCGTCCACCGGCAACGCATGCCCCGAGATGTTGGCACCGCGCGGCGACGCGAGAAATACGATGGCATGGGCGATGTCGTCGGCGGTGACGAAGCGCTTCAACGACGTCTTGCCCAGCATCTCGTCGCGGACCACGTCGGGGTCGACGCCGCGCAGCTTCGCCTTGTTGGTATAAACGGATTCGATCCGCGCGCCCGCCACAGCACCCGGGCAGATTGCATTCACGCGAATGCCGAAGTCGCCCAGTTCGATCGACAACGATTTGGTGAAGCCGATCACGCCCCACTTGGCGGCCGCATACGGCGTGCGATTCGGAAAGCCGAAGCGCCCGGCGGCGGACGACAGGTTGGCGATGCTGCCGTTGGTGCTGGCCTTCAGCAACGGAATGGCCCGCTGCACGCACAGGAACTGGCCGGTCAGGTCCACGGCCAGCGTCCGGTTCCAGTCGGCGAGGCTGATCTCTTCGCACGGCGCGGTGGGGCCGGCAATGCCGGCGTTGTTGACCAACGCATCGAGGCCGCCCATCTCGCGGACGGCGCCGGCGAAGAGGCCGGCCACGGCTTCCCGATCCGCGACGTCGCAGAGTTGCTGGCCGATTTCCGGGTCGCTCCCGGCCAGGGCGGCCAACGCGCGCGCATCGACATCGCAGACGTGCACGCGGGCACCCTCGCGGGCAAACGCACGTGCCGTGGCGAGGCCGATGCCCGAAGCACCGGCGGTGACCAGCACGCGCAAGCCGCGAATCTGCATGTCCATCGAAGCGTCTCCCGATGACCGCGACGCGGCCGAATGCGACAATGTACGCGGAGGCGCGCGGGAAGTCGCGCGGCAGTGCAACGGGACGCGCACGACGCGTGCCTGCAAAGGAGGCGCATGGAGACTGCAGCCATCATCGGTGCTGGGTTGGTCGGGCGGGCATGGGCGATGGTGTTTGCGCGTGCCGGCTGGACGGTGCATCTGTACGACGCGGCGGCGGGGCAAGTGGAGGCCGCGCAGGAATTCATCGCGAAGAGCCTCGTGGAACAGCAGGCCATGGGCCTCGCCGACGATGCCGCCGCAGCGTCGGCGCGCATCCTGCCGGCGGCGACACTGGAAGAAGCCATCGCCGGCGCGGTATGGGTGCAGGAAAACCTGCCGGAAATCCTGGCGCTCAAAGTCGAGGTGTTCGCGGCCCTCGATCGCACCGCGGCGCCCGGCACCGTGCTGGCCAGCTCCACATCGGCGATTCCCGCGTCGCATTTCACCGAGAATCTGGCCGGCCGCGCGCGCTGCATCGTTGCACATCCGGTCAATCCGCCGCACCTCGTGCCGGTGGTGGAACTCTGCGGTGCGCCGTGGACCACGCGCGCGACGATGGACCGCGCGTACGCCGTGATGAGTGACATCGGCCAGGTGCCGGTGGTGATCAAGCGCGAGCTGCCGGGCTTCGTCCTCAACCGGTTGCAGGGTGCATTGCTGACCGAGGCGATGCGGCTGGTGGGCGAGGGCTACATCACGCCGGCCGATCTCGACAAGACCATCAGCGCGGGACTGGGCTTGCGCTGGTCGTTTCTCGGACCCTTCGCGACCATCGAACTGAATGCACCAGGTGGCGTGCCGGATTACTGCGCCCGCTATGCCGAGTTCTACCGCCAGTTGGCGAAGGAGCCGGCGGGACCGGAGTCATGGTCCGCGGCCAATGCGGCGCAGGTAGCCGATGCCATGGGCACTTCCTTCAACGCCGCGCAGCGTGACGCGCGGATGCAATGGCGCGACCGCCGGCTGATGGCACTGGCCCGACACAAGCGCGAACAACCCGATTCCGACTGAAGGACATACTTCAATATGGCTGCCGCAAACAAGGTCATCATCACCTGCGCCGTGACCGGCGCCATCCACACGCCGTCGATGTCGCCGTACCTGCCCATCACGCCGCAGGAGATCACCGACGCCGCGGTGGCCGCGGCCGAGGCGGGCGCCGCCGTCGTGCATCTGCACGCGCGCGATCCCGTGGATGGCAGCCCCACGCAGGACCCGAAATACTTCCGTGAATTTGCGCCGGCGATCGCGAAGCGCAGCGACGTGGTGATCAATTTCACCACCGGCGGCGCGCCGACGATGACGATCGAGGAGCGTCTGCAGCCGGCGCTGCAGTTAAAGCCTGAAGTGGCCTCGCTCAACATGGGCTCGATGAACTTCGGGCTTTATCCGATGCTGGCGCGTTTCCCCGACTTGAAGCACGCGTGGGAACGTCCCTACCTCGAAGGCTCGGTCGACCGCATCTTCAAGAACACCTTCAAGGACATCGAGCACATCTTGACCTCTTGCGAGGCCAACAACACGCGCTTCGAGATCGAGTGCTATGACATCGGCCACCTGTACACCGCCAAGCACTTCTTCGATCGCGGCGTCGTGAAGGCGCCGTTGTTCATCCAGAGCGTGTTCGGCATCCTGGGCGGCATCGGCGCGCATCCGGACGACGTGATGCACATGAAGCGCACTGCCGATCGCCTGTTCGGCGACCAGTACCGATGGAGCGTACTCGGTGCGGGCCGCCACCAGTTGCCGATCGCCGCGATGTCAGCGGCCATGGGCGGCAACGTGCGCGTGGGGCTGGAAGACAGCCTGTGGCTCGGGCCCGGGAAGCTGGCCGAGTCGAATGCGGCGCAGGTGCGCGCGGTGCGGTCGATCATCGAGGGCATGGGGCTTTCCATCGCCACGCCGGACGAAGCGCGGGCCATCCTGAAGCTGAAGGGCAAGGCCAACGTGGGGTTCTGATCCGCCAAAGTCGTGGCGGGCCGTTCGTCCGCCCCTCTTGACGCCTCCGGCGGCACCGCGCATCGTGGCGAATTCGACCTGTTGGCCCTTTTAGGAGGCAGCATGACTTCCTTGCGTCCGACCGTGCTGGTGGCGTGTGCGATGGCCGTGTTGCTGGGCGGATGCGCGCCCAAGTACAACGATGCGGAGGTCATTGGCGGGAACAAGGTGGGCGCGCGCACGATCCAGCTTGACGTGCTCGCCGAGATCAAGCCCTGCACGCAGACGCTGATTGCGAACGGGCCACTCACGGTGTCGTGTGAGCATTCGGGTCCTGGCAGCCTGGCCGCCACGTCGACGTTCACGTTGCGCGATTTACCGGCAGGCACGGCGGTCGGCGGCAATGCCGGCCGCGTGATCCTGCAGGTACCCGAGTCGGCCTCCGGTTTCAACGGCACCTACACGGGCCCGTTCAACGGCAACCTGGTCATCAACACCTTTACCGCGCCGCTTGCCGCCGACAGCACGAAATCGATTGCAGCAGAGCCCGGGACCAAGCTGGTGATGTTCGATCCGCCGCCTGGCAACGGCTTGTATCGCTTCGTCGTCAATTTCTCCGAGTCCGGCGCGGCGCCGGCACCCCTGCCGCTCAAGGTGATGTTCGTCGGCAAGGTCACCGCCAACGGTCGCGACTACTACCCGCCGGTCCTGCCGTGCACGACCAACTTTGCGGCGATCCCGGCACTGCTGCTGCCCTCGCTCGGTTTCTACGCGCCGATCGATAACACGCCCGTGGCCACGCAAAAGGGCTGCAACAACGTGAGCTACAGCTTCGGGTCCGCGGCGGTCGACATCGTCGAGTTCTATCACGCGGGCTTCGACCACTATTTCATCACGTGGGGTGCGGGCGAAATTGCCGCGCTGGATGCCGGCACGGTGATCAAGGGCTGGACGCGCACCGGGCACAAGTTCAAGGCGTTCATCAATGCGGTGGCGGGGTTCCAGGGGGTGTGCCGCTTCTACATTCCGCCGTTGCTCGGCGACTCCCACTATTACGGCCGCGGCGACACCGAATGCGCGGAAACGCGTATCAAGTTCCCGGGATTGGTGGAAGAGGATGCCAAGTACATGACCATGGCGTTGCCGGTGGCGGGCACATGTCCCGCCAACACGACGCCGGTCTATCGCGTGTTCAGCGGACGCACGGACGCCAATCATCGGTACATGACCGACAAGGGATTGCGCGACCTGATGGTGACGGCCGGGTGGATTGCCGAAGGTGACGGCCCGGATCTCGTCGTGATGTGCGCGCCGGCGTAGCCGCGACTACGGGTTCGCGGCGGCTTCCAGCTCCGCCACCATCCGCGCGACGCGCGTCTCCAGCGCCTCGGTCGTCAACGTCTCGCGGAACATCTCCACCATCAGCGGAAAGGCGAAGGGTGTGGCGCGCGGCAGCGTGGTCATCCGCGCGATGCTGCCGCGCAGCCGCGCCAGCGCGGCGTGCATCCGCGGCGCTTCGAGATGGCGCTCCATCACTTCGCGCACCGCCTGCACCAGCAGCAGGTTGCGCGGGTCGTATTCGTTGAACACGTCGTAGAGGAGGCCGCTCGACACCTGCAACTGGCGGCTCGAATGATTCTGGCCAGGAAAGCCCTGGAAGATCAGCCCGGCCACGCGCGCGATTTCGCGGAATTGCCGGCGTCCCAGCTCCGCGGCGTTGAGACCAGCCACGATGTCGCGTTCGACATCGGGCGCGGCCAGCAGACGCCCGAGTTCGTGAAGCCCCAGCGTGATCGGCTGTGGCGATTGCAGCGCAAAGCCGTAGTCGTTGATCGTGATGCTGAAGGTGCCCGGCGTGATCAGGCCCAGCCGGTACGAGAAGAGGGTGGCAAGCCCCAGGTGCGCGAGCCGCCCTTCAAACGGATAGAAGAAAAGGTAGTGACCGTCGCGTTGCGCCAGCTTCTCGATCAGCCATTCGCTGTTGCCCGGCAGTGCCGACCAGCGTTGCTGCAACTCCAGCAACGGACGCATCAACCGCAACTCCGGTGAATCGAACACGCCGCGGCCCGCGTCCGCGATCAGCGCGCGCGTGCGGTCGGCCAGCAGCGTCGACAACGCCATCTTCGAACCGGCCCAGCGGGTGATGACGGCGGACTTGGCCGAGGCCGGCTTTACCCACGCCGTCATCTCGCGCACGCGGATGAACTGCAACCGTCGCCCGGCGAACACGAAGCAGTCGCCGGGCCGCAGGTGCGCAATGAAGGACTCCTCGACGTGCCCCAGCTTCTTGCCATTGCGCATCTGCACGTTGATGCTTGCATCCGCGACGATGGTGCCGATCGATTGCCGGTGCCGCTGCGCGATGCGGCGTTCCGGCACCGTTGCCCGGCCATCAGTGCCGATCACCACGCGCCGATACTCCGGATAGGCATTGAGGCTGGCGCCGCCATGCACGACGAAGTCGAGCGCCCATTGCCACTCGTCGGTGGTGAGGTCGCGGTACGCATGCGTCGTGCGCAATTCGCGCAGCAGATCCTCCGGCACGAAGCCGCCGCCCAGCGCGCAGGTAACGAGATGCTGGACCAGCACATCGAGTGCGCCGGTGACGGGCACGCGCGCTTCCACCTTGCGCTCCGCGGCTGCCGCGCGTGCGGCCGCGGCCTCGACCAGTTCCAGCGCCTGCGTGGGCACCACGGTGACACGCGACACTTCGCCGGGGCGATGGCCGCTGCGGCCGGCGCGCTGCAGCAGCCGCGCGACACCTTTGGGGCTGCCGATCTGCAGCACCTGATCGACGGGCGCGAAATCCACGCCAAGGTCGAGGCTCGACGTGCAGACGACCGCGCGCAACTTGCGGTCACGCACCGCATCCTCGACCCATTGCCGCACGTCGCGATCGAGCGAACCATGATGGAGCGCTATGGTGCCGGCCCAATCCGGGCGCGCTTCCAGCAGCGCCTGGTACCAGATCTCGGCGCTGGAGCGCACGTTGGTGAACACCAGCGTCGTCGTCGCGCGTTCGAGTGCCCGCACCACTTCCGGCACCAGTCGCGTCCCGATATGCCCGGCCCACGGAAAGCGCTCGATGGTGGGCGGGTGCGCCGTGCCGATCTCGATGACTTTCGTGTCGAGGCCGCGCACCTGCAGCGTGGGACGCACGGGTGCGACACCCACAAGGCATGCCAGCGCCTGTTCGAGGTTCGCGAGCGTGGCCGACAGTCCCCACGCTCTGACGCTGGGCCGCGCGTCGCGCACGCGGGCGAGTGCCAGCTCCACCTGTACGCCGCGCTTGCTGCCCAGCAGTTCATGCCATTCGTCGACGATCACCCCGTCGAGATGTGCGAATCGTTCGCGCCAATCCGCGCGCGTCAACAGGAGTGTGAGACTTTCCGGCGTGGTGACGAGGATCGTGGGCAGCCGGCGGTCCTGGCGCGCGCGTTCACCCGAGGCGGTATCGCCGGTGCGCAGGCCCACCGTCCAGTGCGGTTGCAGCGCCGCCGCCGCGCGCGTGATGGCCAGCGTCGTGTCGGCGGCCAGCGCTCGCAACGGCGTGATCCACAGCAAGGTCAGTGGCGGCGGGGCATCCGCATGGCCCGATGCACCGAAGGCCAGCGGACCCATCAGCGCGGCATAGGTCTTGCCCATCCCGGTGGGCGCATGGATCAGTCCGGACGCGCCATCGGCATAGCCTCGCCATACTTCTTCCTGAAAAGCGAAGGGCGTCCAGCCTTCGGCGCCGAACCAGGCCCGTGCTGCGTGGAACGGATCGAGTGTCTGGACCGGCGCGACGGGGTTCAATGGCGACGCTTGTTCACAAATGGGTGCGCAGCCAGTCCAGAGCCGGATCGGTCTTTTCGCGTAGCGACACGGGAACGCCGGCTTGCCGAGTTGAGCGGACAAGCATTTTACTGCGACACGCCTCAATCAAGCGACATTCGGTGCCCGGTAGCGTGGTCGAAGAGATGCACCATCGAGGGGACCGGCGACAGACGCACGGCGTCCCCCGGGCGATGCGCGTCGTGCCGATCCGCCTGGCAGCACACGCGCACACCGCCGGTATCGACGAATACATAGGAAAGCGGGCCCAGGCGCTCAATCACAGTCACCCGCCCCTCCAGCGCGCCGTCCTCGTCGAACCCCAGCGCTTCGGGGCGAACGCCGAGGGTTGCCCGTGCGCCAACGAATGGTTGCGCGGCGGCGGGCAGTGGCCAACGCGCGCCGCCGTCGGTATGCAGCGCCATGGCATCCGCGACGCGTACCACGGTGCCATCGGCGAGGTTCATCGCGGGTGAACCGATGAAGCCCGCGACGAAGCGGGTGGCCGGCTGGTCGTAGAGTTCCAGCGGCGTGCCCACCTGCTCGATGCGGCCGGCGTTGAGCACGACGATGCGGTCCGCCATCGTCATCGCCTCGACCTGGTCGTGCGTGACATAGATCGACGTGGCGGCCAGGCGCTGGTGCAAGGTGCGGATTTCCGTGCGCATCTGCACGCGCAACTTGGCGTCCAGGTTGGACAACGGCTCGTCGAAGAGGAATACCTGCGGCTGTCGCACAATCGCACGTCCCATCGCCACGCGCTGCCGCTGGCCACCGGACAGCTGGCGTGGAAAGCGCGCCAGGAGCTTATCCAGGTTGAGAACGCCAGCGGCGGCACCGACCTTGGCGCGGATTTCATCGCGGCCGCGCTGGCGCAATTCGAGGTTGAAGCCCATGTTGCCGGCCGCGGTCATGTGCGGGTAGAGCGCATAGCTCTGGAACACCATCGCGATGTCGCGGTCGCGCGGCTCCAGCTCATTGACGCGACGCCCGCCGATGCGGATTTCGCCGGCCGTGGCGTGATCCAGTCCGGCAATCACGCGCAGCAGCGTCGACTTGCCGCAGCCGGACTCGCCGACCAGCACGACGAACTCACGGTCAGCGATGGCGAGGTCGATGCCGTCGAGTACCGTCACCTGGTCGAACAACTTCCGCACGCCCTCGATATCGACTGTGGCCATGATGATTTCCTGGTGGGCGTGGCGGGGCGGCTACTTGACCGAGCCGAGCGTCAACCCGCGCACGATGAAGCGTTGCCCCAGCGCCATCAGCAGCAGCGCGGGGATGGTGGAAATGACGGCGGCGGCGGCCATCTGGCTGTGTTGGACTTCGTATTGCTGCGCGAAGCGCGCAATGGCCACGGGTACGGTGGCGGTATCGCGTGCGGTGAGATTCAAGGCGATGGAAAACTCGTTCCAGCTGAAGATGAAGGCCAGGATGCCCGCGGCGATCAAGCCCGGCACGGCCAGCGGCAGCGCGACGTAGCGGAACGCCTCGAGCGGACTGCAGCCGTCGACTCGCGCGGCTTCCTCGATCTCCGGTGGAATCTCGCTGAAGAACGCCATCATCAGCCACACCGTCATCGGCAGATTCATCGTGACATGCGTCAGGATGAGTCCGCCCAGTGTGTCGTACCACCCCAGCTCGCGAAAAGCGATGTACCACGGGCCGACCAGCGTCAGCGCCGGGATCATGTGGAAGATGAGCGTCCAGCCGAGAAAGCCGGTGGTGACCCAGCGCGCCCAGCGGAACCGGTGCAGCGAATAGGCGGCGAGCGTGCCGACCACCAGGACCAGCACGGTGGAAACCGACGCCACGACCGCGCTGTTGCGTACGTTGCCGACGAAGTCCGAGCGTCGACCGAACAGCACCTCGGCGTAGTTCGACCACGTCGGGGTGAAGGACCACGCGCCGGTCAGAATGGCGATCTGGTGCTTGAACGAGCTCATGAGGATCCACGCGAACGGACCCACGACGCACAGCACGGCCACCACCATCAGCCCGTAGCCGATGATGCGGTCGCGACCGACCAGCGGCAGTGCGCTTGTACCAGCGCTCATGCCATTGCGCGCAGTGTGAGCGCGCGCCGGCTGACCAGCAGGAACGCCACGATCGCAATGATGATGGCCAGCGACAGCATCGCGCCGTAACCCAGCTGGTTTTGCTCGAAGAAGACCTTGTACAGGTGCAGGCTGACCAGTTCGGTGGATGTGCCCGGCCCGCCCGATGTCAGCAGAAACACCTCGTCGAAGGTCTTGAACGCGAGGATGGAGCGAAAGATCAGCGCGACGGCGAGCGCGGGTTTCAGCAGCGGGATGATGATGCGCCACGTGATCTGGCGCGGCGTGGCGCCGTCGATGCGCGCCGCCTCGATCACGTCGGTGGGCACGCCTTCGACCGCTGCAAACAGGATCAGGAACACGAACGGCGTCCAGTGCCAGATGTCGACCAGGATCACCGCCAGCAGCGCCACGCTGGTGGACCCCAGCCAGTTGACCGGACCAAACCCGATCGCCGTCAGCGCCTGATTGAAGACGCCGAAGTCGTAGTTGTACATCAGCTTCCACATGCTCCCGATGGCCACGGCAGGCACCAGGATCGGCAGCACCATCACGGTTCGCGCCAGGCCTTTGCCGCGCGAGAGGCGCGCCACCAGCAGTGCCAGCGCCAGCCCCAGTGCCATTTCGATCGCCACCGACACCACCACGAAGATCGCAGTATTGAGCGCCGCCGCGCCCAGCACCGCGTCATTGGTGAGCAGTTGCAGGTTGGCCAGCGGCGTCCATGCCCAGTGCGCCGCGCCGCCGGCAAACGTGATCGTCGACACGCTCATCCGTACCAGGTTCGCCATCGGATAGATGGTGAGCAGCAGGAACAGCAGCACCGCGGGCAGCAGGCTCCAGTGCTTGAACCAGCGATTGAGTATATGCATCACGGTGGGGGACTACTCGGGCAGCGGCGGCAAGGCTCCGGTGCGGCGACCACTCTTTTTGAAAAGCTCCTCGATTTCCTTCGCGGCAAGGTTCAGCGCCTTGCCGGAACTCAGTTCGCCGATCAGCGCCTGATTGAGGCGCAGGCCCAGGATCTGCTCGACCTGCGCGCCCTCCGCATAGCCCAGTTCCTGCGTCGCGTATTTCTGCATCTCGAGGTAGGCCGGCATCCAGCGGAACTTGGGATTCTGCGCGAGATCGGACCGGAACGTATCCTCGCGCACGGGAATGGCGCCCGCTTCGGCATAGACACGCTGGGCACCGCTGGTCAGGAACCAGCGGCTGAAGGCAATCGCCGCCTGCTTTTGCGCGTCGGGAATGTTTTTCGGAATCGCCATGTTCCAGTTGCCGAGCAGCGCGGCCGGTTTGCCGCCTGCCGGCTGCGGCACGGCAACGGCGGCAATTTTTCCTACCACCGCCGACTTGTTCGCATCGTCGAAGTTGGACCATGCGGCCGACACGACCATGCCTTGCGCGGCCTTTCCGGTGGAGATCAGCTGGATCAGGTCGCCCTGGCCCAGCGCGCCGGCATTGGGCGGCCCGCAACGCTTGGCCACGTCGAGGTAGAGATCCAGTGCCGCCCTGGCCTGCGGACTGTTGATCGTGACCGTGTAGTCGCCGGCAGCGGGATCACGCACCACGGTGGCGCCCTTGCCCAGCATGAAATACATCCAGTCGAAGCGGATACCGTTGCCGCGCTCGCCGCGCATCACCATGCCGTACATCTTGCCCGGGTCCTGCAGCTTGGCGCATGACGCCAGCACGTCTTCCCACGTCTTAGGCGGGGCAATGCCGGCGGCCTTCAGCAGGTCCTCGCGGTAGACGTACAGCAGCACGTTGCCATTGGGCGGCCACGCCATCAGCTTGCCGCCTTGCGGCGTACGCCAGCGCTTGTCCGCGTTCCAGTAGCCCGAGTCGCCGTAGCTCAACACTTCCTTCGGCAGGTCGAAGGCGGCATCGACATCCTTCAGCGGCGAGAGGAAGCCGCCTTCGTAGAACTCGATGGTCCACTGGGTATCAAGGTTGATGAGGTCGTAGGGACTGCGCGCGCCGCGCACCGCGTTGCGTGCCTTCTCCAGCATCCCGCCGTACGGGGTTACGTCGAGCTTCACCTTGTTGCCCGTCTGCTTTTCGTAGAGTTCGACGGCCTTCTCGAACCCGGCATACCACGGCGACGAGTTGACGAGAATGGTGATGGGAGGCTGCGCGCCGACAGCAGCGAATGGCTGCTGCGCCTGCACGGGGATGCCGGCGACAACGGACGCCGCCAGGATGGCGGTGGCCGCCAGGAGCCGCTTCATGGTCTGCATTGCTTCCTCCTTCCCCGCATGGGGGCTATTGTTGCGATGCGTTACTTTGGCGCGTGCGGATACGTTCGGGTACGTTCAGGCCGCGTCGGCCAGCCGCCGGATGCCGTAGCGGGAATAGAACTCCGCTGGCGCATCATGCGCTGCCAGCACGTTGGCGATGCTCTCCAGGATGCGCCGCTCGATCACCGGGTCGCGGAACGGTCGTTGCTGCAATGGATCCGTAGCGAGGTCATAGAGCGTCGTGCCGACACCGGGGTCGAATTTCTTGTTGTCGTGGATCGGGATTCGCCGCGCATCCTTCAGCGCATCGATGCGCAGGATCGGCATGTCCTTGGTGAAGTCGAAGGGTGGCGCAAGCTTCGCCGTGCGCATCTCCGCGCCGCTGAACATCGTCGACAGGTGCATCGGCATCAGCGTGTACTCGTGCAGGCCGGGTGCATAGAGATCCTCGGGGTAGAGGTAGTACGTGTAGCGGCCATCGGTGGCGCCGATCGGACCGCCGAACATGCCGTAGATGCCGACGTCGCGGATCGGCGCATCGACGGCCAGCAATGGCAGCAGCGAGCGTCCCTGCGCTTCAGCCGGCACTGGCAGGCTGAACGCATCGAGGAATGTGGGCATCAGGTCCATCGTCTGCGTCAGCGCCTGTCGCCGCTGGCCGGCGAATTGCGCGTAGGCCGGATGATGGACGATGCACGGAATGTGCGAAACCTCGCTGTAGTAGGGCATCAGGTTCTTGCCCCACCAGTCGTGCTCGGCCAGGAGGAAGCCATGGTCGGTGGACAGGATCAGCGCCGTATCCTTCCACAGGTCGTGCTTGTCGAAATAGTCGAGCAGGTTGCCGAAGTAGTGATCGCACGCCGCCACCAGCGCCGCATAGTTGGCGCGGATCTCGGCGATTTCCTCCGGCGAATCCTTGACCATTTCGTACATCGGCCAGTCCAGTACGCCGCCCTTCCAGCCGGTGGCGTAGGGCGCCTTGAACTTCGCCGGGGCGTCGAAGGGCTCATGCGGATCGAAGCACTCCAGCATCAGGAACCAGTTGTCGGCCTCCCGGTTGAGCTCGAGGAACTCGAAACCGCTGGCGAAGCAGCGCGGCAGGCAGTAGTCCTCCTCGGCCTCCATGAATTCGCAGTTGATCGCGTGCTGCAGGCGCTTCCAGCCGTCGTCGAAGTCGTAGTGCTTGGGCGAATATTTTTCGCGCAGGCGTTTCAATGGCGGCTCCACCATCGGCTTCCACGGGTCGTATTCCTGGCCGCGGATGAAGTCCCAGGTGCGGAAGCGGCCGTGATACGTGGCACCGCCATCCTCGAAGTAATGCATGTGATCGGTGACGAGGTGCGTGTGAATGCCCGCGTCGCGCATCTGCTCGGGAAACGAATTGTCGAACGGCTCCAGCGGGCCCCAGCTGCGGTGCATGAAGTTGAGGCGGCCGGTGTGCAGGTCGCGGCGCGCGGGCATGCAGGGGAGGCTGCCCACGTAGTGGTTGTCGAACGTGACTGCGCGTCGGGCAAAGCGGTCGAAATTGGGCGTGGCGATCGAGGTGCCGCCGTAGCAGCCCAGGCCGTTGCGGATCAGCGAATCGAACAGAACGAACACGGTGCGCATGCCGGCCCTTCCGGGTAGTGCTGGCGACGATGCCACGCCTGCGCCATAATGAGTCATTGATAATTGTCGTTGAGCCATAACCAAATAGAATGTCTATTCTCCGCGACGCGCCATTGTTGCGCCACTTCGTCGCCGTTGCCGCCGAGGGCAGCGTGAGCGCGGCCGCGGTCAAGCTGGCGATCACGCAACCTGCCCTCACCAAGAGCATCCACAAGCTCGAGACGAACATGGGCGTGAAGCTGTTCGAGCGGCTGCCGCGGGGTATGGCGCTCACGTCCTACGGCCGGACCTTGCTGCCGCACGCGCGGCGCATCCAGGCCGAGTGTCACTTCGCGGACGTGGAAATGCAGGCCTTCCGCGGCGGCCGCACCGGACGGCTGCGGGTGGGCGCAGGCCCGTTCTTCGGTGCGGCGCTGGTGCCCGGCGCCATCGCGCAGTTGCAGGAGCGCTATCCGCGCCTCGACGTCGAGATCGTCGTGGGCATCAACGACGTCACCCATCCACGCCTGTTCGACGGGGAGCTCGATATCGTGTTCTCCGGCCTGCCGGAGGCGACCGAACTTCCGCCGCACATCGACCGGCGGCCGTTCTTCGAGATCGAATCGCGCGTGGTGGCCGGCGAGCGTCACCCGCTGGTGGGGCGCAAGGCCGTGACCGCGACGGCGCTGGGTCGCTTTCCGTGGGCCATCTACCAGCAGGACCGCGAGGTGGTTGGCCATCTGTACGAGGCCATGCGCGGCGAAGGCGCGAAAGCGCCGCGCATCACCACGGAAACCACATCGCTGACCACGCTGATCCAGTTGTTGAAGGCCGGCCATCACTTGAGTTGCGTGGCCGACGCGCTGGTGGTGGCGTACCCGGATCTCGGACTCGCGTTCATCCCGTTCGCGCGGCCCATTCATCGTTATCCCGCCGGCGCGCTCGTGCATCGCTCGCTCGAACGCTACGCGCCGGTGCGCCTGCTGCACGAGTACGTTAGCACCGCCGCAGACAAGCTGCGACGGCGCTGACGACATTCGGCCGCTTGTTACGCCGGCATCTTCATCACCACCGGCCTTGCCGCCGGTTCCGGCGAACGGAATGCCGCCAGCAACACGCCTTCGCGCTTCTTCGCCACCTTGAGGTGCGCCTGCCGCACGTGGCCATAGCCGCGGATGTGCTCGGGCACCGACGCCAGTTCCACCGCCGCCGCATGGTTTTGCGGCGTCAGCTTGGCGAGGATCTCGGCGACCACCGTTTCGTACTCGCCGATCAGCGCGCGTTCGAGCTTCCGCTCCGCCGACTTGCCGAAGATGTCGAGCGCCGTGCCGCGATACTTGCGCAGCTTGGCCAGCACGCCGAAGGCCTTCATCATCCACGGGCCGTACACCGACTTCGCGGGCACGCCCGTCAACGGGTCGGGCTTGTTGAAGACGGGCGGCGCGAGATGGAACGTGAGCTTGTAGTCGCCTTCGAACTGCGCGGCCACGCGCTGCGTGAAGTCGCTTTCGGCGTACAGCCGTGCCACTTCGTACTCGTCCTTGATCGCCAGCAACTTGAAGTAGTACCGCGCCACGGCCTCGGTGAGTTCGTCGAGGCCGGGCATCACTTTGCCTTCGGCGGCACGTACCTGGTCGACCAGCGCGCGATAACGCTGCGCGTAGGCCGCATTCTGGTAGTCGGTCAGGAACTTGACGCGCCGTTCGATCATCTCGTTGACGGATTCCGACAACTTCTGCGAATCGGGCTTCATGCCCGCCGGCACGGCCGCCGCCGCAACCTTGGCCGGATCCACGGCCGCGAGGCGCCCCCAGTTGAAGCTGCGCGTGTTCGACTCGACCGCCTGGCCATTCAATTCGATGGCCTTGAGGATCGCCTGTTCCGACAGCGGGATCAGGCCGCGCTGGAACGCATAGCCCACCATGAACAGATTGGTCGCGATGGAGTCGCCCATCAGACCCGTGGCAAGCTTGCCGGCGTCGAGAAATTCCGCATCGCCTGCGCCGACGGAATCCTTGATCTCCTGCTCCATCGAACCCAACGGGAACTTGAGGTCGGGCTCGCGCGTGAATTGCGCCGGCATCACCATCGCGGTGTTCACCAGTGCCTTGGTCACGCCCTTCTGCATCTTGGCCAGCGCCTCATACCCGACACTGGTGATGATGTCGCAGGCCAGCACCAGCGTGGCCTCGCCCGCGGCGATGCGCGTGGCGAAGAGCTTTTCCGGCGTATTGGCGATGCGCACGTGCGACACCACGGCGCCGTTCTTCTGCGCCAAGCCGGTCATGTCCAGCACGCTGCAACCCTTGCTTTCCAGATGCGCGGCCATGCCGAGCAGCGCGCCGATGGTGACCACGCCGGTGCCGCCGATGCCGGTGACGAGAATGCTGTAGGGCTCCGTCGCATCCGGGATCACCGGCGCGGGCAGGTTGGAGAAGTCCCCACCTTCCGCCTTCTTCGGCTTGCGCAGACTGCCGCCTTCGACCGTGACGAATGACGGGCAGAAGCCCTTCACGCACGAGAAGTCCTTGTTGCACGCGGATTGATCGATCGTGCGCTTGCGGCCGAACTCGGTTTCCACCGGGGCCACGGCCACGCAGTTGGACTGCACGCCGCAATCGCCGCAGCCTTCGCAGACCAGCTCGTTGATGATCACGCGCTGGTTGGGGTCGGGGAACGTGCCGCGCTTGCGCCGGCGCCGCTTCTCGGCAGCACACGTCTGGTCGTACAGCAGCACCGTGCAGCCGGGAATCTCGCGCAGCTCGCGCTGTACCGCATCGAGTTCGTCGCGATGATGGATGCGGATGTCGCTGCTGTAGTAGCCGCTCGGATACTTGTCCGGCTCGTCGGTGACGACGATGATCCGCTTGACACCTTCGGCCGCGACCTGCTTTGCGATGTCGCCCGGCGACAGCGGGCCGTCGAAGGGCTGGCCGCCGGTCATCGCCACGGCGTCGTTGTAGAGGATCTTGTACGTGATGTTCACTTCGGCGGCCACGGCGGCGCGAATGGCCAGGATGCCGCTGTGATAGTAGGTGCCGTCGCCGAGGTTGGCGAAGATGTGCTTTTCGTCGGTGAACGGCGCCTGACCGATCCACGTCACGCCTTCGCCGCCCATGTGCGTGAATTCGGACGTGTTCCGGTCCATCCAGATCGCCATCACGTGGCAGCCGATGCCGGCGGTGGCGCGACTGCCATCGGGCAGCTTGGTCGACGTGTTGTGCGGGCAACCCGCGCAGAAATAGGGCTGGCGCACGAGGCCGCTGCCGGGCTTTTCCAGCGCGGCTTCCTTGGCGTTGATCCATTCCACGCGCGCTCGGATCTTGTCCATCGTGCGCGGATGAAGATCGAGGCGCTCGATGCGCTTGGCAATCACGCGCGCGATCATCGCCGGCGTCAGTTCACCCTTGGCCGGCAGCAGCCAGTCGCCGTGCGGGCGTACCCATTCGCCCTTTTCG
>Ga0163150_10005511_pt1 | contig 16110 bp, 12 predicted proteins | sample OliLakLV19P2IB_FD_148628 | JGI IMG/M metagenome (GOLD analysis project Ga0163150, IMG submission 148628) | Freshwater microbial mat bacterial communities from Lake Vanda, McMurdo Dry Valleys, Antarctica - Oligotrophic Lake LV.19.P2.IB | ecosystem: Environmental > Aquatic > Freshwater > Lake >...
AGTGGCCGTGGATGTACCACACCTGTCCTTTTTCTTTCTGCACTGCGATGCGGCTATTGATTTCCGTTACCCCGGCGGGGAAGATGGGCAATTGTCTTTGTGGCATGGCGCATTCTTAGCCTCTCGCCCTGCCACCGCAACCTTTTTCCGGCTCATCTCGTTTTCCTGCAACGGCCCAATTTACTGCCCGAGATCAGGAGGTCTGAAATTGACCGCCTGGCGTAGCGACCGCAGTCGCGAGCCGCCCGGGGGTTGTCTTACCAATTGCGGAAGGCCTCACGTCGGCGCACCGCATCTCATAGGGCACCGTCCGCGCCAAGTATCCTCCGGTCGCGCAGCCAGCCAAAATTCCCCCTTACTCAAAGGGGAAATTTCTCGCAACCGCAGGATCCGGTCATTTTTTCACAGCTCCCCTCGCAAGAAGGATTTTGCCGCTAGTCATCCCCACCTCACACAGCGCCCACAGCGCTGAGTGGGCCAAGCCGACCCTCCCAATTCCCCCTTAACAAAGGGGGGAAGAAGGCAAGCCTTCTGGAGGTTGTCTTGAATGACCACCACCTAACGGACAAGTTCACATCCAATACTTGCAGGAATGAAGCGTGATTTCTTAGTTTTCGTTCGGCGAACGTTGAGTTGAACTGCAGTTACCTGAAGGGTCGGACGGCGTGACAGAGCTTGATCGATCACCTTTCGGTCGCTTGGAGCAGCCTGGAAAGCGGGACAACTGTGCTTCAGAAGCGAGAAGACGGTTTCACCGTGGCATTCGCCAGGATCCGGTGAGTCGCTACGACCGCCACCGTTCCGACCACTGTCGCTGCGACCGCTGTCGCTGCGGCAGCCACCGCTGCCTTCAGCCCGCGGCGGGGAATCGGATTAAGACCTTGGAGGCTCCGTCTTTTCGGTCACAGAAGGTTTCAAACGCGGTCTGGATTTCACTCAGGGGGAAACTGTGAGTGACGAGCGGCCTTACATCGATTCGCCCTTCGCCAATCCACTGCATGGCCAAGGGGAAGTCGCGTGCGAAATCGGGGCCAACGCTGGTGGTGATGGCAAGGTTTTTGAAAAACAGATCGCGCCACCGGATTCCATCGATAAGCTGAGGTGCCATTCCGAAATAGTGAATGCGCCCCAGGCGGCGGCATAGATCAATGCACAAGTTGAGCGCCTGATGCTCGTGCCCAACCGCCTCAATTACAAGATCGGCCATTGCTCCGCCGGTCAGGTCAGCCACTGCCGCGATCGAACACTCAGCACCGTGCGACTTTGCGTTCTTTGCGGTTCCGGTTCGGCGGTTGGTAGCCCCCGTTGTCTCTGGAGTCAACTTCAGTCCTTGTGCAACTCGCTCAACACTTCCGGAACGCGGCGGGTATTGTACTCGCGTTGATAGCGGCGATGAGCGTCAGTCTCAGGATATTTCTCGGTTTCCGGGTAGGGGTACTTCGACATTCCGTGAAACGGCAGAGGTGTCACGGTGTCGGATGCAGCGGAATGCAAGTCCATGTCTTTTCCAAACCCGTCCGCATAAAAGAAGAACGTCCGCTTCCAGCCCGCGGGCAAAGGGGGCAGGGAGGCTGCCGCAAAGTCGATCTGGATTTCATCCCCGTTGCGCATGATGACGTAGCGGTCGTCCCTTGAACCCAGCAAGGGAGTGACGTCACCAAAGCGTGTGTAGTCACCGGCATGGCTTTTCCACGGGGCAACAGGATCAATCCAGTCGTAGTCGTAAATCAGCGGACGTTTTCCATCGGGACTGTACTCGCGGGGAAAACCCGCATAACGCAAATCGGCACTCAGCGGTGAAAGCCGGTGCAGCTTGTGGTCGGCAGCCCCCGCAAAGGTATTGACCAGGATCTGGTCCCAATAGATGCGCATGCTGGTGACGATCCGAACCTCGCTGCTCCCAGGTGGCAACTTCCCGGTCAGATCGACCACCGTGGTTTTGGGCAGGCCCGCAGGGAAGCCCATACTCGGAATGACAGTTTCCCACTGGTTCTGCTTGTTTCTTGCCTGCAGGTAAGGCGGCACCAACTTAGCGCCCTTCTGCGACGCTTTGAAGTTGGCCGTCGAGTCGGCATAGTCGATCCAGGCGGTCAGCAACAGCTGAAGCTGCCGCGCACTGGCAATGTCGCCCAAGTCCAATGTCAGAAAGTGCTCCTCAGCGTAGCCCTTGTATGGCAGCAGCTTGAAATCTCTGGGTGTGTTGCGATCTATCGCGGCGAGCAGCGGCAGAGCATCGTGGCCTTGATGATCCCAGGCCCTCTTAGGGGGGCGGGCATTTTGAGCAGCAAAGAGCTTGAACTCGGGAAACGGGGGACCCGGCATCAGCCTTTCATTGGGGAATAGTTCAACGCCAGCCGGATGATCGACAGCAACCAGTTCGGCTTGATCGATGAACAATACTTCTTCCAACTGATTGTTCATGCGCAGTGAGTATCGTCCGTCCTTCAATTTCAATTGCGCGTTTGTCACTCGAACGTACTCATCGGTGTCGGGGGTGTTGTACTTCCCGGGCGCCAGCAGATAACCGATGGCGCAACCGCCGAGAAAATCGGTGACGAACTCGTATTTCTTTCCGTTCCACGTGTAGAGTAGCGGGCACGAAGTGCCTTTGCGATCCAGTTCCTGAACGAGCTTGGTCTGGTTCACCGGCAGGTTGATCTCTGACTGCAGCACGCCGCCTGGCCAGAGCAGGCGCAGCGCGTCCACTGACTTCAGTTGCCCAAGGCCGAAGATCACTTCGGGCGGGCTCTGTGAGAGATAGCCGCTGCCTCCATTCACTTCGACCTTCTGCCAGAGTGCTCCCGACTTGACTTCAACCTTGGTCCCAATGCTCGACTTGTTGCTGTTGGTGCCTTGCAAGCGGACCTTGATCCAGTTGTTCTGATTGCCGCCGTCGTTCCGCAGCAGCACGGGCTTCCCGCCGTTCACGGTCATCAGAATGTCGGTGTCGCCATCGTTATCGTAGTCGCCAAACGTGGCGCTGCGGTAGGGTTTCCCGCGAAACGGAACCAGACCTGCTTTCTCGGAAGCGTAGACCAACTTGCCTTCGTGGTTTTCCCAGAGATCGGGGCCAACCTCATTAGAACTCGTGGAGTTTCGGCCTCCGCGCAACACAAACAGATCCAGGTCTCCATCATTGTCATAGTCGATAAACTGTGACATTCCACCCAAGGGTGCGTCTCGCATGTGGATCGGCGGCGACAGCGGCGCCTCGGCGCGGAATCGACCGCCCCCCAGATTGGTCACCAGTGTTACCTGACCGGTGCTGTCGACGAGTGAAAAATCCATCCAGCCATCTTTGTTGTAGTCGCCCGCAGTCGCACTGACCATTGAACGCAAACTCGAGATCACAGGTGTGCTGCCAGCAATGTCCTGAAAGGTTCCGACTCGCTGGTTGCTGTATAGGTGGCTGCCACGGTTCTGCGAGACCACCCAGAAATCGATGTCGCGACGATTGTCGAAGTCGGTGAACACTGCCGAAGTGATGATCTCGTTCGGTACCTTCACTCCGGCTGCTTCGGTGATGTCGGTGAATGTCCCATCACCATTGTTGCGATAGAGGTGGCAACCTCCTCCAGGCGTCTGGCTGAGGTCCGGCCAAGCCAAGCCTGCGGAGTTCGGCTTGATGGCTTGTTTCGCGTCGACGTAATTTCCAACGTAGATATCCAAATCTCCGTCGTGGTCCACATCGGCCACAGTTGCTGACAGATGCCAGTGACCGTCGCTGGCAAATCCTGCTTTGGCGCTGACATCGGTAAACGTGCCATCAGCGTTGTTCTGATACAAGCGGTTTGTCCCATACTGAGTCAGAAAAAGATCGGTCTTGCCATCGTTGTTTAAGTCTCCCCAATAGGCCGCCATCGTCAGGCCGCTAGCCTGAATGCCCGACTTCTCGGTCACATCATCGAAGCGGCCTTTGCCGTCGCTATGCAGCAGTACCCCTTGTGAAGTGGCGCTTGAGCCTGAACTGTTGGCCAGATAGATATCAAGGTGGCCGTCGTTGTCGTAGTCCCAGAAGGCCGCGCCCGATCCCAGCGACGCAACCAGCTCCTGTTCCGTCATGGGCTTTAACGGCGACTTAGGACCAAGCGAAGCCCCATGCTGAAAGCGGATGCCAGCAGACTCGGTGGCATCTACGAATTTCACCGACTTTGCCGGAGTAGCAGAAGGAGGCGGTGACAAGTCTTTGATGTCCGGATACTCGCCAATCGCGAGCATATACTTGCCCTGTTCGCCGTATTGCGTGCCGGTGTTGCTGATGCCGCCCTTTTCCCGAAGGTGCGTAAAGGTCTCCATCATCTTCTGGCCGCCGGCTTGATCGCCCTTGCGAATCAGCGCCGTCGCCAGGTTGTAATGGGCGGCAATGTCGTAGGGCGAAAGTTCGATGACTTTCCGCAGCGTGACAACGGCTTGCTCGTACTTTTGCTGCTTCAAATAGATCTGGCCCGCCTGATAGAGAGTGGGCGAATCCTGCGCATCCGCAGCCAGGATCTTTGAAAAGGACTCCAACGCTGCATCCATCTGGTTTTGATTGCGGTAGATCATTCCCAGTGCGAAGAGCGCATTCGGTTGGGAAGGGTTCAGCGCGGCTGCCTTCTTAAAATACGCTTCAGCCTGTGGGAACTCCTGAAGGTAGAAGTGGGCCAGTCCTGAATTCACCAGCACAGGAACAAACTTCGAGTCGATCTTCGAACACTGCGCCAGCTCGCCGAGAGCCTCGCGAAAGTTGAACTGCTCCATGAGGGCGATGGCGATGTTGTTGTGATACAGAAGTTCCTGTTGCGGTGAGATCTTCTGGGATGGTTGTAGGGCTGCAGCCGCATTCAGTCTCTGATAGGTGTGGTGGGCAGCCAGGTAGAACAAAGCGGCGGCAGCGAAAGACAGCACCGTCGACGCACGCCTTGCGGCCAAGCCGCGTGTTTTTGGATAGTTCATATACAGTGGAATTCGGAGTCCAGGTTCATCGACGGCGGCCGATGAAGTCGAGGATAGGGTCGAGTATGATGTGCCTTTTGGCAGACTGGAAATCTGCATTCATCGGCGAAATCCATGTCCGCTTCCTATTCGTCTTGGGAAAATAAATTCAAATCAACTTCCAGCTCTTCAGCACCGTCATCAGCGGCGGCAGAGGCGATTGCCATAACCAGGACACTTTCAGCCAAAGACCCTTCAATACCTGGCTTCGAAAGATGCCATCCAGTCCAACGTTCATCAACCGGTAGATTCCATCCTTGCCCAATTCGTAAAACTCGGCCTGCTTGCGCACTGGATCGATGAGCCAGCATTCCCGCACGCCGCCCTGCTCGTACTCATAAAATGTTTCGCCGCGATCCCGAGACCGGCTGTCCGGACTGATGATCTCAACCGCCAGATCGGCAGGGCCTTGCAGATAATTCGTCTTTACATGATGCAATCGCTTCTTGGAGACGAACAAGAGGTCTGGCGACCGTCCAGGTAAATCGGGTCCGGTCTTCATTTGAAATGGCTCGCAGAAGATTTTGCCCAGGTTCTGAGCTTCAACGTAGTGCTGCAGCAACACCAGAAGAAAAACACTCAACTGGTTGTGATCGCGCGAGACCGGTGTGATCGGCACGACCTCGCCGTCAACCCACTCGGCGTGGACATCATCCGGAACGGTTCTGAGGTACTGTTCGTAGGTCATCTTCGGGGAAGACGGTCTTACAGATGAAGGTAGATACTCGGGTTCGGCTTCTCTAACCATGGTTTCAAGCGTTAGCGGGAACGGACGGCGCGCTTGTCATTCAGCAGGGATCCGTGCTCCATCCAGTGATGCCCATTCTAGCATGAGCCTTCCTCCGGCCCCTTTCACTGGTTGGGAGGTTTCGATTGGCTTACGCACCGGCTGCCGCTTCACGTGACTCGTCACTTCGGCTTGGCCGCTGCAAACGGTTGGGCGCGGTTGGTACCTTCCTGGATGGTGACAAACTGGTTTGATGAAACGTTGGATATCCGGTCCACCGTGCCGCTGGGCCAGACGACTTCCAGCGAGGGCACTTGGGCGGTTTTGCCAAGACCGAAGGTCAGAGGCAATTCACTTTGCGAGCAGTAGCTGCTGCCGCTTTTCACTTGCTGCCAAAGCGTTCCAGAAGGAAGCTTCAAGCGCACCACCGCCCCGATGCCGTCACGGTTACTTCGTGTGCCAGTCGTCTTGACCTTCAGATACTGATTCGCATTCCCCCCGTCATTTCGCCATAGATGGGCCGGCCCACCATTCGTGTTCACCAGCACATCCAAATCTCCGTCGTTATCAATGTCCCCATAAGCAGCGCCTCTTGCGACGCGAGGAATCTTCAAACTGGGGCCCACGAGCTGCGTGATTTCTGCGAATTGTTTGTTGCCACGATTATGAAACAGATGCGGCGGCTGCGGATAAGTCACTCGTTTCTGAACCTTGCTAATTTCGTTTTCCACGTGACCGTTGGCGACAAAGATGTCCATTCGTCCGTCCAAGTCGAGGTCAAAGAAAAAACAGCCAAAAGCCAGCGTCAGCAAGCTTGCTTGTCCGACGGTTGAAGTCGGGGCTTCGTCCACGAAAAGGCCCTTCCCTTCGTTGTGGTAGAGGCTCAGCATCTCGTTGGAGAAATTCGCGATGAGCAGGCTGGCAAACCCCGATCCATCGTAGTCTGCAGTATCCACGCCCATGGCTCCGCGCACGGTGCCGTCTTCACTGAAGGCAATACCCGCCTGGACGCCGCGTTCCGCGAAAGTTCCATTCTTGTTGTTCAGGTAGAGCCGATTCGGCTGCGTGTCGTTGGCGATCAGCAGGTCCGGCCAGCTATCGTTGTTAGAGTCGAAGACGGCCACGCCCAGGGCCTTGCCGGTGGGATCGAGCAGGCCGGTCTTTTGCGTGACATCCGCAAACGTGCCCTTCCCCTGATTCTGGTAGAGCCGCGATGAAACGCCTTTGTAAGACTCCGGAGTGCAGTAAGACTTGTTCACGCCGTCCAAAGAGCAGCGAATGTCGGTTTCCACTGACCACTGGACGTAATGCGTGACGAGCAGATCGAGATCTCCGTCCTTGTCATAGTCCAACCAGGCTGCGCTGGCGCCATAGTCTGGGTTGCTCAGGCCGGCTCTCTGTGTCACATCCGCAAACTTGCCATTGCCTAAGTTCCTGAAGAGACGGTCGGGACCTAGGGCGCTGATGTAGATGTCTACCCAGCCGTCGTTGTCGTAGTCACCAATCGCAGTTCCCATGCCGTAAATCTGGGTGGCAAGGCCTGCTTCCTGCGTGACCTCTAGGAACGTGCCATCCTTGTTGTTGCGATAAAGCGCCGGGAAGGAACGGCGGCGCTTGTGGCCGGGCCAGTCCATGCCGTTGATGAGCAGAACGTCTTGCCAGCCGTCGTTGTTGTAATCGAGAAACGCACAACCCGCGCCCATTGTTTCGGGCAGATACTTTTGCCCGAAAGCGCCTGTATTGTGCTGAAAGCGAATGCCGGCCTGTCGGGTGATGTCAACCAACTGCACCGGAAACGCTTTGGCGCTGAGGGGTGGTGCCGCCTTCGCAGTTGGCGTCTGCAAGGCTGGGCCGGCGGCCGGGAAATTCACTGCCGCGGTCAAGATTGATAGTGCCAGCGCGAGCCAGCAGAAGCTGCTAAGTATTTTGAGACGGGACATGAGGTATCTTTATTCCTCCCAACAATGAATCCACAAACCTGCACATGGCTTCCGAGAAACGCCAATTCGAAGATTGAGGCATCCGGATAGATGGCCTAAGCCAGACTCAGAAGCAAAACCGTCTCCGTCATTCCCGCGAAAGCGGGAATGACGAACAGAAAGGTTGGAGGATAGTCCGAGTCGTGCCAAGACGCTACTGTTTGAGTGCGGTGTACTTGTTGTTTACAGGCTTCTGCGGTTGTTTGCCGGCCGGGACATTGAGAGGTACGGAAACATGCTCGTGAATCGGCTGCCGTTCGTTGTTCGCTTCCGGGTGGCGCAGGCGAACTGGACCCGTGATGGCCTGGGCAGATTCATCGGCTTTAAAGCGCAGGTAAAGTTTTTGTTCGCGGTCTGCCTGTTCGCTATTTCCCAATCCTTGATGGCACAACATCAAGTTGTAATGCGCCTGCAGATCCTCGGGATCCACTTTCAGGGTTTCCTCAAACTCGCGGATCGCTTCGGCGTACTGCCTTTTGAGAAACAGGATGCGACCCGCCTGATTGCGCACCACGCGGTCGCGCGGGTACTTGGCCAAAGCCTTCCGCAAGTGCAGGAGAGCCTCGTCATACTTGCCCTGTGTCTTGAGTGTGAGGGCGTAGAAGTAATGTGATTTCGCCAGCTCACCGTCCAGGTCAAGAGCTTTTCTCAGAACCTGTTGGGCGCCAGCCGTGTTGCCCTCCTGAATGCGCACCCGTCCCACGTTCACCCACCCGTCTGCGTACGAGGGATCGATTTCGGTTACCCGCAAGAACATGGCTTCGGCAGCCTTCAGGTCCCCCTGCAACAAGAGCCCAATGCCGTAATCATTCCAGCGCAAAAGATCGTCTTTCTCATACTTCGACTTCTGCTCCGGAATCGCGCCATTGCGATCTACGACGAGAAGCTGCTTTTCGTCTTCAGCCATCGTCACGATGGGAAGGTTCGGGATCTCCTTCAGCTTGCCCGAGACCTGCGACAAATCGCCCTTAAAAATCCAGTTGCCGTCATCGTAGCCTTTATCCAGGGCGAAGCTCCCTTGTTGTGGGTCCCGAATGCCGGCATAGGCCCACTGGGTATTCCACCAGGCAAACTTGCGGTAGTTGAGTTTGGCCTTCAGGACGATGCGATCTCCAGAGGTCTCGGGAACGCGCAGCCGGAAATGAACAGTGTCAGCGGCTCCCGGCGGAATCAGTCGAACATACAAAACCGAGCGGGCTGCCCAGGCGTTCCGCTTATTGATCTGGTTGCCATGCTCGTCGAGGAGATAGGAGCGGTACATATGGGCGCCAGGTTCCACGGGACCTTTCCCATCATCCTCCACGCGCCCGCTCCAGAAAACAGTCTGCCCCTTGTTGTCGACGGCTTGCAGTTCGAGCCAGACATCGAAAGCATCCACCGTGCCGCCAGGAAAGAAGTGGCCGACGGTTCGGGTTCTCGCGACGACGTCAATGCGTACCGAGTCACCGCGCCGGACCACTACAGAGGTCTTGTCAAGTGGCGCGACGATCTCAGCGGGTGGAGCGCTGAAGGCGCCACCTCCTGCGCCGAAGGACTCAGACTCTTCGCCCACCGCAAAGGAGCTCGAGAGTTGCAGGTTTTCGGAGGGCTTGGCAACTGGCGATTCTCCGATCCCGCGGGAGCTCTCACCCGCACTCAGAGCGAAGATGTCCACGGTCACGTGCTTGTTTTTAAGGAAATCGATGACCGATTGCAATTGCTTGTGATCCTGATTGGCAAATGGCACCGCTGTGTTGGCTGCCGGAAAACGATGGGAATGCACCTTGCCGTTGACATTGCCCAAGTCTTTGGAGTCGACGAGTGGCATGTGGCAATCGACACATCTCTGGGATTGCTTGGGATAGTAGAAGGAGCGGGCTCCCTGGCCGGAGACACCGCTGGCTTGCCAGTTGTCGTAGTCGTTAAAGCCGCGCATCCAGCGGTAGGCGTTGACGGGAACGTCCAGGTGAACTTTGTGACAGGAGGAGCACATCTCGGCAACATCTTGCCGGTGAAATGGTTTCATGAAAACTTTCTTGTGCGGTTCCGGATCAACCTCCACGAGGAAGTCGTGAGCCCACTGCAAGAACTTGTTCTGGCTGGCTGCCATGTCATGTAGCGCAGGGTATTCGATGACAAAGCCGCCATTGCCCATGCTGTCGTTTACCTGGACGATGGAATGGCAAGAGGTGCATGCCAGTCCGGCTTGCGCTTCGGGCGTATTGATTTGCTCCTTAATCGGCGTGTCGAAGCGCCCGTTAAAAAACACGGCATGATCGTGGCACCCAGCGCACCACTTTGAAGGCTTTGTGCCCACCACGTCCTGCATGTACTCGATGGATTTCCTGTACCACTGGTTGTTGAACGACGAGAAGTGATGCATCGAAGAGTTCCACTGCTCGTAGATGTCCTCGTGGCAGCGTTTGCAGGTCTCCGAAGTCATGAAAAAATTCGAAGGAATGGTTTTGCCGCTGGCGGTATTCGCTGACGAGGGAAAGAACGGACTGTTCTCACTGGCGCCTTCTTCGTACATGGAGGTCGGCGCCGTCGTTGGGTTCTGAATGCGGTCCGTGGGTGAAGGGAAATAGTGCTGATAGGTCTTCACCCCGGCGGGGAGCACAACCAACATCGGAAGGGCTGCGAGGCAGCTGCGCCAGGCAAAGCGGAACGAGCCACGTTCCGGACCGGAATTTATTTTTCTGGCCAATGCTCGAAACGCTCCGGCCAGCACGATGGCAGCTGGAATTGCCATCGCGATATGCGTGTGCAGCAACCAGCGATTCGGTCTCATGCCGCCCACTTTCATCAGCACCATTCCAGGCACTGCGCTCAGCAGAAAGAGAATCAGCCCTAGGCGCGTGGTGAACGACAAGGACTTGAAATGTCTGAGCAAATACAAGAGGCATGCCGCAGCCAGTACGAGGCCAAGCAGCATGTGCAGAACGAGGTTAGCGAGGTAAAACAGCGTCGGCTCGGCAAATGGCCAGAGGTAGGCGCTATTTAGCAATAGGACCACGAAAGCGAAAAGCCAGAATCTGCCGACCTTCATAAGAGCGAGTCACCAACGAAACAGGAATTCTTCCTCTAGAGTTAAGGTTGGAAATTAGCAGCCCGGACTTGACGGATTGTCACACTAATGTAAAAGCGAACGCCAAAAGACTGGCTAGAGCTGCAATGATTGATGGGTCGGGCGGGCTTGGATTCGGGTGTTGGGCCGGCAGGTGCGGTGGAGAGTCTTGCTGGGGGACGTGGAGCGCCTGGGCGACGGTGTCATTCCGAGGCGCTCCAACAAGGGGTGGGCCTTAGGCGGCGCGGGAGAGTTGGCAAACCGAGACGAGATCGCTGGCATCCACTACGAACTCGCGATCGCCGAAGCGGATCAAGGCGCAGTGCTTCATTTCGCAAATCACTTCCACAGTCAACCCGAAATATTCAGCCATTTTCTTGTCACCATTCGCGTTCATAGCTCAACCTCCCGTATCGAGATTTAGGTCACTCCGCGCAACGTTTAACAGAGATGCAGCTTGCCAGCCAAAGGTGGTCTGACACTGCAACGTCTCCTCTCTAAAGCATCCAGCGCGCTGATTCTATTCCGCGAATCGCAGAAATTCTGCATGGCAATGCAATTCTTGCGCGGAACGCGCCGCTTGCCGAACCCTCGATTCTTATCTGGTAACTTGTCCCCGAAAGCGCGCGTCCTTATAGCTGTTGCTGCAATCCCTAAGCGATGAGACAAAGCACTGCGGCGGAGGTGCCGAATGAAGAGCAGACGAGTCAGTATAGCTACGATGATGTTGCTTCTGTGCGTGACGGTGGCTTTCGGAAAAGACACGAAACCAAATTTCACCGGCGATTGGACACTCGATCGGGAGAAGAGCGAAATGGGTGAACCAAGACCGGGAGCCGGGGGAGGCGGAGGCAGGGGACGCGGGATGGGCATGGGTTCGTTTTCGATCACTCATGAGAGTGATGCCCTGGTCGTGAAGAGAAAGGTTGAGTTTCAGGGCGAAGAGAGAACCCTCGAGTCGAGCTATACGACCGACGACAAGGAGAACGTCAATGAAGGTTTTCGCGGCAGTTCAGTCAAATCCAAGACCCGTTGGGAAGGCACGAAGCTTGTAACGGAGTCCGTCATGGAGACGCCCAATGGGACACGCGAAACCAAAGAGATTCGTAGCTTGTCAGCTGACGCCAAGACGATGACTGTCGAAACCACCATCAAGGGTGGCTTCGGTGAAGGCACGCGCAAACTGGTTTACAACAAGAAAGAGTAGTGTCTGGATTGGAAGAGGCTAGACATTTCGAACTGCTTCTCAACCCACCGCCGCGCGTCATTCCGGCAAACGCCGGAATCCGGCTCAGGTAACAGCGACACTGGATTTCGGCTTTCGCCGGAATGACGAATCTCTTCGTCGTCGTGGTGTGCGGCCCCTGGGTTCTTCAGTCTTCCTGCCTCCCTTTTTTGAGATACTCCTGAAAGAGCAAGTCTGAGTAGGGACAACTTTTCAATACTGTTTCAGCAACTCTGCCCAAGTTCGGCGATGTTGAACGGCCGAAGAGTATTCGTCGAGATGTCTGCCGAGCGACTCGATAAAATCACGACGGCCGCCTTCTCCGAGCAGCGCTAGCAAGCTCTTGGCGAACTGTGGCAAGTCGAAGATGTAGACGTTTTGACCGCTAGAAAATTCTTTCATCACCAGCTCTCTCACTTCCTCTTGACTGCCGCTCTCCACGCCCTTTTGGGCAATGAAGAGTATCTCCGAGACTCTCCCAGCTCGAAGGCCAGGCATTTCGTGTAGGACTTGGGTCACAGAAAGGCTTCTGTCCTTGACCTCCACTGCTAAATCCACTTCTCCGCGGGCGTCAACGCATTCGATGTCGGCCAGCATCTGTTCGGAAGCATCGGACGCATTGATCTTCGCCCGCTTCACCTGGAACAGCTGAAATCGTTTGCCAACAGACTCTAGGAGAGCCGCCGAAACGGCGAGCACTCGATCGCCACCAGACTTTGACGAAACATATTCGTTAATCAACGTCAGGCTGTCCTCGAGACTGATTCTCTTAGGACCGAATATGTCACTCGAACAGTAGTTAGTCGGCGAAAGATCTTCCAAAGAACCAGGTCGAAAATGGCGGCCGTAAATATTGGATCGCGTACAGCCTCGACCTGATCGAGCGCCAGGCAAAGGTCATCCCAGCCCTGCTTGTCTTTTTGCTTTTGCCGATGAATCTTTGAAACCTCGGCCCGGCGCAGCGGATTGTTAACATAAGGCTCAGGTGAACCGCCAAGTACGCCGTCGTTACTCTTGTCGAACGACACAATGATTGCATCACAAATTGACCTGGCGTCGAACGCTCCTTTTAGACTGCTTGATGCCTGAATACAATGACAGTCCAATCGCTCGTCCGCGACCTTGGCTAGTATCTGCGTGGGCAACACATATCGGTAGGTTTTGGTACCGCTGTTAATACTGTTTGGAGATCGCGGCTTGAAGGGCGGTGCTAATCTCAGCGCCGGAAACAGGTGGGTAAGTCGAAAGCTCAGAGACTCTCGTCCACGACGAATGAAAAATGCGACGGCATTTATCAATCAGGGATTCATCAGCGTCGGGCATGAGTCAGAAGTTCAACCACAAAACTTCAGTCCTGGCTTTCTTGATGGAATGTGCCATCTTGGTTGAACCTTCAACCCGCCTCCAACCTTTGTAGAGCTCATCCATGATATCGCCTCGATAGCCGGAGATGGCGGCTTTTCCCTTGACGCTTCTGAGAAGTTTTCCCAGGGTCGCGTGTTCGTCGTTGGTCATTTCGTAGCGATAGGCTTTGGCATCTCCGCGCGTCTCATGCGGATATGGAGGATCGCAATAGAACAGCGTGTCGGTGTCGTCGTAAAGAGATATCAGCTCTATCGCTGGACGGTTCTCAATTTGGACCCGTAGCAGACGCTCAACAATTCCTGCCAAACCCTCAACGCTACCCAGCCATCGTGAGACGACTCCTGACATCCCTGCTCTGCTCGTCTTCTTGCAGTTAGCCCATCGGCCGATTGAAGCAGTCTGAGCCAATCCCGTTCTTACCTGTCGAGCCCGCACGAAGAATCGGCGTGCCCGTTCGACGTCAGAGATCTGATGATGGGGAGGTGACAGTGCCAGGAGAAACTCCTGCCGAGAGAATGGAGTTAGTCCGATAGTTTGAATCAACGTCTCTCTTTGATCGCGCAGCACACGGAAAAAATTAACCACTTCGCTGTCGAGATCATTGTAGGTTTCGATGGGGGACGAAACGCGGTTTAACAACACCGCCGCTGATCCGCCGAATAACTCGCAATAGTGATGACAGGGTGGCAAGAGAGGCAGAAGCCAGTTGAGGTGGCTGAACTTTCCCCCGTACCACCCAAAACTGATGCGCTTTCCCGAGGCACGGCGAAGGGACTGAAACTGATGGCTAAAAAGTGGTTGCTGCTCCAATAGATTGGAGGTCTTTCGAGACGAGCATTTTTGTACTTAAGTTTGGATGGGGCTTGATTCTTCGAAACAGGAACCACTTCCCGCTGCATTGTTGCTTTTGGCATTATTGGCTCGGACTCCATGGATCGGACTTACGAGAAATCTACCATAAGAAAATCCACCAACGTTAGTCAAGGATTGACATCCGGAGGGTGTGCGACAAATTTTGTTAACGGTTCGGCGGTCAAAAGGTTTCCCAGTGGCCGCTTAGGATCAGACAGCGCAGGGCGATGATGGCGTTGGTGCCACGAACCGTCCAGTTCATGCCGGATCGCTTGAGCCGCTGGCCCACAACGGTTTTGCAGCCCGCCTCCACCACTCCAGAACCCAAAAACATTTCCCGTTTGCGGAAGCCGGCATAACGCGTGCGCTCAGCGTTGTTTTGGAACTAGTGCGCTTCTCGCTCCAAATCGGCTTGCTGAGCAGAGTCTTTCGGGCGTGATCGACTGAGGGCGCCGATGACCGCCTCGACATCGCCAGCGCCCAATTCGTCGAGGCGTGCCTGCAGCCACTGGGTCGCCGTCATTGAGCGGCCACAAAGTTCTCAAACCTCGCCCTTCTTTACCCGGTCGCGGTAAATCGATGTTGCAAGAAATGGTAAACCTCGGCGCGGCCCAGCACCCCCAGCAGCTGCCCGTTGTCCACGACGGGTACTTGCGGAATGCCTTCCCGGTCCATGGCTTCAAGAATGTGAACGACGCCTTGATGCGGCCGCACCCAGCGAAGGGCCGCCAGTGGAGTCATGAGGGCCTCTATCCGGGTTTGATCCCAAAGCTCTTTCGCGACCGCCGTTACCTGCTCCCATGCGAGGATACCTTCCAAACTCGCCCCATTCAGTACGAAAAACCATCGCGGGTGAGAACCTGCTTCCACACCGTCTTCAAGTCTGGCTAGACTCGTCCCGGTTTGAATGCGGGGACAATTCGAAACCATGAGGTCCGAAGCAGTGAGGCCTGCCAGTGAATCTCGCAGGTCCGCCTGGCGCTGGTTCTGCCGTGACGCCACCCACAAGAACCACCCAATCAAACCCGTCCAGAGGCCGTAGCTAAACTGGCCGGCAATGACGAATAGAACTCCTCCAAGAAAGAATAGGACGGAGGTCGTCCGGCCAATGACTGAAGTAACGCGCGTGGCTTTGGAAAAGTCGCCGGAAATCCCCCACAGAGCTGAACGCAGGATTCTTCCACCATCCAGTGGAAACGCAGGAATGAGATTGAAGAGCACGAGCACCAGGTTGATCTCAGCCAGCCACTCGGCGACAGCAGCCACAGTTTCCAGATTTGCGCGGCTTGCCATATGAAGGACCGCCCACGAGGCCGAAATCACGACGCTGGCCAACGGACCCGCAACAGATACCAGAAACTCGATTCCCGGCCGCTGGGCTTCTTTGCCGATTTGTGAAACACCTCCCAAGATGAAGAGCGTGATGGACTGAACGGGCAGCCCGGTAGCTTTGGCTACGAGGCAATGCGCCAATTCGTGCAAGATGATGGAGACGAAAAACAGCAGACAAGTCACGATTCCAACGGTCCAATAGTGGGCCACACTCCAGTTCGGATGCTCCTTGGAAAACTGCGCAGCCAGCGAAAAGGCCATGAGGGCGAAGACCAGAATCCACGCCAGATCAATTTGGAACGTGATGCCCAGCAGTCGGAATAATCTCAGCTTCGATATAGACACTAGCCTTTTCAACTCCAGTGAGACGTTTTGCCCTCGATACGAATGCAGTCAGCGATCATTCTCGCCTCCGCTCCGGGTGATGTCAAATTAGGGAGTTTGAAGGCCCACCGGCGCACCTGATAGGGGTAGGGAGAGCCGCAGCTCCCCCTCCCTCCAAACCGTACAGGCGGATCTCCCGCATACGGCTCTCCAGTCGGTGGTTTTACCTCATCGAGGATTGACTGGCCTCTCCCGGTGGGTCAGCTGACACCAGCCGGATTCAGCA
>Ga0163150_10005512_pt1 | contig 16110 bp, 12 predicted proteins | sample OliLakLV19P2IB_FD_148628 | JGI IMG/M metagenome (GOLD analysis project Ga0163150, IMG submission 148628) | Freshwater microbial mat bacterial communities from Lake Vanda, McMurdo Dry Valleys, Antarctica - Oligotrophic Lake LV.19.P2.IB | ecosystem: Environmental > Aquatic > Freshwater > Lake >...
GAGCTTTTCGATTTCGTCCTGCAAGTATTCTGCATACTCTTTCAAATAATCAATCGGGATGTCGCCAAAGAGGTTGATGTTCATCACGGGGATTTCGGAAAAATCCAACTCGAACACATCGGGGTCTTTTTCCAAATCGGAGGGCAAATCCTTCTTTGCGCGGTCAACGGCATCTTTCACTTCCTGCAATGCTTTGTTTACATCTGTTTCAAAATCAAATTCCACGATGATGGTGGAATAATCCTGAATGGAAGTAGAGTTGATTTTGTCAACGCCTGCGATGGTATTGATTTCTTTTTCAATCGGGCGCGTAATCAGATTTTCCATGTCGGAAGGCGAATTGCCCGGATGCAGAGTGCCGACATAAATGGTGGGGATGACTACTTCGGGGAAACTTTCGCGTGGCATTGCATTGTACGCCATGAATCCTGCAATACCAAGCAGGAACATCAGAATGAATACAACAGTCCTGTTGTTGACTGCGAACGAAGAAAGTCCGAACTCTCTTACGATTGATTTACCTGAATTTTTTTCTTCTTGCATAAAAAATGTTTTGCCTCACCCCCGCCCCCTCTCCAAAAGAGAGGGGTGTCTAAGCGTAATCGCATTTTCAAGGAGAAGGAGAGGATTTGTCATAGCTAATTCTTATAGCTCAATTTATTTTTAGTTCTTCAAGCACTACCGTCCGGACTCCCTCTCCTGCGGAGAGGGGCGGGGTGAGGCTTCTTCACTGAACATCCAGCAACGAACCGTCCGACACGTCATGCGCCCCTTCGCTAATCACGGTGTCGCCTGCTGCAATGCCTGAAAGAATTTCTGTTTCTGTTCCATAACTCGCGCCTGTTTTCACAATTGTTTTCTTTGCCTTCGGGTCGTTGCTGTTGCGCTCAACGAGAAACACAAATTGCTCCCCGTTGGTATGCTGAATGAGTTTCGTGGGAAGTGTAACTACATCAGGGTTTTGGTAATCAATAATCTTCACGATGGCAAGCAGGTTCGCTTTCAACCCGTGGTCTCTGTTCGGAATTTTTATTTCAACCGAAAATGTTCTGTTGCGCGGGTTGATGATGCTGCCCACTGAAGTGATGGCGGCTTTGCGCTCGATGTTCAGCGCAGGGAAACGGATAGTTACTTCTTCGCCTTTGGAAACCGCGCTCACATAGCGTTCGGGCACATCGGCTTTCACGATGATTTCCTCAAGATTCACTACGTTGAGCAGCGGCATTCCGGGTGCAGCCATTTCGCCCAATTTGATTTTGATATTTTCCACTGTGCCGTTCACGGGCGCGGTGATGCGGGTTTTGCTCAACTGCGTTTGCACTTTTTTCAATTTCGTTTCGAGGTTTTCCTTTTTATTTTTTGCTTCGAGATATTGCATCTCGCTGCCGATGTTTTGCTTCCAGAGTTTTTCCTGGCGTTCAAAAACTGTTGTTGCGAGTTCGAGCGTTCCTTTCAAATCTTCCATTTCTTTCACAACTAATTCGTCATCAATCTGCACAAGCAGTTGTCCCTTCTGCACCTGCTGCCCTTCCTTCACGGGAAGAGCAATCACTTCACCGCCAGCTTCCGCGCTGAGGGCAACATTTAAATCCGATCCGGCATTGCCCTGTATGTCAATGAATTTTTGAAATGCTTTTTTCTGCGCGACCATAGTTGTAACGAGTCTGCCTTTTTTCTTTGCATCAAGCGAAGTGGAATCAAGCGACTTCAATTCGTTTTCCAATTCCTGAATCTGGAACGTGATGTCTTCTTGCTGCTTTTTCAGTTCAGCCAGTTGTGTCTTTTTCGCAGTAAGCGCATCTTCCGATTTACAACCGATGATGATGCTGAGTGCGAATAGCGGGAGGAGGAGTTTAATTTGCATAGTCACTTTGTATTTTTATTCTTAATTCTTTATCAAAAGTTTACTGTTTGCAGTTTTTAGTCTGCCGAAACAGAAAACTGTAAACAGCAAACAGGTCAATAATTTCCCAACACTTTCATCAACTCGCTTCGCTTCGACAGCATCTCATACATGGCGTTGATATAGCTTGATTGCGTTTCCGTTAAATCTGCTTCCGCTTGCGCCAGTTCAATGCTGGAACCGACACCCTCTTCGTACTTTATTTTTACCTTGTTGTAAATCTTCTGCGCCAAGTCCATATTTTTCTTTTGGTTGTCGAATTCGTCCTTCGCTGTTTTGTAGTCGCTGCGCGCTTGCGCTGCTTGCAGGTTTGAAGATTGTTTGAAATCCTCTATCTGGTTTTGGATTTTCTGCTGCTCTAATTTTTTCTGCTGGTAAACAGAGCCTTTCTTATAGCTGTCGAAAATCGGGACATGCAGTTCAAGACCCCAATAAGCCACGTTGAACCATTTTTCATTGAAATCAAAAACATCAAACTGCTGGCGCTGCGCGTTAAAACCATATCCGCCAAAGGCGCTCAGGGAAGGTAAATAACCGGCACGAATGCGCTGCGCGTCATATCCGCGCATATTCCATTGTAAACTCAGCAGTCGAAATTCAGCCCGACTTTCATGATTGAACACTGCATCTTCGATGACCGAGTTGTTCGCAAGCAGTGTTTCGAGCTTGTCAGCCAAAACAACGTCAATCGTATAATCCAAACCCATGTTGTATTTCAACAGGCTATGCGCTAACTCCAATTGCAATTGCACTCTCCGTTGCGTTGACTCCATGTTGGACAGTTGCAGCGTGATGCGGTCAACATCAAGTTCTTCTGCAAAACCGTTTTTATAGAGTTCGCCAGTTTCGTAGATCAACTTCTTCAGTGTTTCAAGATTCTTCTCCACGATGGTGATGCCTTCCTGCGCCACCAGCGCGGCATAGTAGGATTTCGTGACGTTGTTTTTTACATCAATCTCAGACAACTCCACCTGCTCAGCGCCCATTGCCTTTAGCGTTTTGTTTGCTTTCAAGCCAATAAAATATCTGCCGTCAACGATGAGCTGTGTCACCATAAAATCTGCGTTTACGTTGTGCGGAGTGCCGAATGCCACTTCAAAATCCTCACCGGGTTGTCCGACAAATTCTCCGGGCACAATTGAAATGGGGAGCTTCACATTGTGCTTGTAATTTACATCAGCGAATAACTGCGGAAGTCCTTCCGTAATAATTTCAAGTGCGCGCTTTTTATTGATTTCTGCATCAAGCCTGCTGTTTTTAGCGTCATTGTTATGCTCAAGCGCATATTGGATAGCTTCATCAAGCGTGAAGGTCAATGACTTTTCCTGCGAAAAGGAATTGAAGGCGAGGAAGAGAAGGAAGAGGGTGGATAGGCAGGTTTTTGGAAACATGTCAGGTTAGTTTTTGCTTCTCTAAATATTTAATTCCTTTTTCAGAGGCGATGGCGCGTACATGATACTTCAGATATTCGGCATACACATCCATCACGCTATATTTCGGAAACGGAAATACATCCTGGCTGACGATAATCTCCGTTCTTGCAGAATAGAATTTTGCAACAATATCAGGGTTGAAATCATCGCGATATACGCCCTGCTTAATTCCTTTTTCAATATTGCTGAGGATGCAGGAATAGATAAACGTGTTCTTATAGTCCACAAACATTTTCCAGCCATCGGGATGATATTTTTGCAAATCATACATCGCGGAAGGATTCATCTTGCCGATATGTACCAGAACATGCCTTCCGATAGCGAAAATTTCGTCAATGGCGTTTTCGTGCTGCTTGCTTATTTCCTGCATCGCCTTTTTTTCTGCTTCGATATGGCTCTTCATTGTCTTCTTCACCAAATCATCCTTGTCATTTACGAACTGGTAAAGCGTCTTTTTTGACATGCACATCTTCCCTGCAAAGTCATCCATCGTTACGCTTTTGATGCCGTAACTCAGAAAGAGTTCTTCTGCTTTAGTAAGGATTTGTTTGAGGTTCATGTTGAAATCGGAGGCAAATTTATGGCAAATAAACATTGGAAACAAAAATTTGTTTTAAAGTTTCCAAAGTTTATTTATCCGATGACTGCCAGTCATCGGATGAGGAAGGAATGAGGAAATGAGGAAGGAACACCCGAAATAACTACCTTAGCCTCTATGGTGTTTGAGCCATCCTGCCTTTACCACGTCTATAACCGGGGCAACAACCGTCAGGAAATATTTTTCAATCGCGAGAATTATCTTTTCTTTCTGCGCAAGGCAAGAACACACCTTTTACCCTTTTGCGATATTCTTTGCTATTGCCTGATGCCGAATCACTTTCACTTTTTGATTTCGACCAAAGAGATGTTGCCACACAACCAACTTAATAACGCTATCGGTATTCTGCTGCGGTCATACACGCGGGCTATCAATAAGCAAGAAAACAGATACGGCTCCTTATTTCAGCAGGATACAAAAGCAAAAGAGCTTTTACAGTCATCCGGTGGCTCAAAGCCACCGGATGACTGCTACCCACTTATGCTTCAACTATATCCATCAAAATCCCATGATAGCGGGTTTATCGCCTAAAATGGAGGATTGGGAGTTTTCTTCATTCAAAGATTATGCAGGAGAAAGAAAGGGCACTTTATGCAATCAGACTTTAGCAAGACAGCTATTTGATTTGCCTAATGATAGAAATGAATTTTATAGGATGTCCTACGCATTGATTTCTCCTGCAAAGCTTGAATTCATCCGATGACATGGAGTCATCGGATGAATTCTTGTGAAGTATCTTTGTCCTTGAATGCCAAACAAACAAGATATCAGAGAATTCTCGCTCAACCAGTTAGAAGATTACCTGGAGCAGAAAGACGAAAAGCGTTTCCGCGCCAATCAGATTCAGGAATGGCTTTGGAAGAAGTCTGCTTATTCCTTTGAGGAAATGTCCAATCTTTCGCTCCCTTTGCGCAATATGCTCGCGGAAGACTTTGTGATAAATTCTTTGAAAGAAGATTTTATGCAGGAAAGCGAGGATGGCACAATTAAAATGCGCTTCAAATTATTTGACGACAATCTGGTTGAAGGCGTACTGATTCCCTCCAAGACAAGGGTAACAGCCTGCGTTTCATCGCAAGCCGGTTGTAGTTTGGATTGCAGATTCTGCGCAACAGGATTTATGAAATTGAAGCGCAATCTTTTTGCCGGAGAGATTTATGACCAGGTTGTTTTGCTCACGAAAAAATCTATCGAAGCCTACGGGAAGCCACTCACCAACATCGTTTTCATGGGTATGGGAGAGCCGCTGTTGAACTATAAAAATGTCCTGACAGCAATTGATAAAATATCTTCTGTAAACGGGTTGAACATTTCCGCGAAGCGCATTACAGTTTCCACTTCTGGTATTGCAAAGCTGATTAAAAAATTAGGTGATGATGGTGTGCGTTTTGAACTTGCGCTCTCGCTGCATTCCGCCAATAATTTGAAGCGCAGCAAAATCATGCCCATCAATGATTCAAACCCGATTCAGAATTTGGTGGAAGCGCTGAATTATTTTCAAGAAAAGACCGGCAACAAAATCACGTTTGAATACATCCTGTTTGATGGCTTCAACGACTCCGAGCAGGATGCGCGGGAGTTGATTGAACTCTGCAACAAAGTTCCTGCGATGGTCAACATCATTGAATACAACACGGTGGAAGGCGTTTCTTACAAGAAGTCGTCTGAGAAAAAACGTGAGGCGTTTGTCAATTACCTCGAACAAAACGGAGTGATTACAAAAGTCCGTTTGAGCAGGGGAAAAGATATTGACGCAGCTTGCGGGCAGTTGGCGAATAAATAATGCGATGATTTGTTGATTCGAGAATTCGAGGATGCAGAATTATTCGAGAATTACTTTTCTTGTCAGCGTTTCTTTATTGCTAATCAGTCGCAGCAAATAAATTCCCTTTGAGAATTCAGCAAGATTCAACTCAGTAGTTCCGTTTATTGCCGGATGCTCAAGGAGTTGTTTTCCCTGCAAAGTGTAAACTCTAAGGAATGCTTGCGAAGAAATTCCTGAAAGCGTCACAACGATTTTTCCCGTTGTCGGATTCGGATGAAATGCAAAAGAAATCGAGTTGATTTGTTCAATTCCAACACACGCATCTACCATAACTATTTCTTGTGTTGAATTTGCGCAGCCTGCATTGTCAGCGTAAGAATAAACAAGCACATGCGTTCCAACGCCTGCCGCATTCGGATTAAATGAACTTCCGCTTACGCCTGTGCCAAGCAGTTGTCCTCCGGCAGGACTCAGCGTGAGCGGCACATCAGGAATATACACGCAGTAAATCGGGTCAAGCCCTGAAATCGTCACAGTTGGAATTGCATTTACAGAAACTTGCAGCGTGTCTGCTCCTGTGCAGTTATTGTTGTCGGTGAAACTGTATGTAATGTCGTAAGGTCCGCCCGCGCCTGCTCCGGCAGGATTAAAAGCATTCGCGATTAAGCCAACGCCATTGTAGGTTCCGCCTGATGGAGTACCCGTCATTAATGCTACTGCATCATCTTCACAATACACAGCATCCAAGCCCGTGAGTTCAACAATGGGTAAAGCATTTACAAGCGTGGATGTTGATTGCGCAGCAGAACAACCGTTGTTATCTGTGTAGGAATAGGTAACGGTATGCGCGCCTGCCCCAGCCACAGCCGGAACAAAAGAATTTGCAGTTACTCCGCTTCCGCTAAATGTTCCTCCGGCTGGAATGCCTGTGAGCATTGCATCAGTGGCATTTGCGCAATATTCGGTTGCTAATCCGATCATAGAAACCGTAGGCGGAGTCGTCACGCTTACGCTGCGATTCGTGGTTGCAGTATTCCCGCATCCGATGGTATCAGTGAATGTGTAGGTGATGATATAAGGACCGCCTACTCCCGCATCAACAGGGTCGAAAAAATTTCCTGTTACACCAACACCGCTGTAAGTGCCGCCAGCGGGAGTAGCCATTAATTCCACCGCTGTGTCACCATCACAAAGAAAGGGAGGTATCGTAAATGAAATTATCGGCACATCCGTTACAACTGTGGTTTGCGTTTGAGCGCGTGAGCATCCGTTGGGAGCGGTGTAAGTATAGGTAATGGGATGTACGCCCATTCCGGCAAGAAACGGAATGAAATTATTTCCGCCAATGCCTGAGCCGCTAAATGCGCCTCCCACCGGTGAGCCGGATAAAATAACGCCCGCATCGGTGATGCAATAGTCGCTCGCTAATCCGGTGAAGCTGACGTTTGGCGGCTGCAATTCTGAAAGGACAAATGCAGGAGATTCCGCAACGCATCCGTTTGAGTTTGTGATTTCAACCGTGTAGCTGCCTGCCTGCGTTGCAGAAAAATTCGGGTTGTTTGCGCCTACAGGAGTTCCATTGCGCTTCCACTGATAGATAGTAATGGTGCCGCTGCCCGCTAACCCATTTGCAATTAAGCGCGCTGAGTCGCCTGTGCAAAATGTGGAGCCATCCTGACTGATAATCGTTACTAATGGATTTTGATTTACCTGAATGTTTTGATTGATGGAGCAAGCGCCAAATGTGTACGTGATAGGAATGGTGGCATTTTGATTAGGCGCGGTGAAGGTGTTGCCGCTTACGCCTGTTCCGCTAAAAGTGCCGCCTGGCGGATTTCCTGTAAGCGCGCGCGTTTCTCCACCGCATAAAGACGCATTTGATGAACTGATGGAAATTTCCTGACGATAGCGCAGAATCGCGGAAGTTGCGGAGTAAGTCGTGCAGAATGAAGAATCCACAAGCACACGGATAGTGCCTGTGAGGTTTGCTGTCCATTGCACAGAAGCTTGGGTTGCCGCACAGTCAGGACCGTTATCATCATTAAAAAACAATTGATTTCCACCGGCATCATAGCCGGTAAGAATCGTGTTGTAGATAGAATTGCAGGTAGTGAAAGTATAAGTCATGCCCGCATCTACATTGAATGTTGCGAATGTTCCTCCTCCAATTGCAATGCTCCCATCGGTGCCGCAGGGGGGTTGCAGCCCGTTGAACCAAAACGGATTGTCATTCGGACATTGGGCGAAAGTTTGATTCAGAGCGAGAAGACAAGATATTGCAAGAAAGGAAACACTGATTCTGTGCAGGTAGCGATATGCCATTGGTAAAATTTAAAGTGAAAATAGAATATCTCCTGACGGGAATCAAACCGCGCGCTCCGAAACAGAGAGTTGAAAAGTCTGAATAGTGGACGGGCTAAGCCGCTTCAGCCACTACTTCTTTCACTTCAGGAACCATGCGTTTCAACAAACCTTCAATGCCGCTTTTCAACGTAACGGTGGAAGAAGGGCATCCGCTGCATGAGCCTTGCAGAATAAGCGTTACAATACCTTCATGAAATGACTTGAATTGAATAGCGCCCCCGTCATTTTCCACCGCGGGTTTTACATACACGTCAAGCAGTTCGCGGATGCGCGTTTCAAGTTCGCCTTCTTTTCCGGTTGGGGCAGCTACCGGATTTTCTGATTGAGCGGGCTTATAGTTTTGAGTAACAACAGTTTTCCCTTCTTTGATAAACTCTTTGAGAAAATCTTTTACTTCGGGAATGATTTCATCCCACGCATATCCCGGTTTTTTAGAAACCGTGATGAAGTTATTGGCAATAAAAACTCCGTTCACGTAGGGAAATGTAAATACCTCTTTTGCAAGGGGCACTTCTTCTGACTCTTGCACATTTTTACAATCAATGCTGAGTTGCGGCAGCAGCATTCTGTTTGTAACGAACTTGAGTGATTCGGGATTGGGAGTGAACTCAGTATAAATTTCAAGAACAGGTTGCTGCGTCATTTTAAAGGATTTAGAGAAGGGAACAAGCGGAACTGCGTCTTGGTTCGCTTATTTTGTTTCAGTCACAAATTTACCCAACTTGTCAATCATTTTTTCCTTTTGCATCAGCACGCCCTTTGTTTTTTCCATCACCACCACTTTTGCAGTTCCTTGTTTAAAGGGCAAAGCGTAGGAGAAAGCGGGCTTGATTACAAAATTTCCCGTTGCATCAATAAAGCCCCACAATCCCGTTGTTTCGTCTTCAACGGGCGCAAGCCCTTCGCCAAATTGCCCGGCATTTTTGAATGTGGGATTAATTTTTAGCTCTCCGGTTTTGTCAATAAATCCCCATTTACCGCCCACCTGCACTGCGGCTAATCCACCAGAAAAATTTCCCGCATCTTCATACTGAAGTTTAATTCGCGCTCTTCCTTTTTCATCCATATAGCCGTAGCCCGTTTTTTCTTTTTTCACCAAAGCCATTCCATCGGAAAAAGGATAAGCATCATCGTATTCCATCGGCACTACTGTTTCTCCTTTTCTATTGATGAATCCGTATTTGCAATTTTCTTTATAGCAATCACCCATGCCGACAATTGCGAACCCGTTGTGAAAATCCCCCGCTTCGTTGTATTTGGCTTTGATTGCCAGTTTGCCGCCTTTGTCTATATAACCGTGCAGGCAGATGTCTTTGCAGTCGCCCACAATCACTGCGGCAAGTCCTTCAGAAAAGGTCAGCACTTCATCAAACATCGCGTCCACAAGCAATTCGCCCGTTGCTGAATCGTGGAATCCGTATAATCCATTTCGCTCAAACGGAATCATTACGCGCCTTGAGTGAAGAATTTCTTTTTCCAATTCATCCTGAAAAGGAAATTCAGGATAGGTCGCTTTAAATTTTATCAGTGTTTCCGTGTCGCGCACATAATTATATGCTTCAAACAAATCGCGCCACGCCTGAGGCACATTGATATTGTTCGAATACGTGCGGATGAATTTTTGATACTCAAATACTGTTCTGTTTTTTGTTGTCAGCGCATAGATGCTGTCCTGCGCCTGTGCGGAATAGGGATTGCCCGGATAATTTCTTACAAAGTCCTCATAGCTTTTCAGTGAGCGGTCTTTCGTCACGTCTTTGAAAAAAAGCTGGTGATATTTTTCTTTCGCTTCTTTCAAATAAGGGCTGTTTGGATTCTCATCCATAAATAATTTGTACGCTTGCCACGTATTCGGCTCCGTTTTCTTTTTGTAAAGCAGACTCTCGTACAATTTTTTTGCTTCTACCGTTTGTTCTGCATTCGGGTAGCGCTCCATAAAATCTTTGAAACTTTCGTAGTTCGATGCGCCTTTTGCTTGCTCGTAAGCGAGTTGGTTTCTGCGCTCAATCGCTTCCGGCATTTGTCGCGATGCAATAAATGTTTGGATGTAGGCTTCCCATTTTTCCAGCGTGTTCACGCTATCGGTAGCTAAAAAAGCAAGCTGGCAGATGTCTGCCCGCAACCGATTGAGCGAATACGGGCGAATACCTGCCGCAGCATATTTGGTGCGTGTAACTTCTGCTGCGCTGCCCGGATAAAATTTAATTGCCCGCGTAGAAAAATAATATGCGCTATCAAGACGATGCGCGGGATTATCTTCCTGATAATAATAGCGTGCGAATAGAAAGTTGACCGCGAAATCTTCGGGAGTTTTTTCAACTAATTTGAGGAGCGCGCTTTTTGCATCGCGATAATTTCCTTCATTGACCTGACGTAATGCTTTTGAAAATCCATCAGCAAGAGCGGGAGTGAATACAGCGCTAAAAAGGAATAAAAAAATGAGCGAACGGCTCATGAATTTTTGTCGTGAAGTTAGCCAGCACAGTTGAGGCGGATAACGCTTGTTTCTAACCCGCATAAAGGTTTGACTAAAATCAAGGACAGGTGAAGGGTTTTCTCTATTTTTGCCACGCACAAAAAACCCACTTTATGAAAAAAATATGCACGGTTCTTCTTTTCAGTTTTGCCTGCACTGCTCTTTGGGCGCAGCAGGGATTTCACATCGGCTATAAGGTTGCTCCGCAAAACACCTGGATGTTCAATGGTGATAATTCCGACAACGCGAATTACAGGTACGTGAGTACTTGGGGCGTATCGCACGGACCAACCCTTGCTTACTTTTTTAAGCCGACCCTTGGTGTTGGTTTCGACCTCCTGTTTTCAAAGCAGGGGCAAAAATTTCAAGTTCAAAAGGACAGCGATTTTACCAATCAGCTTACGCTGAGATATTTAAAACTTCCAATTCTGCTTCATTTCAGCACTGACCCGGAACAGCCTGTAATGTTTACGGGACAATTTGGTCCTCAATTCGCTTTTTTGACAAAAGGCGAGTTGGAAATTGAAGAAGGCGGTGGTCCTTTCGTTCCCGGAAGCACTTACGATGTAAAAGCAGGCTACAAGAGTACAAATATCGGTATGGTGCTTGGCTTTGGTATCGGAACAAACTTTGGAACTGATTTTCTCGCGATGACTGTTCAGTTGAGATTTGACTTTGGTTTCACGGATGCAGAAGACAAACCTGCCGATGATGAACTGGCAGCAGCGCGACTTGCTGACCCCATTAGTTATTATTACTATTACTCAAGCCCTGACCCATTGGAACGCCCCACCACGTTCAACACCACAGCCGGCATTGAAATCGGATTCAAATACATTTTGAGAACGGATAAATAATTCTTAAGAAAGGATTTACAAAAAAGGCTGGCTATGGTCAGCCTTTTTTATTTTGTAGAATTGCTGAAGTATCTTGGCGACCCTAATTACTATTCTACTTGACTGAAAAAGAACTTCATAGAATCATTACAGGTTTATTGAATTTTCCAAGAGAGTGCGAATGGATTGAGTTCAAAGAAAACTTTCATTCAAATGAAGAAATCGGACAAAATATTTCAGCGCTTTCAAACGGGGCTTGCTTATTTAAGCAACCATTCGGGTACTTGGTTTTTGGAGTGAGAGACAACGATAAAAAAATAGTTGGAACTACATTCAAGCCCCTCTCTCATAAAAAGGGTAATGAATTATTTGAACATTGGCTGCTCCAACGACTTAATCCCCGAGTTGATATAAGGGTACATGAGTTCATGTATGAAGGGCTGTTCCTTTCTTTATTTGAAATTCCGGCAGCCACGGGTCAGCCGATTGACTTTTACCACGAGGCTTACATCAGAGTTGGAGGCATAACAAGAAAATTGAGGGAATTTCCAGAGAAAGCAAAAAAAATCTGGCAAAATGACCCCTCATCAGAATTTGAAAAAACAATAGCGCTTGATGGATTAACTGTAAATGATGTAGTTGCATTACTTGATACACATACGCTTTTTGAACTTTTAAAACTTCCGTATCCTGCATCACAAGAGGGAGTTATTGAAAAACTGTTGAGTGATAAACTGATTGTTCACAAAGGAGCAGCGTATGCTATCACTAACTTAGGAGGCATTTTACTTGCAAAAGACATTAACACATTTGACAGACTAAGCAGAAAGGCTCCCAGAGTTATTATTTACAGCGGGAAGAATAAAGTTGAAACACAAAAAGAACAAACCGGAAAGAAAGGTTATGCTTCCGCTTTTCAAGGTTTGGTAGATTACATCAACGACCAGTTGCCCGCTAACGAAGCAATTGAAAGCGCAATCAGAAAAAATGTAAGAGTTTATCCTGAACTGGCAATCAGGGAATTAGTCGCAAACGCATTGATTCATCAGGATTTTTCTTTAACGGGCACAGGTCCCTTATTTGAAATTTATTCTGACAGAATTGAATTTACCAACCCAGAATTACCCTTAATCAGGACAATTCGCTTTATTGATGAATACCAGTCAAGAAATGAAAAATTAGCTTCATTGATGCGCAGATTTGGAATCTGTGAGGAGAAAGGAAGCGGTATTGATAAAGTGATAGGACTTTGCGAAACATTTCAACTACCTGCTCCCGATTTTATCTCTCAGGAGAAACACACGAAGGTGATAATGTATTCACCCATGAGTTTGACGGTAATGGATAGAAGCGATAAGATACGCGCATGTTACCAGCATTGTGCCTTGAAATATGTATCGAACGAAAGAATGGCAAACCAAACTTTACGTGAAAGATTCCGCATTAATGAAAAGAATGCGGCTCTTGCTTCAAGGATAATTAGAGATACTATTGAAAAAAAGTTGGTCAAGTATGAAGAACCGGAAAGTAAATCAAGAAAGTACGCAAGATATGTTCCATTTTGGGCTTGATTTTTATTTGACGCCTTGTCGCCATTTTCAAGTCATGCCTTTGTAACTCATTGATTTTCAACAGATTATTATTTGACGGTTATTTGATTTTCCGGTGACTTTAATGTTGGTAATTCCCTTAGATAATCCATTTAAATGACTCAAAAATCCTCAAAAACCCTCTTTCTCCTTGATGCCTTCGCGCTCATTTATCGCGCTTACTATGGCTTGGGTGAAAATTTTCTTTATAACTCAAAAGGGATGAACACCACAGCAATCTCCGTGTTCACCGACAGCCTGATGAAGATGCTGAACAAGGAAAAGCCCACACACGTTGCTGTTGCGTTTGACATGGCTGGACCAACACAACGCGACACAGAATATGCCGAATACAAGGCTAACCGCCAGGCGATGCCCGAAGATATTGCGATTTCTATTCCTTACATCAAAGAGATTCTGCAAGCCATGCACATCCCGATTTTGGAATACGAAGGCTACGAAGCGGATGATGTAATTGGAACGATTGCAAAAAAGGCTGAGAAAGATGGCTACAAGGTTTTCATGGTCACGCCTGATAAAGATTTCGGTCAGCTCGTCTCGCAAAACATCAAAATCTACAAGCTGCCATTTCGAGGAAATCCGGAACAAATTCTGGGCGAAGACGAAATCAAAGCCAAATGGGAAATAGAAAATGTGGAGCAGGTGAAAGACATTCTTGGTTTGATGGGCGACAGCGTTGACAATATTCCGGGAATAAGAGGTGTGGGAGAAAAAACTGCTATCAAGCTTTTAAAAGAATTCGGCAGCGTGGAAAATCTGCTCGCCAACACAGCTCAAGTGAAAGGCAAACTGCGCGAGAAAATTGAGCAACATGCGGATGATGCGCGCATGTCGAAGAAGCTCGCCACCATCGTCACAGACTTGCCGATTGAAGTGGATGAAGCAGAATATGCGTTGTCGCAACCCGATAAAGAAAAGCTGGGAAAGCTCTTTGCTGATTTGGAATTTCGCAGTCTTGGCAAGCGTTTGCTTGGCGATGATTTTTCAGCAAATCAACAGCAACCTGCGCCAAGTCAAGGTCAGGGAGATTTGTTTGCAAGCGAACCGGAAGCAAAAGTGCAGCCTGTTGTTGAAGCAGGAAAAAATATTCACAACACAATTCATCATTATCATCTCGCAGATTCAAAAGAAATTCAAGAGCGGCTTTTTGAACATTTGAAAAAAGCACACGCTTTTTCTTTTAAAACAGAAACTACCACAGGCGACCCGAACAACTGTGAAATCACAGGTATTGCGTTTTCATTTTCCGAACACGAAGGATATTTTATTCCGATTCCCGCGCCACCCTTCGACTCCGCTCAGGGTGACGGCATGCGCTCAGGAATTCCGAATGAAATCAAAGAGGCATTTGAAAATGAGAAAATTAAAAAGAGCGCGCACGATATTAAGTTTGATGTCATCGTGCTGCATCATGCGGGCGTGCAGGTGAACGGGCATTTGTTTGACACGATGCTCGCGCATTATGTAATTGATGGGGATGCGCGTCATCGTCTCGATTTACTTTCTGAAAATTATCTCGGCTACTCGCTGCTCACCAAAGAAGAAACCGACAGTGAAACAGGCAGGCGCAAAAAAGTTTTATTGCTTGAAGACCCTGCATCCGTTGCCGACCGCGTCCTTGAAATTTCTGATGTGTCGCTGCAACTCAAAAAGAAATTCGAGCCGCTGCTGAAAGAGCATCATTACGAAAAGCTTTTTCATGAAGTAGAAATGCCGCTCGTCAATGTTTTGGCGGATATGGAAATGGAAGGCGTGGGAATTGACCTGCCGTTCCTGAAAGACTTTGCCGTGCAAATGGACAAAGACATCACGGAACTGCGTGAAGAAATTTTCAAGGAAGCTGACACACAATTCAATATTGATTCTCCGAAGCAGTTGGGCGAAGTGCTGTTCGACAAATTGAAAATTCCTTACGAAGGCAAGAAAACAAAAACAGGACAATACAGCACAGGCGAAGAAGTGCTTTCGCTCCTTCAGCGCGAACATCCGGTGGCGGGAAAAGTGCTGCTGTATCGCGGGTTGGTGAAATTGAAATCAACGTATGTGGATGCGCTGCCGCTGCATGTCAATCCGCGAACGCAGCGCATTCATACGAGTATGAACCAAGCTGTTGCTGCGACAGGGAGATTGAGTTCCGCAAATCCGAACCTGCAAAACATTCCGATTAAAACAGACAGAGGCAGCGAAATCCGCAGGGCATTCACTACGCGCAATGAGGGCTATGTAATGCTTTCAGCCGATTACTCGCAAATTGAACTACGCATTATTGCCGCGCTCAGTCAGGATGAAGGATTGATTCACGCATTCAAAGAAGGGCATGATGTGCATACGGCAACAGCGGCTCGCGTGTATGGAGTGCCGCTCAATTTGGTTTCGCGCGAGATGCGCGGCAACGCCAAGATGGTGAACTTCGGACTGATGTATGGCATGTCTGCGTTCGGACTTTCACAGCGCACAGGCTTGCAGCGCAAAGAAGCGAAAGAAATTATTGACAACTATTTCGCGCAGTTTCCCGGCATCAAGCGCTTCATGGATGAGGCGATTGAAAAAGCCCGCAAGCTTGGCTATGCCGAAACTATCATGGGCAGAAGACGCTGGCTGCCCGATATCAACTCCAAAAATTTCACTGTGCGCGGCTTTGCCGAGCGCAACGCCATTAACACTCCCATTCAAGGCTCGGCTGCCGACATGATAAAAATTGCGATGATTAAGATTCATGAGCAGTTTGCAAAAAAGCAGTTGCAGTCAAAAATGATTTTGCAAATCCATGACGAGTTGTTGTTTGATGTGGTGAAAGACGAAATCAAAGAAGTGGAATCCATCGTGCAACACTGCATGAAAACCGCGCTGCATCTTGAAGTGCCGATTGTGGTGGAAATGGGAGTTGGAAGGAATTGGCTGGAGGCGCATTGAAAAATCTAAACTTTTGTATCATTGACAAAATTTTCCGTCCTGATGAAAAAAATCTGCATCCTGTTTTTTTGTTTCCTTGCAGCAGCATGTTCAAAAGAATATACTTTGCCAGCTTATTACAAACTGGGTCCGAAGCACAAAGTGATAGCCATCGTTCCGCCTGAAATGAAATATACCGGGCGAATGCCGAAGGATGTTTCTGCAACGGAAGT
>Ga0163150_10005513_pt1 | contig 16107 bp, 7 predicted proteins | sample OliLakLV19P2IB_FD_148628 | JGI IMG/M metagenome (GOLD analysis project Ga0163150, IMG submission 148628) | Freshwater microbial mat bacterial communities from Lake Vanda, McMurdo Dry Valleys, Antarctica - Oligotrophic Lake LV.19.P2.IB | ecosystem: Environmental > Aquatic > Freshwater > Lake >...
TGAACCGCGACTTGGCCGCGAAAACGGCGGGCAGCGGACACGGACCCTGGCGGTTGGCCAACTCACCGGCCCTTTCCATTGCGCTGCCCAATGCTTACTTCGACTCGCTTCAGATTCCAAGATTAACGGTTCGGTAATTGCTCAACCCGCCGAACCGCCGGATGCGGACCCGCATGTCCGGTGGTGTGGGAGGGGAGGAGCCGCGAGGCTTCCCCCTATCCCGATTGCCCTGGGCGAAGATGGCGCCGGAGGCGACGATTGCGAACAGGAAACGGCGAGTCATTTTTATTTGAAGCTGCGATCAGAAGATGAACTTCATGCTGTACTGGAATTCGCGGCCTCGCGCTTCGGGATTTTGCACGAACGAGCGACCGAACTGGGGGGTGCCAATTACCCCGGCGCCCATGTTGGGATTTCCCCACCAAAAGCTGTTGGTGAGGTTATAGGCTTCCATCTTTAACTCAATCCGCTTTGACTCGGACAGCTTGAATTCTTTGGCCAAGGTTGAGTCGAGGTTCCAGTAACCGGGTCCGGTGATGCCCTCATACTGGAATGGATTTGAGCGGTCGGTGAAGGCGGGCAATGGCTTGAAAGCGGCCTGATTAAACCACGCCGACGGACCGGGGTTGGCGATGCTCGGAGTGCCATCCACCAGCGCGGCCGGGAAGCGCAGGAATGGGCCCGATCGGGTGTAGAAGATGTTGCTGGTGGACCAGCCGCCTAACGCCGCGTTGACCAACGGATGCACGGCGGATAGAAAACGCCGGCCCTTGCCGAAGGGCAAATCGTAGGTGCCGGCAAAGGTGGCGCGGTGGCGCGGATTGTCGGAGGGCAACCAGGTGAACTTGTCCGCGTACTGATCGGTTCCATTGAAGAAAAAGGTATTCCGTTCGCGGTTGTAGTTGTAGGCAAAGAGCACACTCAAGCCGTTGGCGTAAGCGCGCTGCATGCGGAGCTGCAGGGCCTGATACCGGTTCAGGATGCCTGTCGTAAACTGCTGCGAGATGGATGCGTATTGCGGATATGGCCGCAATAGTTGCAGGCGCGAAACATTTCGCTGGCTGCGCAATTGGCCGGGGAATTTATCCGGCGTCGAGTAGTTGAAGAACGGGTTCGTCGTAGCCTGGCCGTAGAAGGCCGCCTGCGGGCCGAAGCGGTATTGAGGGTCGATCTGATTGAGATCGCGGGTGTATTCGTGGTCGCGGCCCAAATTCACGAAGTAGGTAAAGTCGCCCTTGAAGCGGCCGGGCAACTCCCGCTGGAGGCTGAAGTTGAAGCGGTCGTTGATGCCGGGGCGGAATTGCTGCGAAGCGAAAGTGGCGGCGCCGCCCAGGTTGGTGTTTACTCCGAAACCGCGTCCCACCACAGGAACCAGCGGGTTCTGGCCGGCTGGGAAGGGGTTGGAAAACTGGCTCTGCGGCACGCCATTGACCATCGGCAAGCCCGTGGTCGAACCGCTGAAGCCGTCGAAGTTGGAGATGCGGCCGGTGGTGTTCATAATGGTTTGTGGCGGAACCATATACCGGCCCCAGCCAATCTGCACGGCCGTCCTATCATTCACGCGCATGGCAATGCCGAGCCGGGGCAGAAAGATGTTCTTCGGCATCGGGAACCAGCGCCGGTTCTTGCTGTCGCTGTAGATCCACTGACCATTGAAATTCGGCTTGGCCACGGAAGAAACGTCAGCGGGGAAGACGGGCCTTGCCGCTTGCAAAACCGGATTGGCGGCATTCAAATCCAGGAACCGGGAGAGCCGGTCGGTCTCGTCGTACGGCGCTTGCTCGTATTCCCAGCGGAGACCCGCGTTGACGGTGATATTGCGGGTCAATTTAATGTCGTCGTGGAAGAACAGGGAGTAGTAGTTCAACCGCAGGTGCTGTAACGGCTGGCTGTTTACCACGGAGTTGTCGGCCAGCACGCCAAGGAGGAAGGTGGCGTGGCCGTCCCCGCTCAGGGGGTCGTCGAGGAGGTGGGTGCTCGAGGTTGGCCCCGGCGAGAAGTTGAGGTTCATGAAGTTGAACGACTGCGCGTGGGACTGGTGGAGCCGGACATCGGAGCCGGCCTTCAAATAGTGCTTGCCTTGAAAGCGGGACATCTTACCGCTCAGGTTGTAGCTGGCCGGCTCCTGGAACCAATAGCCGGCCCTGCCATAGGAAGAAGTGCCGCCGACGGTGCTGATATTTACCCCTGGATAGTAGATGGCGGGCTGCTCGCCAATATAATTCGCGTACCAGGGATTGCCGGGCCAGAACTTTTCGAGGCCTTTCACGCCGACAGCCTGAGCAGGGGCCCGATAGTTGTCCTGCAACTCGGCAAAGCTGCCGCGGAAGTTGATCACCGTACGGGGACTCATCGTATACACGAGTTCGCCGGCGACATTGCGGGAATTCATCATCCCGCCGTTGTCGTTGGGCATAGCCGCTGAATTATTCGGCGTGTAGTTGAGCTGATCGAGAGTGGTCTTGAACTGGGAATAACGGCCGAAGAACTTCAGCTTGTCGCTGAGGTTGTAGTCGGTGCGGTTGGCGAAATTCCAGTTATTGACAGTCCAGAAGTAGCCGAGCCGGAAGTTATTCAGGCCGGTGATGTCGTCCCCCGGTCCGTTTGGCGTCCAGATATCTTTCATGATGGTCGCGGACGTGGGATCGATCCGGTTGGCGGGAATCATGTTGTTCGGGAAGGGCATGCGTTGTGCCGCCGCGCCGCCGCCGATCAGTTGCGTCGTCATGGGATCAAAGATGGTCCGCAGTCCGCCGCGGGCATTGAACGAGCGCGAGAAATTGCCGGAGCGTTCCAGATCGGTCGGCATGGTGCGCTGGGCGTTTAGCGGCTCCTTCGTTCGCCAGCCTTCAAATGTACCGAAGGTGAACAGCTTGTTCTTGATGATGGGAGCGCCGATAGTTCCGCCGTAAATATGATTACGGATCTGGTTGGGACGGCGGTTCAATGGATTCGATACGGCATTGAATAGCGGGTTGCGTCCGAAATAGGAAGCGGTGCCGTGGATCTGGTTTGTACCGGACTTCATGGAGAGACTCAGAATGCCGCCGGCGGAGTGCCCGAACTCGGCGTCGATGGAGTTCTGCTGCACGGTAAACTCCTGCGTCGCATCCATCGGCGGGGCGTAAGAACCCTTGGCGCCGATTTGTAACGGCGCGCCGTCGAGCAGCAGGTCGTTTTTGCGCGATGTGTTGCCGCCGACATCGATCGACGAAGACGACCACATGAAGTACGGATTGCGATCGAAGCCGATGTAGCGATTGACGACGGCGGGATCGAGGAGCGCAAGCGTGAAGGGGTTGCGGGCTTTGACGGGAAGGTCAGTCAGTTGTTTGCGGTCGATGGTGAGATCGCGACTGGAGGTGTTGAACTGCAATTGGACGGAGGTGCCGGTGACGTCAACGGATTCGACGACGGTGCCGGGCTTCAGAGTGAAGTCGGCGGTAACGTCGGCGCGGGTTTGCACGAGGAGGTTGTCCTTGGCGGATTTAGCGAATCCGGGCATTTCGGCGGTGAGCGAGTAGGTTCCGGGCTCGACAAAGTCAAAGATGTAGCGTCCGGTGGCATCGGCTTCCCGGATGGATTCCACGCCGGTGTTGATATTGCGCAGCGATACTTTTGTACCCGCCACGGAAGCTTGCGACGCATCGGTTACAAGCCCTTGTACACGCGCCCTGTAATCCTGAGCGGAGCAGACAGTCGCCATTAGTAGTAATGCCGCGAAAGTGCGGGAGAGCATCATGATCTAACCTCTTTCGAAATCTCGAAACTTCGACAGGGAACGCCCCAGCGACGGGCGGGGATTGAGATGTTTGTACCAAATACGCCTAGCGGTGTCAAACCCTTGGCTCTAACCTCGCGAGACAAGGCGCCACTGTGACAATTCTTGGCTGTGGCAATTCTTGGCTTGTGATCGGCCGCCGGTCGTGATATACGTAGCAACCATGCTAAGACTCAGTCTCGCACTCCTGCTGATTTCGCTAACAGGTTTTGCGCAAGTTGAGCGCGCCTCAATCGTTGGATCCATTACCGACAAGTCCGGTGCTCTAATGGCCAGTGTCGAAATAGCCGTCACCAACGAAGCAACCAATTCGGCCGTTCGCCTCGCCACGGACAACGCGGGAACCTTCTCCGTCGTCAACCTCATCCCCGGTAGCTACACCGTGCAAGCATCGCGGGCCGGTTTTCGGAATGTGGTCTACAGGAACTACGTTCTGCAAGTCAGCCAAGCCGCCCGCCTCGACATCCAGATGGAACTCGGCGATCTCGCCCAGGCGGTGGAAGTCACGGGCGCGACCCCGCTGCTACAAACTGAGAACGCCTCGGTCGGCCAAGTGATCTCGCGCGAAGCGGTGCAGTCTCTGCCCTTGAACGGCCGCAACTTTGTGCAGTTGGCCATCCTTGCGCCAGGCGTCACCGGGCTCGATTACGCCCAGCCGAACACCATTAACTCCGGTCGCCGCCCGGATGAGTTGCGGCCCGGCGGCACCGCGCTGGCCGCTAATGGAGCCCGCAGCACTTCCAACCAGGTTTTGATCGATGGTATCGACAACACCGAAATGATCTCCCAAACCTTTGTCGTGCGACCGGCCGTTGAAGGCATCCAAGAGTTCAAGGTGCTCACCAACAACGCCGGGGCCGAGTACGGCCGCTCGGCGGGCGCGGTCGTCGTAATCACGTCAAAGTCGGGAGGAAACGAATTTCACGGCTCGCTTTTTGAGTTCCTCCGTAACGACCGCTTGGACGCCCGAAACTTCTTCGCCCGGTCCGACCTAAAAATACCGCCGTTCAAGCTGAATCAGTTCGGCGCAGCCCTGGGCGGGCCAATCAAGAAAAACCGCACCTTTTTCTTTGCCGACTACGAAGCGTACCGGGAAGTCTTCGGCGATAGTCAACTGGTCACCGTGCCCACCGCAGCTATGAAGAATGGCGACTTCCGCGGCGTCACTCCCAACGGGATGTTCGATCCCCTAACCACGCGGGCCAATCCAGCCGGCGGCGCAGCGATCCGCGACCGGTTCCCCAATGACACCATACCAGCGAGCCGCTTCGACGCCATCGGTTCCGGCTTGGTGCGGATGTGGCCCGATCCTCAGCGCTCTTCGTTCGTCAATAACTACGTCGCCAATCCGGTCAAGCGGTCGAGCCTCCATCGCGCTGATGGCCGCCTCGATCATCAACTCACGAGCAAAGATACCCTCTTTTTTCGTTATTCCATCGACCGGAGCATCATCGTCATGCCCGACACCTTCGACCGGAACATCGGCGGCAACGAAGGCAGCTTCGCCGGTAACAACGACGTTACCGGCCGCAATATCGGGGCTTCTTGGACCCGCGGATTCACGCCGCGCACCATCGGCGACTTCCGCTACGGATACACCCAGTTCAATAGCGGACTGCTGCCCACTCAGCTAACAAACCCGCTTTGGGCTCGCATCCCAGGCCGTTCCACCAACGATCCGTTCCAGCCATCAGCGCCCATTGTCGGCACCGCCGGTTATGCGGGGCTCGGCAACACCCGCTCGGCCCCGCTCATCCGCGACCAGAAAATGCATGAGATCATCGCCAACATCTCAACCCTGAAGGGAACCCACAGCTTAAAATTCGGGGCCGATCTCCGTTTCCGCGAGGCCGGGGAAACCGCCTCCCCTCCCGGAGAGAGCGCCTTCGGTCGTTGGAACTTCGATCCCGCTTATTCGCGCAATCCCGCCTCGCCGGGCGGTACCGGAGACACCGTCGCCACCATGTTGATGGGCTATCCCATCGCCCTGCGGCGCGACGTCTTCGTCAATGGTTCCGCCACCCTGAACACCAACGAACTAAATTTCTACTTCCGGGATGAATGGCGCGTCAACTCAAAACTCACCTTGAATCTCGGCATGCACTATGAAGTCAACACGCCGTTCGTCGAGCAGAAAGATCAGTGGGTGAACTTCGATCCCGTCTCCGGCCGCCAACTCGTGGCCGGCGTCAACGGCGTGTCTCGATCCGGCAACATCAATACCGACTGGAAAGCCTGGGGCCCGCGCGTCAGCTTCGCCTATTCGCTCAACAAGAAGACCGTGTTTCGCGGCGGCTACGGCCTCTTTTACGAACCCCAAGGAAACAACGCTACCAACATCAGGCAGTTCCGCCAGCCCCCATTCGGATTCGTCATCAATCAGCCTTTCAGCGGTAACGATGTCCCCGCTGTCAACACCTCGCAGGGCTTCCCCACGTCCACGGCTGTGCCCAATCTCACCCGTACCCCCACCCTCTACGCCTTGCGAGCCGTTACGCCCAACTTCCGCAATGGGCAAATGCAGCAACTCAACGTAAGCGCTCAACGGGAGCTCGGAAAAGATATGGTAATGACAGTCGGCTTCGTCGGCTCCGCGGGCGCGCTGCTCAGTTGGGCCCGCAATATCAACCAACCTGACCCGGGCCCCGGGGCGATCGACCCGCGGCGGCCTTTCTTTGGAACCCTGCCCGGCGTCACTAGCATCGCATGGCTGGAAAGTTCCGCCAATTCGGCCTACACTTCCCTGCAAGTGGCCTTCGAGAAACGCTTCTCCAAGGGGCTCTATCTGCTGAGCAATTGGACTTGGGCCCACAGTTTGGATAATGTCGGCGGTGACGGCGGAGCCAACGGTCCCATCCCCCAGGATCCCCGCAACCGTCGTGGCGATTGGGCGAGCTCCAACGCCGACACCCGCCATCGCGTCAACCTTGCCAGCAGTTACCAGCTGCCGTTCGGCACTAAGATGACCTCACCTCTGAAGTACCTGGTGGCCAACTGGGAGTTAGGTGGTCTGCTGGTGGTCCAAAGCGGACTGCCCTTTACCGCCACGGTTCCCGGCTCACCGTCCAATACGGGTGCCGGTTCGCGGGCCAATCCCGTCCCGGGGGCCGACCCCAAGGTCAGCGATCAGTCTATTATCCGGTGGTTCAACACCGCTGCGTTCACAACGCCTGCGGCCTTCACCTGGGGTACGCTAGGGCGGAATACGCTACGCGGCCCGGGCATAGTCAATGTCGACATGTCCGCTGCCAAGAAGTTCGTTTTCCGCGAGACACGCAGCATCCAGTTCCGCGCTGAGTTCTTCAACGCGATGAACCATCCCCAATTCGGTCTGCCCGCCGCCACCATCGGAGTAGGCGGCGCAGGCACCATCACATCCACGCAGCGCTCCAACCGCCAGATCCAACTCGCGCTCCGGTTCGGATTCTAACGGCTGCCCAGATCGCTACCCTCCCGTGGAACCAACCCCTCCTGCGGAGGGTAACGTCGACCACAAGGCGCCGAGATCGGCCTCTTCACTCTGTTTCCCGCCTTCTACCGCCGCCAGTAGCGTCTCCACCGATTGCCGATCCTCAGCGTAAGTCCCTTTTCGGTCGCGTCCAAGCGCCAGCGCCCGGGCAAAAGTAAGCCCCGCAAGAGAAGCAATTTCATCCTTCCCAATCGCACAATCCAAGCCGGCAACACGGAACCAGTGGGAGGACCAGCATTACTGCTGTCCCAGCAGCCATTCGGACGGCATCCCCCCGCCATGGAACCAACTCTCAACCGACACGAATACCTAGGAACGCTGGCTGCAGGAAGTCTTCTCGCGGCTACAGCCCAACCGGCCAATGCTGCCGCCTTGCCCTTTCCGCAACGAATGTTCCACAAAGAGAAGGAACCCGTTTCCATTCTGGGTCTCGGCGGGCCGCATATCGGTGCGAGAAAGTGAAAATTCTTGGTTTGACAACTGGCTCCCGGAATGTGTAGGCTCTCTTAGGCGCTGTCATCAAGGCGCTGTTTCGCGCAGACTGCGGTGTTTGCCCGATTATCCGCAAACTGAGAACTCGTGGAGCAAAACAATGTTACGTCGCCTATATCCCTGCCTCGGCGCTTTAATTCTGCTGCCGCTTTTGGTACTCGCACAGATCACCACAGGCACCATAACCGGGCTGGTCGTTGACCCAACAGGGGGGGCAATCGCCGCTGCCAAAGTCACTCTGATCAGCGAGACGCGCGGAACGAGGATCACGCTTGACACCAACTCGACAGGCGACTACGTGTTCCCGAACGTCGCCCCCGACACCTATACCATCGAGGTAACCGCTGCGTCGTTCAAGACCTCGCGACGCCCGGGGGTCGTGTTGACCGGCGGTGATCGAGTGGGTCTGCCCCCACTGACGCTCCAGGTGGGAGGAACCACCGAGACGGTCACAGTGACCGCCGAGGCGGGGCTCATCCAGACGCAGAGCGGCGAGCGGTCGTTCGCTATCAGCACTCAACAGATCGACTACCTGCCAATCAACCGCGGGAACTTCACGAGTCTGGTGGCCTTTACGCCTGGGGTTATTGAGGGCGGCGCCTCGGCTGGCGGAACCCGGCTGGGTGGCGCGGGTCAGAACAACATCATGATTGACGGCATTTCGGCCATGGACACGGGCAACAACGGCCAGATGCTGAACATGAGTATTGAATCAATCGGTGAGGTCAAGATCCTCACACAGGGTTATCAGGCGGAATACGGTCGATCAAGCGGGTTGCAAATTACTGCGGTGACCAAGGGTGGCACGAACCAGCTCCACGGATCCGCCTACAGTGTCTTCACCGATTCGGACTGGAATCAACCGACCTGGACGCAGATGAAGAACGGCGATACCAGGGCGAAGCTTTCGCAGCAGATTTACGGTTACACCATTGGCGGTCCGGTCATAATTCCGAAAGTCTACAATGGCCGTAACAAGCTGTTCTTCTTCTACGCGCACGAGTACCGTCCGCAGTCGATTGCGATCAACGGCGGGGATCCCATTCGGCTGCGAGTACCGTCCGCGCTCGAGCGCGCCGGTGACTTCTCCCAAAGCCGCGACAACAACGGCGCTCTGCTGCCACCGTTGCTCGACTTTTCGACGAACGCGCCCTTTCCGGGCCAGAGGATTCCGCCCGGCCGGCTCTACCAACCGGGCACGGCGGTGCTCAATCGCTACCCGCTTCCAAACGTAGAGCAAACGGTGGGAATGAACTATAACTATCAGGTGAATCCGCTCTCATTTAACCAGATGACCCAACAGCCTGCCGTTCGCGTTGACTACCAGGTATCGGAAAAACTGAGGCTGACGGGTAAGTACTCGGGACAGCGCGCCCGCAACCTTGTGACACCGGGCATTCTGGCGGGTTTCTCGGATGCCTATGTGCCGAGACCGTATATCACCAACTATGGCTTCACCGTGAACTACGTACTCAGCCCGACGACATTCATTGAGGGTACGTACGGGATGATCGAGAACGAATTGGCCGGCGGCAACGAAAACGGCATTCTGGTGAACCCGGAATCCAATCGCCTCAAGAGCCTGAAAGACTTCCCGCTCTTGTACCCGGACGCTGGCGTGATGGATGAACGGTACTACGGCTACAAGATGATGCAGTCGGAAAAGCCGCCGTTCTGGGATGGCAAATCGCTGAACCTGCCGCCGACCTGGGGTTGGGGCAACCGCATCGGCGCCGCGCCGCCACAGCAGCGGTATCCGGGTTGGCTGAACACCAACCGGACGCGGGACGTGGCGATCAGCGTGGTCCACGTCTCCGGGCGTCACACCATCAAGGGCGGGTATTACCACAACAACAGCTTTAAGGCGCAAAACGTGGGCGCCGGCGGCATCGCGAACCTGTCCTTCCAGGGCTTTGTGAACTTTGGCAACGACACAAACAACGCACTGGACACGGGCTTTGGCTACGCAAACGCAGCGCTCGGAGTCTTTACCCAGTACGTTCAGGCGTCGAAGTTCATTGAAGGCAACCTGATCTACAACCAAAGGGAGTTCTACCTCCAGGATAACTGGAAGGTATCCAACCGCCTGACGCTGGACTATGGCATGAGGTTTGTCAATCAACAGCCCCAGCACGACCAGTTCCAGCAGATGTCGAACTTCTTCCCCGAGAGGTGGCAGGCGGGTTCCGCGCCGGTGCTTTATACGGCGGGTTGCCGGAGTGGCGCCAGGGTGTGCTCGGGCAATGATCGCAACGCGATGGATCCACGCACAGGGGCGATTCTGTCGGCTCCCGGCGCGGTGAATACACAGGCCGCCATCGGGACGCCGGTCGCCGGTACGGGCAAACTGCTGAACGGCATCATCAAGGCGGGCGACGGGATCGCGAAGACCAACTACGAGTGGCCCCTGCTAGTGTTCGCACCGCGGTTTGGGTTTGCGTACGATGTGACCGGAAAGTCCAACTGGGTTATCCGTGGGGGCCTCGGGATGTACTATGACCGGCCGGACGGAAACACGACGTTCTCGACTCCGGGCAATCCGCCGGCGGCGACTGCCCAGGATCTGCGCAACGGGCAGTTGTCGACGCTCGGCCAGGGACTGAGTCCGCAACCGCTGCCGACGCTGATTACCTTCCAGTACCAGGCGAAGGTTCCGGCATCCTGGCAGTGGCAGTTGGGTGTTCAGAAGTCACTGCCCTGGGAGATGGTTGCCGATGTGTCGTATGTGGGCAACCGCGGTGTGAACCGCATGGGAGCATTCCAGGGTGGCCAGCGTCAAAACCTGAACTCTGTCGACTTTGGCGCGGCGTACCTGCCGCAGAACCAGGATCCTACCCTCGCAGCCAGCGCGATTCCCGGGCAGACCGCCTACACGGCGAATCTGCTTCGTCCTTTCCGGGGGCTCGCGGGAATCGAAGAAAACCAGACGGCTTTCTGGGACCTGTACCACTCGATCCAGGCGAACCTGAACCGGCGATTCAGTGGCGGGTTCTCCCTCGGAGCGAACTACACATACGGGATTTCCCTCACAGGGAACACCGGGCTGAATCTGCGGTTGCAGCACGCGGCCGACGGGAAAATCTCGGTGCGTAGCGATCAGGCGGAGTTCGAAAAGCTGAACAGGACACTGGACGTGCGACCGCATCTGTTCAAGGCCAACGGCATCTGGAACAGCCCGAACATGACCGGCAAGCCCGCCGCGCTCCGCATCCTCCTTCGGGACTGGCAGGTTTCCAGCGTCATGACGTTCGGTTCGGGTGCGGCCCACGGCCTCGGTTACGCCTATCAGAACAACGGCTTCAATGTAAACATCACAGGGTCGCCGGACCAGGCTGGCAGGGTCAGTCTGCTCGGTGATCTCGGCAGCGGATGTTCGAACGACCAGTACCGTCAGTTCAATGCCTCCGCCGTCCGCGGGCCAACCTACGGCAGTCTGGGCATGGAATCAGGCCGCAATTACATGCGCGGCTGCATGAACAGGAACATCGACATGTCGATCGTCCGGAGGATTCGCGTCCCCGGCGGTGAGAAGTACCAGGTTGAGCTCCGGGCCGACGTTTTCAACGCAGGCAACTGGGTGGTGATCAACGGCCGGAGCACGGGTGCGCAGTTCGCCAGCCCGGCGACCAACGGTACTCTGATCAACAATCAGTACAATGCCGACGGGAGCCTGAACGCAGGCCGGCTACAACCTCGCAACGCTGGTTTCGGAGCGGCAACCAGCGCTCAGAACCTGCGTACGATTCAGTTGCAACTCCGCCTCCGGTTCTAACCCCGCGAGGAACTCCGAATCAGGAGAGAAATCGCGCAGTGGCAGCAGCAACGGAACGCCGCCGGGCGAGGCATCGAATGGAAATTCACGCGACAGGAAGCCGACCGAAAACTGAGTCGCCACTATGTTTCGTAAATACATTGTTATGATCCTAAATCCGGCGGTTAAACCGTGCGACGCCCCGTCCGCCGCAATGTTCGCGCCGTCGCCGAGGATTTCCATCCATCACCCGATGGGTGAGCCGCGGCGCAGTTGCGATGCGCAATGAAATCACGCTCGCTGCGTCTCTGCGACCGTCCCAACCGCCGGATTTAGGGTAATCACCCCAATTCAAACCACTTAACCAAAAAACCAAAATCCTCCCCTCCCGCCCTTACTGTACACACCTCCTTTACAGTAAAAGCAGAATGATAGCCCATCCCAACAGAGCCAACCGCGCCGAATCCGCCTGCATCAACGGCGCCGAACCCAGCGGTCCGAAAACGCTCGAAGACGTGTTCCGTTCGCAGCCCCTCAGCGCAATCAAACGGAGCGCGGCATTCTCCGCCGGAAGAAGCGCGGCGCCACCAGCGGATGGTCCCAAGAGTCGTTGATAACAAACACCCGGGACCCAGGCATCCCTCAAACTACTTCCCGAAGTAGGCGTCATCCACGCTAATCGTATTCGCCTTCTTGATCGCTTCCACTTCCTGTTTCGCCAGTTCCGGCCGCAACTGCTTCTCGATCTGGTCTTTCATTTCGGCCAGCCCTTTGCTCTTGCGGTCTTCCACTTTGATCAAGTGGTACCCGAAGGCCGACCGCACCGGTTCGCCCACTTTGCCGACCGGCTGCACGAAAGCCGCCGCATCAAACTCCGGCACCATCGATCCGCGGGCGAACTGTCCCAGGTCGCCGCCCTGCGCGCCCGTCCCTGTGTCGTCGGATTCGGTCTTCGCCAGCGCCACGAAATCGCCGCCCGCGTCCAGCTTTTTCTTCAACTCCTGGGCCTTCGCCAACGCCTCGGCGTCGGACAGTTCCTTCTGTCCTTCACGCAGCGGCACCCGGGAATCCTTAAACCGCACCAAAATATGGCGCGCTTTCACTTCTTCGTATTCTCCCTTGTGCGCCTCATAGTACTTCTGCACCGCGGCGTCATCCATCTTGGCAGTTGTCTGCAAGTCGCGGAATAACATCTGCGCCAGCATCTGGTCCTGTTGCAGCGAAATCTGTATCTTCGCCGCTGGCGTCTGGTCGATTTTGCGCTTCCGCGCCTCGTCGGCCATCATCCGCAGTTCGGCGTACTGCTCCGCCACTTTCCGCTTGTTCGGACCCTTCGCCTCGGTCTGAATCTGCGGCGGAAGAGCATTTATGAACTGCTCGTATTCGCCTTTGGTTACCTTAATCGTTCCGATCGTAAGTACAACCGGGTCGCCAGCCTGCTCCAGCAACGGTTTCGGAGCGGGCGTCTGGCCCTTCACTAGCATCTGAGAAAAAATTATGGCCGTGCTAAAGCCGAGAAAACAAATGAGTTTCATCCTTTGACCTTTCTCCAGAATAGCTCGAATTCTGATAGCGGCACGGTAAAATGGAAGGAATGGGCTTTTCGGCCCCGGTTTTACTTATGGCAACTGCCCAAAAAAAATCGAATGTTCTCCGCCTCCGCGACCTCATGCCGGACATGCTGGCCATCGTCGGCCCCATGCGCGGCAAGCTCATCATCGGTGTTTTGTTGATCATCGTCAGCCGTTGCGCCAGTCTCGTTCTTCCGGCCTCCACGAAGTTTCTGATCGACGACATCATCGGGAAAAACCGTCACGATATGTTAACGCCGCTGGTGGCCGGTGTAGTGGCGGCTACTCTCATTCAGGCCGTCTGTTCCTTCACCCTGACGCAGATCCTGTCGAAGGCCGCCCAGCGCCTGATAGCCCAAATGCGCCGTACAATTCAAGCCCACATCGGCCGCCTCCCCGTCGCGTACTTCGACAAGAATAAGACCGGCGAACTCGTCAGCCGCATCATGAACGACGTCGAAGGCCTCCGCAATCTCGTCGGTACGGGTCTGGTCGATTTTTTCGGCGGCATTCTCACGGCTGTCCTCGCGCTGACTATTCTCTTCCGAACCAGCGCGCTGCTGACGGTCCTGGCCCTCGGCATCGTCATCGGCATTTCCCTCGCGATGTTTTATGGCTTCAACCGGATGCGCCCGCTCTTCAAGGAACGCAATTTGATTCAGGGCGAAATCACCGGCCGCCTGCAGGAAACGCTCGGCGGCGTCCGCGTGATCAAGGGCTATCACGCCGAGGGCCGCGAAGAAGCCATCTTCGCCAGGGGCGTTAACCGCCTTCTCGAAAACATCCTCCGCTCCCTCACCGGCGTCTCTCTCGTCAGCCAATCCGCCGTCGTCTTATTGGGGCTCATCGGTTCGCTCGTCATGTGGATCGGCACCCGCGAGATCCTCGCCGGCCATCTAACCTTGGGCGAGTTCATCACCTTCACCGCCTTCCTCGCTTTCCTTGTCGCGCCCATCTTCGGCATTGTCAGTATCGGCTCCCAGCTTAGTGAAGCGCTCGCCGGGCTCGAACGTACCCGCGAAGTCCTCTCCGAACTCCGCGAGGACCAGGATCCTAGCCGCACCATCGTCATGCCGCCCATCAACGGCCGCGTCGAATTCCAGAGCGTCGATTTCGCCTACGAGGAAGCCAAACCCGTCCTCCAGGAATTCTCTTTCGTCGCCCAACCCGGTACCGTCACCGCGCTCGTCGGCTCCTCCGGATCCGGAAAATCCACCACCATCGGACTGATCGCCGCCTTCGCCAAACCCCAGCACGGCCGCGTTCTCGTCGACAATGCCGACATCGCCGCCGTCACCCTGGCCTCCTACCGGGAACAACTCGGCGTCGTCCTCCAGGAGACGTTTCTCTTCGACGGCACAATCCGCGAAAACGTCGCTTTCTCCCGCCCCGATGCCACGGAAGAACAGATCATGAACGCTATCCGCATCGCCCGCGTCGATGAGTACGCCGAAAAGTTCCCCGAGAAGTACGACACCGTCGTGGGCGAACGCGGCGTCCGTCTCAGCGGCGGTCAAAAGCAGCGTGTCGCCATCGCCCGCGCCATCCTCGCCGATCCCCGTATTCTCATCCTCGACGAAGCCACTTCTTCGCTCGACTCCGAATCCGAAGCCTTCATTCAAGCCGGGCTCACGCACCTCATGAAGGGCCGCACTACCTTTGTCATCGCGCACCGCTTAAGCACGATTCGCCGGGCCGATCAGATACTTGTTGTCGAGGAAGGCCGCATCGTCGAACGCGGCAACCACGAGACTCTGCTTTCCGCCGGGGGCCGTTACGCCGACCTCTACAATCGGCAATACGACCTCGAAAAGAACCTCTTCCTCGCCGACGGGGAAGGCGACACCATCGACGAACCCGCCTACGGTACTGCCGAATAAAATTCCCGCACGGGCACCCGCAACGTGCGCCGCCGCTACCCCGCCGCCACCGTTGCCGTTACCGAGCCGCGACCGTAAAGGGAGCGTTTCTCACGGTCAAGCCACTAGTTTGATAGCTGTCGCCTTCGTCCCGCGTCAAGAATCGCTAGGCATTCGCAAACAAGCAAGTTGCTCTCTGAGAAAACTCGTCCCCTCATCACGGCACGCGAGTGTACGCCTGCGGCGGCAGAATCGACCACCAGAAATATTGGCCCTGCAGATCCCCAACCCAACTCCAGATATTGACCGGATTGGCCAGCGCCGGTTTCAGCGTGATACTAAGCGATAGTTCAAACTGCGTAGGCTGATTGCCTATATAGGCGCCGTCGGAATTCGTTTTGAACAGCGTGCAGAGTGAGCTATCGAGCTGAGTGATCGAGCCGGAGCCGGGAGTGAGAGACATCGCGGCGCTCCAGGTGGCCGTCGCGGGAGCGTAAAGGAATATCTGATTCGCCTGGTGTTGATAAAACAGGAAACAACTTGTGGCTGCATCGAGATTCGTGCCCGGCATGACGTTCGTCCGGTAAAGGTTGGCGGCGCCGTTAGGGTCGCTGACGACGATTTTGAAGACCGCGTCTGAACCGTTGAACGAACCGTTGAGCGGGGAGGAGTTAACGGCCACGGTGGATTTGCCCTTCTAAAAAATCCATGTAAATGCAACGGTTTAGCTAACAAGCTGGACAACGCCAAGAATTCCTGCTATAGATCTTTGGATGGAATCGGCGGAATTCACAAGCGAAGCACTACAGGAAATCCAGGTACGCCCCGTCGAACGAAGCGAGGAAGCGCGTTATCAAGAGCAGATGGCGCGGCACCACTATCTGGGCGCGCTGGCGAAGATTGGCGAGACGGTCTGGTATGTCGCGATTTGGCGCCAGCAGTGGGTGGCCCAACTAAACCTCTCGGCGGCGGCGCTCAAATGCGGCGTTCGCGATCGTTGGATAGGCTGGGACTTTCGCTCGCAGTATGGCCGGCTGAACCTGATCGCCAACAACAACCGCTTCCTGATTCTGCCCGGCTGGCGCCGGCCCAATATCGGTTCCCGCGTGCTGTCGCTGACCGAGCGGCGGGCGGCGGCCGATTGGCGGACACGGTTCGGTCATCCGTTGTTTTTGCTGGAGACG
>Ga0163150_10005514_pt1 | contig 16105 bp, 15 predicted proteins | sample OliLakLV19P2IB_FD_148628 | JGI IMG/M metagenome (GOLD analysis project Ga0163150, IMG submission 148628) | Freshwater microbial mat bacterial communities from Lake Vanda, McMurdo Dry Valleys, Antarctica - Oligotrophic Lake LV.19.P2.IB | ecosystem: Environmental > Aquatic > Freshwater > Lake >...
CAGCGCAGTTCATGGCGATCCGGCGCGTTACGGCGCACCCGGCCTGAGCTCGTCGAACGGCTACTTTCCCGCCTATCTGCTGAAATGCCTCCAGGACTGGTTCCAGCATCACGGCGAAGAACTCTTCGACGAGCTCAAGCACATCCGTAACGCCCTCGACCAGGTACTCGCGGCCGTGCAGTTTGCTGCCGCGGTTCAATGCGACACGCAACACACCGAATTGCTCGCGGTGACGCACCGCCTGATCCACGGCCGCCGGTCGCGACGTGAAAAATCCGACGACCGGCAGCTATCCCTGTTTTGAGATACGCCCGCCCTTATCGCGGTGACGCGTTGCTGCCCGATTCGTTCATCGTCACACTCCGTCCGACTCCGCCGGAACCATCGTGATGGTCGCCGAATTTATCATGACGATCACCCCCTGAAAGAGCGTGACGCGGAACAGTATGGCCATCACGTCGGCATACTGCGGACGAAAAGAGGACTCGCCGCTGCTCGCGCCGCTTCTACGTTCCGACTCCGCGATCAGTGATATTAATTGGGCGTCGTCCACCGCCCAGACTTCGGTCAAAATGGCGCCGAACACGTCGTTCATAGCCTCCTCAGAACAGCGGGATGTCGAGGGACGAGCGACACGGCCCCGGTCACAAACCATGGGCGAGTTGAGTCGATTGTTCAGACATTGCCCGCTTCGACCTCACGTGGCTGTTCGAGTAAGGCCCGGTGCCGGCTGATTTTTTTTTGGCAGCTGAGGAGTGTAACAGAGCACGTGCTCTCGGGCCGGCGGGCAGCCATTCCGCGCGCTCTGCATCGATGGCTGGCGAGGAAAATTCATTTCTTTCGCGACGGCACAAATACCCCGTCCTGTATCGTGTAAGGTTGAGCAGTTGTCGCCGCACTTGTTCAAACCCGTTACCTTCGGCATGAACTCCGGAACAACTCTCTTGGTATTTCTTGGGCTGATCTAAGCGTACAGTTCATGACTTGAGCCCGTTGGTCTGCTTGCAGGGAGACCTACGACGTGAGGTTGGCGATCAACAAATACGATCGTGTCACGTGGCCATTCGACCGGTGACAGTATTGACGAAACTCGTATTGCGCGACACTCGGAGATCCTCGGCTCACAAACATTTTTGGAAGCCGCTAGCACAGATTTCAAAAAGAGAAAGCCTCGCGATTTGGCTCTCCTGATCGGGTTTGGCGCAGCGCGGTGTCGCCTCGGGTCTAAAGATTGCGGCCATCCACGAGCCCGTGCGTATCCAGGTCGCGGCGGTCAATCCGGTAAGCGCTGCCGATCCGTTGGTGCCGCAGATGCGCACGACCGGCGCGGTCGGTTTCGGTGGCGCGCCTCAAGGTCGACGGGCTCACCCTCAAATACGCTGCGAACTCATATAGGTCGAGTTTGCCGGGCCAATCGTCGTGGCGTGGCCACCGCCGCCAAATCGCGAGCTGCCACTCCTCCGCCGACTTTCGCTGGTCCTCCGTCTGGGCACGAACGTCCTGCGTGGCCGCTTCGCCCCCGGAAGTGGAGTTAGCATGTCGCATAATGCTTATGCGTTGACAGGGTAGCGCGCACACAGCGGAACACCCGAGCCTTGTGGGTAGTGTGCGCGCGTTTTCATCAGGCTAGGATCACGTAGCGAGTTTTCCAGCCGCTCAGCCGTTGCCACTGGGACCTGGGTTAGCGCTTCCGTTGCCGCCGGCAGAACCTAACTTACCACCGCGGCGCCTCCTTACTGCCTTCCACTTTTGGATGCACTTTTCCAAGTCCGTCGCGGCTATCCGCGAATCGGAGAGCGTCTTTGACTCAGAGAGGCGCATGGCGATCGTTTTCGCGCTGAATCGTTTTGAGAGGCGAGGCGATTTTCTGATAGGGCCTAAGCTTGAGCGCCACGGCGTCAGGAGTGGTCTCTATCAAGCTCAAGATGTACGGGGCTTGGCTCCAAAATTAAATCTTCAGTCCGACTCGCTTGTGGCGGTGTCGCGTAAGGGCCCCGGGGTTCGCGCCTGCGAATTACCTGAACTTCGGAGCCTCTGGCCGGAGACTCCCCGGCCGGCTCCAAAGGTTCCGACGACGCCGGAAGACGCGCATTCAAGACCGGCAAGCGGGGTCGGCGACGAACCAAGAGCGAAGCAGGAGGTCGGGTCGACGGAGAGCGACCGCAGAACCGGCAGCGCCGGCGAGAACACTGGTGGATTGGATGCGGGGTTGTCGCAAGCTGCACCAGCACGCCCTCGCCCGATGAAGCCTGAAAATCCATCTTAGAATCGATGGATCGGTCGGGCAACCGACTGCACGAGTGTTTGATCGCCGCGGCCAATCAGCTACTCACGGAACTATCGAGCATGCCCGGTCGCGGCTGGCGTGATGCCTCGATCTGCCACCGTCTTGAGCACCATGTATCAGTTGCTCTACCGCCATTTCGGCACCGGAAGTTGCTCGATTAACAAATTTCGTGGCGGCTACAAAGTGACGCGAAACGCATAGAGAAAATGGGCACTTACAGTCTGGTTTGAGTATTCAAGCCCGTCCTCTCCTGTCACCCTGAAGGTTGGTTCACGGGCCGGGAGCCTCAAACGGCAGCCGGAAATACTCGAAGATCGCTTTCGTGCGGGCGTGGATCCGGTGCTCAAACATGTCGGCGCGTTCGCAGAGGGAATTCATCGGGCCAAAGCCAGTTCGGAGAAAGTCCAGTAATTCCATTTTATCGAGGTTCACCGCCACTCCCGGTTGATGATCGATTTTCACAGCTGCGATCGAGGGCAGGCAGCAGAGGACCATCATGTAGAATTCCTCGGTCTCCACGTTGCAGAAATAGAGCCAGTACGGCCACGCCTCGTGAAACACCGTATAACCCGGATTCGGTTGAGCCGTCTCGCGCTCCCAAAGTTGAAACAGACTCAGACCGCGCTCCATTGCGCCCATCTGGATGAAGGGAGGACTCGCCGCCAGCGCTCCGGCGAACTGGTGATCGACGAACGCAGCAAAGCACGCGTTGAGAAAACGCGATGCGTGAAGGATCCGGCGCGGCACGATGCGGACGATGTCAGGGGAGGAGCAGCCTTTCACCGCTTCATCCAACATAAGCCCGAGCGACTGTACCTGGGCATAGCGCAAGCCCGGGTGGCGGCTCGCAATGCGGTGCTCAATGATCATGTCGATCGGCAGATTGTAGAGTTGCGACATGAAGCCGCGAAACAGTTGGTCGATCAAACCGTCGACCGCATTAGCCGGGACCGCGCGCCGAACTCCACTGAGTTCATTCTCGATTTCTCGTAACGCCACGGCGCGATGCGATTCATCGGTTGTGAAGCGACGGTTCGTCCCGGCGTTTCGCGCTTCCGCCTGCAAGATCAGGCGGCAGAGCTCGTGCGCCCGCATGTACAGTTTGACCGCCGGGGTGAGGGATTGGCGGACGCGAATGACGTGGTGATCCCGCCCGTGTTGCCACGCTGTTTCAGTGACCGCCGTCGCCTGCGCGCCGAGGTCCGCCTCTTCGAATCTCACCGGATAACGCGAAATGCGTTCAGCCTCCACCTTGAGCGAGTCGATTTCCGCTTCACCGCTCGTGAGCGTGTCCTCCGCGATGCGTTGAGCGAGGGAGCGGTAGGTGCGGGAGGCATACTCGAACGTGGGCAGCGCACGTGAGTCCTGCACGGAGCTGGTGGCGAACATCCGCTCCAAAACATCGAACGCTCGGCGCAGATCGCCGGAGTCGGACAACGCCGAGGCGAGTCCAAGGTGCGCGTTGGCGAAGCGTGGGTTGGCCTGCAACGCCTGTTGAAACGCGGTGATCGCTTTGGGATAATCGCGCTTCTCGGCATACATGACCCCCATCCCGTTCCAAGCATAGGGATCTCCCGGGGCGAGTTCGACGGCGCGGCGAAAATAGCGTTCGGCCAAGGCGAAGTTCTGTCGGAAACTGAGATTTCCCAGAATGACCCACGCCCACGCGTCGGCTGGTGCCAGCAGCAAGAGTGAGCGCAATTCCGCATCGGCACCCACACTATCGCCCTTCGCCATCCTGGACATCGCGAGGTCGCGTCGGGCTGTAACGTGAAGAGGTGCTAGAGCGAGTGCGCGTTCGTACTGCTCGATTGCCTTATCGTGGTCCCCGTCGCGCGCCCTCTTGGCAGCGCGTTCCACGAGCTCAGCCACCTCCTTCTCGCGTTTCTGCGGCAGATCGGGGCGGCTGATGATGAGGCTTTCAGCTTCCAGGCTGAAGGCTGTGTCCGCCGGTAAGAACGAGTAGAGAGCAGCAACTCGCTCGGCATCCAAACCCGATCCCGTGTCGCCCGAGGCATCAAGGAAACCTGGCGCGGCATTAAGGTCGGTGAGTGGAATGCGAAGCTGCATGAACTGCTAATGAATTCACGTTTCCGTTGATCCGTCCAGCCGGGGGAGCGGGTACCCCGGAGCCCGACGCTCCCGGACGACAGCAACTATTTCGGTCAGACTTAGCTGGATCACTGCCACGGATATTGACCCGCGCTGAGTATCGCATCTCACATGCGTGTTTGAAGGTAGATACGATCGTGGTCGTACGTATCAGCCCTTCAGTCCGTGTTGCGAGTCGTCCTTATTCTGCTCGCTTGCAGCTTTACGATACCGCTCTCATCACATTGAGCATACGCGTGATGAAACCCAACCGTTGGCAGGCCATAGCCCCCTCCGCCTACCCTTGGGAGCAGGAAGCGCTCAACTACCTCACGCAGTATCTGCCCGATCACGAACCGTTCCGCGGCTGGTCCAATTTTGAATTCATCGCCGACGACGGCACCATCAACGAAGTCGATGCTCTGATCCTCGGACCCGCCGGATTCTATCTCGTCGAAATCAAGAGCATGCCTGGTGAGATTTCTGGCGACACGCATTCATGGACTTGGCGTCGGGATGGCCGCTCGCCTTACACCGACGACAACCCTCTCTTCCACGCTAACCGGAAGGCACGTAAACTTGCCTCTCTCCTGCGACGCCAAAAGGAATTCAACCGGCTGCGTCTTCCGTTTGTTGAAGCAGTTGTATTCTGCTCGGCCCCCAATAACCGACTCAAGCTCCCTGAATCGCTCGGTCAAAAGGTGTTCGTCCGCGATCATGGCACTTCGCTCAAAGGCGGAATTATCGATGCTGTCACCCGGCCTCGTTCCGGTGACACTCAGTTCGTCATCGATGCCCCGATGGCTCGTTCCATCGGCCGGGCTTTGGATCAGGCAGGCATTCGGCCAGCCGACCGCTCCCGCCGCGTATCAGACTACACGCTCGATAAAATCATCTACGAGCATCCCCAGGGCACCTTTCAAGATTGGCTGGGTAAACACGCCACGCTCAAAGGAGATGTCGCGATGGTGCGCATTTATCCCCGCGCCCATGGACAGACTGGCAACGAACAAGCGTTCGCGGCCCGAGCCGCGGAGCGGGAGTATGCCCTGCTCCAGCTGCTAGAGCATGTCGGTATCCTGCAAGTCAGGACGCACACCACACACGAGTCCGGTCCCGCGCTCGTATTTCGTTTCTCCGAGCAGGTTCAACGGCTCGACCATTTCATGCGTGAGCACGGCACCACGCTGAATTTCAACGACCGACTCAAATACGTTCGCCAACTCGCCGAGGCGATCAGCTTTGCCCACGGTCACCGCATCGCCCATCGTCAGCTGTCGCCCCAAAGCGTCTTCGTCTTCCAGCCCAAACCCGGCGAATACCAGCTCAAGATTTACAACTGGCAGCTCGGCCAGCGGCTCCATTCAACGGCGGCGAGCAGCTCGGTGTTCAGCCCGACCCTGCACGCTGACCAATTGTCCGACCAAGCCGGCGCAGCTTTTCTCGCTCCCGAGGCTTTCCGCGACTCCGAGGCTGATGGCGACGCCCAGGACATTTTCTCGTTAGGCTCGATGGCGTATTTCCTCTTCAGTGGCCAGCCTCCGGCGGCCACGCCGCTGGGAACGGCCCAGCGCGTTATGGAACAGCGCGGGCTGCAACTTTCCTCGGTCCTTGATGGCGCTTCCAAAGCCCTTTGTGATTTGGTCCAGCAGAGCACGGCGCCAGCGATCATCGACCGCACCGAAAGTGTCCGCGACTTCCTCAAACAAATCGACGCCGTCGAGGACGCCTACACCCAACCGGAGTCGGAACAGCTCGTGCCTCCGCTGGATGCGAAGACTGGCGACCGCATCGCCTCAGATCTGGTCGTCAAACATCGGTTGGGTTCGGGTTCCACCGCCGTTGCACTCCAGGTGGCGTGGACGTCAGACTCGGCCGTGCGTGATGTCGTCCTTAAGGTCGCCTCGCGCCCCGACAACTGCGAGCGCATCCGCAGTGAATTCGATGTCATCCAGAAGCTACGTCGCCCGCGCATCGTGGAGGCATTTGAGCTACGTGAATTTACTGACGGCATCGTCGGAATTCTGATCAGCAGCGCGGGTCCGCAGACCCTTTCGCAATATCTTCGGGGCGTCGGGCCGCTCGCGCTCGATTTTCTTGAGCGCTTCGGCGCGGATCTGCTCGAAGCCATCGCTCACCTGGAGGAGAAGGATTCCCTCACCGCGACTTGAAGCCCGAGAACATCGGCATCCGCAAGGTCAAGGACGGCACCGAGCATCTGGTGCTGTTCGACTTTTCTCTCTCATCGGTGCCGACCGAGAACATTCGCTGCGGAACGACTTCCTATCTCGATCCATTCCTCACCGATCGGAAACCTCCGCGATGGGATGGCGCGGCCGAGCGCTACAGTGCCGCGCTTACGCTGTACGAGATGGCGACGGGCGACCTGCCGAAATGGAGCGCTCATCCGGCCGCAGTTCGATCCACGAGCCTGCCGGACCTGCGGAGCAGGCGGCCAAGGATTTCGAGACCCGACTCCAGCTCGCGCACCGCGACGGTTCGTTCTTGGTTTTGATGGTGCCGTTGAGCCGTGCCGCGGCGGCCGAGGCTCGACTGCGGCAGCGTTTCGATCTTCTCCATCGGAACTTTGACGAACTCCTGATCACCGCCTTGAAGCGAACAGCCGTCTCAGTTGGAGCATCGTGGGAAACTGTGCTCCGCGCCGACGGCTCACCCGTCGGCGGGCGTGACTGGACCCGTCTTCAGCAGCTTGTCACCAAGGCGCTTCCCCACGCCCTCGAAGGGCTGCACGCACCTCAACGCACCGTGCTTCTCGCTCATCCGGGTCTCCTCGCCCGCTACGACCAGATGCAATCTCTCGCATCGCTCGCCGCCAGCATTGGCCGCAGCGACAATCGCACGCACGGGCTCTGGATCTTACTTCCGTGCGACGATCAAAACGTTCTCCCGACGTTGCTCCGCCGTCCTGTTCCAGTGACGGGTCCCGCTCAGTGGGCAAGGGTGCCCCATGCGTGGATCACCAATTCCGCACGAGGCGCCGCGTAGGGCTGGCTAGATTCAACACGCCTCCGGATTCGAGTCATTTAATCTAATCAAAAACGAACGAGGCATATTCTATTTTAATCAAAAACGCCGTTATTGAGTTGGCGGCAGCGCTAATCAGTGAATTATTTCTGAAATAGCCGCTTGGCCAAACGTCGTTTAATCTTATCAAAAATCACGAATTCCGGGCCTATTCGTATTGAAGTTAAGCCAACGTCGCTCTTTTTCCGCCTAATCTGACTCTTCATGGCGCTCCTCTTCGGCACCTCCGAACGCTCCGGCGAGATTTCCCGCGCCGTCAAAGCCGGCACGCTCCGCAAGCTCGCGTCGAAGATCTATACCGATGATCTGCGCTCTCCACCCACCGATGTGATGCGCCGCCACCGCCTGGAGATCGCCGCTCATTTCTACCCCGGGGCTGTCATCAGCCATCGCTCCGCGCTTGAGGGCAACGTCTCTCCCGCCGGCAAGCTTCACCTCACCTTGCCGCACGCCGTCGCCCCCGTGCGCGAACTTCCCGGTCTTGAGATTCGTCTCTGGCGCGGCCCGGCACCCCAGCCTGACGACATCCGCACGCCCGTCATCGACGACACGCACTCAATCTACACGGCCAGCCAACCCCGCGCCCTGCTCGAAAATCTCCAGATCGCCCGCGCCCGCGCCGACGACGAAGCCAAGACTCTCTCCTCCGAGGAACTGGAAGCTTGGGTGGATCGCCACCTTCGCGTCCACGGTCCCGGCTGGCTCACCGAACTCCGCGACAAAGCCGCCGCGCTCTCTGCTCAACTCGGCTGGACGCGTGAGCAACAGCAGCTCGATGCCCTCGTGGAGGCGCTGCACGGCCGGCGCTCGACTTATCGCCTCAGCACCGATCTTTCCCGCGCCCGTGCTTCCGGCCACCCGTTCGACCCCGAGCGCATCCGTCTCTTCAACCGCCTCCACGCCCGCCTCGCCACCGAATCGTTCGTCGATCTCCAGCGCCCGCCCGCCGCCGAATTCGATAACCGTGCCTTTTGGGAAGCCTACTTCTCCAATTTCATCGAAGGCACCAAATTCACCGTCGATGAGGCCCGCATCATCGTCTACCATCCGGACCCAGCCCGGGCGCTCGAACTCATGCGCCCCGAGGACGCTCACGATGTACGCGAGACCTACCGCCTCATCATCGACGCCAACCTCAGCCCCGAGGTGCCCCGCGATGTGCCCCACCTGATCGAGCTGCTCAAGCGCCGGCACGCGCGCATGATGGCGAGCCGGCTCAAGATCGAACCCGGCGTCTTCAAAAAGCAGAACAACGAATTTGGTGCCCGCGTCTTCGTCGCGCCCGAACTGGTGGAGGAGACGCTCGCCCGCGGCTGGCCCGCCATTCGGGAGTTGCGCTCCTCCACCGCCCGTGCCCTCTACGCCCTCTTCCTCGTCGCCGAAGTGCATCCCTTCAACGACGGCAACGGCCGCATCTCCCGCCTCGCGATGAATGCCGAACTCGAGGCCGCCGGCCATGCGCGCCTCATTCTGCCCACATCGCTGCGCACGGATTACCTCACTGTGCTCGAAGCTCTGACTCTGCGCGGCGACCCCGATCCCTATGTGGCCTTCGCCCACAAGCTCATCGACATCAACCGCCGCATGCCCTTTGCCACGTTCGAAGAGTCGCACATGTACTACCGTCAGACCGGCGCGCTCGACGAATCCTCCAGCGGCTTCGGTCTCCTCAGCTTCCTCAAGGACAGCTCCACCGCATGATCAATTGTATCTGAATGGTCTCTGTCGCACCCGGAAGCCTCCTGTTTTCACCCTCTTTCCATGTCCCATAAAATCCCTTCACTTTTGGCCTTGCTAATGATAATTTCGTTTACCTAATAGGTAAATGATTTCATTAAATGACTATCACCTACGCCACCGCCAAACTCGAATCGGAGTTCAAGGATGAGCGTCAGTTGCTGCGCCAGCGAGGGAGAGATCAGGCTAAAAAGATCAAACTCCGCCTGAGCGCTATACTTGCAGCCGACCACCTCGGGATACTTCGACCACCGACTCCTGGTCATTTCCATCCCCTGCATGAGAACAAAGCAGGATGGATCGCATGTCATCTCGATGAGCCCTATCGGCTAATTTTTGAACCTGACCATAACCCCCTCCCGGTGCTTCTTGCTGGCGGCCTCGATTGGTCACAAGTCACTCGCATCAAAATCCTCGGCGTCCTAAACTATCATGAGCGCAACAAATCCAAACCTGCTTGAGCCCAACTACGCTACCCACCCGGGTGAGCTGTTGGCCGAATGGCTGGAGGAAAACCAGCAGACTCAGGCCGATCTCGCGCAGCGCTCCGGCCACGCGAAGAAGACCATCAATCAACTCGTCAAAGGCATTGCTCCACTCAACGCAGCGATGGCGCTCGACCTCGAAAAAGTCACCGGCGTCGCCGCCTCGCTATGGAGCAACATGGAGGCCCGCTACCGTCAGTTTAAGGCCCGCCAGGAAGAACGCGCACACTTCGCTGCCGCTTGCGCCGACGATGTCGCCCGTTTCTCTTACAAGAAAATGAGCGACTTCGGCTGGTTACCCGCCACCACCGATAAAACTGATCGCGCCGGCAATCTTCTGCACTTCTTCGGCGTCGCCAACTTCCACCAGTGGAGCGAAGTCTATGGGGCTCTTGAGGGGGCTGCCCGTGAGTCCTCCTCTTTCAAGAGCGAACTCCCTGATTTGAGTGCTTGGCTCCGCCAAGGTGAAATAGCAGCCGCCAGGATCGCGTGCGCACCTTTTGACGAAGCCGTCTTCCGACAAAACCTCACTGCAATCCGCGCCCTGACGGCTGAGCCATTTTCCGCCACGACCTGCCCGCGTGTGCGCGAACTTTGCGCTGCAGCCGGCATAGCCCTAGTCCTTGTGCCAGAGTTACCCGGCACTCATGTGAGCGGATTCACCCGCTGGCTCTCACCTACGAAAGCCCTGATCCAGCAAAGTCTCCGCCACAAACGCGACGATCACCTTTGGTTCACGTTTTTTCACGAGGCAGCCCACCTCCTGCTTCACGGCAAGAAGGAGAAATTCCTCGAATTTCAAGGCCGCACCGATCCCAAAGAAACCGAAGCCGACGTGTGGTCCGCCGACTTTCTCATTCCACCGTCCGAGTGGCGCAACTTCACTCAAACGGTTCGGAAGCCATACACCGACCAAGCCTTGATTGAAGTTGCCCGCCAACTCGGAGTTTCTCCCGGCGTGGTTGCAGGCCGTGCGCAACGCGAGACCGGCGCATTTAACCGCTACCACAGTCTCTTCACGCGCCTAGAGCTAAAAGCTGAGTAGCCAACTTCCCCCGATACTTTAGCCCGGCGGTGTTCCCGGGTCTCTTACTCATGATCGACCGCGTCGCGCTGCTTAAAGACCTCCAACGTCTCCTCCCCAAGCTTGAGGCCGATCTGCGTGCGCGCGCCTCCGATACTCCGGCCATCGACGCCGATTTTCGCGCCCAGCACGCCGAGGCCCTCGCCGAGAAACGCACCGCCGCCCCTTTCCTCGAATGGCGCGAGGACCTCCTTACCCAGATCGGCGTCGCGTGGATTCTCGGCTGCGTCTTCGTCCGTTTTCTGGAGGACAATGCCTTCCTCGATCACCCGCTGCTCGCTGGTCCCGGCGAACGTCTCGCCGCCGCCCACGATCAACACGCCCTCTACGTCCGCGCCCAGCTCACCGATAGCGACCGCGAATACCTCCTTCACGTCTTCGCCACCGTCGGCAACCTGCCTGCACTCGGCCGCCTCTACGATGCGCACAACCCCCTCCGCCTCCTCGGCCCCTCCGCCGACGGCGCGCAGGAGCAGCTCGATATCCTCCTCGTCCGCTCGCGGCACCTTTAATTGGAGAGGGTGGCTGGAGATTTCACCAAAATGAATTTTCTCAGCGTCGCTCAGGTCATTTATGCTATGTCGGATTACAAAGGGCGAAATAGCGTTGATGGCTTTACGGGCACAAGTGGCCAAGCGGTCGGATTCTGCAGTGACGTCAACCCCAAGCTTCAGTTGATAAAGGCGCGAGAGTGCTTCGGCATATTTTCGGACCAGGGGTCCGGCGGCTTTTCCGCCAACTAACCCTAGTAGTTGGGATAGTTCCGTGATCTCGATGCTAAATGGCGTCGCGGTTAGAATTAATTTCAGGGTGGCTCGATGCCCATGCTTGTTCAGCGCCTGGTTGAAAGTGCTGTTTTCCCCTTTAGCTCGGTGGGCCTCGTCGATAATCATCAAATCACAGCCAACACTGCTACTTCGGGAGCTATGATTCTTGACGAGCTGGTGATGCGTTCCCACTTGAATTCGGCCCTTTTGCAAGCGGTCGACTCGGTTGACCTTGATTTGCCTGGAACTAACCTCCAGCGCCTTTGCCGTTTTATTGAGTAAGGGAATATGGGCTTCCAATTCCTCTGCCCAACGCCGCTTCATGACGTCGTTGGGCGCCAATACCCGAACACAACCACCGGAGCCGGCGACAATCCACGCAATCAATGCTCCGATAGTGGTTTTTCCTAGCCCGACGTCGTCCGCTAAAAGTACGCCGCTCTCCTGTTGAAAACGCTTTAGGATCTTTCGTGCGGTTTCAAACTGTCTCCGGGTTGGCGCCGTTTTTAACGGTCGCACTTCGTTCCTTGACTCGTCACAATAGGCTTTGGGGCGAGTAAGAAATTTCCATTTTCGCGCATCCAGCGACCACGATTCATCTGCCATTGGTCGACTCCTTTAAGCGCCATCCTAATTCTTCGTGGACTAGCTTCGCGGGTATTCGTATCGTCATGCTGAAGTCTGTTCGTTTTCGGTCAAAAAGCGCCAAGAGGCGCGCGCCGTCCCCCTGTAACTGCGTCGGATCGTACTCCGTTGAATTTTTAGCGTAGTCCCAGCGCTGTTGCCACGTTCTCACGACTGCAAACCAAGCGCGTGCTTGGTTGAAAATTTCCAAGGAGTAATCGCTCGCCCCATGAAGTTGGTTTCTATTTCCCTCGGCTTCTGCTCGGCGGTCGAGATCTCCTTCGGCGACGTATGGATCGCCGTATGATTCAAGCAGCAGTGCGTCTCGTATTGATTCGGATGCTTCAGGGTCGACTTCCGGCAGGGGCGTCTTGGCGAACTCGATTTGGTCGCGTAGATCGATAATCGGCACAATACAGCTGGTCGCACCCGCGGTTATCCGGACAAGGAGGGGCGCATTCTGGGAATCGCTCCATTTGACCGATGCGGTTACAGTCTCACCGACGCACTTTATCGCCAGGGGCTTCGCTCGAACGGGCTTGGTGAAGGCAACGGCGATGGTTGATGTGTTCAACTGCGGCCACTGTGCGACAAGTCGCCCAAATCTTCTTCCCGTCCCACGTCGCAGCGCTCCAGGTGAAGATCGATGAACTTGTCACTTTTTCATCCAGGACCGAGGTGTGGGGTTTGTCGGTCGACGACTTGAGCAGAGGCCGTTTAAGCGCTTGAGCATCACGGTAGACGACGATTTGCTTGGGCGTCCCCATGGAATATCTTCATTCTCTACATGCCGCCGGGCAACGGGGAGGCGATGGTGCACTATGAAGACACGATCAAGAGAAAGGTCGCTCCAGAGATCATCTTTTCCTTCGTGAGTTCCGATCTGAAACGGTCGCTCCAAACCGTCTTTGGCAACAAACGGATCGCGACTTGGGGTTCACGGGATTCGCCTGCGAATCGCGCGAAGTTCGACCGGATGGAAGAAGGAGATGAAGTCCTCATTGTGGAAGGAGCGACGATCAAGCTTCTCGGTCGCGTCGCTGCGAAGGTTGTGAGCCCGGACCTATCGCGCAAACTTTGGCAAAACTTGCACGGTGACGCCGTCCAGGGATGGGACCTCATTTACTTCCTCGCGAATCCGCGGGAAGTCGGCGTTCCATTTGCAACTGTGCGCACCCTGCTTGGGTACCAGCCGGATTTCCAGCTGCGAGGGTTTACAGCGGTTTCGGCTGAGCGTCTGAATAGGTTTTATTCGGACTACGACGATCTATATTCCATCCTTCTGGCGAGTAGGGAAGGGCAGGAGATTCGGAAAACGCCGAACGAAATTATACCACCGTACGGGAATCCAATAGACCCATTGCCGGACGCGATCGAAGAATCAACTGAGCAAGAGACGCCGCCCGAATCTGAACACTCGTGGATGCAATGGAGACTATTGCGTTTTGGAATTCAGGCAGGGCAGAAAGTCTGGGCGCCTCGGAACGATCAATCGAGGATCACTTCCGCTTACAACTTTTCGGAATTTGAAGAGACCTTTGCCAGCGGGCTTGATACCCAGGTGAAGTATATCGAGAACATTGACGTGGTCTGGAAGGAGGAGTTTCGCATCGATGCTGCCTTTGAAGTCGAGAACAGCACGTCGATCTACTCGGGTCTGCTGCGGTTCGCGGATCTCGCCATGGTGGCGCCCAATACCCATTACCCGTTGTTCATCGTTGCTCCGTCAGAACGGCGAAATCGCGTCCGCGAGCAGTTGGCTCGACCGACGTTCAAGGGTCGCCCGGCAATGGGCGATCCTACCTTAACGGCGAAAGAAAGATAGTCGACCCCACGGGGTGACTTGACCGGCGAGATGGACGCCATAGGTTCGATTCATGACCGCCATGGCAATGCTCGACCTCAAGCAACGACTTGCTCGCCTTACGGAAGCCGACCGACGCGCAGCGGCAGCGTATTTGCTGCGGCTGAAGCACGAATCCCCGGCGGGGCGTCGAGAAACCTCTCGCTTAATGCGCGAAATGGACGCCGGGAAGAAGACGCGACTGTGCGATCTTGCCAAGCGCATGAGCCATGCCGCGGCCTGAACCGTTTGAGCCGGTTTTATCTGGCAAAGCGTCGTCCTACTTTGTGACGCTTTCGAAACGGAAGCAGCGACTCCTTCTCGATCTTCTCTATCGCCTCGCCAGTTTTCCCGGTCAACTCGGAGATTACGATTCGATTGATGAGGCCGGGCGTAAGGTTCAGCATCTCGAAGCCGGGCCTCTTGTCATCAGCTTTTGGGCCGACGATTCCGTTCGTGAGCTTCGAATTGCGGATATCGAGGAACTCTGAGCCCAACCCAGAAGGTTGTGTTGCGCGAAGCCGCAACATGACCCTGGTTGAACGAGCCCGGGAATGACGGACGGCTTTCCTATGCGGAAAGTATTTAGTGGAGTCTCAATCGATAAGAGCGAGTAAGCCGAAGGCGATGATGCCGCGAACGGGCGAACCAGCCATTCGCCTCAGTCGGCAATCGAGGTTGTGGTCGGTTCTTATCCCGGGGTCGCCGCCGCCGAGGTCGCTTCGCAAACGGTTCAATTCGAAACCACACTGAGTCAAATCACGCAGCACCTGGACTCCAACATCCCCCTCGGCGCAGCCCTGACCCCGGATCAGCTTTCCGCCGTCATCGAAGCCTGCGCCTAGGCACATGCGGAATGGGTGCGAATCCACCCCTTTGCCAACGGCAATGGAAGGGTCGCTCGATTTTGGGCCAACGCGCTCGCGATGCGCTACCAACTCCCGCCCTTCATTCGGCTGCGCCCGCGCCCTAACGTTGGGTACGAAGCCGCCTCCGGCGAAGCCATCCTCGGCAATCGAAAACCCACCGCAGTCGTTTTCCGGCGCATGCCCGCCGCTTTCCTCCAAAACAAATGAACCTGGAAAATGCAGTTGAACGGGACGCGTTGGTGGCCGCTCCCTGGGTTCGGCTTAATTGTCGCGCTGGGCAAAATCGGCGACTGTGGCCGGCGGGAATCAGGGGTTGCGGACGCGTTTTCGCCACTCACGCTGACGTGACGCCCTCGTTTGCCTCATGCCTCCCTCCGATCTCCCTGTATCCAAAAATCCGGACGTTCACGCTCCGAACGAACCGCCCGGGCGGCTCTTCCTGCGTTTCCTCCGGTTCGGGTGTCTGGCTTGGGGCGGGCCCGTCGCGCAGATTGATATGATCCGCCACGAACTCGTGGAGGAGGAACGCTGGGTTTCAGGGGAGCATTTTCGCCGTTTGCTGGCGATTTATCAGGCGCTGCCGGGACCCGAGGCGCACGAATTGTGCGTCCACTTCGGGATGATCGCCCGCGGCCGTCTCGGCGGCATTCTCGCCGGCCTTGGCTTCATGTTGCCGGGCTTCATCCTGATGTTTCTGCTTTCGTGGTTGTACCTGCGTTTAAACCTGGTCGCGACGGAGTTTCAGGCAGTGTTCCTGGGAATTCAGCCGGCGGTGATCGCGCTGATTGTTCGGGCCTGCCATCGGATTGGACAGCACTGTCTGATCGATGCGCCACTGTGGGGGATTGCGGCCTTGGCGGCTGCGGGAGAATTGGTGCGGATTCCGTTTTGGATTACGCTGCCTCTGGCCGGCGCCGCTTACGTGGTCGCGGCCCGTCGGCAGTGGTTGCTCGTTGGGGCGTGTTTGCTGATTTTTGCCGGCGGGGCATGGGTGTTGTCGCCGGTCATTCAGGGCCAAGCGCCGCTCTTGCGCGAGAGCCCGGAGCGCGTCGCGATCAGTGCGGGGGACTTCGCGCCGCGTGAACCCGGAAACGTGGCGGTCGCGCCGCTGTTTGGCTCTGGACTGCGCGCGGGTCTGTTGACCTTTGGCGGGGCTTACACGGCGATTCCTTTTTTGGAACGCGATGCCGTGGAAAAAGGCGCGTGGATGACGCGGCGTGATTTTCTCGACGGCGTGGCGTTGTCCGGAATTCTGCCTGCGCCGCTGATAATC
>Ga0163150_10005517_pt1 | contig 16099 bp, 10 predicted proteins | sample OliLakLV19P2IB_FD_148628 | JGI IMG/M metagenome (GOLD analysis project Ga0163150, IMG submission 148628) | Freshwater microbial mat bacterial communities from Lake Vanda, McMurdo Dry Valleys, Antarctica - Oligotrophic Lake LV.19.P2.IB | ecosystem: Environmental > Aquatic > Freshwater > Lake >...
GAAGTGGTGTTCTATGCCTTCGACCGCGCCGCCGATGGCGGCATGGCGGTCGCGGCCTGGGGCGCGCCGGTAAAGCTCGGTGCCGGCCCGATCGCGGGTTCGTTCGGCCCGGATGGCCGCCTGTTCATCGCGGCCACCAAGGGAGGAGGGGGAGGCGGCGATGGTCCGGGCGGTGTGGGCGGCATCTCGGTCGTGCGCGTGTCCGATGATGTGAACGCTCCGAGCAACGCGGCTACTTCGCACCGGCTGCTTTCGATCGCGTCGGTAGGCGTCGCGCCCGTCGGCGCGGCCGTTAGTCCTGACGGGTCGCTTGTGGCCGTCGCCAACACGCGGACGGCGATTGACGCGGGATCGGGCGGTTCGATCTCGCTCTTTTCGATGAGCAAGGACGGCTCGCTCGCGGCCCGGGGCGAGTATCTGCTCGGGGCCGTGCCCGCCGGGATCAGTTTCGACACCCGCGGCACGTTCGTACTGGTGTCGCAGTTCCGCTCGCTCGATCCCGAGGCGTCGGATGGAGAGGTTTCGTTCTGGAAGGTGCGTCGCGGCAGCGATGGCACAACGCTGGAGCAGCAGGAGTTCTTTGTGGGTGTGGGGTCGGGGCCGCACGGAGTGTTGATCGTGCGCTAGTTTGAAGGCACGATCACTTCTTCGGCTTGGGCTCATCATCGTCGCTCTCGCGCAGCTCGCGGAGCAGCGCCTCGAAGCCTTCGTCGTCCTTGCCGCCGAAGGCCAATCCGCCCTTCGGCTTGCCGCCGGCCTCTTTGGGCGAAGCACCGGGCTTGGTCGTGCCCCCCCAGGTCGGCATGCCGTCGATCATCGCTTCGGCACCGCCGCCGACCGAGACCTTGCCTTTGGTGAAGGCCGTGTCGGCATCGATCTCCTTGGGGTGACCGTCGATCTTGACGACGAACACCACCGGCCCGATGGAGAGCAGGTCGCCCGGCACCAGCTCGCGCTCCTTGATGCGCTCGCGGTTGACGTACGTCCCGTTGCTCGATTTGAGATCCTTGATGACCAGTTCCTCGTCGTCGTTCTCTGCGAGCTCGCAGTGGTGCCGCGAGACGCTGTCGACGGGCACGCGCAGCCTGCAATCGTGGCCGCGACCGATCACCAGCGGCAACTCCGCGGCGTCGTATTCCTTGGTCGTCCGTTCCGCGGTCACCATCAGCAAAGAGACTTTCACGCGAACCTACCCTTCCACCTGAAAACCCCCGTGCCGGTCCCCGGGCATCCGTAAGGGTATCGCCCGAATCTCCCCGATCCCATGCAGCTTCCGCAACATACCGCCAATCGCCCCGGGTCGCAAGTGGATATCCAGCGGGCGGATGCAGCGCTCGCGCCCGGCGGGCGGGCGGATTCGGGCCGGCCGCCGATCCGGTCGCTGTATATTCACACGCCGTTTTGCATTCACAAGTGCCATTACTGCGACTTCTACTCGTTTGTGGATACGCGCGACCAGCAGGCGGCGTTCGTGGATCGGTTGGTATCGGAGCTGCGGGCGCTCGCGCCGTTCGCGGCCGGTGCGCAACTCTCGACCGTTTTCGTTGGGGGAGGCACGCCCAGCCTGCTCCGCATCGACCTGTGGCAACGGGTGCTGAGGGCGCTGAATGAACTCTTCGACCTCAGCCTGGTGCGCGAGGGACAACCCGTCGATTCGTTCGGCCTCGCGGAGTTTACGGTGGAGTGCAATCCCGAGTCGGCGACCTCGGAACTGATGAGCGTGCTGCGGGCGGGCGGGGTGAACCGGGTGAGCATCGGGGCGCAGTCGTTCGACGCGCGGCATCTGAAGACGCTCGAACGATTACACAATCCAGACAACGTGGTGCGGGCGGTGGCGGCGGCCCGGGCCGCGGGGATCGGCCGACAGTCAATCGACTTGATCTTCGCCATTCCCGGCCAGACGCTGGATGAGTGGAATGCGGATCTGACGCGGGCGCTGGCGCTGGGGACCGAGCATCTGTCGTGCTACAACCTGACGTATGAGCCGAACACCGCCATGACCAAGCGGCTGGCGATGGGCGAGTTCGAGGCGCTGGATGACGGGGTGGAGGCGGAGATGTTCGAGCTCACGCATCGGCGGCTGCGCGAAGCAGGGCTGGACCGTTACGAGGTGAGTAACTTTTCCAGGCCCGGGTGTGAATCTCGGCACAACTGCGCGTACTGGCTGCAGGACCAGTGGCTGGCCGCGGGGCCGAGCGCCTCGGGCCATGCGTGGGCCGGGGCCGACATGCGCTCGGGAAGTCACCGGTGGAAGAACGCGCCGCGGCTGGGGGATTATCTGGCGAGCGGCGAAGGGTTCTCGTCGATTGTGGACTATGAAGCGCCCGACCCGGTGCGGCTGATTCGCGAACGGATCATGATGGGGCTGCGGATGGGGCGCGGGTTGGATGCGGGCGCTCTGCTCGACGATCTCGAGGCGATTCGGCCGGGCGCGAGCGAAGCGCTCAGGCGTGCTTCGGACAGGCTGCAAGACAAAGAGTACATGCTCATCTCCGAGGGGCATCGGCGGTGGACGCTGACCGAGGCGGGATTTTTGCTGACCGATGCGATCGCGGCGGACTTGATGCATGTCGTGGCGTGAGCGAAGGCGCTCCCTGTGCCGCGGCGCGTCGGGAGGCGGGATCACGCCTGGTCGGGCGCGCCCTCGGGCGCAGGCCCGGGTGCAAGGTCGGGCACGGGGTCGGACTTGGGTTTCTTGGCGCTCAGGCCCATGTGACCGAGCATGCGCTTCATGTCCCTGGGCCAGGCGGTGCGCACGTCGATCGTGGCACCGGTGCTCGGGTGGGCGAAGACCAGCCGGTGGGAATGCAGCATGAGTCTGGCCGCGGCACCGCGGGTGCGCTTGGGGCCGTAGAACTTGTCGCCGAGGATGGCGCAGCCGATGGCATCGAGGTGGACGCGGACCTGGTGCAGACGTCCGGTGATGGGGCGGGCCTCGATGAGGCAGCCGTGCTCGCACTTGTCGAGCACGCGATAGGCGGTGACGGCGGGCTTGCCGGTGCGAGAGATGTGGGCGAGCTTCTGGCGGTTGGACTTTTCGTGGCCGCCGTCGGTTTCGGTCACGCTCATCTTGATGACACCGCGTTCGTCGCCGGGTGCGCCCGAGCAGATGGCCCAGTAATACTTGCGGATGGTGCGGGCGTGGAACTGCTCGCGGAGCGCGTCGTAGGCGGCGGGCCTGAGCGCGACGATGAGCAGTCCCGAGGTGTCGCGGTCGAGGCGGTGGAGGAGGCCGAAGTCGCGGGCCTTGCCGAGGTTCTGCAGCTTTGCGCCGTAGCGTGCGAACAGGCCGTTGAGGAGCGTGTCGTCCTGATGGCCCTTGCCGGGCTGGGTGGGGACGCGGGCGGGCTTCTCGATGACCAGTAGATCATCGTCTTCGTGGCGAAGGCCGAAGGTGACGGATTCGTTGGGCTCGATCGTGAAGTTCTGATTGCTGCTCACGCGGCCACCGGTTCGGAGGAGGCAGGGGGACAGGCATCGTGGTCCATATACCAGCGCATGACCCCGGCGACCGGCCGGATGCCGAGGATGGGGAGGGCTTCGATGGCGGCGCGATCGACGGTCGGCGCGGCCGCGATGCGGGCCACGGTTTCGCACTTGCCGCTGCCGATGACGAGCACACCGACGAAGCGGGAGGCGTTGATAAGCTCAAAGGTCATCGTCACGCGGTCGGGCGGGGTGACGGTCGGGCCGGAGTTGACTCGAACCAGGCGGGGCGGCGAGTTTGGAGGAAAGAGCGCCGGCGAGCGTGGAAAGAGCGAGGCGGTGTGACCGTCGGCACCCATGCCCAGCAGCACATAGTCCAGCCGCTCGTGACCGGTGTCGCGCTTGCCCAGGTGCTTGCGAAGCTCGATCTCGTAGGCCATGTCCGGTCCCTCGCTCATCGCCATGATCGGATGGAGGTTCCCTGCGGGGATGCCTGAGTGGTCGCCGAGAATCTCGTTGATGGCGCGGAAGTTGGAACGCTCATCGTCGAAGGGCACGCGGCGCTCATCGACGATCCAGATGTGGGTCGCCTCCCACGGGAATGTCCGCAGCGCCGGGTCGATCATCAAGCGCTCGTAGAGCGGGATCGGCGTGGAGCCGCCGGAGAGCGCCAAGTGAAACGCGCCGAACTGGCGGGCACAGTTCTGAGCGTGGAGCATCATCTCGGCCGCGGCGGCGTCGATGGCATCGTCGGCGGATTTTCTGAGAATCACCACGCCCGGGAGCTTCGGGGCTTTGGGCACGGACTCGAGTTGATACGGCTCGTGATGAGACATGGGCTGGGGCATCATACGGAGGGCCGCGCGAGGGCAAAAAGCGGAACCCGCGCCGAAGGCGGCGCGGGTTCCGTGAAACTTTACCGAGTCGAGCCGTGGCTTTCCGAGGCTCGGTGCTTTGGCCGCGAGCCTTATGGGCAGTTGGCGGTGAAGTAGAAGCTGAGGTAGTCGAAGATGTCCTGGACGGAGACCGCGCCGGAGTCGTTGGCGTCGGCGTAGATGTTGTTGGTGAAGTAGCCGGAAAGGAAGTCGAAGATGTCCTGGACGGTGCCGGCGGCGTTGTGGTTATAGTCGCGACGGCAGCAGGGGGTGGTGCCGTTGCCGATGGCGTTGCAGGCACCCGCGCCGCCACTGATGGCGTTGGGGCCGGTGCAGGAAGCGGCCGCGATGACGGTGCAGGTCGCACCGGTGCAGCAGGCGACGTTGGCGGAGACGCAGGGAGAAGAGTGCGTCAGGCCGAGGGCGGTGTTGCCCGAGCCGAGGGAAGCGCCGGTGACGCTGGCACCAGTGAGGCCGCCTGCGTCTTCATAACCGATGGTGTAGTCGCCTGCCGGTGTTTCGGCCGTAATCGCGCCGTAGCGGAGCTCAGCTTCGTTGGTGCCCTCGAAAAGCACGACCTGGAAGCTGTTGGAGTCGATGCCGCCGAGCTGGGCGACACCCTGCCAGGAGATGACCGTACGCTGGCTTCCGGGAGCGCCGTCGGAGAGGACGTAGATATCGCCGCCATCGTCGGTGGCGAGATCGTCCCAAAGAACGGCGATCATGTTGTTGGGAACACCGGCGGTCGGGATGGCGGTGTTGGTGAACGTAACGTTGTCGCCGCCGCCGAACTGGGCGAAGCCGTTGGAGCAGACCCACACGGTGGTGTAGTCGGTGCCGAGGTAGTTGAAGGTGAAGGGGAGAGTGATGGTCTCGCCGCAATCGTCGCATTCCGAAGCGATCGCGAGCTGGGTGCCGCTGCCACTGATGTCCTCGAAGGCGGCGGCGCTGGGCACGATGCGGTAGGCGTTGGGGCCGCCGCAGGTGGAGCCGACGGTGAAGGTGCCCGCACCGCAGGCGATGCCGGTGGAGATGGTGCAGTTGCCGCTGGTGTCGCAGCAGGAACCGCTGGGCTGGAAGCAATCGTTGGGGGTGCAGACACCGGCGACGGTGAAGGTGCCGGTGCAAGCGCCGCTGCCGTTGACGACGGTGCATCCGCCGTCGGCCGCACAGCAACTGCCGGAGGGCTGGTTGCAGGTGTTGGGCGTGCAGGTGGTGATGCCGGCGTTGAAGGTGCCGGTGCAGGCAGCCTGGGTCGAGACGGTGCAACCGCCGTTGGCGGCGCAGCACTGGCCGGGCGAAGCCGGGCAGGTGGTGCCGCAGGTCGTCGCGGCCGTGAAGATGTTGGGCGCGATGCAGCCGGCCTGGGTGGTGATGTTGCAAGTCGCGCCACTGGGTGAGCAGCAGCGGCCGACGGCGGAACCGTTGATGTTCAGGATGAAGTTGCCGCGGATGGGCAGCGCGCCAACCTGTGTCGGATAGCCCGCGACGCGGACCCAGTAGCTGGTGCCGGCGGTGAGGGCGAAGGGGGTGGCGATGGCCGAGAGGCCGATGCCCGGGCCGCAGGCACCGTCATCGTTGCAGGCGCCGGCGATCTGGTTAGCGGCGGTGCCGGGGCAGGCGGTGTGAACCGAGAGCACCGAGTCCCATGCCGGGGAAGAAGAGCAGACGTTGGCGGTGTAGTTGGTGGAGACGTCGGGAACGAGCTGGAACCAGACTTCGTTCGCGCCGTTGAGGCCGCAAGTGGAGCCAGCACCGACGGTGGTCGAGGCGGTGAGCGTAGAGCCGGTGGCGGTGGCGTTGCCGCCCGAAGTGGCGAGCATGGTGCCGGGGCAATCGTCGTTGGCGGGGGGCTGGGCGCAGTCGTTGGGCGTGCAGGAGGTGCCTGCGCCGCTGAATGCTCCGCCCGCGGTGCATCCGCCGGAGGTGGTCGTGGCACAGGTGCCGTTGGTGGCGCAGCAAGCGCCGAGCAGAGCCGTGCAGGGATTGGGCGAGCAAACGCTGTTTGCGCCCTGATAGGCCAGAGTACCGGTGCAGTCGGCGGAGTTGGCAATCGCGCATCCGCCCACGCCGTCGCAGCAAGCGCCGGTGGTGGGAGCAACGCAGGTGTAGCGCACCGAGAGGCCAGTGGTCAGCGTCGCGGTGTTGCAGGAGAACTGAGTCGACGGACCAGTCGCGGTGGACTGAACGCCCGAGGTCGCGCCGATGCCGCTCGCGGGAATGGTGATGTAGAAGAGGTCGAAGTTCGATGTGCCTTCGTAGAGCTGCAGAGCGAAGTTTGCCGTGCCGGGCGTGCCATCGAAGAAGTTCGCACGCCACTCGATGGTGAACACCTGGCTGCCCGCGGTGCCACTGGTCTGGGTGAAGATTCCGTTGCCCGCGGCATCCGTGCGCATGTCGTTCCAGTGCGCGAAGATGCGGGGTCCGGTGCCGCCGGCCGGGAGGCAAGTGTTTCCGAACGTAAAGGCCCCGTTCAGGAAATCGACGTACCCGTTCGACCCGACGTTGACGGAGGTGTACGAGGTTCCGTACAGGGTGAACGAGAACGGAATCGGGACGACGGTGGAACAGTCGTCACAGTTGTTGCCGATGTCGGCCGTACCCGCGACGAAACTTCCCGAGCTGGGCGTCGAGGTGGTGTAGCCCACGCACTGGGCCGAAGCGATGGATGCCGCCCCGACGCTCATACACAGCGCAGCGGCGACCTTTGTAAACCCGCAAATCTTCATGGCTCCTCTTCCTTTTCTTTGTGGTTGACGAAAAATCAACCGAGTGACAGATGACGAAGCCGGCGACCCGCGCACAGATCCCGGTCTCGGTGTGGCGACGGCCCCGGCCAGAACGGCCCTCACATGGGACATCCCGCCGCCAGTCCTGAACGATACCACAAAATTGCGAATCTTTGCACCAAACAGGGACAAACCGAAAAAATAAATGCTTTTTCGGACGAGGAGCGTTCACGACGGAGGGCGGGGATGGCAGGAAAACGGGCAACGAAGAGCGATTCGGAGGTATTCCCCGAACACTCCACAAATAATTAGCCAATACGTCAATCGTTCTTAACCGGAGCAGCCAGTGAAATAGGCTCCCAGGAAGTCGAAGATGTCCTGAACGGTGATTCCGCCCGCGCCGTTGAAATCGGCCGAAGGGTCGTTCGCGAAGTAGGCACCCAGGAAATCGAAGATGTCCTGAACCGTGACCCCGCCCATGATGTTGAAGTTGGCTTTGCAGCAGGTGGTGGGGTTGCCGGCCGCGCCGCATGCGGTGCTGTTGCCCTGGAAGGTGCCGGAGCAGCCGGCCGAATTGGTGACGGTGCAGGTGGTGCCGGTGCAGCACGCGCCGGTGAGCGAGCAGGGGTTGGGGGTGCAGAGGGTGAGGGGACCGCGCCAGGATGTGTTCGGGATGTTGGCGCACGCGGCCTGCGTGAGCGTGCCGCAGAACCCGCTGGCATTGTTGCAGCAGGCACCAGTAGGCTGCGGGCAGTTCACCGACCCACAAGTGGATCCGATTCCCTGGAACGTGCCGCCCTGCGCGCTGCACTGCGGCTGAGAAAGCCCCGCGACGCAAGAGCCGCTCGGGAGGCAGCACGCGCCGAGCGGGCAGGTGTCAGCTTGGCCGCAGGCGATGTTGTTGCCGATGTAGGTTCCGCCGAAGCCGGTGCAGGTGGCGCTATCGATGACCTGACATGAGGTCGGCGTGAAGCAGCATGCGCCGGTGGGCTGCGGGCAGGGGGTGCCGTCGCAGATGGTTCCGATGCCCTGGAAGGTTCCGCCGGGGCAGGTTCCGGGGGTGGTGAGGGTGCATGAGCCGGTGGTGCAGCACGCGCCCATCGGCTGGGGGCAGGGGTTGGGCGAGCAGGCGACGGCCTCTTGCCAGGTGCCGGAGCAGTTGGCCTGGGTGATGTTGGACGTGCAACTCCCACTGGCGGCACAGCACGCGCCGGTGGGCGGCGGCAAACAGACGACGCTGGAATATTTGAGGCGCATGGCCCAATCGCCGCTGGGACGGCAGCCGAGGCACTGACCTAAAAAGCAAAAGTTGGCGGCGAGCTGAGAAAACTTCCTCCATCCCTGGCCGCAGCCGCCCTCGCAGAAGACGGCGAAGAGCCAGTTGTCGTTGGGAAAAGTGAGCAGGCTGGGCGGCGTGCAGCAGGTGGCAGGCTCTGTGCTGGGAAAGGCGTTGAAGTTGCCCGGGACACTTCCGGGTTCGCAGCCGGTTCCCGACTGAAAGTTGTGCTGGACGATCCTCATTCCGATCGAGACGGTGTGCATCACGCCGGGCGTTCCGAACGCTGGAATCGTCCAGTCGTTGTTGATATCACCGCCATTGTCGACGAGGAAACGCAGGTCGCCGATGACCGCGTTGATGCCGCCGGGACCGCCGGGCAACACCAGATCGGCGGGGGCGGCAGGATTGGCGCTGTCGGAGACCGCCTCGTACAGAGGCTGCCCCGTCGGCTCGCCGTCCCAGAGCAAGATCGCATACCGCGTGGTGGTCGACTGCGTGGAGACGCTGCCGAGGATCGTCTGGATTTCCTCCATCTTGATCGGAAACGCCTCGTCGGGAATCTGGAACGAGACCGCCTGGATCTCGCCCTGGATGAAGCCCTGCTGAAGAACGATCTGCTGGCCAGGCTGAATGTTGTCGAAATCCAAATCGGTCGTCACCCCCGGGCGCGGCGCGCGAAAACGCGTCACCGGAATGATGGGGCATCCGGGGCCGCGGACGACCGGGCCGGTCGAGCCCGCGGCGGGTCGATAGACCGCGCGGTGGACGATGGGCTCTTTGGCGGAGTCGATCAGGGTTTCGATCTTCTTTGGGTTGTCGTGGGCGAGCGCGTGCGGCACCACGCCCAGGATCGACCCGAAAATCGACCCGAGACACGCGGCCAGCAGGGGCGACCGACGAACGAAGACATTCTGCATTCTGAGTTCCTCCACACCGGCGCCTTTGCCGGGGTATTGCGATAGTCGATGCGCGCTGAGCACCATCCCCTGTTCCTAGTTTGCACGAGATCGGGCCATTTCGCAAGTCGAACCGGGCTGGTTGATGAGTTCTGAACAAAATAGATAAGGCCCGCGCCTCCCACGGCTGTGGGTGACGCGGGCCTGATTGGGTAGATTTGGGGACTTTGGCCCCGGCCGGACCCGGTAGATGGGTCCGGTACTTTGACGGTCGGTGCCGACTTATGGGCAACCGGCGAAGTAGGTGGCCAGGTAGTCGAAGATGTCCTGGACGCTGGGGGGCGGGCCGGAGGCGTTGATATCAGCGCACCCGTCCATACCGAAGTAGGCGGCGAGGAAGTCGAAGATGTCCTGGACGCCGACGGTGCCGGACTGGTTGTAGTCGGCGAAGCAGCACGGGGTCGTGTTGTTGACACCGAAGGCATTGCAGGCGGTGCCGGTGCCCGAGAAGGACGTGTTGGCACCGTTGCAGCCGGCCATGGCGGTGAGGCTGCAGGTCGAGCCGCAGCAGCACGCACCGGTCTGGGGGAGGCAGGGGTTTGGCGAGCAGGACGAGAAGTCGCCCTGATAGCCGCTGGCGCAGTTGAAGCCGAGCACGATGGCGCAGCTGGTTCCGGTGCAGCAAGCACCGGCGGCGGCACCCTGGGTGATCGTCAGAATGTAGTTCTGTTGGTCGCCCGAGCCGGCGTAAGCCGCGACGCGGATGAAGTAGGTGGTGCCGGCGATGAGGAGACGGTCAGGAATCTCTGAAGCCAGAGCGTTGACGGCGCAGGTGCCGTCGGTGTCATCGTTGCAGGCGTCGGGAGCGACGCCGCCATTGGCGGGACAAGCGCTGTAGAGTGCGAGGGTCGAGTCGAATGTGCTGTTGGCCGCATTGCAGGTGCTGAAGGTGTAGTTGGCGCTCTGCGTGGGGGTGAAGGAGTGCCACACGTCGTTCTCGCCGCCGGAGCCGCTGAAGGTGCCGCACTGGGTGGGGGGAGTGATGACGAAGGAAGTGGTCGCACCACAGTTGCTGCCGGCGTTGGCACCGACGACGACGGCGGTCGCGCCGAGGCACTCGTCGTTGGAAGGCGTGCCGCACGCGCCGGGGGTGCAGGTGCCGCCCGCGGTGAAGACACCGGAGCAGCCGGCTGGGAGGGTGACCGTGCAGCAGTTGCCGATGCAGCAGGTGCCGGGCTGCGGGCAGGTGTTGGGCGAGCAGACCGAGCCGTCGCCGCTGTAGGTGCTGCCGGTGGCGCAGGCGCCGGAGACGACCAGGCCGCAGTTGCCGGTGGTGTTGTTGCAGCACGCACCGACGAGAACGGGGCAACCGCCGCTGCCGGGGCCCGTGCAAGTAGAGCCGACAGACTGGAAGAGGCCGCCGTTGATGCAGGCCGAGGCGGGGCCAATGGTGCAGGTGCCATCAGCGTTGCAGCATGCGCCGGTGGGCTGGGGGCAGGGGTTGGTCGGGAGGCAGGTGCCGCCGACGAACGTGGTGCCCGCGGTGCAGCCGGGGGCACCGGTGTTGGAGACGGTGCAAGCGCCCGTGGTGGCGTTGCAGCAAGCGCCCGCGGTCGTATTGGGAGAAACCAGGAGGCGGAAACTGCCGACGGCGGTGCTGAAGCCCGCGACGCGGGCGTAGTAGAGCTGGCCACCGGTGAGCTGGGCCGCGGTGATCAGGGAAGCCAGACCGTTGCCGGTGGAACCGGGGAATGCACCGGCCTCGCCGCCGGGACAGGCGTCATCGTCGCAGGCGACGGGGCTGTAAACGACGCAGTCAGGCGAAGTGAGGATGCTGAGGACGGAGTCGAAGTTGGCACCGCAGGTCGCGGCGTTGTAGAAGCCGGAGGTGGCGGGCGTGAAGGAGTACCAGACGCTGGCGTTGTAGGTGGCCTGGCAGGTGGGGACGGGCTCGCCGGCGGCGAGGGTCGCGCCGATGTTGCAGCCGACGATGGGCGTGCCGACGGCGATGCCGATAGCGGCGGAGCAGTCGTCATTGGCGACGACAGCGGTGCAGGAACCGGCAGCGCAGGTTCCACCGTCCGTGAAGGTGCCGTTGACGCTGGAACAGGAAGCGGCGGTCAGGACCGCGCAGCACTGGCCGACGCAGCATGAGCCGCTGGCGGGGCAGTTGGCGTTGGGGCAGGTCGTGCCGTCGCCCTGGTAGGTGCCGCCCGAGGTGGCGCAGGCGGTCGAAGTGACGACGGTGCAGACGCCGGTGGCGTTATTGCAGCAGGCACCGGGAACGGCCAGAGCCGTCACGGTGAGCGTGAACGTCGCGGCGGTGGTGCCGCTGAAGCGTGCTACGCGGATGATGTAGGGGGTGCCGCCGGTCAGGGTGACCGACGAAAGGCGCGAGCTGGTGCCCGTGCCGCAGCCGGTCACGTCGTCGGAGCAGGCGACCGCCGCGGCCTGGCCGTTGGCGTAGTTGGCCGAGCTCACCGGGCAGGTGTTGTTGTGGACCGACAGCACCGAGTCAAAATTACCGCCGGTGCAGAGGTCGATCAAGAATGTGGAGGTAGCCGACGGGGTGAAGTAGTAGTAGACATCGGCGCCGCTGCCGGAGCAGGCCGTACCGTCGTTGGTCCATGTGCCGTCGGCGATGGACTGGGTTGCGGTGCCGCCGCCGCCGGGGATCGTGAACGATCCGGCGTTGGCGCCGCAGGTGTTGTTGGCGACGGGGGTGGGCGGCAGAATGATGTTGAGGTCATAGCCGCCGAAGCCGACGAAGGGCGAGCCGGTGCCGGTGGCGTCGCTGGCACCCGCGATGCGGATGATGACAACCTGACCGAGGGTCAGCGTGCTGACAAGGGTCGCACCGCGGAGGCCGCAGCCTACAACGGGGGCGTTGGCGCTGGTCGCACACGCGCTGGCGATCTGATTGGTCACAACCGAAGAAACGGGGCAGGCGGTGTGCAGCGAGACGACGGCGTCGAAATCGCCGGTGCAAACGCTGAAGCGGTGGCTGCCGGCGACGGTGGACGTGAACGTGTAGTACACGTCGTTGAAGTCGACGGTGCCCGCGCAGGAGTTTGCGTTGAAGGCCGAGTCGGTGGCACCGACCAGCGTTCCGGGATTTGAGCCGGACGCAGCGGTGATCGGCGAGGCGCAGAGGTCGCCGGCGGGGGCGGTGCCGCTCTGCTGCGTGATGATGATCGAGAATCCGCCGCCGTTGGTCACGGCACCGAAGCTCGCAACGCGGAGGCGATAGGAGGTGCCGGCGGTGAGAGTCGGGGTGATCTCAGAACCGAGACCGCAAGCATCGTCGTTGCACTGAATATACGTCGCCGCACCGGTGCAAAGAGCCGTCGAAAGACTCACGCCCAGGACGGTGTCGCCCTGAGCGCTGCCGCAAAGGCTGATAGTGTACTTTGCGGTGTTCGCGGGGGTGAACTCAAACCACTGGTTCAGGTTGCCGGTGCCGCCGCAGCCCGTGGGGCCGTCGTTGGTGCTGCCGGTAAAGTTGCCGGTGGTCGTGCCGACGGTTACGGGCGAAAGGCCCGCATCCGTGCAAAGCTCGGCAGCGGACGCGGTCATGGCCAATCCGCTACAACACAGCGCAGCGGCCACTCCCATCACAGATCGAATCTTCATAAAACCTCTTCCTTCAAAGGGTTACGACGAACAACTCGTCTTGTATAACTGTTCCGGAACCGCTATGGGGACACCCCGTGCTAGCAGTTTCCGGCGCGCATCGCATGTATCTTTGCTCAGGTTGCGGCCTACCGCCACCAAAACCGTGGAATCTGCTGCGATATTTCGACATTCTCGGAACCGCGAGAATTTTCTCCCCGTGTTCAAGGGTCGTGCAATCGCTTGCGGAGGTGCGTTAGCGGACCTCATTCGGACGTGGGTTGTGCCAACTTCGATCATCTCGCGCGAGCAGCGCGTCCGCACCCTTCGGTCCCCACGAAGAGGGGGGATAATCTTCGATGGAGGAGCGCAGCTTGGAGCTTTCCAAGAAAGGTTGGCAGATTTTCCAAGACGACTCGACCTCATCCCGGTGTTTGTAAAGAGTTCGGTCGCCCTTGATCGCGTCGAGGATGAGGGGCGCATACGCCTCGACTTGCTCCCCGCCGAACGCTTTGACGTAATCGAGGTCGAGCTTGGCGGACTGGATCTTGACCTGCCCCCCACTGCCGGCGACCCCTCCGGGAACCTTGCCGTCAATGCGCAGAGAAATACCTTCGCTCGGCGCAATGTTGATGACAATGCGGTTTTGCGGTCGCTCTTCCCATTCGGGGTCCATAACGCGGAACATGCTGGTGGGTGGACGCTTGAAGGTCACGACCACTTCGGTGAGCTTGGAGGCCATCTTTTTGCCGGAGCGGAGATAAAACGGCACGCCCGCCCAGCGCCAGTTGTCGAACCCGACTTGGATGGCGGCGTAGGTCTCGGTCCTATTTGCAGGCTTGACGCCTTCCTCATCGACGTAGGCGGGCTCCTTTTTCGCGGGGTCTGCCGCATACCGGCCGAACGCACCGCGGGTGTGTGCATCTTCGGGCTTGAGGTGAACCGCCGAATCGAAGAGCTTGATTTTTTCCCGCATAACGGCCGCGGCGTCGAAGATGGCGGGCGGCTCGATCGCCACCAGTGCCAGCACCTGGAGCATGTGGGACTGGACCATGTCGCGGAGCGCACCGCCGGAGCCGGAGTCGTAGTAGTTGGCGGCCCGGCTTCCGACACCGACCGTCTCCGCGGCCGTCACCTGCACGTTGTCGACATGGTCGCGGTTCCAAAGCGGCTCGAAGATCGCGTTGGCAAAGCGCATCACGAGGATGTTCTGGACGAGCTCCTTGCCGAGGTAGTGGTCGATGCGGAAGATGGCGTCTTCCTCGAAGACCCTGCCGAGCGCCTGGTTGAGGGAGACGGTGCTGGGAACATCGATGCCGAAGGGCTTTTCGACGATGATCCGCTGCCAGCTGGAATCGTTCTTGTTGAGGCTGCACCAGCGGTTGCCCTCGCTGACCAGGCCGGCAGTGCCGATGGCGGCGATGATCGGCTCGTACAGATTGGGCGAGACACTGAGGTAAAACAGGATGTTGGGCGAGCCGTCGGGCTTCAGGATCGCGGCCGAGCGGGCAAGCTCGGTGATGCGGATGGAAAGCTTCTGCATCTGCTCGGGCTCGGCGGCATCGGCCGGATGATAGTGCAGAGACTTGGCGAACTCGGACCACTTGCGGGCATCGAAGTGCGGACAGAACTTCTGCGCGCTCGGCTGAAGCTTCTCGACGAAGCCGGCATCGGTCAACTCGGTGCGGGAAACGCCGACGATCTGCGTGCCACGGGGGAGCGATCCCTGGTGAAAGAGGTCGTAGAGCGACGGGATGAGCTTGCGGTGGGTGAGGTCGCCGGAGGCACCGAAGATCACCAGGACGCAAGGCTCGGGTATTGCTTGCATGGGCATGTCGGCATGGTAACGATGCTGACGGACCCGAGTCTCTCCACATGGACACGCGATACAGAATCCTCGATGCCGCCGCCAATCGCGCCCGCGAGGCGCTGCGCACCATGGAGGATGTCGCGAGGTTTCGCATCGGTGAACGCGAGCTGCACGCGGCCATCAAATCGCTTCGGCACGATCTTCGGTCGGCACTGGACGCTGTTCCGGGGGGACAATCTCAACTCGCGGCCAACCGCGATACTCCCGGCGATGTGGGAACGGCGGTCAAGGCGGAGCTGGAGGGTGCGCGGATGGGGCTGCGGGAGGTCGCCATCGCGGCGGGAAAGCGGGCCGGGGAGGGGATGCGCACACTCGAGGAAACCGCCAAATCGCTGGATGCGCCGGGGCTGTGGTCGAGGCTCGAATCGATCAGGTATCGCCTGTACGAACTCGAAAAGCGGTTGGTGCTGGCGTTGGGCATCGGGCGGGCACCGCAGTGGCGGCTGTGCGTGCTGCTGACCGAGTCGATCTGCCGGCGGCCCTGGCTGGAGGTGGCCGCGGCGGCCATTCGCGGTGGGGCGGATTGCCTGCAGCTGCGCGAGCCGGGCGAGTTGGACGGGCGAGTGTTGGCGAAAGCGCGGGCGCTGCGGCGACTCATCGACGAAACTCGCCCGATTCGCGCTGGGAGTTCGGTCAGACCCGCACTGATTATCAACAACCGTGTCGATGTCGCGCTTGCTGCGGGGGCCGACGGGGTTCATCTTGGGACCGACGACCTGCCAATTTCGGCGGCCAGACAACTCTGCGGCGACCGCCTGTTGATCGGGGCCTCGACCCACAACCTCGCCGAAGCCCGCGCCGCGATCGAAGCGGGCGCAGACTACTGCGGCGTCGGTTCGATGTTCGGCAGCACAACCAAGGCGCGCGAAATCAGCGGGCCGGGGTACATGCGAGAATACCTCGCGGAGTTTGGCCACGTCCCGCACCTGGCGATAGGAGGGATCACCCCTCAGGAAGCGGGATTGCTGCGGACGACGGGCTGCCGGGGCCTGGCGGTCTGCGGCTTCGTGTGCGCGACCGACGATTCGGAGCGGGCGACAACCGACTTGCTCGAGGCTTTGGCCGCGGCCTGATTCGGCCGAACCTTGTTCACATGTGCATCGGGTGAGGCGGGCAGCACGACGATGGTGGTCTTGGCGGCTCGCTTCAGCTTGCTCTGGCGCGGAGTGCGGCGTTCGGCGGCGCGAACGGCCTGGCCGCCGGCTCGATCAGTTTCGTAGATGGCGTCGTCGGGTCCGCTGCGGAAGCTGAACATGCCGTTGTCGGTGGCGGCACCGGTGTCGCCGGAGAGCATGGCGCGGCTCTCCAACGGTTCGAGGCGATGAGGCTGCATTTTGCTTGATCCTTCAGTCTTGGGAGAATCGGACAGAGAGAGTATGCGGAGAAATCGGAGATCGGCAACGTGCCATCTC
>Ga0163150_10005518_pt1 | contig 16098 bp, 14 predicted proteins | sample OliLakLV19P2IB_FD_148628 | JGI IMG/M metagenome (GOLD analysis project Ga0163150, IMG submission 148628) | Freshwater microbial mat bacterial communities from Lake Vanda, McMurdo Dry Valleys, Antarctica - Oligotrophic Lake LV.19.P2.IB | ecosystem: Environmental > Aquatic > Freshwater > Lake >...
CTTCCGGAACAGTTTCATTTTGATTCATTTCACATAGGCACAGAATTCTAGAAAAAACTGCACTGAGAACGCTTACATTCGCTCTGTTTCGCGATTTTTTCGCCCCACTTTAGACCTCTGATGAGCGTCCAAATCGTCGAAAATCTAGGGTTTTACGGGGGTTCAATGCCGGCGGACGCCCATTTGTCCACCGCCTGAGTTTGCCCAACTTCTTGACTTGACATTGTAAACGGTTGTGGTAATCTGAAACAGATACGGAATGTTCCAGGGCGGGGGACCGGAGCGCCTGTGCAAGCCGATGTATCGTCCTCTCCATTCGCGATCCGAGATGCCCGCCGGGCTCTCGATATTTCGGAGCGCACAAAATTCAATGCCTATCGACCCACTCAGCGGACATCTGACCAGCCGCGCAGCCTGATTTCGCACGGCCGCATTTAGAGCGTCGCGCCAGTTCCATCGCACCGACTGACCTGTTCCCCAGACACGGAGACATCGAATGATTTTGCAAAAGTGTGCTCGATACACGATCGTCGCCGCCGCCGCGGCGTGTACGGCAGTTGGCAGCGTTTCGGCGCAGGTCAACGATCCCTCGTTTGAAAACGTGTGCTCGTTCGCCCCGTTCGAGGGCTGGACGCCGATCGGGGGCAACCAGTTCCAAAGCAACACATTTGCTAGAACCGGTGTGCGCACCGCCTTCATGTACGGCAACTTCTTCCCGGGGGCTACCCCCGCGAACCCGACGGGCTTGAACGACGTCGGGTTCCAACAGGTCTTTACCGTTGCCCCGGGCAGCGATGGCCTCCCCGTGCAAGCCTCGGCGTGGATCCTCAATCAATCCAACGACCCGCTCGGGTTCAACTGTTATGCGTTCGTGGTGCTGGACTTCCTCGCGGGCAATACGCCCGTCGGCACGCCGCTCACCTCGGTGGTGTTCGGCAACGGCACCAACCCGCTCGACGCTTATGTCGAGCTCCCGGTCAGCGGCACGGTGCCCGCCGGCGCAACCACGGCCCGATTCAGCGTCATCCTGCAGCAGCAGCTCGACTTCACCTCCAACCCCGCCGGCGTATACCGCGGCGGTTCGGTGCGGTACGACGATGCTTCGGTCGCCATCAACGGTGGTGCAAGCCTCCTGGTGAACGGCGGCTTCGAGAGCATCTGCGTGAAGCCGTTCTTCGATTGGGAGAGCTTCGGGTTGGCCGATCACGTCAGCAGCGTCGAAGTTCGCACCGGAGCTTTTTCCAACAAGGTTTTCGGGCCGTTCTTCAATCCGGGGAATACCGGCGGAAGCTTCCAGGAAACCCCCGCGACAGCGGGCACGCAGTGGCAGGGCGGGATCTACTACCTCAGCCGCGCCGACGATCAGATCAACGCCGCCATCGACGCCCGCGTTCGACTGGAGTTTTATGACAACACCAACGTCGTGATCGGTCTCGTCGATGCGTACCAGTCGGCCGACCTGGCCCAGGGAGCTGCCACGCCGACGACGTGGACGCTGGCAAATACTCCGCTGGTTACCGCCCCGACGGGTACAACCAAGGTCCGACTCGTGATCATCCACACGGTTCCCAACTTCCAGGGCGGAGCCATTTACTACGACGATGCCTCACTCGTCCAGGTTACGGGAAGCTGCTGCGTGAGCGCGACCTGCTCGCTGTCCAACGCCGGAGCATGCTCGGGCACCTTCGCCAGCGGCGGTGTGTGTGCTCCGAATCCATGCTCGGCACCCGCGACCGGCGCGTGCTGCGCGGGCTCGACCTGCAGCGCCACTACGTCCGCAGCCTGCACGGGGGCCAACACTCAGTTCGCCGGTAGCTCGACGGTCTGCAACGCCCCGGGCAACAACGTGATGCCGTGCTGCAAGGCCGATTTCAACCAGAGCGGTGGCGTTTCCGTTCAGGACATCTTCGATTTCCTCTCGGGATACTTCTCCGCGAATCCGCAGGCCGACATCAATGGCGGCGGCGTAAGCGTTCAGGATATCTTCGACTACCTCGGGGCCTACTTCACGGGTTGCTGACCTTTGTCGCCGAGTGCAGGCGACACGTTCGCACGCACCAGGCCCTGAAAAATATCCGCCCGGTTCATCCGAGAGGTTTGGCCGGGTTTTCGCAAGAGCTGTTGGGTTGGAGTAAACCGTCGATTCGTACGCGATGCTCGTGCATCCTCGCGGGAGAGCGGGCTCGCCCGCGGGAAGTGCCCGCGGGAAGTGCCCGCGGGAAGTGAAAGAATCGCCCTTGGTTTCCGGGTGGGGCAAGTGATCGGGTCCTTTCGAAGAGAGTGGTGCTCGAATGAACAAGCTTCCGTCACAGCCCCGACCGCACGCCTTTACGCTCATCGAACTCCTCGTGGTGATAGCGATCATCGCCCTGCTGGTGGGAATCCTGCTGCCCGCGCTCTCGCGGGCCCGCGACCAGGCCCGGCTCACGCTGTGCATATCGAATGTCCGCCAGTTCGGCCTCGCGGCAAACATGTACGCCAACGACCACAAGGAGTCGCTGTGGGAGGCGCAGCGCACGATCACTCCCCCCAACGCGATCTACACGGTGTGGGCCCGGCTCCCGCGCGAAGACAACATCCTGCAGACCGGTCCGGGGCTGGTGTACGAATACATGGGCAATGCCGAGAAAGTCGGGGATTGTCCCACGAACAAGCGCCGCACGGCCTACGGGCAGTCGACGGCGAACGCTACCAACACCAACGTCACGAATGTTTTCGGGAGTCAGTCCGGCATCGACTTCGACTACACGTTCTTTTCCCGCGCCGGCGGGATTCGGCTGGGCACATCGACGCGCGTAGGCTACATCGAGAGCCCGGGTCAGTTCGGGTTGAACTCGCTCCCTCCCGAGGTCGCGCCCACCACCTTGAGAATTAAGGCGTTCACCGGTATCCCTGTTTTCGTCGAGGAATCCACACAGTTCTACAACGGCCGCCGGGGGGGGCCCGGGGACATCCCCGAGTACACCGATGGTCTGTGGGCAAACCACGATCAGTTCGAGATTCGCCACGGCGGGGCTTGCGCGATCGCATTTCTCGAGGGGCACGCCGAAAGCTTCAAGGCCCCCCGCGGCGGAGACCCACTGGTCGAAGAGGCCGCCGATTTGACCGCCTCGCACATCTACGCTTCGGGGCCGCTTGGGTGGGTGCGGACGGAACCCGTGAACCAGGAATCCTCCCGTCGGCCGGCGGGTTGGATGAACTCGCCACGGCCAAACTGAAGGCCGCTCATCGATGATGAACGGTTACGGAACGATGGCGGAGAGAACAATGACCGACGGTCGAAAGCCACGACAGGAGTCCATGCCCTCAGTCCGCAACATTGCCGCGACCGCCGGGGTCTCCGCAGCGACGGTAAGCCGCGCCATCAACAACCATCCAGAGGTGCGCCCGGAGACGCGCGAACGGGTGCTGGATGTGGTGCGCAGACTGCGATATATGCCCAAGTTCGGTGTGCGCCAGACGAGCGTCATCGGGTTGGTATACCCCGGCACGCCCGCGCGTCCCGATTACGGCGACTTCGACTTCACGCTTATGGCGGGTGTGCTGAACGGGCTGAGCGAGCGTCGCTTCGATCTTCAGCTCATCAGCATCGCGCGCGACAAACTACCTGAGGAAACGTATACGCAGTTCTTCGTCCGCAAAGGGTTGCGGGGCGTGATTCTGCGCAGCTCCGATGAAGTCCGCCGGGTGTGCCTCGAGATCGCCGCGGAACGGTTCCCCCATGTGGTCGTGGCCGATCGATTCGCCGAGCCCGAGGTCAACTTCGTGGCCTGCGATTCCCGCCCGAGCACCGCGCAGGCTATCCGGCACTTGTGCGACCTCGGCCACCGGCGGATCGCGCTGGTCGTGCATCAGACCGACGACACGGACCACCGCGACCGCGCGAGCGTCCACCATCTCGTGCTCGAGTCTTACGGCGAGAAGATCGATCCGGATCTGGTGATCCGCGTCGTCGCCAGCCCGGACGGCGGCGCTTCCGCCATCACGCGGCTGCTCAGCCTCCCCGAGCCGCCGACAGCGGTCTATTTCACCGATCCGATGGCCACCTTGGGTGGTCTGCGCCGATGCCACGAGCTTGGCGTTCACATTCCGGGCGAGCTTTCCATCGTCGGCTTCGACGACAGCGACGTGCGCTGGCACACCTTCCCGGCCTGCACCTGTGTGTGCCAGGATGCCCGCATGCTCGGTGCCGAGGCGGCCCGCTGGCTGACCAGGCTGCTGGCAGGCCAGGTGGATGGTCCGCTTCAGTCGGTGCGGGCGACCAGCTTTGAGATCAACAAGACCACGGCCCCCGCGCCCAGCGCGGGCCCCAGAATCTTTCCCGATGGGTCCAGAGTCAGATGACGACATGTGCTCGAGGTTTGCCCCGATCGAACGTGCCGGTTCTCTTGTAGGAGTTGCGATGGAAATCAGAATCGCTTGCCGTCTAGTCGCGCTGGTGCTCGCCGCCTATTTTCCCGCGGCCACCGCGACGGCCCAGCCCGAGTGCGGCCCGGACCAGACGCAATGGCAACTCATTTTTTCCGATGAGTTCGACGGCGCGGCGGTGGACACCGCCAAGTGGCGCATCGAAAACGCCGCGCTGGTGAAAAACAACGAACTGCAGTACTATGCGCCCGACGAGGTCTACACCCAGGACGGGAGCCTGGTGTTGCGGAGTCGCGCACGGGTATACGGCGGCCGCAACTACACCTCCGGATTGGTCGACACCTTCGGGAAGTTCGGCGTAACCTACGGGCGCGTCGAGGCCCGCATGAAGCTGCCCCGGGGGCAGGGGATCTGGCCGGCGTTCTGGATGTTGCCGGCCGATGGTGCCTGGCCGCCCGAGATCGACATCATGGAGATGCTCGGCCACAATCCGAATACCGTTTACACGACGCATCACTGGGGTTCGTGGCCAAACGTTCCGAACTACGGGTGTTCCTACGGTGGACCCGATTATTCGCAGGACTTTCACACGTTCTCCGTCGAGTGGCTTCCCGATCGGCTCAACTGGTACATCGACGGGACGCTCCGCTGTTTCGCTTCGACACCCATTCCCAATCGGCCGATGTACGTCATCCTCAACACCGCGGTCGGCGGGGATTGGCCCGGCAACCCCAACGCGCAAACCGTGTTCCCGCAGTACACCATGATCGACTACGTCCGCGTCTACAGGCGCGCCGACCTGCCGACGCCCAACGCGATGTGGAACGTCGGGTTTGAAGACGGGGCCGCCGTGGCAAACCCGCCGGTTCCGCTTCCTTCGTGGACGCCTTTCGGAAGTGTTTCCAAAAACTCCGCTGTTTCCCGGACCGGCGGCAACTCCATGAAAGTGTTCGGGGTCTTTAACGGACAGCCGAACCTGGCCGGAGCGACCCAGAGTCTCGATGCCAAGCGAGGCGAAACCTGGACCGCAGCAGCGTGGGTGCGCCGCAACGGGGGCGACCTGCTCGCAGGATCGAACTCCGCAAGAGTACGGATGGACTGGCTGGATTCGAGCGGCGCGGTGATTACCGCCTCGCAGGCCACGGTCCTGACATCCGCCACCGCGGCGAACACCTGGTTCCGCGGGACCGTGACGGGTGTCGCACCATCTGGGACCGATCGGGTCCGGCTCTCCCTGCTGGTTGAGCAAGTCGCGAACGCCGCGGGCGCTGCATATTTTGACGATGTGTCCCTGTTGCGCACATCCGCAGCCCCGCTTTGCGCGGTCGACATTGACGGAAATGACGCCGTGACGGTCAACGATCTGTTCACCTTTCTCGGTCGCTACTTCGGGGGTTGCACAGTCGCGGACTTCAACCAGTCAGGCGGGATTTCCGTACAGGACATTTTCGACTTCCTGGCGGCATACTTTCTCGGTTGTCCATGAGAGCGCCTGACAGGATGGAGCCTCGAGTCTGCTCTGGCAGATCGAGGCGCATCCGAGTGTGAGGAAGGCAACCCCGGCAAGAGCGTTCAGGTGTGCTTCATGTACCAGTTCGAGTGAGAGTGTGACTGTCCGAACGGTGTACGTCTTGCCGCGTGCCGCACGGCACGCGGCCGCGAAGGCCGCGGGGGGGCGGTAGTCCAGCGACGAGTGCGGCCGCCGATGGTTGTAGTGTTCGCGGTAATCTCCGATCACCACCCGCGCCTCGGCCAGGCTCGTGAACACCTCCAGGTTCAGGCACTCATCGCGGAGCCGATGGTTGGTGGACTTCACCACCGGTATCGGAGGGCGGCACAACCGGTGGTTCTGGGGATGCGATGGGGTTTTTGACACCCACACCCATCAGATTCTCTCATTCTTATCGTTGAATCCTTCAAGAAAAACGGCCGTCAATTTCGGAATTTATCAGAGTTCGCACCAGTTGGCTTTGAGCGATACAAGAAACATAACAACAATATCATATCAACTGCAATTATTAAGCCGGGTATAATAAAATCATCAATATACAGTAATGGGTCGATCGCGGATATCCTTGGCCAGTATTGACAATAGTGTATTTCAATGGGAAAACCGCTCTTTAACGATTGAAACTTTTGCACCACCAAATACTTTTGGCCTGAATATTGCGTATAGGACATCCGTGTTCCCGTGTAAATATTAATTCCATCTGGAGTGTAGGAGAAGTGGATGGTTAATTTTCCGTTCCTTCCGAATGAACTGCTTAATAATGTACCTTGGGCCGACACCTGCCCAAGGTACAACAAACACTGAAGGACAAGAGGCACAAAGATGACTGCATGAAGAATGGAAAGTCCCAGAAACAGCACAACCTTGGCTTCAACAGGACGAATAGGTCGTCTCATAGAGTCTTACCGCCATGCATCGGCAGGTGGCACAAGTTGTCCAAGCGATCGACGACGGTGCCACAGGCTTGGCTGCTTTGAGCCATGCCTGTGGCGTGACGCACGGCGATCCCATCGCCACCCGGGGTCTTGCTCGGCACGCGTGCATCGTGTATTTCCATGATCCTCGTCATCGCCTGTCGCCCAGATACCCTTCCGGCCGCGGCCCGGGAAACTCCTCCCGATCAAGCACGAGCTGATTGATCGCCAATCCGACGTCCTTCCATCCAGCATACCACCGTGCCGACGACCAGCGCCAATCGGTGGATTGTTCCACCAGCCCTCTTCTAACGGGGTTCTGGTGAATGTACCGGACTTCACGCTCAAGCTCGTCCAAGTCTCGAACATTGCGGTCGAACCCGCCCCCGGGCTGCCAGAAGTGCAAACCGCCCCGGGCGTCGGTGACGGATGCGAGGTCGTTCCATCGCACCGCCTTCCATCGACCAATCACCGTTTCAGCCAACGGCTTCTTGATCCCGATCAGGATCGCGGGAAGCCCCGAGCCGTGATCTTCGGGCCAATCGCGCCCGGCCGCGGCCGTCGGGATCAGGATGATGTGGACATGCTCGGGCATGGCGACCCGCGCGAGCAGCTCGAAGCGATGGCGCTGCTTGGCGCGGGCGACAACCTCGACGAACTCGTCGCGTAGGCGAGCGGTTCCCAGCAGCGGCAGCCGCCGATAGCACGAAAGGGTCAGGTAGTGGACGCCGCGATCGGGATCGCGTCGGCGCGCGGTCTTGCGGAGCCGGGAGAATGAGGATTGGGGGGATCCTATCGGCGCAGTCTACGCGAGCGGGCCACATCGGCATCCTTGCGGGGCCGCACCGCCAGGCGGAGGACCGCCAGCCGGTGCCACGAATACGACAAGACAAAGAAAAAAGTGGGGATAACAGGACGGCGATTGAGCTTTTTCTGACCGGAATCGGGGAGTGGGGAGCGGCTTTGCGGCGGGCGTTTCAGGGATGAGGTTTGGTCGCTGCCGCGATGGCGGCCAGTACAGGCCGCGTGCTGTATGTGTTCGTGACCTTGCACCATGCAAGGCGGCGGATCGTTCAATTCAAAGTGACGGCGCACCCGACGGCCGAGTGGGTCGTTCGACAACTCCGGGATGCCTTCCCATACGACTCGGTGCCTCGGTTCCTGATCCGAGACAACGACTCGATCTTTGGCGAATCTGTTGCACGGTGCATCCGCGGCATGGGCATCAACCAAGTCCTGACCTCGCTCGGGTCGCCTTGGCAGAACGCCTTCGCAGAGCGCGTCATCGGGACGATGCGGCGGGAATGCCTGGATCATGTGATCGCGTTCAACGAATCCCACCTGATCCGGGTTGCGGATGCGTTCGTGACCTACTACAACGAGTCCCGATGTCATCAATCGCTCGGACGCGATTCGTCAAATGATAGGAAGCCAGAGTTGCCCAGCGGTGGGCCAATCATCTCGGAGGCGATGGTTGGAGGTCTTCACCATCGGTATGGGAGCGCGGCGTGAGTGGTTTGGGTGGGTGCGATGGGGTTGTTGACACCCACAGGTCGATCGCTTGGTTGATTCGCCAAACTGGAGGAAGACGGACCACTGAGTGTGGCAAGAATATTAATTAAGTCCAGGAATCCAAAGGGACGGTGCTGAGATGTGAATTTCCGTTTGACGAACTAGTAGACCAGTTTGTTCCTCAAACAGAGTGCGAGTTCGAGTCGCAGCTTCCAGCTTCGATTTGGTGGAAACAATCATCGCCTGATCATCAAATATTAAAATAATTGAAATAACATTATTATCTCCAGCTGTACGAAATCCCCTCGCCTTTAAATGACATTGAATAACATCTAGGTTATCAAAATCATAGACAGCTCGAGTAGCGCAACCGTAAAAACTCCATTGCACGACGCGCACTTTATTGTTGATGCAATCCAAAAACACAACGCGAGTTTGCAAAGACAGTATTATTGCGAAACACAACGCTAAGAAACCAATACTTATGAGCGGTAAAGCCCAAGGTGGATAAGAAATAAATCGTCCGATGGTAATACGATCCATAATAGCAAGCCCAATGCCGCAAACCGAAAGGGCGACGCCGGACAGCCCCCAAGGCGTGCCGGCGACCCACCCTCGCTCCGACAGACGAACTCTTCCGGGAGTCTTAACCTGTGTTAGTAGCTCAAAATCTGCGAAACATGGCGATACCATATGCCTACAGACAATAGTGCCATTGTTGGTCCATGGCCGAAGTCCAGCTCGAATCAGCTCGATTGGATACGGAGGAAGAAATCGAGCTAGAGTTCGCGGTTTAAGGACTATTTTGGGGTTCACCGCCATTAGATCCGTTGCCAGAGTTGCACTTACAGCAGTTCGCGTCCGGCGGGTGGCACTAGGCGGATGGCACCAGCCAATCTCCAACCACCCGTGCCACTACCCGCCGCTTCGGCGGGTAGTGCCGTACGCCAAGGCGGCAACGAACTCCGTTTCGCACCCAACTCCGCTGCCGCGCGGTTGTCTCCGCTCCCAGAACTTCGTTCACCTTCCATCTCCCTGGGTCCGCACAACCAGTTCCGCACAGGGCTTCCCGTCGATCCAGATCGACCCCAGCGCCTGCTCCGGAAACTCGAAACGATCCACATGGGCCGAGTCGACCAGAACCGATGCCCGTTCCGGCGCACCGCCGACCGATCGCCATCCATGCTTGGCCGCGATGGCCCGTAACTTGATGTATTCATGCGCCGACGACCATTTCCATCCGCTTTCGCACGCGGCCAACCCACGCTTGACCGGATTCCGATGAACATAGTTCCCCTCGCGCACAAGCTTATCGATGTTCCGCGCGGCCCGGTCGAATCCGCCGCCCGGCTGCCAGAAGCGTACGCGCCCCGAACCATCGGTTATCTTCGATAAAGCGCCCGCGCCACGCACGCCAAGTTTGCGCCAGCGCCCGATGATGTTCTGGGCGAATGGGGCCTTGATCTGCGGCAGGATGCGCTCGACGGGCCACTCGGGATCGGCCGCGGCCAAGACCAGGTGGACGTGCTCGGGCATGATGACCCAGGCTTGAAGCCGAAAGCCGCACTTCGCACGCGCCGCGAAGATCTCCCGGGCCAGCGCATCGCGGATGCGCGGGTTGCCGAGCAGATTCAACCGGCGATAGCAGGAAAAGGTCAGAAACCGCACGCCTGTCGGACAGATGCGCCGACGCATTTGTTTGCGATATGGACGCGGCGACAATCCCATCTCGAAAGCGTATGGACATTCCGCGTGAGGACACAAGAAGCCGCGATCGGCCGCGAACCCCTGCTCACGCGCCCCGCACTACCCGCCGCGGCGGCGGGTAGTGGCATCAGATGCATGGGACGCACAGTTCAAAAAACAATGAAGCGGAGAGGGGGGGATTCGAACCCCCGATGACGCTAGGCGCCATACTGGTTTTCGAGACCAGCGCGTTCAACCGCTCTGCCACCTCTCCGAAGATGCCGCCAATCGTTGACCCTGCCACCGCCCACGTCAAATCTGCCACGACTGGGACACAAAGCTTCTCATAAAAGGAAAAAGCCAAGCCCGCAAACCGCAGGCCCGGCTTCAAAATCGCTCCTTGCTACTCACCGCTCACTTCTTCTCGTCCTTCACCTCAAACTCCGCATCGATCACGTCGTCCTTTCCGCTCTTCTTCCCGTTGCCGTTCCCATTGCCGCCGGAATCATCATCGCCCGTCGGCCCTGCCGCCCCCTTCTGCTTGGCGGCCTCGGCCTCGTAGACGGCCTTCCCGAGCTCCATCCCGGCCTTTTCCAGCTCCTTCATCGACCGCTCGATCGCGTCCTTGTCCTCGCCCTTGAGCGCGGTTTCCAGGGCCGAGATCGCACTCTCGATCTGACCACGGGCTTCCGGGCTGACCTTGTCGCCGTGCTCTTCCAGGCTCTTACGGGTCTGAATCATGAACGCGTCGGCGCGATTCTTCAGGTCCACGACTTCGCGGCGCTTCTTGTCGTCGGCCGCGTGGCTCTCGGCATCGCGCTTCATGCGCTCGATCTCTTCCTTGCTCAGCCCGCCGCTGTTGGTGATCTTGATGTCGGCCTTCTTGCCCGTGCCCTTGTCGGTCGCCACCACGGTCAAAATGCCGTTGGCATCGATGGCGAACTCGACCTCGATCTGCGGCACGCCGCGCGGCGCGGGCGCGATCCCCGTCAGCTCGAACTGACCCAGCGTGCGGTTGTCCTTGGCAAACTCGCGCTCGCCCTGCAACACATGGATCTGCACGCTCGCCTGGCTGTCGGTCGCCGTCGAAAAGACCTCTTTCTTGCTGGTGGGAATGGTCGTGTTGCGCTCGATGAGCTTGGTCATCACCCCGCCAAGCGTCTCGACGCCCAGGCTCAAGGGCGTCACATCCAGCAGCAGGATGTTCTTGACATCGCCCGCCAGCACCCCGCCCTGAATGGCCGCACCGACCGCGACGACCTCGTCGGGGTTCACGCTCTTGTTCGGCTCGCGCCCGAAGAGCTCTTTGGCGATCTGCTGCGCCTTGGGCATGCGCGTCGAGCCGCCGACCAGCACCACCTCGTCCAGTTTGTCGGCGCTCAGCTTGGCATCCTTGATCGCCTGCTGGCACGGCACCCGCAGCCGCTCGAACAGATCGTTGCACAGGCTCTCGAACTTGCTCCGCGTCAGGCTCACCTGCAGGTGCTTCGGCCCCCCCGCATCCGCCGTGATGAACGGCAGGTTCACGGTCGTCTCCTGCATCGTCGAAAGCTCGATCTTGGCCTTCTCCGCGGCCTCTTTCAGCCGCTGCAGCGCCATCGGATCCTTCCGAATATCGATGCCTTCCTTCTTGCGAAACTCCTCCGCGAGGAAGTCGATCAGCCGCTGATCCCAGTCGTCGCCGCCCAGATGGGTGTCGCCGTTGGTGCTCAGCACCTCGTACACCCCCTCGCCGATGTCGAGGATCGACACGTCGAATGTGCCGCCGCCCAGATCGAACACGGCGATCTTTTGGTTCTTGCCCTTCTTATCCAGCCCATACGCCAGCGCCGCGGCCGTCGGCTCGTTGATGATTCGCTCGACCTTCAGCCCGGCCACCTCGCCGGCGTCCTTGGTCGCCTGACGCTGCGCATCGTTGAAATAGGCCGGCACAGTGATGACCGCGCGGTCCACCTTCTCGCCCAGATAGTCTTCGGCGGTCTTCTTCAGATCCTGAAGAATGAACGCGCTGATCTGCTGCGGCGTGAACTCGCCTTGATTTACCTTCACCTTGACGAAGTCGTCACCGCTGCCGACCAGCGTGTACGGCACCTTGCTCTCTTCGTTGCCCGCCTTGCCATACGCGCCGTCCGCCGTCGCCGAAACCTCCGCGCGCCGCCTTCCCATAAACCGCTTGATCGAGAAGATCGTGTTCTGCGGATTCGTCACCTGCTGGTGCTTGGCGGGCTGACCCACCAGTCGCTCGCCCTTGCTCGTGAACCCGACCACCGACGGAGTCGTGCGCCCGCCGGAAGAGTTGATCAGCACCTTCGGCTGGCCCGCCTCCATCACCGCCACGCACGAGTTCGTCGTACCGAGGTCGATTCCGATGATCTTGCTCATCCCGTTATCCCTTTCGCGGTCACAAGTCGGCTCAGCAGGCATTCGTCCGCCCGCTGTCCGAGTTTCTCGATTCCATCGTCATCGACCCGTGAAACAACCCGCGTGCCACGTTTCTTTCGAAAGGCTATGCCGCTATCCCGGCCAAGCCCCTCGCACCCGTCCCAATCGCGCTGCAAGCTCCGATAGCCTGCCGGTTTGGCAGTGTCCGCAACACACCGCCCTTTCCCCAAACACACATCTCTTCGGACTACCATCGCCCGACCCATGAGCGTCAACGCGCCAACACCCGAGTTCCTTGCCGCCACCGCCCAGCTCGGCGTCGAGCTCGAGCCCGCCGACCTCCAGCGCCTCGAGCGGTTCCTCGACATCCTGCTCGAGACCAACAAGCGTTTCAACCTCACCGCCATCACCGAGCCGGCCGACGCATGGATCCGGCACATCTTCGACTCCCTCACGCTTGTTCCCCCGCTTGCCAGCATCGAACTTCCACCGGAAGAACACCTTAGAGTCATCGACCTCGGCTCTGGCGGCGGTGTCCCGGCCATCCCTCTCGCCATCATCATGCCCGATGCCCGCTTCACGCTCGTCGAAGCCACGGGAAAAAAAGCCGCTTTCCTGCGCGAAACCGCGGCCGCGCTCGCACTCGACAACGTCACCATCCTGCACGAACGCGCCGAGCGCATTGGCCAGGACCACCGCGTCCACCGCGAGCGTTACCACGCTGCCACCGCACGCGCCCTCGGCCATCTGGCGGTCGTCGCCGAACTCTGCGCCCCGCTGGTCCGCCCAGCCGGCTTCGTCTTTGCCGTCAAGGGCGCACGAGCCGAGCAGGAACTCGCCGAGTCCGGCATCGCCTGCGGCCTGGTCGGCCTCCGTCACACCGAGACCCTCATCACCCCCACCGGACGCATCGTCGCGCTCGAAAAAACTATCCGCACCCCGCGGACCTATCCGCGGAAAGATGGTGAGCCTGCGCGGGTGCCCTTGGGCGTCCCTTCCCGACCTTCGGCAAAGTCGGCCGCGCCGCCAGCCGATTGACCATCGCGGAACCCGCGATGATCCTCTACCTCACACTGGCCCTCTGCGCCGCCATTTTCGGATGGCAGGTTTATCGCTACGACCTTCACGACCGCGAGCCGATCCCGGCATTGGTGCTCGCGGCCGCGCTCGGTGCGCTGGCCATGTGGCTCGCCGCCCTCGCGCAGCTCGCCCTCATGAAAAAGTTCGGTGCGCTCGGCATCTCCTCCGACCACTGGGGCGTCTCGATGTCCCTCGTCGCGGCCGTCACCGAGGAGCTTGCCAAGCTCGCCGCCGTCGTCATGGTCATCGGCCTGCGCCCGCGCTGGTTCAACGACCCGCTCGACGGCCTCATCTACGGCGCATTCGCCGGCCTCGGCGCGGCCATCGAGGAATCGCTCGTCGTCCTTTCCGGTCACACCGCCCCCATGCTCCCCGCCACCGAGCCGGTGCGCCTCGCCGGCCATCTCCTCATGGGCGGCATCGGCGGTTTCGGTCTGGCCTATCTCAAGCTTGGCCGTCGCGGCTGGCAGGGCCGACTGGCCGCCGGACTGCTCGCCGCCATCGCGCTGCACGCCACCTGGGACATCGTCGCCTTCGATGCCGCCGACCGCGGCGGCCTCACACCCTGGCACACCATCGCCGCCATGACCATCATGCTCGGCGGCATGGTCATCTTCCGATCGATGATCCGATTGGCCGCAGGAGAGAAACGCGGAAGTGGGGGGAGGCGTGGGTTCTCGCTCGATCTCGAGAACGGTTTGGCGGATCGGCGGCAAGTGCCGACTTGATGCCTTCTTCGTCCTCGCCCCTGCAAACCCGCTCCGCACTTCGGCGCACCGGCAACGGCCACGCGAAGAGCATCCTCCGCAACGCCCCGATGAGTTTTCCGATCTCCTGGGTCGCAACGCTCCAGACAACTTCCGCCTCTCTTCTCATACTCGCACCCGTTCGCGGACTGGCCTCGCTCGCGTACGCTCCTTCTGTGACCGCGACCCCCGCCGCCATCCTCGGCCCCGCCGGCCCCATCGCCGAAAACCTCGCCGAGCTGCTCGGCGGCTACGAGTCCCGCCCCGAGCAGCTCCGCATGGCCACCGCCGTCGCGGCCGCGCTCGATTCGCGCTCCACGCTGCTGGTCGAAGCCGGCACCGGCGTCGGCAAGTCCTTCGCCTACCTTGTCCCCGCGATCCTGCGATGCCTGCTCAAAGGCGAGAAGGTCGTCGTCGCCACCGCCACCATCTCGCTGCAAGAGCAGCTCATCAACAAGGACATCCCGCTGCTCGCACAGTCGATCGAGCGCTGGAACCTGGCGCGCGAGGACGGCCTCCAAGTCCCGCCGCTCGTCCCCGTGCTCGCCAAGGGCCGCGGCAACTACCTGAGCATCCGCCGGCTTCAGCTCGCCAGCAAGCGGCAGGACGGGCTGCTCGATCCCGAGCAGCGCCACAGTCTGCACATGCTCGAGGACTGGGCGTATACGACCAAAGACGGATCGCTCGCCACCGCCCCCGGCCTCGACCGCCCCGAAGTATGGGACCACGTCCGCTCCGACTCCGACAATTGCATGGGCCGCAAGTGCCCGAGCTTCAAGGAGTGCTTTTACCAGAACGCGCGCCGGGAGCTGGAGAAAGCCAACCTCATCATCTGCAACCACGCGTTATTTTTCAGCGACCTCGCGCTGAAGTTTCGTGGGGCGACGGGTGGAGCGATTCTTCCCCAGCACGACCACATCATTCTCGACGAGGCCCACAATATCGAGGATGCCGCGTGCGAGCACTTCGGGCTGTCGTTGGTCCAGTCCCGCATCGCCCGCCTGCTTCGCACGCTTTACCAGCCCCGCAAGCGCAAGGGCTACCTGCTGGAGCAATCGCTGGGCATCGCCGATGCCGAGCACGTCGAGCGCGCCATTCGCCTCTGCGAGATCGCCGATGCGGCCTCGCGGCAGTTCTTCGACGACCTTCTCGCATGGGCCGAAGACAAGCAAGCCCGTGAGCGGAACAGCAGTGGGGGGCAATATGGACCCGGCGGCTCCACCACGCCCGCCGGTCTGGGCGGGCGCATCCGCCGCCCGGGAATCATCGACAACACCCTCTCCCCCTCGATGCGCGACCTCGCGCTCCGCCTCCGCGCGATCCGCGACACCATCGAGAACGACCAGGACCGCTTCGAGCTCAATGCCTACGCACGCCGCGCCGCCGAAATCGCCGAGTGCGCTGAGGCCCTCATCGACCAGAGCCTCGACGGCTACGTCTACTGGCTCGACATCGAAAACCAGCAGCGCGTTTCGCAGTTCGGCCCCCGCATCACCCTCGCCTGCGCCCCCATCGAGATCGGCCCCATCCTCAAGAAAGTGCTCTTCTCCCAAGGCTCCTTCGCAGAGGGACAGCGTGGGCCGGAGGGTTCGCCGTCGACCAGCGACAACGAAGATCCTTCGTTCGACTCCGATGCCCCTTCACCTCTCATTCCTCGCTCCTCACCCCCGCGCCGCGGCATCATCCTCACCTCCGCCACCCTCACCACCCGCACCATCCGCGACACCGACCACCCCGAGCACGCCGAGACCGCCTTCGCCCACATCATGTCCAACCTCGGCATCGCCGACGCGGCCACGCTCCAGCTCGGCTCTCCCTTCGACTATGAGCGGCAGGCGAAGGTCATCATCGATCTCACGATGCCGGACCCGAAGCAATCGGGTTCCGGGTTCCGGGTCTC
>Ga0163150_10005519_pt1 | contig 16098 bp, 23 predicted proteins | sample OliLakLV19P2IB_FD_148628 | JGI IMG/M metagenome (GOLD analysis project Ga0163150, IMG submission 148628) | Freshwater microbial mat bacterial communities from Lake Vanda, McMurdo Dry Valleys, Antarctica - Oligotrophic Lake LV.19.P2.IB | ecosystem: Environmental > Aquatic > Freshwater > Lake >...
GTATCGGAAACATCAACTAACGATCGGCTCAGTGGCGTCTCTTGTGTCACTGAGCGGCTACGAAGGGATGGAGTACCTGATTGGCGCAGGAGAGCCGGTGCGCTGTAGCCTTGGGAGGCTCGGTGAGGTCCAACTTGCCGTTAGACGCTTCATAGCGGGTCGTCGATTTGTCCTTGATGCCACGAGTATTTTCACAATCGGCGTATTGAACCTGAGGGAATTGGTTCAACAGGAGCTTGAGGGACGGCTTCTGATCGGACAAGCAACTCTAGATGAGATGGATGACATTGCTGGTGAACGAAAGCGACAGAGCCGCAAGGAGCGGATGACGATCTGGAAGAAAGACGAGACGGTGTATCGTCACGTCGCGGTGGTTGAGGCTCTCCAAAGAGATGCGGACCACGTGTCCGCTTTAGCCGCTTGGGCGCGAACTTACTGTCAAGTAACCGCTCGTCGCTCAGTGTTAGAACGCTCGAAGGAGTCGGTTCGGCAACTCGACGACCTTCTCTCGCGAGAATTTGCTGACAGCCTATTTATAGCTGACGAAGAGGATGCCGTTCTTTGGACTGAGGACGAGACTCTTCGACAGCTTGCGGTTCACGAAGTCAAGGTTGGAGGCGTCTGGACGAAGGCGTTTCTAGATTACCTTCGACTATCGGAAAAAATTGCCGAAGACGAGTACGCAGAACGAATAATTCAGCTTATGGAGCTAGGCTTCTCGTTTATCGAAATTGATGCCAAGCTCATGTTGCACGCGGTGAAGAAGAATACTTGGCGAGTTACGGCGGGGTTTGAACGAGTTGCGTCCCGATTGGCAGGGACAAATTCTGAGGCTGTCGGGGCAGCGAATGTCGTGACCGACTTTTTTAAGGCTGTGTTCTTGGAAAGCATAGAACCGATGGCAGAAGCCAATTTAGTCGCGCACGTGCTCACCGCGTTTTCAGACGGGCGAAATCGGAACGACGCGGCTCGACTTATTCGATCCATGATCGAGCAAAAGTTCGCGTTAATCCCCCTTGCGCAGGAACGATTCACTGCATTGATGGAACACTGGGAGCAGAGCCGAGGTCCTGTCATCTAGCCGACGCGCCAGCCGCGTCTTCCGGAACCGCAATTAGCTTGTACCCCCTCGCTAGCAGCCGCTCGGTCTTCCAGTTGAGGTAGTGAACGACGAGCGGCTTCAACGTCAGGTTGAGAAGGCTTGAGTGCTTTGCCAGTGCGTCGTGCGTCTTGTTCGGCGACTCTGCGAGGCTATAGTATTCGATGGCACCCTGAGCTGCGGCGTCGGCAAAGAAGAAACGAGTCTTCTCTAAGTTCCTTCCGTCCGACAGATATGCCCACTCGTTTCCACCATGCTTGGCGTTCTCGAAGAAGAACCGCTTGTAGCCGAAGCCGAGACCTTTATCGCGGTCGTAGTGCGCGGCAACAGTGTTGCGGATCTTGTCGAGTGTTCCACGAAAGTCTGTAGCGTCGATCCCGCTTGGCTTCACTTTGTTGCCAGTCGTGGTCCTCGTGGTCGCGCATGACTGTTCAAAAAGAGCCTTCCAGTTGCCCCATGAGTCTGGCTCTTGGACAGCTCCCTTACTTGTCATATTCGCTTGGCTCTTTAACTCAGCGTACTCCAAGAACTCCTTGCCGCTGCCAGAGGTTAAAATGCCTTTTGCGCTCTCGGTCGCCTTCATGATCTCCGTAGCAATGACGATGTATCGCCGCCAAAGACCAAGGCGCATCCCGCTCCACTGTCCCGAGAACTCGCTGATCTCCTCCGGCTTTGGGATCCGATGTGAAGTCAGAAGACTATCAAAGAAGAACACGTCATGGATTTCGTTTACGACAAGCGCGAGGATGAGGATAAAGCCATCAAGATCATGGGTGCCCTTGTCGATGTCAACGAAGAATAGATGTGGGTCAACTCTCTTAAGCTTCTCAGGGATGAAGTCCGGCAAGACTTGAACACTGCGTTTGTTTAGTCGGCATTTCTCGTGAGACTTCTTGCTCATAGACGATCCCTTAGGCACGAATGGGGAGGATCTGGAAAGCTCACGTGTAGTTTCGGTCTTTAACGGGAGACAAATAGATCATGAGATGTCAAAAAAAATGGCGACTCGCCGTTGAGTCGCCATTGCTTAAGTCATTTGAAACTGAAATCAGTCAAGAAGCTCGCCAAGTATTTTTACAAGGATCAGCTTTTGGGACCTTGGTACCGTGAGCACTATGTGGTCTCCCCGAACTTCCATTTCAATTTTGGTACCGCTGCCTCTACCCGCTTTTCTTTCAGTTGGCGCCGTGCTGGTCTTTCCGCCTGCTTTCTTGCGGTAGGCAGCGATGGTGGCAATGCTTGTATTGAAAGCCGAAGCCATTTCCGCTAATTTGCGTCCCGACGTGTCGGTCATGATCGCAGTGCGCTGCTCGGGCGTCAGTCTCTTCGATACGCCTTCTACAGCTTTCGCTGCGGTCTTCTTCTTTTTCTTTGCCACGGCTTTACGTCTCCTCAGGAATTTTAAGTCGGTGGCGGAGCTTAGCAACAGATCGCTTGCACGTCTAAGCTTTGTAGACCTCGATCACGATATTTGATTGACCTACAGACGTTGGGGGACCTGGTCGGCGTATCGTAAGGGTCTTTGGTGTCGCGTGGCGAGCTTTGCGCACCACCCAGATTGCAGCCGAAGGAGCAGGATCCAAGCGCAAAACGTCATGCTTTGAGCCTTGTGAGGCTGACGCATCTATCAGGATGAGTGCCCTTGGGTCATTTGCGAACCGACTTACAGTATCAGCGGTGCTTTCTTTGAGAAGCTGTGCACGTAGGGCGGGGGCACAAGGGCGACAAGCTTTTCTACCAGCTCCGACGGCGAGAGCTGAATGGCCTCCGTGCCGTCTGACCAGCACGTCTTCAGTGTATAGACAAGGTCACCCTGCGCATTGCCGGGGTCAAGCAGTGACAGGCGCTGGTGTGAAAAAGCTCCGCGGGCGCCATACGCCAAGAGCATTCAATCTGTCTCTGCACTTTGTCCACCTCGGGCTAGCGGAGGGGCTGCTACTCGGCGTCTTTCTCGTCATTCTCGCCCACCGTCGTCAGTGTCCAGGTGGCTAGGGCGCGATGTACCAGCCCGAGCCTACGTCTTTGCTGAAGTATCGCGTAACTATCGTGATCGGCACATAGTTTTCAGTCATGGGATGGGCGCTGGTATTGCAGGAGAGAGCCCCGAGCGTGTTGCAGGGAGTCACCGTGCAGCCCAGGTGCGAGTTGGATGTGAGGCTCTGCGACACGCCCGACGTGATCGTGTACTCATGGTCTGGCAGCCATCCCGTTGCGAACGCCAGGTAGAGGTTGCTGAAAGCTGCGAGTTGGTTTTCCGCATGAATCCGGCTGTAAGCCTGTCCCGTGCAGTCCGATGACATGAACATGATGCTATCGAGCCCCACGTCGAGCTGCTTTGCCGGAATCACTGTTGTTGTCGACGCGACGGAGTAGACGGTCTTCTTGTTTAACGAAAGATCCCGCACCATGACGGCGGTCTCGTTAAGTACAGACGAGACGAAGTAGGCGATCGCGGTATTGTCCGCCTTATAGAGCTTCAGTGCCGTTGCTTCGCCATTGCACACGTATTCCGCTGCATCGATCTCGCCAATTTCAAGCATGCCGTTGGACGGCGTACCGCCACTGTCGCCATTATCAAGGCCCGATTGGATCTTTTTTCCACCTGTCAGGCAGTTGATTCCCGCTGCCTCAGCCGTGATCTTGATCAGACTGTTGAAGCCGCTGGTCCCACTCGAGCCAACGGCGCCGGGAGCGCCGTTGCAGACGTAGGTTGCAGAATCGACTTCGCCGGCCTCCAGAATTCCGTTTCTTGGGTTGCCTCCGCCATCCCCATTGTCCTGGCCGGCCTCGATTCTCTTGCCCGCGTGGACGCAGTTTGCACCGGCGCTTTCGCTGGTGATCTTGACGAGAGCGTTGAATCCAAGCTCACCGGCCGTGCCCGGCGTGCCCGAGGCGCCGGCGATTCCACCTGAACCGTTGCAGACGTACTGGGTCTCGTCGACCTCGCCCACGTCAAGCACACCATTGCCTTGTGTGCCGCCGCCGCTTCCGTCGTCAATGCCCGATTCCACGCGGACGCCGCCAGTCGCACACATTGCGCCGGCGGACTCGACTCCCGTTCTGAGCAGCGATGATTCCATCGACAGTCCGGATGCGGCGTTGCACACGTACGATGTCGCGACAGTCTCGTCGGTTGCGAAGGCGCCGTCCGAGTTCCCGTCGCTACCCGCGGTCAGTTTCGTGCCGCCGGCGCTGCAGTTGCCACCGGGAGGCTCGGCAACGGTGAGAACCAGGGTGGATATGCCTGGAGAACCAGGGTCTCCCTTCGGTCCATGCAGGTCGAGCACCTTCCAGGCGGTTCCGTCGCAGTACTTGAAGAGGCTCTCGGAATCGATAAAGTACGTCTCACCCTCGTGCCCCGGCGTGCAAGGGGGAAGTTCGAAGTTGCGCAGGAGGATACGGACCGAAACGGACCTCGAACCTGGCTGCGGTTCCGGATCGTCCTTCGGCACGTCCAGGACCTGGGTTTGCTCGGGCTGCGGCGAGCTGGTGGCCGGAGCGCCCGACGGCTTTGCGCAGGCCTGGAGAATCACGACGGCCGCTATCGTCACCGTTTTCATGTCATTTCCCTCAATTGGACGCGCGCCAACATCCTGTCCTATCGGCAGGGCCAACGGCATCCTGAAGGCCACGTCCGATTGACTGTGTCGCCAATCAGCAAAAAGCGCCGCATTCTTGAGCGTTGCCGAGACTTTGAGCAGCGCAGCGATCTAGGCGCGCCGCTCACCGCGTAAGCTGGAAGGATAGCGAGGCATCAGCGACAAGGGGCAGGAGTTGACGCTCCAGCAGTACGAGGAGCTTCTTCGCTTTCGGGATAAATTCGACATCATGTTTCCTGACGACCTAGAGCCTTCCTACCGAGAGTGCTCCGGGCATCTTGAAGAAGCGACGAACTTATCCTTAGAAACGAGCCGAGACATCCTACAGCTATTTAAGGACGCTCCTGAAGTTCGGGCTGCAACAGGTCGCCTACGTATTGAGTACAGACTCGGCGAGGATGTGCTGGCTAAAGATTTCTCAGATCACCTTGATCGAGTCGGAGACTTTTTCCGCATGTTCGTTCACCACTTTTGAACAAAGCTAAGGACTCCGCATGCCGATCCTAGTCCCACAAATCGAAACCTTCCTGGCCACACAATCCAGCTTTGAGCTTGAAATGAAGGTGGCAAATCGCTTGAGAGCATGGAAATTCCAAGTTGATCACGTCGGGGGTTATGACGATGGCGTAACTGGCAAGCGGCGGGAATTCGACATCAGAGCAAAGAAGCAGAACGGGAATCTACAAGTGCTTCTGGCCGTGGAATGCACCGTAGTGGACCCAGGTTTGCTCGTTTACTGCTCAAAAAGAAAGACGACTGAAGCCGGTCATCAAGTTCTCATCGGAAGCAACAGTGTTCCGGTAGACACTGCTCTCGCAACACAGTACACGAGGAAATCTTCTGACTCACGGATCGTAACGCATCCAGTCAATTGGACCGTCTACGAACCGGGTCAACTTGTTGGAAGGCATCGAGACTACCTAAAAGTCCAAGGGAACGCCGTCACACGAGTCGGAGATAAAGACTTCTACGACAAAGTCACGCAAGCGATAGCTTCAATAGAAGCCATGCTCGACGATCAGTTCATGCTGGAACTGGACGGAAAAAAGCTAGCGGTAGCCGCTATCCCAATCATCGTAGTTCCTGATGACTCGCTCTACGTCGCCGAGTACGACGACGACGGAAACAGACTAGGCGTTATGTCCACGAAATCAATCTCGCAGAAGGTGAACTTCTGCCTGCAAAGTCCGAAGTTCAAACTTCCGGTTATCTCACACGTCGAGATTGTAGCTTTCAGTGGCCTTCTTGATCGTCTCAAGGACTTCCTTGATGTCGATCGAGGCCAAGACAATACGCCTCTCTTCTATGGCGTCGGCCACCACGACGGCAATTGGTTTCACCCCGAGGCTGGATACTAATCAGCACGGGTCTTGAACAAATCAGAAGCCAAAGCTCACGAACTGGCAGTTCGGCTTGAAGAATTCCTGCCTCCGATATCCCCAGTCTGAATAGATAACAGGTTTGTATTCGGTGCCCTTACAGAGGGGCGTGTCCTTATCGGATGTAATTACGATCTCAGTGAACTTCCAGAGCCCTTTGTCATCAGCTTCCAAAACTCCGGACAGCACTTTGTTACAGATTCCAGTCGGTGCAGTTGACGCACGAACCCACTTCTTTGCGTTTACCTTGCGATAGTCCGCAGAAAAAGTGTGCGTATAGACCTTACAGACATCCACATTGAACTTGTCTTTGAGTCTCGCACCTTCATCCAATAGCGCTTGTACCGCAGCCTTGGAGAAATCTTTCTTCTCGCAGAAATCCAGCCACAACTTCCCTTTCTCCTTCTCGTGGTCAGCAAGGTCTATTGCCTTCGCTCCCTTTTCGAGAACGCCATTACACATCTTCACAAGCTTTGCCTTGTCAGCCACCATGTCATCCGACACCGTCACTTTTTCTTCAGGCTGAGGCTTTGAAAGAGTCACCTGCTCAAATCTACATTCGACTTCGTTTGGCGTTTCCTTCTCAACGCAAAATCCGCTGAGAGCGCCAAAGCCGTCTCCTTCAAGAGGAATCGTATTGAAAATGGGAGGTAGCTCCCGAGCAGGCGCAGCCTTTGGTGCCTTGTCCTTACCGACGGCCGCTGTGGGCGCTGCGGCAAGTAGAATCGCCAAAGTTAGAGCAATGTGATGCGTCCGCAACATGGTGAACCTCGGATTTATGGATTTGCAACCCATCGGCGCATAAATCAAGATCCTTTACCTTTCAATACCGCATATATTTCAGGTACTTACGTCGGCGCTCCAGCCGTTCTACCCGCCTTTCCAAGCTCTCCAGACGGGTCACCTTCTCTACGATTACAGCCATCTTTGAGTCGAGATCGGCAAGGTCTGTTCTGATGTTCCACCTGCGCGGCGCTGTCGCTCTCAAGCCGCTGTGGAAAGCCGTATGTGCTCAAAACCGCGAGGAACTCGTGAAGCAGTGCGACGAGTCGCCGGTGTGTGTCGTCACCGACGGTCAGTCGAAGGACCGCTTCCTCTGGTGCGTCTTGACGGACCGGGCCATCAGCTTCGACCTCACTGAGACCCGCAACCAGCAGGTCGGCGGCGAGATCCTCGGCAAGACGGGCGAGGTGACTCTCACCGACGGGCTTGCCGTCTACAGCAAGAAGAGCGTACCGGGCAAGCACGCTCAATGTCTCGCGCACGCAAGGCGTAAATTTTATGATACGCACGTCTCGTTTCCGAAGGAGGCATTTGCCGTCCTTTGCGTGATCCATGGCCTCTTTCTTGTCGAGCACGAGGCCGACGCCGCGGGCCTTGGCGCCGACGCCCGCCGCAATCTGCGGAAGATGAAGAGCGCTGTGCTGCTGAATGAGCTGGCTACGCTCATCCGGAGCTTCAACCCGCCGCCGCGCTCGAGTCTCGGCAAGGCGATCAAGTACCTCGAGAAGCGGTGGCCGGGACTGACACGCTTTCTCGACGACGGCCGGATCCCACTCACCAACAACGCCGTCGAAAGACGCTTTCGGGACGCCAAGCTGGGCTTCAAGAATTTTCTCTTCGCCCAATCGGAAGTCGGCGCAGACGCAGTCGCGATCTACTACACGCTGATCGCGACCGCGCGGCTCCACGGCGTGCTGATCAGCGTGTCGTATATCGGGGTGAATGCTTGCCGCAGACGAAGAACAGGATTGATCCGGCAAGAAGTACAATGAAGCGCATGTGGGCCCTTAAGGGTCAATCAAGTGTTCGGTATGTCCGCCGATTCAGCACGTCTCGTCCCCCGCTGCCGCGTTCATGACGAAAGATTTAGTGCGAGTGGGGAACAATCGTGTTTCGTGCGGCTAATTCAGCTCCATCACGTACCCACTGCCTCGAGTCAGCGTCTTGACCCACCCTTCGCCACGCAGACACTTGTCACGAATGTCGTCTTTGCATGCATTTGTCAGGGAACCGCCACAAGCTTGTCCCCCCTGCGCAGAACACGTCGCAAAGTCCTTATTGAAGGCTTGAGTGTCTTTCGTCGGATGGCGGTATTCGATCTTGGAACAGCCACCCAGCGCCAAACCGAAAAGCAAGATGATCATCAGTTTCATTTCTTAGCTCCGCTTAGCTCCAACTCTGTTTAGTCAACCAAGGATCGGCAGGACTCACGGAAACTCTTCTTGGCAATTTGGCAACTGACAAAAAGGCGCGCTCATTCAGACGTTTGCCTCGTCGGGTAAGGGAGAGCCCGCAATTCAGGCCTCCCTCCCCACAGAAGCGTGCCTGAAGATTTCCCTCACACGCCTCTTCAGCACCAGACTTACGGCGAAGCCATTCGCTCTATGTCGCTATACGTGACGTAGATCTTCGGCTTACGGATTGGAAACGTATCAAGAATCTTGGCGTAACGTTTCCAGTTTACTCGACCACGCTGACTGCGGCTGCTCAGCGTTCGACGCCAGTTCTGCAGGACAAACCGATGGACTCGCGTCGATGCGGCGTTGTTGCCCGCAAGCACCATAACTGTTGGTACTGCATCATCCGCTGTCTTTTTCGACAACTCCGGCGACCTTTGCGGAAAAATCGAAATCAATGCTTCCACCAACACAACCGCGTATCTGTTGAGTTCAGACCGTCGCCTAAAGGACGATATAGAAACCCTTAATAACGCTATTGCTCTCATCGAGGCAGTAGATGCCAAGACGTTCCATTTCCGTAGTGATCCAGAGAAGACATCGCATATAGGCTTTATAGCTCAAGACATGAACGAAGTTCTTCCTGATTCAGTATCAAAGGGAGACCCTTGGATGATGGACTACGGAAGGTGTACACCTATTCTTTGGCAGGCGATCAAAGAGCTGCATAAAAAAATTAAGGACCTGGAAGACCAGATCCTTTCTCGTTAACTACCTATAATTTATTTCGTCCATTCTTCGACAGCGAGACCGTTCAAGTTCAAGACTTGCATTTTCGTCTCAGTGCGTTTGAGGATAACGAAAGTGTATTCCGACAGCGATTCGGTTAACATTGCACCGACCATGTCACCTGGCATGGGTTCTTCCGGAGCCATCCCAGGGTATGTGTCACCTGGAGTCGTCCCAGGCGAACCCAGGCGTGTGTCATCTTCTTCAGGGTCTTGAACCCAAGTTTTTACGGTGATCACGTTGTCGTGGATCTCGTATTGAGATTCACCGTAAAAACCGGCAAGCGTGCCGTTAACATCGAACGTCGCCTGGGAGGGTGGCGTTGCAGCGCCGATGCGATTGCGAGTCCAGGTGCCGACGATAATTTTTTTAACATCAAGGTTCGTCTCGATCAACGCTTCTTCGACGTTCGAGCTTTTCAGATCGCTTTTCGCTTCGGTATTTTGGACGATGACGTTCGCCGCAAGAACCTTCGTTGTCGTATCGACGCCTTGCTCTTGAAGCGCCAACATCGCTTTCGGATCGGAGGAGTCGGCGTAGACGACGTTCGATGCCAGGATTTTCTTTCCCGAAGCTTGCGAAGCTTGAGTTTGCGAAGCTTGAGTTTGCGGAGCTTTTGCAGTTTGCGAACCGTCTTTACCGCAAGCGGTGAGTGCCATGGCGAGGATCAGGGTCGAGGTTTTCATCTTACTTCCTTTCGAGGGTGGGGCTTTGTGCCCCTATATAAGACTTAACGGCGCAAAATCTAAAAGGTTTAGACTTTTTTTAGAAGAAGAAGAAGAAGTGCCGGGTGAGTGGCGCCACTTTGATCCATGGACAGGATTTCACGTTCGTTCATGGACCGCCGTCGGCTGACTCGCACGGCACAGTGCCGCCTACCGCGCCGTTTCCCGTTTCCGTTTCCCGCTCCTCCTATAGGGGCTCGGGAAGCGGAAACGGGTAAGACGCCGAAATCAGTGGTGAGCGAGGGCGTAGCCGGATTCGTGGCGTTCGACGCGCCCCGTTGCGACGAGTTCCTTGAGCGTGTCGCACAGGGTCGCAGTGCGCACGCCACAAGCATCGCGCAGGGCGTTGAGTGTCATAGGCGAAGATTCAGCGAGCGCGCCAGGTGCTTGTGCGATCGTTGACGCCCGCGTCGCCGCGACAAGCGCTGGCGCGGGAGCCGCAACGGGCGCAGACGGAGCTTTGCTTTTGGATCCACTGTGCCAGGATCGCAACCTGAGCAGACTCCGACGATCAGAATTAGTTCCCTGACTTTCATTGTACTGCTTCTCAGTCTTCAGAAGGTTTTTTCGAAACGATGACGTCATCAGGTGCATCAGGCTTTTCGGCGACTGAAAGCAAAGTCAGATCAAACTTGGCGTAGCCCGAGTACCGTCCAACCTCCTTGAACAACTCGTTCAACACAGTCGAGACGTTTTTCGTGCGAATAGGTTCGTTCCCGGTTAGGAGGAACTCCATTGACGTTCCGAAGAAGGATGCAGCTTTCGAGATCGCAGCGAACTGGGTCGGGTTTGCGCCGTTTAGCCAGTCGTTAACGCTGGCATGGGTCGTTCCGCAAAGCTTAGCGAGCTGACGAACACCGACGTCGCGTTCCGCCATCAGGCGTTTCAGATTCGCTGCAAGCGGGGTCGGCGGTGTTTGCTTTTTCCGAGCCATCTGGTGCTCCGTCATTTCCCTAACGCTCGGACCAAACAGTTGGTTTCTTTAGTAATTGCGATGCCTTGTAAGGACATCCTTACATTGGACGGAAGTCCATACGAATTGGGCGACATTTTGTCCTCTTGTGGACGACCTACCGTACAAGCGCAAGATCGGGCGATTCCGTCTGGTTCGTGAGTCAAATCTGCTACGTAACGATGTTATTCAAGTTTTTACGATATAATCCGATGACATTTATTATGGACCTGAGGTGGCTGCTGATGGCTCGACCAAAACTTGCCGACGACGAACGTAAAGATTTTCTGCTGTCGCTGCGTCTTACGGCGGACGAAATTGACTATCTGGACGATCTCGCCGAACGAATCGAAGCGGCGTCTGGGTTCAAGGTGTCAAGGTCAGCCGTCGCTGCACGTTTGCTAAAGTGCGGGCGTCCGATTCTCGAAAAGGAATACCCGCCGACGAAGCGGCGGAAGTAGCGCCCGCCATCCGTTGTTGCGAGACCCGATTTAGAGGGAGGTCTTCGCAAATGATTTATGGGTACACAAGGGTCAGCACACTCTCGCAGCTAGAGCTGAGTCCCGAACAACAGCGCCACGAGATCGCCGCCTTCGTGGATCGGCACGGCATAGCTGGAGAACTTGTCTTCCTATCCGATGACGGCGTTTCCGGTATGAGCGTCGACCAACGACCGTCATACCAACGGCTGCTCACGTCGGTGAAGAACGGCGACACCGTCATCGTGTTCGACCTTTCTCGCCTGGGTCGCCGAGCGAAGGAGGTCCTGTCGGCACTCGACACGTTCAGAGAACGCAACGTCCGTTTTGTCTCGATTCGTCAAAACCTAGATTCCTCTACAATCGCCGGATCATTGGTCTACGGGATTTTAGCGGTGGTCGGCGAAATGCTCGTCATGGAGAGCCGGCAGCGGACCAAAGCAGCTCTAGACTTTAAGAAGAGCAAGCACGAGAGGCTCGGTGGTGAACTACCGTTCGGCTACGACTGTCCCGACGGCGTCAAACTTGTCCCCAATGCTGCCGAGTTCGCCACGTTAATGCTCCTTGCTCGCTTACGCCGTGACGGCTGGAGCTACCTGGCGATCAGCCGTGAGCTTGAAGCTCGGGGCATCAGAACGAAGACCGGCAAGACTTCCTGGCACGCCAACACCGTCCGGAAGCTCTTCCAGCGGATCTCTAAAGCCGGTGATGGCGAGCGCATAGCTCAGTGACACCGCAACTCGATACGGCGATGTGTAAGCACGGTCGATCGATTCCAAGTAAATCAGCAGCGGATTCCGGAGCATTGCTTTAGCTTGGCTCGCCTGTGCGGCGATGCGCACAAAGTTTAGGACAAAAAGATCAATGGTCACTGCAAGCACTGAAAGCAGCGTGGAACGGAGCGGCGAGGCGTCCTACCGGAGAAAGTACCATCGTCTGCAACGATTGGTCGCTCTCGTCGCTCAGGGATCGATAAACTCAATCTTCGTGTCCGGCCAGCCGGGCATATCAAAGACGACGACCGTTTTAAAGACTCTCGCCGAACTCGGACTCGAAGAGAAGCGGGACTACTTCATCGCTAAGGGACGAGCGAGTCCACTCGGCATCTACACACAGCTCGCTTCTGAGGTAGGCAGCAACAGAATTCTGATTTTCGACGACTGCGACTCAGCACTAAACAAGGATGGCGTCAACCTGATCAAAGCGGCACTCGACGACAAAGACCGGCGGACGGTTTCATTCATGTCATCGCGTCTACCGCCGGGTGTCCCTCCAGAGATCGAGTTTACAGGTCGGATAATCTTCATTTCCAACCTGAAAGTCGAGGCTATCGACCCTGCTATCGCAAGCCGATGCCACAACATCGAACTGAACCTCTCTCGGGATGAGCTTTACGATTTCATCGAGTACGAAGTGCTCCAGGTGCCGCACGCATCGTCAACGAGGTCTCAACGCCAGTACGTATTGTGGCGTCTTAAGTCGGCGTTGAGGATGTCGCCGGCTACTCCTTCGGTTCGTCTCTACAAAAAGCTCCTCGATCTATGGTGTCACGACCGAAGCAACTTCAATGATCATGTCGAGGCACTTGTTCCAAGGTCCGACGACCTCTCGATGCTTCGTCAGCTCCTCGATCGCAATGACACGGTTGGTGAAGCCGCTCGAGAATTCGCTCGCATAACGGGAAAGTCCGAGCGGAGTTTCTACCTTCTGAAAGCAAAATTCAGGGACTGCCTGTGATCGCGAGACCTCTGCCAGCAATCAAGGATCATGGGTGTTGCGAAGACATGCGCTTCGCCATCAAGGTCGGCGCACTGGTTTACTCGTCGATCTTCAACGAGTTTGGCGCGCCCGTACCAGGCTCTCGACACGACTACCTGTGGCTTCCGTGGTGCCCGTTCTGCGCCCATCGATTGCCTTCGAACTTCGAAAGCCACCGCCGCAGAAACCCCGAACGCTTTTCAAACCGAGGGGAGTACGTAATGCGTACCGTTGGTCCAATCAACTTCTCCACGAGAGTCGAAGGCACCGAGACGCTGAGCAAGCTGATCTTTAACCTTGAGTGCCGAGCGCAGGCAGAAGTAGCGCGCCTAGAGCGGCGCCTTCGAGAACGTAAGCTCTCTGGCGATCGATTTCTAACTTCGTACATGGTGGATGTCGTGATCACCGCCCGCAGAAGCGGAGGTCATCCGGTTTCTGTGGTTACCCCCGTCCTTGACAAGCTTGGCATTCAAGCAGGTTCAAGAAGGTCAACTGCTGGCTACGAAGATCTAGCTCGCCAACTGAGGTCGGCGAACCTATCCGAGTCGGAAATCGAGGTGGTCACGGTCGACGTCGTTGTCCGCCATCGCCACAGGTCGGTCGTCAAGATTATCTGAATAGGAGTCCGCAATGTCCCTAGACGTTATCTTCCAGACCGTTCAGTTCGAAGCGAGTTTGATCAGGCGAGAAAAGCTGCACCTTTCCGACAAGTCGATGACCTTGATGATGATAAATCGAGAGCTAAAGACCACTCTGCCGACAGAGATGGCGATCTGTTACCTCGGCGACAATCCGATTGGCTGGGCGGCGATCGCCGTTGTCGATCCCGACGTTGAACCAACGTTTCGAGAAATTGTCGGGGAGGAAAGCGAACCCTTAGGTTGGCTAAACATCTATGTGCTTGAACGATATCGCCGACAGGGAATTGGAAGAACGTTGGTCGACATTGCCGAACGAGTTTTTGCGCAACAGCATCCCGAGGTCGAACGCCTTCTGGTCGACCGCTGCCTAAGGAAGATCTATGTCGGCAGCCATCGTCTCGATCCCGTATTCGCTTCGCGGACGTTTCGCAATCGGGTGAGGTTCTCCGAAAGGGTCAGGCGGATTTACGACATCCGAAGGGTTGTCGCATAGGCGATCTGCTCGCATCCCTGGTCAATTCAGTTGAGGTCCCGATGGCGTACGTCATGATGAGCTTCCTTCTCTTGCGGCTTTTGGCTGTTCTCGCACGCTTCTTGATCGCCGCTATCGCTGCTCGGCGTGTCCGCTGCCGTGAAGATTATTTTCGTCAGGAGCGGGCGTGCCAACAGACTATTTGTGAACCACCGGATCAAAACCTCGCCATCCTTGGTCTGAAATCTGTTCCTGGGTCCTTGAGCGATCTCCGTTCCGCAAGACGACGAGCAATGAGAACGATGCATCCCGACATCGGCGGTAGCCAACAGGGAGCGAAGTCCGTCAACGCGGCGTTCTGCGACATCGCGTCGAAGCTCCGCGCTTAGATTCATAACCAGGAGAACGTCATGCCGCAGTTAATCCAGACAGCCGACGAGATCGCTAGGGAACGCGGGCAAGACATCTTGCTCGTCGACTTTCGGCGCGCCGGAGACCTTCGTCAGATTCTCCCTTCGAAGGAGCACGACCGAACGGCACGCATAGAGTTCCTGGAATGGCTCAAGGGGGTTCCGGAAATTGAGTTCCTTGATGCTTATCCGCCGCTGCCACGAGGACTCATGATTTGTCCGTACTTCGGCACGATCGCGCTCATCGTCTGCAAAGATAGACAACCCAAGCTTTACAAAACCATCGTCGACCGATGGGAAGAGCCTGACGGGTCGCCGATACTCGGCAACGTCAGACTCTTCATCGTTTCGAAGGATCATCCAAGTTCAGGCGACGACCACGACGAGTAGGGACCGCCAGCTGTTAGCTTGTAGCGCAGACGATTCCGTCGGTGGCATCTGGTTCGGGCGTTGCTTCCCTCTCCTTTTGATGCTCCTCCAAAAAGTCAACGACGATCGCTTCAACCAATCGGGAACGGTTTAGCGCCAGCGATTTGGCGCAGATCTTGATCCCTTCGCTCACGCTCGCGTCGAGCCAAAGCGTGACCGGCGTACGCTTCGGTCGACGCATCCGCTCGACCACCTTGCCTATCAACTCACTTGCCGCCTTCATTTTCTTCTCCCCCATCGTCTTCAAAAAAATCGGTTTCTTTCTGCAAGTCGTTCTTCTTCTGAGCCAGCAGCAGTCTGATGTTGTCGAGAGCAATCTCGATCTCGATCAACGACGCTTCGATACTCAGGAAGACTTGTGTTCTGTCTTGGTTGCTTTTCACTTCATTTTCCTCCATCAGATAATCTAGGCACAGAAAATCGACGACCGACGTTGTCCCAGCGACGACTTCGAGCAGTCGGATTTCGGCTGGCGATGGAGGAGGTGGATAGGCAGCGTTGAACGGTTTTCGAAGCGACGGAGTAGGTGATCTAGCTAGCGTCTTGGCGAGCTGTCCGGGTTTGAGCTTGGCTGGCGCTGGGGTTTGTTTTCAGGTTTTGACAATAATGATTACTAACGGGGGGAGTCCTTGAGATGGCTTGCGCTAGGTCATCTAGCTGGCGAGGTAATCTAGCTAGCGTCTTGGCGAGCTGTCCGGGTTTGAGCTTGGCTGGCGCTGGGGTTTGTTTTCGGGTTTTGACAACAATGATTACTAACGGGGGGGAGTTCCAAAGAAAGCTTGGAATGCAGAACGCAGGCGTTAGGTGATCTGGGTTTGGGGTTGGGTTTGGGTTTGGTCTTGGCTGGATGGAGATCTTGTTCGTCTTCTCTCGGGCACTACTAGGGCTAGGATCTCAAGGCATTCCGCGACTACCCGCTAGTCTTCCCTCAGCCTCTCTCATGTATGGACAGGGACGCTCCTTTGTTTCGCCTAAAGAAAAGGTTTTTGTTTGTGCTCTAAAATGAATTGAGCCCGCAAGATTAAATCTTTGCGGGCTCTTTCACGTAGAAATCAGCTCTCACGTTCCTAAACACAGAAATATAGATTGGTGATGTGAAGCGATAATTGCTCGCCGCTAGCGTTTCGTCAAACTACACAATGACGGTTTACGTGTAGCCACTACGATCACTACCAAAGATAGAGGG
>Ga0163150_10005520_pt1 | contig 16097 bp, 13 predicted proteins | sample OliLakLV19P2IB_FD_148628 | JGI IMG/M metagenome (GOLD analysis project Ga0163150, IMG submission 148628) | Freshwater microbial mat bacterial communities from Lake Vanda, McMurdo Dry Valleys, Antarctica - Oligotrophic Lake LV.19.P2.IB | ecosystem: Environmental > Aquatic > Freshwater > Lake >...
TCGTCGTTCCAGGCTGCATCCAGCCCGGATCCTCCGTCTGCTTCCGGCCGAATTAGCTCGGCGTGTTGCAGTTCGCTTTCGGCAGTGATGATAACGCTGCGATTGTCAGCCACCTTGCGGCAGTGGCGCGTCATCTCCACCAGAATATGCAACGGTGAATCGTCCATAATCGCCTGAATGGCATCCAGCCGCAGTCCATCCAAGCGGTACTCGTCAATCCAGTAGCCGGCGTTAGCCAAAAAGAACTCGCGCACTGGCGCACAATCCTGCCCGTCAAAGTTAATCGCGTCGCCCCAGTCGGTTCTGTGTCGCGACGAAACAAAATTCCCGGCGAACTGATCCAGATAGTTATCCGCCGGGCCAAAGTGGTTGTAGACCACGTCCAAGATTACGCCCATTCCGAGACGATGTGCTTCGTCGACAAAATGGCGAAAATTGTCCGGCGGGCCATACAGTCGCGTCGGTGCAAACAGCAGCACTCCGTCGTACCCCCAGCCAAAGTGCCCGGGAAATTCTGCCACTGGCATGATCTCTAGCACGGTGACACCGAGGTCGGCGATTTTTGGCAGACACGCCTCAGCCGCTTGCCAGGTTCCTTGCTCCGTTAGCGTGCCGATGTGCAGCTCATAGATCACCTGCCCTTCGATCGAAATCCCCGGCCAGTCCGGCTGCTGCCATTGATACAGACCGGGGTCAACGATCTGTGACGGACTAGCACAGCCATCCGGCTGAAAGCGTGAAACTGGATCAGCGTACAACCGTCGGTCGTCGTCGAGACGCAGCCGATAGTGCATGCCATGCCGCGCCGTTGTACTCAATCCGGAAAAATACCCCCCTGCTTCTGATGTCAGCGCTAGCGGTTCTGGCACATTGGGATGTTCTGCGGATGGCTCAAAAACGACCGTCACTTGCTTTCTAAGCGGAGCCCAGACGCGAAAATGGACCCCATCGGGCAGCACCTCCGCACCGACCGGCAGGCGGCGCCGCGATGACCGGTTCGGCATTTCGCTGGTAGGTGCCACTAAATCAGTTTTTGTGGAACGCATGAACCTAACCATAGGGAAGAGTGTCGAGAAACGAGGCAACCGCGTGTGTATGCTGCAAAGCGTGTACCTCGATTGGTTGGTACATACCAACGGGATTGTCACGTCCGCGCTGATTGTTAGCAATTCTGCATGATTTCATTGACTTGTCACTGGCCGGATTTACGATAATACTATCAGAAACGATTATATCGCGTCGGTTCAGTATGAGAGGGCATGCGATAGCAGCGCGCATCGGTCGAGCAGGAAATCTGGGTAGTTATTTGAGGAACTCCTTGCCGTTGCCGCAACATCCGCGGATCTGTATGATCCGCCCGCTTGGAACAGGAATTGGCAATTTTTCGCTAGCGGTGCCGCAGGGCATCTTGGCGAATTCGACTTAACAACTTGCTCGCGTGACTTCTCGTTCGACAATTCGCATTGATGCAAACATTACCGGAGCCGCCAGGCGAACTTCGGCCAAAGAGTGCTCTGCCACGCGCCACGATCTGCGCTCCATGTTAGGTGACGGCGTCGCCTACAGCCTAATGGTCGGCGTCGGCGAAAACTACCTGCCCGCGTTTGCGCTGGCTCTTGGACTAGGCGAAGTCACCGCCGGGCTGATTGCCTCAGTACCATTGGTGGCAGGTGCGGTGTTGCAACTGATTTCTCCGGTGGGAGTACGCTGGCTGGGCTCGTATCGGCGCTGGGTCGTCGGTTGCGCAACCGTTCAGAGCCTCTGTTTTGTGCCGCTGGTCGTCGCGGCCTTGCTGGGCAGAATTCCCTCAGTGCTATTGTTTGTCATTGCTGGCACCTACTGGGGAGCCGGCATGGCTACTTCCCCTGCCTGGAGCAGTTGGGCTGTGACATTGGTGCCGCAAGGAATCCGCTCGCGATTTATTGCGCGGCGCAACAGAATGGCGCAGTTTGGCGTGTTGGCCGGATTTGTCGGCGGTGGCCTGGCATTGCAATACGGTCAATCGCTCGGCCGTTCGCTGGATGCATTTGCAGCAATTTTTATGCTGGCCGGCATTTGTCGGTTTGTTTCGTCGCGTTTGCTGGCCAGCCAACATGAACCTAGTCCACCCCCTGCCACAATCCACGGTGCCAGTCGGCGCGAGCTGGTCGATCGCCTGAAAAATCACGGCGAAGGACGCTTGCTGTTATACATTTGGATGATGTACGCCGGGGCGCAAATTTCCGGGCCGTACTTCACCCCGTTTATATTAGGCCATTTGAAGTTTTCCTACCTGAATTTTATGATCCTGCTGGGAACATCGCATCTGGCCAAGACCATCGCCATGCCGTGGTTTGGTGTCTTTGCACACAGCTACGGCAGCCGGCGGTTGATGATTCTTTCCGGCTTCTTGGTAATTCCATTGCCGGTGATGTGGCTGTTTAGCTCGTCCATGGCCTATTTGATGTTCGTGCAAGTTTGCGCCGGAATAGCTTGGGGCGGTTTTGAACTGGCGATTGTGCTGACTTCGTTTGATTGTATTCCAGCAGCGCATCGAACCAGCATTCTGACGTTGTACAACCTGGGATACGCCATCGCGACCTTCACCGGAGCGATGGTTGGCGGAATGCTGATCAAATGGCTCGGCGGCGGTTACGAGATTTACCTGGTCGTCTTTGCGCTCTCGGGCGTGGCTCGGATGCTGACCATTCCATTGATGCGAGCGCTGCCAATGCCACTGGCACGTGAGATCAGCGCTCCGCTGTCGCCAAGAGCCATTGAGAAATCGGCGCGAATTGCAAGCCGCGCCGGCCAAAGCTCGACACCCGCCATTGCGCCGTAGTTCCGCCTGATGTTTGCCTTAGGCAGCCTTGGCGGATTCGAATGCGGTCGACCAGCGTTGCGAGAGTCGTGTAATCGCGACATCCAGCGAAACTGCTTGCCAGGTTCCGGCAGTTTTGCTGCCAGCAGTATGGTAATCGACCAGTCCTAGCCGTTGCAACTTCTGCAAAGCGTCCGAGACTTCAAAATCCACATCACAGCCGATTTGGCTGCGGATGAACTGCTCGATCGTGCGATCCAGCTCGCAGGAGGTGGATGGTTTTGCCACGCCATCAGTGCGCCAGCGCAGAAAGTAATACGCCAGAATCGCCTCGCGGCATTCCTGCTCTTCGGCTTCATTGATCAGTCGAAACAGCACCCCGGCGTTGTTGTCGAGATTCTGGAAATAGAGCCGTTTGGTCAAATTCAGTTGATACTTTTGAATCGTCCGTTGATAACCGATGAACGATTTCACGCCGTAGCCGACGGTGCCTCCCAGCATGCCGGCCAGGCCGAGCATGCCATAAACGCCTGTTGCGGCTAGCGTCAGTGCCCCTTGGAGTAGTTTCCAGCCGCTGATCGCCAGGCCAGAGACCGTCGGCACGAATATCTTGATCCGGTCGAGCAGCGACATGCGAATGATCGCGCCTGGCAGTAGCATCTCCAGGTCCATCTTGGGGACGTTCTTAAACAACTTAAGATGGATCACTCGCGGGTTGGCCTCTGCTCCTAGACGTTCGTGGTCTTGCAGGCGAAAGACCATCGCCAGGCGTTCATAGGCCGGTATATCGGTCGGAACTCTGCGGAGCCACTGCTTCCAAGAGCGTTTCCAGCGCCGCTGCGAGATGTCGCCGCGGACGTAAACCTCCAGCCGTGCGAAAACTTCAAAGTTCAGTTCAATACGTAGGCCAAGCTCTCCAATCGACTTGACCGCCTCTTGAATTTCGGTTGGCGAAAGTCGGCGAAAATTCGCGCGCTCCAACAGCCACATCGTGCGATCAAAAAACTGATTGGAGGAAACTTCGAGTTCCTCTGCCGTTGGCTCATTCAGGCTCACGGTGTCCGAATCAGGATCGACCGCTGCATAAGCCGACTTCAACTGTTCCAGTTCCTCGTGGAATGCATGGTGGTAAGTCACCGTGATTAGCCGGCAGAATTCTGCGAACTGCCGCGATTCATGTTGCGACAGCTCTGCTCGTTCTGAGAGCAGTTCTACAAGCTGTGCCACTCGGATGGGAATGAAGTTCTCGCGCCTTGCCTTGGGTGCCGCCGTTATGGTTAGAGAAGCACCGGTTTCTCCTAAAGGCTGCGCGGCGACAGCCGGCTGTTCTTCAACTTCCAAATCGGCCAATTTCAATTGCGGGTGCGCATGCATCGATACGGTTCGCTCTGCCAGAGAATTGCCGGTGGGATCGCGGGCTGGGGGGGGCAGCGTTTACCACAGTAAACAGTGCTAGTAAGACTTATTCGGCAAAAGAGGGGCAACTGTCCGAAGATTCGCTTTGCGCCGGACGAGTTTAACTTTGTGAGCGGTTATGTCGACCGCTTTGCTGGCAAAGTCCCGCACAGAATGCCCATCTTGAACGGCGTTTCTGATGGAGACAAACCCGAATGGCGACTTAGAACAGCTTCTCGAGCACGGTCCCTTCGCGCAAAATCATCACCGGACGGCCACTGGAAGTATGATACTCCTTGGTCGAATCGATTCCCAGGCAGTGGTAGAACGTCGCGGCGACGTGGTCGGGCGTAATCGCTTCTGCGTCCGGCCCCATGCCATTCTTGTCGCTGGCACCGTAGACCTGACCTCCACGGATTCCGCCACCTGCCAGAATAGAGAACATGGCTCGCGGCCAGTGGTCGCGCCCGCTGCGTGGGTTAATCTTTGGAGTGCGGCCAAATTCGCCAGTCACATAGACGGCTGTGGAATCAAGTAAACCACGTTCGCTCAGTGTGGTAAACAGGGCCGCCAGACCAGCATCGAGTGCGCCGACCTGGCCACCTTTCAGTGTCTTAAAGTTATTGCTGTGAGTATCCCAACCGCCGTAAGTAACTGTGACGAATCGGACTCCTGCCTCAACCAGGCGCGTGGCCAACAGGCAACTTTGACCAAATGCCGTTTCTCCAAAGGACTCGGCAACGGCGCGCGGCTCTCGACTGATATCAAAAGCCTCGCGCGAACGAGGCGATCCGACAATATCATGTGCCTGCTGTGCAAACTCATTCAGCCCGCGAACCAGATCGTTGCTTTTCTCGATCCGGTCAAACTTGGTATCCAGATCGTGGAGCAACTGCGTTCGCTTGTGGACGTCGGTCACCGTTAGACCGTTGGCCAATGACAGGCCCCGCACTGAGTAAGGCTTGCCTACCTTGGGAGTTGAGTTCGTTTGCAGCGGGGCATACTGCACTCCCAAATAGCCAGCAGACTCAGGCGTGCTGGGAATCGCTACAAATCCTGGCAGGTCAGATGGGCCGGGCAACTCCTTGCTCACCACGGCGCCGTATCCAGGAAACTGCAACGAAGGGACCGGTTGATTTCCGGTGCACAGGTACTGAATACCCAGCGGATGCGCAGCCTGAGTATGACTCACTCCGCGCAGCAGAGCGAACTTGTCCGCACATTGTGAGAGCTTCGGCAAAAGTTCGCTGATCTCAATGCCGGGCACATTGGTTGAAATCGGTTTGAACTCGCCCCGGTTTTCGCTAGCCCCGTCGGGCTTCATATCAAACGTATCCAGATGCGAAGGCCCACCGGTCAGCATCATGAAGATGGCACTAGTCGCTTTGGCCGGACGTACTTCTCCGGCTTTGGACAATCGAAGGAAGTTCTCCAATGAGAGCCCCGCTCCACCGAGAACTCCCGCCTTGAGAAAATCGCGCCTCTTGACGCCATCGCAAAGAGTTCTAATGGCCATTATGCATCATCCTTCAAGTACAGAAACACGGTTGGAAGTTCGACTGCCGGTAATTACCGATTGACTATGAATTCCTTGGTATTGATCAAGGCCCATATCAGGTCGCGCAGTCCCGCTCTGAGTGACGGACTTTCGTCCAGGTGTTGTCGCACGCGGTTCAATTCGCTTTCGGTGGGTTTGCGGCTGAGCGTTCTCAAGTAGGCCTCGGTGATGGTGTTTTCCAGTACATCGTCGGAGAGATCTAATTCGGAGATCGCAATTTGTTTCTCGGGAGGCAGCGTATCAATCTGTTTCTGAATTTTTGCAATCAACTCCTGCTGTCGTTTGAAGCGAGTTTCCAGTTGATCAATCTTCGGCTGCTTGGCTGGATTTGCTTCTTTTTTTAGCTTTGCCAGGCGATCTCGTGAATCCTCGATTTTGTTCTTCTCGGATTGCAATTGCTCAGTCAGCGCCGAGCGGCTTTCTGTACCGCTCTCTCCAGCAAGTTCGGCATTGGTCAGACTTTTGACAACCTGACTGACCCAACCGTCAGGTCGTTCAATAAGCGACATAGTTTCCTGATCATTCTGCAAAAAAAGTGTCTGCAGCAAACTCGGTTCGGCAGAGCGTTCACAGTCACAGTTGCTAATGCGTGCGGGCTTTCCAAATATGGCCGGCGTAAAATCCCTTGGCGTTGCCTTTGCTGGTAACGAGGGTACTGGCCAAACTGATGTAACGCTTTTCAATTTCCTTCAGTGCATCGGTCGGCGTGGCCAAAGTCGCAGTATTCACCGCGTCATAGGCAACTTCGGCAGGCATGCGTCGCGGAATTGCATGGCTGAAATTGCGCGAATCGCGCTTGTTGGTATCATTCGGTTTCCACGAGAGCTGATACGTTTGACTCCGACAAATCTCGCGGTGCAGCCATTTCATGTCGTAGTTGTGTTTTACAAAACCTTCGGTTAGGTAGTCTAGCAATGGAGCGTTGCTGGGTGGATTAGCCAGGTTCATGTCATCCGTGGGATGGACAATTCCGACGTGGAAGTAATTGGCCCATACGCGATTAACGAAGGCTCGCGCCAAGTAATGTTTCGGTTCGTTTTTCAGCCAATCGACGACTATCGTGCGCGGATCCTCGACTTTGGACAGATCGACCTTTTCGCCACCCAGTACTCGACCGAACTGAGGCGAAACTGGCTTTTTTTTGCCGGTGACATTGGAGGCTTGCTTTTTCAACTCAGCTTTACCTCCTGGCGGAACAACGTACACTTCCGTAAGCGGAACCGCCTGTCCCTCGAGTAAAAGTGGCCGTAACTTTTGGCGGACCATTTGGAGGTTGCTTTTGGCGTCGATCTTCATATCCAGGGTCGCAAGCAATTCTTTTGCCTCATCTGCGGCCTGAGGATTGGAACCAAATTCAACCCGCGCAAAGAACGGCTTGAATTCATCAAAGTCCTGCTTCGTCCATCGGTCGAATGGATGCTTGTGACACTGCGCGCACTGAATCTGCTGCCCCATAAACGAATAGGCAAACCCCATCGCGCGGTCGTCGGGCAGTCGAAAATTCTTTCGCGCCCAATAATGAGGCATGTTGTCACGATCGGCGAAGTCTCGACTCTTGTTTGGCCCGTACTGTTTTGCAGTTTCTTTACAATATTCGACGAAGCTCTGACCTTTGGTTCGACTTTGGCTCAGAACGATACCGCTCACTATCTGATCGTAAGGAACGTTCTGCTCGACGCGGTGTTTCACCCAATAGAACCATTCTTCGGCGGCAGGAAAAATCACGTTGTTCAAGGGAACTGGATTATTGCCAGTGAGATCGCAGATGCGTGTCGCCCACCAGTCGGCATAGGCCGGTCGAGAAAGCAACTCGTCGATCTTGCGATCCCGTTTGTCTTTCGAAGTATCGGCCAAAAACGACTTGATTTCGTCGGCAGCCGGCAGTGTGCCAGTCAGGTCGAGGCTGACGCGGCGTAAAAAGTCCTCATCGCTTGATAGCTCAGAAGGGACCACACCCAGCTTCTTGAGCTTGTCTACGACCAGTGAGTCAATCTCGGTCGGTGTAGGCACCGCCGGATAGTTCTCCTTCACTTGTTGCGAATAAGGCAAGATTACCGGAATCGGCACCACGCCGGAATCGTAGAAGACGACGACATGCGTGTCTCCAGAGTCGGTTGAAGTAATCACGCCATGCTCATCGATCTTGGCAATCGAATCATCATTGCTACGAAAGCGAGAAATCGGTGTCACATCTTCACTCGAGCCATCGGACCAATGCGCCACAATCTTCAACGATTGCTGCTCGGTCGTTTTACCAAAGATAATTTCATGCGGGGTAACTTCCAGCCGCGTCAGCGTGGCGCTTTTGGCCTCTGCAGGTTTCGCACCACCTTCAATCCAGCGCTTTAGGACCTGATACTCCCAACCATCGCGGGGCATCCGCTGGCCACCTTCGTGTTCCACGCGCAGGGTCGGCTTTTGCAGCAACAAGCTACTAGCAGGCTTCTTCTTGTCCACTCGCCCCGAATCTTTTTCGGTGATGGCCGCAAAGTCCTTTTTGAAGTCGTAGCCAAACAGCGAAAGCTGAAAGCCTCCTTGGCCTTGAAACGAACCGTGGCAGGCGCGACCATTGCAACCGAGCCGCCCGAGCAGTGGCGTCACATGCCGCTGAAAATCGGGAATCTCGCCGATTGCATCTGCGGGTGTAGTCGTTTCTTGTGCCGTTGCAAGCCGTTTGCTGATTGGTTCAAGCGGAGCTGCCCCTTGTGCCTCTCCCATGAGCATCAAAACCGAAAGTATCGCGAATATCCGTGTCGCAGAAACTAGCGAAGTGAGGCAGTATATTTTCATCTCATTCCCTAGCGATCAAGTTGAAACGTGTACACGTTTATGGGCTATCCAATCCGTAACTACTGCTGCACAGGAAGTTGCTTGTCACTGTTCGGTTTGGCTGCACTGGCCGGGATCCGATTGCGTCTGGCTTGTTCAATCTCGCGTGTCAGCTTGTTGAGTTGTGTTTCGATCTTGCTATCCCCTTCGCTCTCCAGCCGCTGCTGGGTCGCCTTCAATTTACGCGCTCGACTCTCAGTACGTTGCAGATCCATGGCGACCACTTGTTTTTGCGCGGCGACTTCCTGCAATAGCTCCTTCCGCAGCTCGTCAACGTAGTCTTTATTATCTGACAGACTGGCACGAGCCGTCAGCAGGCGAATCCGCGATCGGACCTTCCAAAGCTCCAGCGAGAGCGAGTAACGCGCCGGATCCTTTTGCTGCATCGTCGAAAAATGCTCGCTGGTATCAAATAGCTCGCGAACCGCTTTGCGATACTCCTTGCGGTCCATTCGCTTGAGCTGTTTTAAAACATCAAGCAACTCGCGGTGATGCAACTCAACGAAATGCTGCGCCTCCTGCTCTTCCGCGGGCGTAATGGCGTTCACGGCATCACGCGCTTTCGCTGAGTCAGCACGGTTTGCCGCAGCCGGTGCTTTCTCCGCTGCAACTTGCGCATTGGCACCTTGCGCATTGGCACTGCGAGGTGTAAGCTTCTCGCCAGTTGCTAGCGGCAGTACCAAACCGAGCAACGCGACCGCTACCAACGATTTGAGAAAAGTGTAATAGTGCATATGATTGTCTATTGTTGTCAGTTGGAATCACTCGGCAATTGTTCTGTCTCTGGTTGCAATGCAATCACCATCCAATCGGGAGTGACCAGTGGATCGACATCGTTCTCCAAAAAATCCGAGGAGATAGTCTCAGGGTTTATGTCTGCCGAGGCGACGTCGTTCGTGGCAGAGTGTTGTGTCGCAGCATCCAACTCAAGCGAAGCCGAATTCTGCTGCTGCAAACTGGACCAAAGCATGGCCACTTCCGCAGCGTCTGGAGAAGATGCACCCCCCGGCAGTTCTGAAACTTTTCCCGTTTGCCAATACTGAAACAGCACGATCAAAATCGCACAGGCCGCTGCAACCGAGAAAATCCCGCTCAAATGACGACGCCAGCCTCGCTCAGAGCGAGCCTGCGATGGCGAGAATGTCTCCGCCGCCGGAAATTGACTCGGCACAATCAACGGACGACTCTCTCGCAGCACCGCCAGCGCCCCCTGCTGCAATTCGACCGCCGCAGCCAACGCTTCACGGGCTGCCTGATCGGTCTCCATCCGCGCTTCAAAAACCAACGCCTCGGCGGGCGTTAGTTCGTCGCTCAGATACTGGAATGCCAGCCATTCCAGCCCGGCAAGTTTTTCGCCTGGTAGCTTGTCATTCGTTGGATCAAAAGTATTCATTTTTCGTCACGGCTTATATTGTCACTGCTAAATTTTTAACTGCTCAACTTTTTCCGTAGCTTACCTAGTGCCAGTTGCATTCGACTCAACACAGTTCCCAAGGGGAGCGACAAATCGGCAGCAATCGTGGCGAACTTCTGCTCCTCAAATATCCGCCGCCGCACCACTTCCAACTGTTCTGCCGGCAACTCCTGCAAGGCAGCCCGCACCAGTTCGATCGATTCCCGCCGAATCTGGATCCCAACAGCATCCAGCAAACTGTTCGTGTTACCCGCCTGCTCGATCAGCTTTCGCTGCTCAATCGCTCGGTCGGCCACACCCTGCTTGCGGCGAATCAACATTGCCTCGCGATAGGCCACCGTAAACAACCAACTCTTCAGCGAACCCGGCTCGACGTTGTGCCCCTGCACAATCGCCTTCGTGAAAGTCGCCTGAAGTGCGTCCGCCGCCAAATCGCCATTTCGCAGCAGCCCATGCAAAAAACGACGCAACTCATCCGCATGGTCGTGGTACAGCGCCACCACCCTGTTCGGGTCAAGTTTCCGTTCGTCATCCACGGCCAAAATGCACCCGTCCGTCAAAAGTGTCGGCAGTAAATAAGATGCGCAGCACCGGCTGATTATTTGCATTTGAGGCGAAATAATTCCCCAATGCTACAAATATTCGCGCCGGCACGCGATTTCCCCGCAAAAACACCTGTTCAAGCCGTTGGAGATGCGAAATACTGGTGCATTCTTACCTTGCCTAACTTACCGCCAGACGACTGCTCAGCCCGCGAACCTCACCTGCTGGTTGGTGTCGAGAGCTCCGTTACTCCGAACCACCCGACTGGATCCACCCCGTTCGACATGCGCTCGGTGCAACGCTCCTCGCCCACGGCCGCCCCGCCGAAGCCGAACAGGTCTATCGCGAGGATTTAAAGATGCGCACGCACAACGGCTGGTCCCTCTACGGGCTAGCCCGCAGCCTGCAAATGCAAAACAAACCCGACTCCACCGCCGCCAAAGCGGAATTCGACGCGGCTTGGAAGGATGCGGATGTGAAGATCACGTCGTCGTGTTTTTGTCAGCCGGTGAGTGGCGTGGTGAAGAGTAAGCCGTAGCCCTATAGAATTCGTGCAACGCACCATAGTACTCCTCACGCTTTGGCATCCTCCGTCATTCCGGTGCCGCGCCTCGTCATTCCCGCGCAGGCGGGAATCCAGTGTATTTACTGCTCAGCTTTCACCTGTTCGACTCTCTCGCGCAGCGTGCCTACTTCACCTTCTTCGGAAACGGGTCGAGCTTGATCGTGGTGACCTTGTCCGTCTTCAGATTCTTGATTCTGATCGCAGTAGGGCCTTCAGGAAAACTCCCCGTAACAGCCAGGTGCTGTCCGTCCGGTGAGTAGGCATAGCAGTTCGCGATGAATTTGTCGCGGAACACATGTTCCTTGAAATCCCCTGTCCTGCTATCGACGATGTGCAACTGATCCGCAATATTCCGAGTCACAAGCGCCTTGCCATCAGGAGTCCAGACGATTGGACCCGGCGTATCGATATCTGCAAAACCCGCCGCCTTCTCATCGTCGGGAAGAACTCGACGAGACTCCTTACGAAATAGGGATCTGCGATTCGCTATATCCCAGACTACTAACTCCTTAAAAGTGCCATAGGCAAGATATTTACCATCAGGAGAGAATACCGGGGGAACATAAACTTCTTCGCTAGCCTCAGTCGTAGCGACTTCTTGTTGCTTTTCCATCTCGAATATATGCGAATGTGAGGCTAATAGCTTCCCGTCTGGGGACACATCGAGCGAAGTCGGATCGAAAGGGAACGCGGTAGTGGCAATAATTTTGGAAGGAAGTTCAATGATTTGAAGTTTCTTGTAGTTCACCGTAGCTAGCTTGTTGGTATCACCAATAAAGTCGAAAGCCGTGCCGTTAAATTTCAGTGTAGAAACTTTCGGATATGGTTGGGGCTTGCTCAAATCCCAGACACCAATTCCCCCGTCTGTCATTGCGGCCAAGTATTTCCCATCCCGAGAAACAGCGAATCCATACGAGCTAGTTCTTGGCTTAGCCCCAAATGGTTCGATTTCCCTTCCTGTACTCACATCCCAACAACGCATGGCCGATGAATGTTCTCGGCCAGAGGGAATACTGGTACACAGCAATTTATTCGACAAGAACGCGCAGGCTTGTACCTGCGGATATTCAATATCCTGCGGTGATTCTGGATCAAGTGCGAAACTGCTGTTAGCTGCAAAACTCACGATCACAACCAACCAGATTTGCGGAAATCTCATGTTTAATCCCCTGCGCTATGGCGTGATATTTAACAGTTGCCTATCGCTCCAGCAAAAACCAGCATTGGCTCATTTCGGTCAGTCCGGCCACACCGGTCAGGTCATTCTGGAAGCATTAGACGCTTCGACCGCGTCGAAAGTTCCCAAGAATTGAAAAATCCGAATTGGCTATGCCTTTCAAGCCATTCGCCGGGTGCCACCGCCTCCATGCCCGGCAGTGAGCATCAAAGCAACGGCTTCACTCTTGATCGCGGCTTAGCTGCATCCATCTTCTGCTCACCTATTCCACTACCCTCTTCCGTATCGCAAAACATAGAGCCAGCATTAGAATCGCCGAACAACGTACCAGCCAAAGGTCGTTGAACTGAAGAAGCCCAATTGCAACTGCGGCAAACAGTACCGCAGCATAGATCTGAAACCCACGTCCCTTCGGCTGCTCGGTTACCAGCAGCGCAAGTGCGATTCCCAGCAATGCTCCCGACAGGATCAGGCCGTAGCGATCTTCGCTTTCGATATCCTCCCCGATAACAATCCAAGGATGCTTCGCTACCGTGGCTAGCAATACGCCCAACGCCATGTACATCGTCAGCACCATGCCGACAACTTGTACGATCGCCAGTCGTACCCCTCCGGCATAGAGGGCGAATACGAACAGTGGAACAATCAGGGAAGCTGCCCCCCAACTGAAATCCCTAAGTGCAGTCGAAGCTGCCACCATGCTCACGGCTCCAAGCAGTTGCAGAAGGCCCAACTAAAACTTATCCGACGGATTTCGACTCGGGCTGTGCATGCTGTTTCGCAGTTCCCCTGCCTGTGCTTATCAGCGGATTCGGCACAATTTCAGCAAGTGTCGTTACCTGCTTGCTGGTAATAGCTTACGTCAGTGTGTTTGCGCTGGGAACATCGATTTTGGCATTTTCCCAAAAATCCCTGTCACAAATCCCCACCATTCTCGCTATGGGATATAGAGATGGAGCGACGAGCGGATAACTCAGCAAGGAAGGCGAACCGATTCCTCCCAGAAACGGCCACCTGACTGGCCGGCAAAAGCTGATGACCACGCAAAAGCAAGTCGCCGCAGTATTGACCTCGATCGTTTTTCTGCTCGCCTTAGGGCAGCTATTGCTAGGAGCGATCCCGCACATGGCCCCGTAGAAAATTCGATGGCTCCCTTGGCGGCTTTGCGCCTTTGCGTGAACTCTTCCTAAAAAAAGGAACTCACGCAAAGGCGCGGAGGCGCAAAGGACTACAGACAGCGGTAAAACTGAATCCGACAGCATCCAGTTCATCCTGTCCATCCTTGTTTTGTTTCTTTGAACAAGGATGGACAGGATTTACAGGACAGTCATTGATTCTCAACCTTTACGCACTTCGCGTCCTTAGCGGTGAAAAATGGCGTAGTAAGAGTCGGTTGGCGAATTGCAGCAGCACTGAGGTCAGTTCCGTCCATCCCGAACAACGCGAAAGTTGTCAAAGCGCACCCAATGCTCTTTGTCCGCCGGGCCACCGCAGGTGCGCAGGCCAAAACCGCGTCCAGGTCGATCGGTAATAATTGCCGAATGAAATAGATTCAGGTACTTACCGTCCTTGGAGGGACCGACTTGAAAAAAAGCCCTGTCCGACGAAACGATGATTTGCAGTGCGCCAAAGCTCTCATTGGCCGGCCAAAACTTTAAGGCGTACTGTTGTGGATCGCCGTCTTCACCTTGCTTACCGATAAACTCCGGTTTGGCAGGCGAGAATACGAGCAGCCCATTCAATTTTCGTTTCTCGGCTCTGAATTCGGGTCCGCTCTCGTTTATTAAGTAAAGTCCGGCCGTTTCAGTTGGCTCTGTAAACTTATCGACGATTGTCAGATCGACCGACGCCGTCACATTGTCCTTGGCCTCAAATGGAATCAGAACTTTCAACATCGGAGAGTCTTTGGTCTTCTCGCCTGGTTGAACGCGCATTTCCAGCTCGCCGTTCTTGATGCGATAGTCCTCCTTCTTCAAACCGACGATTTTCCATTTGGGAGACAACTTGCCCTCGAATTTGTCCTCAAACAGTACCTCTTCGCCAAAGCTCAGTTGACCTAAAACAAGGCACAGAAATGCGGCCAGCGACAGAGTAATGATCCGGTGCATGTGTGATACTCCAGAAAAAAGGAGACGGAATCAGAGGACTGTAACAAGGTGGGTAAGCGGCGAGCCAACAAGTGTTGGAATCGCGTGCTAGGCAGGCGGGGTAGCGGGGTACGGCTCAGTGTATCTGGCGTCTAGGTCGTCCGCAAACTTTGAGAAAAAAATGTGCACGCTCACGGGCAGGATGCCCGTGCCATGCAGATTCTCACGGGCAGGATGCCCGTGCCACGCAAATCTTACCAAACCGGCACGATACTTGTGGTTACTACAAAACGTCCTTCGGCAGAAAGTTTCTCAAAAGATTCTCGTTTGGCACGCATTATCTGATTGACAACAGGTCGAACCTTTTACTATGAAGGAAGTGTTCGGTAACGGTAGCTACTGTTTAACCATGACTTTCTCCAACTCCACGAAGGAGGGCAAGCATGCAAGATCCACCAGGCTGTTGTCGCTGAGGCGGGGTTCCTTCTGAGCCCGTCTCCAAAGTCGAACTTCCAACTACTACTTACTTCTAGCACGGCCCCGTGTCACAATAGGTGAAACGGGGCCGATTTTGTTTTCTGACAGCAGTTTAGAAGTAGTCTGCATCCATGAAATTGGCGATCCTGGGAATTGACGACACGGTTGAGCGGCTGGTTGAAATAGCCCTGCGCGATTCCAAGAATCAGTTGGTTTACATCGCAGATATCGATTCCAAACGCACCGTGTCGCATTGGAAAGAAAATGGCGCGCAAAAGGTCGATTGGGAATACCTGCTCGCCGGCAATGCCAAGCAACGCGGGTTTGACGCTTTGATTGTCGCCGCGGGTGGCAATTCCGAAGTGCGGATGGATCAGCTTCGCAAGCTGGTGCAGGCTGCCGTGCCGCTGCTGGTGGTGCATCCGGCGTTTGAGTCAATGCTTTGGTGCTACGAACTGGAGATGATTCGCGCGGAATCGGGTGGCGTTCTGGTTCCATTCCTACCGGCGCGATCTCACCCGGTTGCGTCGCGTCTGCGCGACTGGTTGTCGAAGGGCTGGGCCGAAAGTGAATCGAGCGAGCTAGGTCAGGTCGATCAAGTGGTCTTTGAACGCGCCATGCATCGTCCATCGCGCAGCAGCGTACAACGGCAGTTCGCTATCGATGTCGATCTGATCCAGTTCCTCTGTGGTGATGTCAAACGGCTGGGCGCGATGGGTTCCCCTGGCAAGAATGCGCAGGAAGAGTTCAACGCCTATGGCAATCTCGGCGTTCAACTGGCCGGTGAGGGGCATTTGTTCACGCGCTGGAATGTCGTGCCGATTGAGACCGTCCCCGGCGGCAGATTGATTGTCAGTGGCACCCGCGGCAAGGCGATCTGGAGCATGCCAGAGGGTTCCAACGACTGGCCGCTGGAAGTTCGCCGGGCTGGCGAATCCCGACACGAGTTAGTCGAAGAATCACAGCAGTGGGATCCGTACGTTGCCGCCCTGGATCGGATGCAGCGAGCCGTGCAAGGTGAGGCAGTAACGCCTACTTGGAACACTGCGGCCCGTGCCGTCGAGCTGGCCGACACAATCCAGCGGAGTCTGAAAAAAAATCGCACGATCGAGCTGCATCAAGAAGAGTTCACCGATATCGGCACCTTCAAAGGCTTCATGACCAGCCTGGGCTGCGCGCTGCTCATGGGTGGCTTAGCCGTGCTTGTCGCGGCATTGATTGCCGCGCAATTGTTCAAATCGCTGGGTTGGCC
>Ga0163150_10005521_pt1 | contig 16097 bp, 16 predicted proteins | sample OliLakLV19P2IB_FD_148628 | JGI IMG/M metagenome (GOLD analysis project Ga0163150, IMG submission 148628) | Freshwater microbial mat bacterial communities from Lake Vanda, McMurdo Dry Valleys, Antarctica - Oligotrophic Lake LV.19.P2.IB | ecosystem: Environmental > Aquatic > Freshwater > Lake >...
GCTCGATCCAAAACTCGCGGATACCCCGATCACGATGGGCGAGGGTGAATCCATCCGCCGCTTTGGGGTGGGCAAAATAAGTAGGATTAAAATCGAGACCCAGACCGCACTTTTTGGCCCACTCGATCCAGCCGGAAAAATGTTCCGGAGCAACGGCGTCGCGGTCGACTTTCTTGTCACCGAACTCGCCGTAGGATGCGTGTAAATTGACCCGGTGGTTTCCAGGGATGACCGACAGGGCTTTTTCCAGGTCTGCTCGCAGTTCCAGGGGATTCCGGGCTTTGCCGGGATGATTTCCAGTGACGGCCAAGCCACCGTTCAAATTTTCTCCTGAATTTTCAAATCCGCGGACATCATCGCCCTGCCAGCAGTGGAGTGAGATGGTGATTTCCTGGAGTTTTTGCAACGCCCGGGAAGTATCGACCCCCAGTTCGGCGTAATGCTCCGACGCCAAGTTGAAGGCACGGTGGATGCGACTCTGGCGGCTCTTCCTTAAATTGCTCATGAACAGGAATTAACGAAGGCGGTGGCTGTTGCACTTCCAGGGTGTTCAGGATTTTTCTGCCAGACAGCGGGCCGATGAACGGATCTGTGTAAAATGGTGCGCGATACAGGTTTCGAACCTGTGACCCCCACCGTGTCAAGGTGATGCTCTACCACTGAGCTAACCGCGCATTGCAAACCAGCGGGCGAAGACAGTCGCAAAAATTTGCCTGGATTTGCAAGTGCCAATTTCGTTCAAAATTAAATCTGACGATCTGCTCAGGTTTTCCCCTAATCGCACCTTGCGTTATTTTTTTGATAATGGTATGTTTCGCCTGTTCCGATTCGTTTTCATAATTACCGCACCCCCTGGTTGCCGTGGCCGACAACCAGGGCCTTTTTTTGTACGGATCAGAACCCATTTAGCTTCAAGCTTATATCATGGCCACAGTCCCAAATGCAATCTTCCGTTTGAAAGAATTCGTGCCCGCAAACCTCCGAAATTCTTGAGTGCAGTTTCCGCCCCCGATGCGAAACCTTGATTCATCCAAACACATGGTTTGGCCTCCTCCACCCCCTCGAATTCCACGCCTTGAACTGAAAATTTCTGACCGATCAGGGCGTTGAGATCGATCTCGCGGGTGATGACGTTGCGTCGAAAAACCGAAGGGCTTTTGTCATGAGTATCTAACTCGAGGCAAAGCCTTTGATACACCTCCCACTGAAAAAAGGTGATCTGTCCCTTGTAATCCGGCTTGTAGTCGAAAAATCGATCACCCTCGATTCCTCTGCCTGCCAGACACTTGATCTCCTCCATTTCGATCATCGGCTCATTGCCGGCTTCGCGGCCAAAATGTCCGAAATAATTGTGGACGGGGGAGATATAGAGATGGTGGATGCTTCCCATGATCTAAAGCCGGGCCACCAACAGTTCGCGCTGGAAAATCAACTCCTTGGGCAAGTCAGAATACAATTTGATAAAAAGTTCATCCTGCGAAAGGAGTTCTTTGCGCCATTCTTCCAGGTCAATTTCCTGGGCTTTGGCCACCTTTTGGGGGTTAAAACCGTCCATGTTGGAGAGGTCAAAATCTCTTGGTCCAGGAACCCAGCCGAGCGGGGTTTCATTGGCGTCGGCTTTGCCGCGGCAACGATCCACGATCCATTTCAAAACCCGCATGTTTTCACCAAAACCCGGCCACAAGAACTCGCCTTGATCATCTTTGCGAAACCAGTTCACATGGAAAATTCTTGGCGGATATTTGATCAGTTTCCTCATGTTCAACCAATGTTTGAAATACTCCCCCATGTTGTATCCGCAAAAGGGGAGCATCGCCATCGGATCACGCCGCACCTGCCCGACATTTCCCGAAGCCGCAGCGGTGGTTTCAGAGCCCATGCTGGCCCCGACATAGACTCCGTGGATCCAGTTGAACGCCTGGTAAACGAGCGGCATGGTTGTGGCGCGGCGGCCTCCAAATATGATGGCGCTGACCGGCACACCTCCCGGGTCGTTGGCCTCCGGTGCGAGCATCGGATTGTTCGCCATCGGAGCGGCAAAACGACTGTTGGGATGGGCGGCCTTTTCCTTGGATGCAGGGGTCCAATCGCGGCCCTGCCAGTCGAGGCAATGTTCCGGCACCGGTCCGTCTTTTCCTTCCCACCAGACATCCAGGTCATCGGTCAGGGCCACGTTGGTGAACAAGGTGTCGCGTGCGATGGTGCGCATCGCGTTGGGGTTGGACTTCGAGTTTGTGCCGGGAACAACTCCGAAATAACCGGCCTCGGGGTTGATGGCGTAGAGCCGCCCGTCCGGCCCCGGTTTCATCCAGGCGATGTCATCACCCAACGTCCAGATTTTCCAGCCGTTGAAATGTTTGGGCGGGATCATCATGGCGAAATTGGTTTTTCCGCAAGCACTGGGAAATGCGGCGGCGACGTAGATTTTTTCACCAGCCGGCGATTCCACGGCCAACAGGAGCATATGTTCCGCCAGCCAGCCCTCGGTTTTGCCGAGGTAAGAACCGATACGAAGAGAGAAACATTTTTTTCCGAGAAGAACATTGCCGCCGTAATTTGAACCAACCGATAGGATTGCGTTGTCCTGCGGAAAATGGCAGATGAATCGCCGGTCGGGATTCAGATCCAGCATGCAGTGCAGCCCTTTGTTGAAATCCTCGGAAGCACCGAGCTCTTTCCAGGCGATCAAACCCATCCGGGTCATGATGCGCATGCTCAGGACCACATAAATCGAATCGGTGATCTCCACCCCGACCTTGCTCATGGGTGATCCTGGAATCCCCATCAAATAGGGGACCACGTACATTGTCCGGCCCTTCATGGAGCCTCGGGCAAGCCCATGCAGTTTGGCGTACATTTCCCGTGGTGGCGCCCAGTTGTTCGTGGGGCCGGCCTCGTGTGCCGAAGGGGTGCAGATGAAGGTGCACTGTTCCACGCGGGCCACGTCGCTGGGATGTGACCGGTGATAATAACAACCCGGAAGTTTTTCCTGGTTCAACCGGATCAGGATTCCCGACTCGACGGCGCGATCGGTGAGCAGTTCCTTTTCGGCCTCACCGCCATCGCACCAGTAAACCAAATCCGGCTGGCAAAGGGCGGCGGTTTCTTCCACCCATTGCAACACCAGTTCGTTCGTGGGCTTTTTTTCTGCCATATTCATAGTTTTAGAACCCGCGCTAAAATCCACCGGGCACGACTCCAGGTGCGCACCGACTGCGGGACTTTACATGCCGGATTTCTAGTCCGAAACAGATAACTCGACCGGTGTTTGAATTGTTTTCATGCCTTGTTAATAGGAGAAAAGCTCTTCTGTCCTGAAAAATCGACGCAACTCCGCCTCCGCTGCCTCGGTTGAATCAGAAGCGTGGCAGACATTGACCATGACATCCTCGCCGAAGTCTCCCCGGATGGTGCCTTTGGCGGCTTTTTTGGAATCGGTCGGGCCGAGCAATTCCCTTACTTTCGACACTGCATTTGTTCCTTCAAGCGCCAGCGCCACCACGGGGGTTTTTTGCATGAACTTCCGAACTTCAGGGAAAAATGGTTTGCTGGCGATATGGGCGTAGTGCTCCTCCAACAGAGGATCATCAAAACGCAGCATTTTAAGGCCGCGAACTTTCAAGCCGCCGGATTCAAAACGGGAGAGCACCTGTCCCACCAGATTTTTCGTCACAGCGTCAGGTTTAAAAAGAATTAGAGTCGTTTCTGATTTCATGAGCCGTCTGGCTACAGCAGGAATGGATTGGAGTCAATACGCTCCTGACATGGGGGTGCGACTTTTTCTGTCGGTCAATTTTTTTGCTAATTCCGTCCAGTATATCCAAGCAAAAGTGTAAATGGTGAGGCTGATACCTAAATTCAGGCCACATTTGTAGGAGACGACGTTAGGAGACTCTAATATTCTTTCCCGGATGAACACCGGAAAAACCGAATCAGAGTCTGCCAACGAACGGTGGCCTGCATTTGGAGTATGGAGTTCCGGCTTTAGCCGGTGCGGACATTGCACACAAAATGATCATGGAAATATTTAAACCTCTTGAAAATGCCTGCACCCCGCCGGCTGAAGCCGGGACTCCAAACCTTCGCGCGGCGCGACCAAGAGTGAGTTCGTTGGCAACATGCCGCCCATTTTTTGGGCTGTTTTTCTCCTGACGTCGTCTCCTACAATATGGAGGATGGAAACAAATCCCTGCCGCGTTTGCCCCGGGAATATTATCAAGGGGACGCATTCAAACAAACCAACAAGGTTTCGTTGTTTATTGGTCTCTTGAAGAGGCAGTTCATGCTTCATGAACTGCTTTAATTAGAGGAAACTTCCCCAGAGGCGCCAATTAAATCCGTCTTTTTTTGACCGACAGAAAAAGTCGCACCCCTGACATGGATCAGTATTGAAACTTGATGTGAAGACCGGTATTTATGGCCCGCCCATGAATCCCACTGACATCAAACTCGTCGTTTTGGCCGTTGGAGCCATCATCGTTTTGGTCTTGTTGATCACCCGGCTCAAAGTCAACGCATTCATCGCTCTGGTGCTCGCCTCACTCCTGGTCGGATTGGGCGCAGTGGCCATGGATGTGCAGCGGATGGGGGCGGATGGCAAGGCGTTCACCTACACCACGGCGCTGATGATGAAATCTTTGCAGGATGGCCTGGGGGCTACGCTGGGCGGCATCGCAGCAGTCTTGGGGCTGGGAACCATGCTTGGAAAATTGCTGGCCGAATCCGGCGGTGCCGAGGTTTTGGCGAAGCGGTTTTCCGCCTTCTTCGGCCCGCAGCGGATCCAATGGTGCATCATGGCCCTGGCCCTGGCCATCGGCCTCACCACCTGGTTCGCCGTCGGCCTGGTGCTCCTGCTTCCGATCCTGCTGACCCTGACGAAAGAAACCAAACAGCCGTTTCTCAAGCTCACCCTTCCGTTGCTCTCCTTCCTCTCGGTGATGCACGGTGTCATGCCGCCTCATCCGGGTCCGGTCGTGGCGGTCGAAATGTTGAAGGCAAACATGGGCTTGGTTCTTTTCTGGGGGTTCATCATCGGAATTCCAACGGCCGCCATCGCCGGTCCTCTCTACGCAAAATGGGCGGTGAAACATGTGGAGGCTCATCCGCCGGAAATCGTCAGCAAGGTCGGCACAATGCCCGGACTACGGTTGCCCGAATTCGGTTTGACCATGTTCGCCATTTTGCTGCCAGTGGGTCTGATGTTGATTTCGACACTGGCCGAACTGACCCTGGCCAAGGGGCATCATCTGCGGGAGATAGCGGGATTCATCGGCCACCCCACTATGGCGCTCCTGATATCTGTTTTATTCGCCCTGTGGGCGCTCGGAACCAACTGCGGATTCAAGGGGCAACAACTGTTAAAGTTCACCGAACAGGCTGTCGGCGCCATTGGAATGACGATTTTGGTGGTTGGTGGTGGTGGTGCTTTTGCCCGTGTTCTCAGGGATACAGGCGTCGCTGATTCGATCGGGCGCCTGGGTGAAATGGCCAGCCTCCCTCCGTTGCTTTACGCCTGGCTTGTTTCGGCCTTCATACGTGTGGCCACCGGTTCCGCCACCGTGGCCATCGTCACCGCCTCAGGTCTGATGGTTCCCGTTCTGGCCGCGCACCCGGAATTTTCGCAGCACCAGGTTGCCCTCATCATTTGCGCCATGGGTTGCGGATCGCTTTTCCTTTCGCATCTGAACGACGCCGGGTTCTGGATCGTCAAGGACAGCCTCGGGCTTTCGGTCTCCCAGACGTTCCGCACATGGACGGTGTGCGAAACGATCGTCGGGATCGCGGGCATGCTCCTTTCGCTTCTGGCATTTCATATCATCAGCTGAGCTCTTTACCAATCGCAAAAAATGATTCTGTCCTGGTTTGCTAACTACAAAAAATTCCTGGTTTGAAAACTCTGCGGCAGTGGACGGAAAAGTCATTGTAGATCCGAAAGTGGTGACTACCTTCAATGATACCCATTTCGCGCAAATGCTCGGTTATCTTAACATCACGAGCTTGCAAGTGGCGCTCCTCCTGAACTTCAAAGAATCCAAGCTTGATTGGAAACGGGTGGTGAACGAACGCAGAAAGAATGTCGAGGAAAACCGGTCTTGACCGCGGATTTCGCGGATAGCAAGGATGAGCGAAGGAATTGAAGAGTCATTTTCCCTCTTTATTCTTTATCACTCTAGCCCTCTAGCCGGGTTCCCACTGGAATTTACAAGTTGCGGTAAATCTCTCGGCGATGGCGGATGTAGCCTATTTCAACCGTGGTCGTATCATCGAAGATTTCGTAAACCACTCGATAGTCCCCGACCCGGATGCGCCAAAGCCTGGAGCTACCTTGCAATTTTATTGAGCGGGGAGGATGCGGAGACTGCGCGAGGGGCCGAATTTTCCAGGATTCGCTCCGCCATTTGCGCCGACAATCCCTCCAGCTCCCGTCTCGCAGACCGGGCAAAAACTATCCGATACTCAGCCACGTCCCGCTTTCTTAAGCCGCTTCTCCACCTCGGCGAGGGATTCTCTGGGTTCGTGCTTGCGCGATCGGACCGTCATCGCATCGTGAAAGTCCTCCCACAAGCTGCCGTGTTCATTCAGATCAATAAGCACAGACTTTTTCTCCCCCTTCTCGTCCACAACGAAATTGATTCCGCTCATCCACGCAAAATAGAGATTACCCCTTTACCTGTCGAGTATTCCTTCCCCGCGACAGTATTCCTTCCTCGCTTCATTTGGACTTCCTTACATACTTTCGTGAAATATTCGTAAGTTTTCTCGCGGCTCAGCGTTGAAGCGGTAACATGACACTGATACCCAATCCCGAGCAGAGCTCGATTCAAACGCGCCCCAGCCTCTTAAACCGGCTCTCCACCGGCGATGACGCGGAGGGTTGGCAGGAATTTTACCGCGTCTATGGCAAACTGGTCCGCGACTTCGCCATCAAAGCCGGGCTTTCCGATACCGAGGCCGACGAGGTGGTGCAGGAGACAGCCATTGCCGTGTCGCGGCATTTACCCGAATTCCGATATGACCCCGAAGTTTGCCGCTTCAAAACCTGGCTCCTCAACCAAACCTCATGGCGGATCAAGGATCAGTTCCGGAAACGGCATCGCAACGAACGGCATTTGGAGGGAGCAGCGGCGGGCGGGAGCGGTTCCGGCGCGACCGCGCCTGACAAGGATCGCACCGCCAACGTCGAGCGCGTGCCCGATCCCGCCGGGCTGAATTTGGACGCCTTATTCGAAACCGAATGGCGAAAAAACCTGCTCGCGGCGGCTCTGGAAAAAGATCAAGACAAAATTCAGCCTCAAACAAATTCAAATCTTCGATCTCCATGCCCAAAAAGAATGGCCCGCCTGCGAAGTAGCCAAATCCCTCGGCGTCACCCTGGCCAATGTTTACGTGACCAAACACAGAATCTCCGCCGCCCTGCGAAAATACATCGCCCGCCTGGAATTCGAACAATCGTAATTGCATAGCATCGCAATCGTCATCCTCCGGTGGGCGCATCTCTGAATGAGGACACCGACGGGGGTAAGCAATAGTGGCACAGGCGTCTCGCCTGTGCGTTCCGTTCCACACAGGCAGGATGCCTGTGCTACTATTCAGGAGGCCCGGCCTTGCGCAACAAATGAACTCATTGCGGGGGGAACTATCTCCCGCATTGTTGGTAGTCCAGCTCAAAGTGTCCTCATTCGGAGATGCGCCCCTTCCGTTGTCGAGATGGGGATTTGATTTCCGTCGGATGGCCCGATAAGATCGGAAATCTGAGTTCACCTCGCCCAAGCTCCGCCGCTGAGACAGCTCCGCCCACGCTGCCCGAGTGGAAATTGCTCCATCGCATCGGCTCGGGCGCTTACGGCGAGGTCTGGCTTGGCCGCAACCTCGCCACCGGCGCGCGCCGCGCCGTCAAAATCGTTTATCGCGCCACCTTCACGGACGAACGCCCCTTCAACCGCGAATTCGAAGGCATCAAAAAGTTCGAAGCCATCAGCCACTCCCACCCCAGCCAACTCGCCCTCTTCCACGTCGGCAAAAACGACTCCGAGGGATATTTTTATTACGTAATGGAGTTAGCCGACGCCCTGCAAAATGTAGGAGACGACGTCAGGAGTCTCACTTCAAATCTCCCCGAAAAGTTAGAGCCTCCTCACGTCAGCTCCTACAAAGCCCACACGTTGCGCGCAGATTTGGAAAACGGGCGCTTGCCCGCCGCACGCGTTTTGGAAATCGCGATGGCTCTCACCGAGGCTCTCGCCCACCTCCACGCCAACGGCCTGATCCACCGCGACGTCAAACCGTCCAACATCATCTTCGTTGGCGGCCGCCCCAAACTCGCCGACATCGGCCTCGTCACCGACGCCTCCGACACCCGCAGCATCGTCGGGACCGAAGGCTACCTCGCCCCTGAAGGCCCCGGCGCGCCCGCCGCCGACATCTACGCCCTCGGCAAAGTTTTATACGAAGCCCTCACTGGCCTGGATCGCCGCCGATTCCCCGAATTGCCCGAGGACCTCCGATGTTGGATCGAGAGCAAACAGGTGATTGAGTTAAATGAGATCGTTCTCAAAGCCTGTGCAAAAGAGCCGAGCAACCGCTACCAATCCGCAGAGGCGATACTGGCCGATCTGAGGTTGTTACAAGGTGGCAAGTCAGTGCAGAAACGCCGTGTCTTGAAACGGAGTTGGTCCCTGCTCTGGAAAGCCGCAGCGCTCCTGGCGATCTTTTCGCTTGCGGCCTTCGTGATAAACAACGAACGCCAGCGGCGTAGCACCCTTGCCGAACAAAACAAACCTGAATGGATAAAGGCACGCACCACCAACCCGGCTGCCTGGCAGGCTTGGAAGCGCGCTAGCCAAATGGGTAGTACTTACACTACCACCGGCCTGTCCAACGCCATTGCTGAATGGGAACGGTCCACACAATTAGACCCGAATTTTGTGGACTGCTGGTCCACCTTGTCTGTCACCATTACCATTGCTGTCACTGAAGGCCACCTTCCAGGCACCAATTATCTTCCTCGAGCCAAAAAATACGCGGAAAAAGCTATCGAATTGATGCCTCAACGAGGATGGTCCTATACTTCTCTTGGTCAGGCCAGCATCTCTTCGGATTATGATTTTGGAAGGGCGGAACCGAATTTCAGGAAAGCCATTGAACTCGAACCGGAGAACTGGATAGCTCGGAACAATTTTGCCTGGGAACTCATCTACGAAATCTACGAAGGACATTTGGACGAAGCAGAACGACTTTGGAAACGAATGAGCCAGGAACAACCGGAACTCCCGAACTCCTATTTCGGCCTCGGCATCATTCATTATTTGCACGGCAATTTTACCAATGCCTTCGCACTTTTTGACGAAGGCATTCGCTTCGGCCCCGATCGCCCCCTTTGGCACTCGATTCGCGCCGATTACTTCTGGGCTGCAAACGAGAAGCTTGTTGCGGCGCGCGCATGGCTCCGGCAAGTGGAACTCGGCGGCTTTTATTTCCTTAACCTCGAGGAGAACTCCATTGCCCTGACGCAAGTGCTCAAGAAGGAAGGACCAGATGCCTTTCTTGCTGCTTTCACCGCCCTCCTGGAGGCTCGTCGTCAAGCTGGCGCATTTGTCTCTGGTTTTGATCTCGCGCGGCTTTACTCCCATGCCGGCAAGAAATCCGAAGCTCTGGACAACCTGGAAGTCGCTGTTCGAGAACTCCGCGGCATGAATCGCAGCGTGAATATCAATCCCGCGTTTTCCATATTAAAAAAGGAACCGCGTTTTCACGCGGTCCTCGCAACTTTGCACCTCAAAAAAGCTGAATGAGCGCTATGGTTTGCGCAATCTGTAAAACCGCACTGTTCCATCCACATCCACGAGCCGGGGCTTCTCTGGGCGGCTAATATCGACCACCGCCAATCGGTTGTCTGCGGCCATGAACGCGTAGTTCCCAGAAATCTCAACGTCCTGGAAGAAAAGGTCGACTCCGGCCCACTCTGGAAACGATCCGCGCGGAACCACCTGGGTTTTTGCAGGAGGCGCAAGTTCGAAAACCTTGAACGACTCGGGATTCGATACATAGATGCGCCCGTTCTCGGCCGCCAAGGCCTGGGGCGCTGGCTCGTTGCCAGGAAGGCGTCCGATCCACTGTGGATTTCGCCGGTCCGACAACTCGAAAATGAGTGGAGCCCAATTGTCTGCAAGGATGGGCAGGTATGCCCGGTCGCCGGAGATGACCACTTTGCTTACCATATTCCAAGGTTCCGACCCCAATTCAAAGACTCCGGCTCGCTCCAGGCGCGGCGCCGCCTGCAAGTCGAAAACCTGGATGCCACCGGTCCCATCGCTCGACCAATATCCGGCTGCATACAGCAAGCTTTCGGAAACCGTCACGGCCAGGAATTCGCCATCTGGATTAGCGGACTCCACAATGCGCGGATTGGCGAAGTCCTTCACGTCGACTACCACCAATCCATGAAATCCGACGCGCTTAACGCCTCCTTTAACCAGCGCGACAAAGACGTGGTCCCCGGACACTGCGATTCCGAATGCATGCCCATTCAGATCGAGCCGGGCGACACGCTTCGGATTCGCCGGATCGCTTATATCAAAAATCTGGAAGGCCGGGCCTGTCCCCACATAAACCCAATTTCCCCGTGCCGCCAAAGCGGTCACCGGTCCAGCGGCCACAGCGCCAATCACCCGAGGTGCCGCTGGTGCGCTCAAATCCAGAATTTCCAATTGAGTGAAGCCGACCCCAATCAAATACTTTCCCGTTGTCACCAATCGTTCGTATCGATTATCGATTCTCCGCCAGCCATGCGAGGTGTCGTGGAGTCGCCGCCTCTGCGACATTGACCACCCGCTACCTGGAAAAAGCTGTTGATGAGCATCGCGGCAGGACGCTCGGCGGGAAGGTTCATCTCGCGTTCAACAGTTTTCAGGATGAACCGCGCTACCATGCCGTGCTCCGGCGCTTGAGGCTGGAGGAATGGCTATCGCCGCCACAAAAGAGATGGCGTCCAGAGGAAGCGATCTACCGCCGGGTGTCGAGAACCTCGAAGCGGTTTGGCATGATTGACGAAGCCCGCAAGGTGGGTTATACCCACAACATGATTGTCATTGCTGACGCGAGAAGACGGGTGACTCTTCCGAAACCGGCGCATCCGGGCGACGCCTTCGCCTTGGAGGCCACCGGCGAAGGACACTTTCTGTTGAGCCGACTGGAGAAGTCGGCAGCCAAGGTGAAATTATCGCGGGAGCAGGGGTTCCTCGTGGCCTCAACTGGTCGTCCCATCACTATGGCGCAGACCCGCGCGCTCATGGATGAATTCCCATGACCTACCTTCTGGACGTGTCCACCCTGCTGGCTTGGCTTTGGCGCGATCACGAGCATCATCGCCGCGTCATGTCGTGGCAAGCCAGCCAAGCCGTCGCCATTTGCCCCATCACTGAGCTGGGGTTCCTGCGGATTTCGACTCAGCCTGTGTTTGGGGCCACGATGAAAGAAGCCAGAGAGATGCTGTCCGCCTGGCATCGGAAAGCGCAACCCGCGCGGGTGCCTTGCGATCTGCCTGCTCTGGACGGCGCGCCCGCGCCGGTCAGCGCCAGGACCACGGATTTCTATTTGGCAAACCTGGCCGAGAAAAACGGGATGCAGTGGGCGACTTTGGACGAGAGCAGCAGTCATCGATCGGCTTTTGTTTTGCCTGCCTGAAGGATTCACTTCTTCAACCGATAGAACTTCGCCCCGCTGGAAATGGCGTCGGTGACGGTGTTCTGCGAATCGACGATCACCGGCAAGGTCGTCACGGGCGTCCATAAATTTTTATCCGTGGGATTGGTGGTGGATTGCAGGATGAACCCGACCGCGCTTGCGGGCCACGAGAGGATCAGGTTGTTTTCACTCCGCGCCATCTGCAACGAAACAGGCGTCACGATCGCCAGGCTGTGCGAGTATCCTGCCGCGATCGATGCCGCGCTCAAATCGATGGGCGTGGTGGTTTGGCCAGACTCATTATTACCCCAAGCCAACACGGAGCCATCGGCTTTCAACGCCATCGAAAAGTAGCCGCCCGCGGCGATGGCGATCACACCGCTCTTGGCCGCTTCGGGCACATCCGTTCCCCAGGCCAGCACAGAGCCATCGCCCAACAACGTCAGGGCGTGATTGCCGCCCGCCGCGATGGCAATGGCGCCGTTCGTGATCACCATCGTTTCCCGCGAAGGGTTGCCTTCCGAATCGCCCGGGTACCACTCCATCACCGATCCGTCACCTTTCAGAAAGTAAAGGCTTCTATTGCCGATCGCCATCGCGATGATCCCTTCGCGGGCTGACTTGCCCGCCGAATACGCTACATTATTAGCATTAAAAAGGATGACCGATTGCGGAAGTAGATATCAGGGCTTCTTTAGGCGATAGAATCTTGCGGGGAAGGAAATCCCGTCAGTGACAGCTATGCGCGATTGCAGTCTTCGGGCGAAATTTCGAGCGAGAAGGAAATTCGTTGTTTTCATATTCACGAGCGGTTCAACGCGCCATTTCTGAACTTCTTTCAAAAAATCTTTCGAACAATCGCCAGCCCTTGTCTTCCAAGCGCCGAAAAGCTACTGTTTGCCCGTGAGCAAAGCTGAAATTCTAGCCGAACTGCCCAGGCTTAAGGCCGAAGACCGGACCGATCTCTTCGAGCGCCTCTGCGAACTTCAAGAGAATGATCTGCTCCAAGGCATCGGTCCCAGCGCCGAGGAACGACAGATCCTCGATGCCGCCCTCGCCGAATTTGAGCGCGATGGCCAGCCCGGCCGGCCCTGGCGCGAAGTTTTGCAGTCGGTTCGTTCCACCGGAACGCTGTGACCTGGCGCGTTTCTATCCGCGAGTCCGCAGAGCGTGACCTCCGCCGGAGCCGCATTTGGTACGAGGAAAAGCGAGCCGGTTTGGGAGATGAATTTCTGGTCTCAGTTGCGGACGCCCTCGCGCGGTTGGAAGCGAATCCAGAGCAATTCCCAATTTACTATCGCGGATTCCGTCGCGTGTTGACTAAAACATTCCCATACCGCCTTTTATTTCGAATTGAGCAAGATCGAGTCATCGTTTTCCGAATCCTCCATGCTGTGCGCGACCACGTTCGCCAATTAAAATGACATGGTTAGGAAAGTTTTTCGTAAATGGTCCGTTTAAAGATCACAATGAGCGCGACTATGAAGCCGACCGACGGCACCTCTCTCCAAACGCGCCCCAGCCTTCTGCACCTCTTGAGCTCGGGCGACGATGCCCAAAGCTGGCAGGAGTTTTATCGCATTTACGGCGGCCTCATCCGCCACTTCGCCACCAAAGCCCGCTCCAGGCACCGCGTGGGTTCGCATCACTTTTTGAAGGTTCGTTTCGAGTTTGCTCAAGTTCGTAAAACTAACGCCGGTTGGCTGTGGCCAATCGCGGACGCTCAATTGCGCGACTGCACTCGTCAGGACGCCCACTGAATTGCTGAGGATCACGCGATAGAACCCCGCATTGGTCAGGTGTGCCGGCGAAATGGTAAAAGTACGATTAGTGCCGTTCGCCATGTTTTCGCTGTTGAACTGCCATCGAAATTCAGTGGCAGACTTGTTTGTGTAGGAAACTTTGAAGGTGACAGGCTGTCCAAGCCATGCGAATTGCGTCAGTGGCGGATCAACCACATGAGGAGCTGTGTCGATACTCGGCGCGCCCTTGAGCTGTGCGCCTATGGCAGTGATGAGCACAATCATAATCGGAAGGAATAATCGCATGTTGTTTTTCACGCCAAGTTCAACGCGCCACTTCCAAGTTTCTTTCAAAAAATCTTCACGCGAATGAGGCCGCCCTTGCAGTTTGTTAATCATCCAATCATCCGGGGGCAGCATGCCCATGCGTCCTGCTTAACGCTTACATACAATCGCCAAAAAAATAGATTTCTAGTCATGAATGGTTCAACGCGTCATTTTCAATCGAAATCTCATTCCGGACCCTACCTCCAGAATCTCGCTATTGTTTTCTCAGTCGAAAGAAGCGTGTAGGTTCGGAGGCAGGCTGAATGGTGCGATGCCAGCCGTTAGTGAGTGTCGGGATATTGGTTGAACGCTCCCATTGCGCTGTTGAACCCAAACTGCGCGTGAATTCCAGGGCATATTCAGGTTGGCTTGCCGACCAGGAAAGCTTCATACCAGCCGTGGCCGCGCGGATGTGTAACGTGGGAATGTTTCCAACGATAGCCATCGCGTAAATTTGGCCCACCGCAATCGCGCTCACTCCATTCAGCCCCTGTGGCAAATCGGTCGCGCCGTATAAGCTCTTACCCCACATCAGAACTGTCCCATCGGTTTTCACCGCAAAAGAGAGGGCATGGCCGGCGGCAATCGCGGCCACTCCGTTCGCCGCGGCAAGAGGCACACTCGCCTCCCCTGAGTCATTTCTTCCCCACGCGATGACCGAACCATCGTTCTTGAGGGCCAAGCAATGCGCAATGCCAGCAGCGATTGCAATGATACCGGTCGATGCTTCAGGAGGTACCGAAACGGGTACATTATGTTGAAAGCCGTCCCAGACCGTATCCCAGGCGATGACAGAGCCGTTCGCCTTCAAAGCCAGCATGTAACCGGGTCCAGCGGCAATCGCAACCACGCCAGTTTGCGCTTCCACAGGCACGATTGCTTCGGGGTACCCGGTACCCGTAACGTAACCTTCTCCGCCCCAAACTACCACGGCGCCGGGCGCGACCGCATTCACCGTTAAGGTGGCGGGCGGCGCGCTGGTGACGCTTCCAACGAAGTTGCATAGCACCACAGTATAGCTGCCTTCCTGATCGGCCTGGACGAGTGTTAGCTTGTAAGTAGCGTTGGTTGCTCCCGCGATGTCGACCCCATCCTTACGCCATTGGTAGCTCAATGGATAGCCGGTTTCGGTAACGGTGAAACTGGTGCGTTGCCATTCATTAACCGACTGATCGGTGGGCAGCGTGCGGATTCCGGGCGCGGTAGTCGCGATGATTGCCGCACTGTAAAAACCTTTCGCCGAGATTGCCTTGATCGCACCTTCCGAGCTCAGATTGACAGGCAATGGACTGCCGTTTCGATCGGGCAATTGGCCCCAACTGACCAGTGTGCCATCGGCCTTCAAGGCCACCGAATGCGAGTATCCGGCCGCAATGGCGACTACATCGCTTAAAACCTGGCCTTCCAGGCCTTCGGGGGCGAGGTAGCTTTCGGTTCCGACGATGCTGCGAGTGTTGGATGAGTCGGTGACCAAGCCGATGTCGGCGAGTTTGGGGCGGCCGCCGACGAAGATGATGTTGGAGGGTTTGATGTCGCGGTGGATGAGGCCGTTGGCGTGGAGGTGGGCGAGTGCTTCGGTGAGGGCCAGTGCGATTTCCAAAACACGCGCGGCGGGCAAGCGCCCGTTTTCCAAATCTGCGCGCAACGTGTGGGCTTTGTAGGAGCTGACGTGAGGAGGCTCTAACTTTTCGGGGAGATTTGAAGTGAGACTCCTGACGTCGTCTCCTACATTTTGCAGGTCGTCCGCTAACTCCATCACGTAATAAAAATATCCTTCGGAGTCGTTTTTGCCGACGTGGAAGAGGGCGAGTTGGCTGGGGTGGGAGTGGGAGATGACTTCGAACTTTTTGATGCCTTCGAATTCGCGGTTGAAGGGGCGTTCGTCCGTGAAGGTGGCGCGATAAACGATTTTGACGGCGCGCTGGGCGCCGGTGGCGAGGTTGCGGCCGAGCCAGACCTCGCCGTAAGCGCCCGAGCCGATGCGATGGAGCGATTTCCACTCGGGCAGCGTGGGCGGAGCTCTCTCAGCGGCGGAGCTTGGGCGAGGTGAACTCAGATTTCCGATCTTATCGAGCCATCCGCGGAGATCAAATCCCCATCTCGACCTCGGAAGGGGCGCATCTCCGAATGAGGACACTTTGAGCTGGAACACCAACAATGCGGAAGATATTTCCCCCGCAATGAGTTCATTTGTTGTGCAAGGCCGGGCCTCCTGAATAGATAAGGGTAGGAACGGGGGATTGCCCCGCCCCTCCCTTCCAAACCGGACTGGCGGATCTCCCGCATCCGGCTTTCCAGTTCGTGGTCTTTGATAGACTGGCTCAGGCACTCGACTCAGGAATTGGG
>Ga0163150_10005524_pt1 | contig 16090 bp, 13 predicted proteins | sample OliLakLV19P2IB_FD_148628 | JGI IMG/M metagenome (GOLD analysis project Ga0163150, IMG submission 148628) | Freshwater microbial mat bacterial communities from Lake Vanda, McMurdo Dry Valleys, Antarctica - Oligotrophic Lake LV.19.P2.IB | ecosystem: Environmental > Aquatic > Freshwater > Lake >...
GCGGCCCTGTCCGGTGCCGACGGCACGCCCGCGCAAACCCGAAGCTGAGGATGCCGCAGCGGAGGTAGCCACGAAGAAAAGTCTTCCACGTGGCCCGCGACGGGCTGTTCCCCGAGGCCCCGCTCGCAAAGCCACAGCAAACCGCGAAGCGCGACTACCGCCGTACGATGCGGCAGATGCCGACCATGGCAAACCTTGGCTTTGCCATCGGTCGGCCAAGTGGCCAAAGGCCATGGATGGCTTTGGCCACGGACAGTCAGAGCGGCGTCTTCCCCGGGCGACGGCGGGTGTACTGCTCCGGCCGCCGGACCTGCCGGACCTGCCGGGTCGGCATGGCGGCCAGCTCGGATCAAGTCACCGGCGGCTGATCGAATGCCTGACCGTTCATCCGCTCGCAAATGCGGTGATGGCGTTGTCGACGTGATGAAGGCCGCGGCGGAGTGCGACCGCCTTCAGGAGTTCTCGCTGCGTTGCACAAAAGCTGCCGAGCCATCGAGGCTTGTTGAAGAACTGCACGATGCGGGCTTGCCAGAGTTCGGCGCTCGTCCCCAGCCGCTGCATGATTCCCAAGACTTCGGGTGACAGCTTGGCTTTGCCGTTGCGATAAAGCCGGGCGGTCCAGTCGACAAGCTCCAAGTAGCCCGCAAGGGAGAATCCCGCAAGCATGCCTTCGCGAGGTACGCCGCAACTCCGCCGATCTTGCATCGGGCAGAGCCAATGGGATTGCTCGATGTTGCCTTCGATCAGCGAGCCTGCGACAGATGCCGCCGCTGCTGCCCACTGGATCGTCTCGATCGCGCCGGCTTTACGGGCGTGTTCGACTCGCTGTTTGATCGACGTATGGTCGCTTGCCTCGGGGACGGTTGCGATTCCAGCGGCAAAGGGATTGAGATCGATGTAGGCACACGTCGCGAGGAGCGCTTCCTCATCGAGGATGGCGATCGACTTGTAGCGAGCTTCCCAGAATGTGCCTTTGCAGTTGTCTTCCTTGTTTGCCAGGCGGGCCAGAGGTTCCTTGAGAGCCTTCATGAACCAGCCGAGGTCTTGGAGTCGCTCGCGGTGTTTGGCGACTCGTGAAGCGTCCTTGCACTGGTCGTTGACCCAGGCCTGGACGGTTGCGGTGTCGTCGAAAGCGAGGTTGGGAGGCGGATAGAGGGTTATCCAGCGGCGGACGACCTCTTCATCGGTCCAGTCATCGGCAACACCGGGATCAAGCCGGCAGAGCACGTGCAGGTGGTTGTCCATGACGGCGTAGCCACACACTGACACGGCAAAGCTCTTGGCCAGAACCTCGAGCCTAGCTTCGATCCACGCCTTGCGGTGCTCAAACCCTTCGCCGCAAAGGAAGGCCCGCCGAACACACCGCGAAATACAGTGGTAGTACCGCGTCACGTCCACATCTACCAGCAATCGCCGAGGCATCGTCATCGCAAGGGCCTCCCGCAGGGATACTGTACGTCCGTATCCTACTGCTCAGGCCGGCCCCGTCAAGGATGATGCCTGTCCTTTTCCTTCGGCCCCAGGATGATGCCTGTCCTTTTCTCCGCACGTCCTCCGTTTCTCTCCGTATGTCCTTTTCTCCGTATGTCTTTCTCTACTGCTCATCAAGGATGATGCCTGTCCTTTTCTCCGTTTTCAGGATGATGCCTGTCCTTTTCCTTCCCTCTCCTCCGCACGTCCCCCCGTCAAGGATGATGCCTGTCCTTTTCTCCGCACGTCCTTCTCCGTTTTCAGGATGATGCCTGTCCTTTTCCTTCCCTCTCATGTCCTTTTCTCCGCACGTCCTACTGCTCAGGCCGGCCCCGTCAAGGATGATGCCTGTCCTTTTCCTTTCCTTATGCCTGTCCTTTTCTCCGGGGCCATGGTGACCGCCTCGTTCGTAATCGCCTCGGGCTTGACGAGCATCGCATCGGCAGCAGCGACGCAGGGCGCGATGAACTTCTCCTCGAAGTCGATGCGGTCACCACCTTTCAAGACATACGGCATCCACATCCGCCGCATGAGCTGGATCTGGTCGATCTGCTCCTGCGACAGCCGCGCAAGCTGTTCGACATAGGCCGGGCCGACTGCGACTTCGAGCACCTTGGCGTAGCCCTTCATCGCCTTGCTCAGGTCCTGCTCGATCATGGGTCGTACCATCGACGCCGCCGACGAGTGACTGGCCAGCATCGCCGCGAAAGCCTGCTCCCGCGCGGCCGTGAGCTTAGAACGCCGCCGCCACCCAAGCCCCCGTCGCCAAAGTGCAGTTGACCGTCGTATCCTTGGTCAAGCTCCAACCGCTTCCGTGTGGTGGTCCACAAAGCGGACTTCAATGTCGTAACCAAGAGCCTCCGCGATGCGGCGAAGCATCGTGAGCGAGTGTCCGTCGTAGTCAGCATCCTCGAGCCGGGCGATGACCGACTGCGTCGTGCCAACCTTTGCCGCGAGCTTCGCCTGGGAGAGGCCGCGATCCTTTCTGGCCTCACATATCTGGTGAGCAACAGCGGCGTTGAGCCTCTCGCGGTCGAGAAGCGCCCGCATCTTCTCGCTCCGGCCCGCCACGCGACGGAGGATGGCCGTGGCGGAGGAAGTCGTCTGTCGCTTACCCGCCCTCGTTTTCTTGCTCGTGCCCATCGCCCACCTCTTCTGCGTAAGTGTGTTCCGCCGGATTCTTCTCAAAGAGCTTCTTTCGCATCAATGCCCGGTCGATATCCACGTCGGGAACCTTGTCCTCCTTGGTCAGGGCGTGGGCCAGGATGGCCACGTTCCTCCCGTGGAAGAAGTAAAGGATGCGGTACTGCACCCGCCCGTGCTTGGCTCGAAGCTCGTAGATCCCGGCGCGGAGGATGTCCGCTTCAGGTCTTCGGAGCTCGTGGCCTGCGTCTTCGAGTCGCTCAATCCGGACCACACACTTTGCGAATGCCTTCTCGTTCGTTCGACGAAGTGAAGCGAGCCACTCCAAGACGGGAATGGATTCATCGGACTCTCTGAAAAAGACCACTTGCGTCTTCGGCACAGCGGCGCTCCAAATATAGCAATTTTGCGATCGTCGTCAAGGCCGCGGGCAGCCACGTGGCCGTGAGCTTAGAACGCCACCGCCATCCACAAGGCTATCGCTCGTTCACCCTGCCTCATCGCTTGTTCCTCACAGCCCCCTGCTCCCGAAACTCCCGGGGCGACATGCCCACGCGTTTCCGAAACTGGTCGTTCAGCGTGCGGGTGCTGGCAAACCCGGTCCGCCGTGCGATCACTTGGATCGGGTCTGAGCCGGCCGTCAGTTCGCGTTTTACACGTTCGATCCGCAGGCGGCCGATTTCCGTGGTGACCGTCACGCCGAGCGATTGCTGAAACCACGCATCGAGTGTGCGGCGGGCGACGCCCAGCTCCCGCGCCACGCGTGCCGTTTCCAGAGGCTTGTGGAGATGCGCGGCGATGTACCGCAGGGCCTGCCGCACCAGGGGATGGTCCACGGCAAAAAAATCGGTGGAGTGCCGCGCGATGATGCCGATCGGGGGCAGGAACACGGTCTGCGGATTGGCGAAAGGCGAGTGGCCCTGCCGCCGGGCGTCGATGAGGCCATCAAGCATCCTCGCCGCCTCGTACCCGCACCGTTCCTCGGGTGGTTCGACGGCGGTCAGGCCCGGCTCTGGATGCTCGCAATGCAGTTCGTCGTTGTGCGAACAGACGATGGCGATCTGCTGGGGCACGTGCCATCCACGATCGTGCGCCAGTTCGATAATCACGCGGGCCCAGGCCGGATCGAAAACGAGGAGCCCCAGCGGCAATTTCCAGGACGCCATCCAGCGTTCAATGGTTCGTAGCGCTCGCTGCCATTCGCCGTGGGTGGTCGGTCGATCGATGGCTACGGTGCCGAGCCAGCCATCGAAGCCCGCCTTCCGGGCGAATGCTTCCATGGCGGTGGCCGCGATGCGGGTGCCCATGTCGTCGGCCTGAAAGAGCGCGGTCAGATACCGAAACCCCCGGCTCAGAAGGTGCTCGGCCAACAGTTTGCCGCTGGCCACGGAATCGGGAAACACGCCCGGCAGCCCCTTGGCCGGCGAGGAGAACCACACATTCACGGCCGGCACATTCAGGCGACGCGCTCGGTCAGCGCCGAGCTTGGTGATTCGCCCCACGATCCCGTCATACGGGACCGGCGCTCCCCGTCTCGCTGGCAGGGAGTGGTCGGCCCACTCGTCTACAACCAGCTTCCAATCCGAATGCTGCTTCGCGTATTTCCGGATGCCGGCATACACGTCCAAGTGCCGCTTGTAGGGCTTTTCCAGATCCATCATCACGCCAATCCGCTTCCCATCACCCATATCCGACTACCCCCATGGAAGCCCCGCACCTTGGTGCGGCGGTGCGAGCCGAAGGCTCGTCGTCCTGCGGCTCACGGTCGCGTCACCGGATTATGCCAGATTCTGCTGACGCAACAACCGATTCTGCTGGTTTCATCAGCTATTATTTGCAGGGTCGGGAAAGGCTTTCCATGCTCGGACTGCGTGTCCACAGCCGTGGCGGTTGATCCCGTCACGATTCGCTTTCGCGAAAGGTGCTCCATGAATGTTCGGGTGCGATTGGGTTCGTGGTGTGTCTTGGTGGCCGTCACCGCGCTGGTGGGAGCGCCATCCGCACGTGCCACGCCCTATTTTTGGGACAGCAACGACGACACCGCTGGCACCTGGTCCGCCACCACGTTGGGAACGACGACCGAAGGGTGGAGCACGAGCTCGGCCGGCACTGCGACCGTCAACGGAAACAGGGTCGCCACCGGCACACTTCACGAATTACCAGTGGGCTGGGGTCGCCAACTTGTTGGGAGTGCGCAATGACGGTATTTCGCGCCGGCCCATTGAACTGCTGCTCGTGGCCACCATGCTCGTCGTGGTCGCCGTTGCGTGCTGTGACAAAGGCCCGAAGATTCCGACCGCGAGCTTCATCGGGACAGTCACCATCAACGGCACACCGGTGGCGAATGTGGAAGTGGCGTCCATCCGGTCGAAACAATTTGACCCGCCTTCGGCATCACCGACGTGATGGGGCATTACTCCGCCCAGTTTCTCACGAGCCAATCCGGCGTGCCCCTCGGCGCCTGTGTCGTGAAGATCTCGTACCGGCCTGGTGGCGGTTTCGACAACATCCTGCCCGCCAAATACAACGACAACGCCGCGGACAACGCAGACTTGAAGCTTGCCGTTGCGAAGGAATGCACGACCTTCGACTTCGACGTGAAGATGGACCGACCCCTGCCATAGTGAGGCGGCCGTTCCACCAGAGACTCAGGGCCGACGGTTGCCTACGTACCGTTTCCCGGAATACACTTGCAGCAAGGAACTCACTTCGTGAAAAATAAGTTTGCCGTTGAATGGCTGCGGGCTCCGCAGCATACGGGCAGTGGCGTCAGCCATCGGCAGGCGTTCACCCTCGTCGAGCTTCTGGTGGTGATCGCCATCATTGCCTTGTTGATGGCCCTCCTCGTGCCGGCCGTCGGCGGGGCACGCGAATCAGCCCGACAGATCACCTGCTTCAACAATCTCAAGCAATTGGGGCTCGCGGCCCAGTCGTACCATGCTGCCAACAATATTTTGCCTGCCGGTATCGAGGATGTCGATCAAACGACGAGCGGCGAGGCCAATTGGGGGTGGAGCACGCGGCTTCTCCCACAGCTTGAGCTGCAGAATCTGTACGAAAACCTGTTGGTCGATGTCTATCCGATGGACGACATGCGACTCGGCACGACGAACCCGCTCTATGACAGTTTCAGGAAGGCCGCCCAAGAGCCGGTCTCGACGTTTCTGTGTCCCTCCGGCATGTCGCAAGACGACGGTGCTGACCGTCGGGACAAGTGGTTCGACCCAAAGTCCTACGATGCTGCTTTTGCAGCGAGCAATTACGCGGCGTGTTTTGGTGCGAGCAAATCCAACATCGGCTGGGCCTGGATCCAGCCGGTGCCTCCGGTGTGGCTCGCTGCCCAGCGGACGGCCCCCATGCCGGCGGTTCGAGGCCACACGTTTGCGGCAATCAAAGACGGCCTGACCAACACGTTCATGGCAGGCGAGGTGTTCGCGAGGAATGCGTCATCAACCAACAAAAACGTTTACTGGACTGCGAAGTGGATCGGTGTCGAGAAGGCTCCGGGCAATGGTGGTCACGGTACGTCCGTCGCACGCACCGTTGGCTTTCCGCTCAATTCCGTGGCGGGCAGCACCCAGGGTAGGGTGTATGGCTTCTCGAGCGCCCATCCGACCGGTGCGGGGTTCGTGTTCTGCGACGGCTCGACCCGATTCATCGACGACACGGTGGAATACGGCAACCCAGCCAACATCAATCTGTACGGCGTCTATCAGAAACTGGGTGTTTGCAATGACGGCCAAGATGTATCGGCGCCTTGATCGGCTCATACTGGGCAGCCTACTCATGGCCGTGGCATGTGCCGGCTGTGGCAGGGGGCCGAAGGTTCCCACGGCCAGCGTGAGTGGGACGGTGACGATCAACGGCCGTGGAGTGCCCTACGTGGAGGTCGCGTTTGTCCCGACCGAAAAGATTCGGCCCGCCTACGGGATCACCGATGCGTCGGGCCGCTATGCCGCCCAGTTCCTCACGAACCAATCGGGCGTGCCGCTCGGGGCCTGTGTCGTCCAAATCTCGTATTGCCCCAACGGCGGCAATAACCTTCTGCCGGCCCAATACAACGAAAAGGCCGCGGACAATCCGTCGTTGCGGCTCACCGTCCCGAAGGAAGGCGCCACCTTCGACTTCGATGTGAAGATGGACCGCCCCCTGCCATAGCGATACGCGATAGGCTTCGGCACGAACGGGCTGGAGAGCCGGAGAACACCTCGCGTGTGAGGTCACCCGGCGGGGGCGCCGAGATCGGCCAGGAGCTTTGCCATAAAATCGGTACGGATCGGCATGAGCACGAACCGGCGGCGTTCATCGACTTGGGTTGTGGCGGCAAGCCGCGCCTGGGTCGAGTCGGCAAGGAGGATCGCCGGCACATTGGCCAGGTCGGGGTCGGAGAGGAGTGTGTTGAAGGCTTCCACAGCCTCGTCGCCCAGCGAGTGCGAGCTCACGACGAGACAGTCGGCCGGATACGGTACGGTCGAAAACCGAGCGAGGGCACGCTTCGGGCTTTCCGTGAGAAGCACGCGGTAGCCAAGCCTTTGGAAAAACTCCCGAAGGACCTTCTGACACCGCTCGGATGACTCGACGAGCATGACGGTTCCCTTGTGCTCCGCCGACTCCGCGGCCATATGCTCGACGGCCGCGGCTCCTGAGATCCGCGCGATCAGCCACTCGACCCGCCGCTTCACATCCGCGGCCGTCTGCCACCGCTCGACCACGTCGAGCGTCATCATGCGGCTGACGAAATCGGTGACCTCTCTCGGCAGGTTGGGCATCCGCTGCGCCAGCGGCACCACCTCCGTATAGCGACGCGGCTCAGACCGCTCGTTGCGATCACGGGTTTCTTTGAGCGGCGAGACTCCGGCGAGCGTGAGGTAGGAGATGGCCCCCAAAAAGTAGATGTCGCTGCGGACCGGGTCGTCTTTCATGCCGGTGAGTTTCTCGAGCGCTGCGTAGTCGACCGTGCGCGGCTGGTCCATCCGACCGAGGGCGCCATCGCTCGATTCGTCCACCCCCGCGAGACCAAAATCGACGAGCTTGGCCAGCCCCGTCGACGAGACGATCACGTTGGACGCCTTCATGTCACGATGCGTCACACCGCGGCGGTGGGCATACTCGAGGCCCGAGGTCATCTGATGAATCAGATCGAGCGCCCTCGGAAGGTCAATCGCGCCGCGAAGCTTGATGAGCTCGCGAAGCGTCTGTCCCTCCACAAACTCCATCGTGATATAGCTCGCGCCCTCCTCCTCACCGACGGCATGGACCGCGACGATGTGGGGATTCCGAAGAAGGTGCCCCATCTCCCCCTCGTGTCGAAACGCCTTGCATTTGACGGGGTCGGTGGAGAAGCGACTGCGGAGCACTTTGACGGCGAGGTTCCCACCGGTGTCGAGATCAACCGCCCGATAGACCCGGGCAAACGACCCGGCCCCAATCTGATACAGCAGCTTCGCGCGGCCGTAGCGGTAGCCATGCCGCTGTCCCTTGATGAGCCGTTCGAGCTGAAACCCGGTGAGCACCTCCCGACGCACGAGCGCCTGGCCAAGGGCATCTGGGGTAGCACCGCCGCCAACCTCGTGGACAGCTTCGGCCAGCGGCTCGGCCGGCACGAGGTCGAGGTCGATGATGAGGTGCGCGAGGCTTTCGGCGTTGGCCGGTGTCATGGACATTTCGGTGTGACGACGGGCGACGGCGGCCCTGCGGGAATCGTTAGGATTCTGTGAGCATGGTTCCTGGGGGCCTTTTGGGCAAGCCTTTGGGGGCCCGAAGACGCCATTCCCCGCACCTAAGATAGCCTGCCCAACCTCTCTGGAATTCGGCGACCCACAAATGCTACAAGCCCCGACTCCCCGCGGCACCTTTCGACCCGAGATATGCATTCCAAGCCCCATTGGCCGGCTTCTACCGCGGTTGGGCTGGCCGCAATCTGCCTGGCGGCCCTGGGCCTAGCGTCCTCGGCCGCGGCCGGCACGCTCGAGGAGGGCTTTGAGGGGCCGGGTGTGACCTGGCGGCTGGCCACCGAGGGGCCTGGCCTGCGGCTCGTGAGCCACGGGCGATCGGCCGACCAGCCGCATCGCGGCGCCGGCTGCGAACGATTTGTCGTCGCGGCATCGGCCGCCGGCACAGTCGCCTTCGAGACCCCGATCGGCCCCGCCGCGGTCATCGACGAGTTTCAGGCGTCGGTCTGGGTGAAGACGAGCCGGCCCGACGTCCGCGTGGCCGTGCGGATCGTCCTGCCAGGCCAGGTCTCCAAACAGTCGGGCCAGCCAATCGAGGTGCTCGTGCCTGGAGAATCCTCCCGCGACGCCGGACGCTGGGAGCGGCTATCGGTCGCCGACATTGGCCGAGCCCTCAAACATCAGTTGCCCGCGCTGCGGCTCGAGCATGGCTCGCAGCTCACGCTCACAGGCGCTCTTATCACGACGCTGGTCGTGGACGTGGCCATTCCGCCGGGCGACCACTCGCTCGCCATTGACGACCTCTTGGTGACCGGCCTCATCTCGACGAACACAAAGCATGACCCACTCGTGCAGCCCGCGGCGTTTACTTCCGAGGTGGCCGATCCACCGGCGGGCATGGCCCGCGGGGTGCTCGAAGTGAACGGCCGACCGTTCTTCCCACGATCGATCGACTGGACCGGCGAACCTTTTGCGTTTCTCGCGGAGCTCGGATTCAACTGTGTGCGACTGCCCACGCCCGCCGCTGCCGATCAGCTTGCGGAGGCCCGCGCGGCTGGCCTCTGGATCATCTGCCCTCCGCCGCCGATCCCCGACGTCGACATGCGTGAGCCCGAGCGCGTGCCGACGCTTCGCAACTGGGATCGCGTGCTGGCCTGGGATCTCGGCGACGGGCTCACCGAAGAATCGGTTACCGATCTTGCCGAGCGCGGGCGTCGCATCCGCGCCTGCGATCCGCGGAAGGGCCGCCCGCTCATCGGCTCGGCCGACTCTGGCCTCCGCACCGTCTCGCGGCATGTTGACATGCTCGTGGCTCGTCGCACTGTCCTCGGCACGAGCCTCGAGCTCCTGGACTGGCTCGAGTGGCTGAGGCAGCGACCACGCCTCGCGCGACCGGGCACGCCCTTCATGACAACGCTCGCCACCGAGCTCGACCCAGCCGCCGCCCGCCAGGCCGCGGCGCTCGCTGGCGTCGGGGGCCGCGGGCTCGCGATCGATCCCGAGAGCCTCTCGCTCGCCACGTTTTCAGCGGTAGCCGGCGGGATGCGGGGCATCCTCTTTACGTCGTCGCAGCGGCTTGATGGCGACAACCCTGAAGCCAGGCTCCGCGCCGCGGCGGTCCGCGAGGCCAACCTTCGGCTGCGTCTCCTCGAGGCATGGGGAGCGGCCGGCCGATTCGCCACCAAGGCGCGGACAAGCAATCCCGAGGTGCAGGCCTTCGTGATCGAAGCAGGGCAGGCGCGGATCGTGCTTGCCTGGCGGTGCGTGCAGGGCGCGCAGGTCGTGGCCCGTCGCTACGACGGCCACGACATCCCCAGCGGTGACATGCCGCTCTCGATTCTCGTGCCAGGTGTGCCCGAAGCACACCGCGCCTGGGAGGTGACAACCGGTGGCCTGCGGCCCATGCAGCAAAGCCGCGTCACCGGCGGCGTGTCGGTCACGCTCGACGCCTTCACCACGCAGGGCATGGTGCTCATGAGCGGGGAGCCCACGGTCACCGCGTATCTTCAGGAACAGCTTCGCCTCATTGCCCCGATGGAAGTCGCGTCGGCCCGCGGCCTCGCAGCTGGCGGCCTCGCATCGGCCAGCGAGCTGTTGGGCCGGCTCCCGCGGCCAGCGTTCAGCGGACCGCCCCCGGTAGACGCCGTGCCGATGCTCACCGAGGCCAATCGCTTGGCCGCGGCGGGCGAGGCGATCATTGCCACCGATCCGCCACGCGGCGTCGCGCTTCTCCGCAAGGCAGCGGCGATCGCGGGGCAGTTTGAACGACGGGTCTGGGAGAACGCCGTGAAGGCCGAGGGCTCGATCGTGGCCAACCCGCTGGTTGCCTCCGACGCGGCGCTCGCCGAGGCGTGGCAGTTCATCGCCGCACGCATGGCCACAGCCGCAGGCACCGAGCTGCTCGACGGCGGTGACATGGAGCGGCTCGAGGCGCTTGCCGGTGGTGGCTGGCGGCACTACGCCCGCACCGACGCCGAGATCCTTACGACCGTTGAAGTGATCCACACGCAGCCCGCATCGGGCCGGGGCTGTCTCCGGCTCGCGGCGAGGCCGAAGGTGGCAGACGAGGCCCCGGTGGTGCTCGAAACGCCACCGGTATGGATCACGAGCCCACCCGTCGCCGCCCCCGCTGGCAAACTCTTGGAGATTTCGGCGCGGGTCTGGGTGCCGTCGGCCATTGCCGGAAGTATCGACGGTCTACTGGTTTTTGATTCCCTCGGTGGGCCGGCGCTCGCCGAGCGCGTGGGTCAGTCGCCAGCGTGGCGACGGATGGTGCTCTACCGGATTGTGCCGCCGGAGTCGGCCGGCGAGCCGGTGGTTGTGACCTTCGCGCTCTCGGGGCTTGGCGAAGCGCGGATCGACGACGTGAGTATCCGCGTGCTCGAACGCAGCGGCAGCGTGGGCACACCTGCGACGCCTGCCACGCTCGTCTCGACGCCGAGCCAGCCGCCGACAGCCACCCCGACGACCACCCCGACAACCACGTTTCCAAGTCCGACGGATCTTGTGCAGCCTCGTCCTATGCCACTGCCCAACATGCGACCGGAACCAGCCGCAACCGGATGGCCCGGCACGAACCTCGGCTGGCCCAACCTCTTTGGTGGTAACTCCAACGAGCCACCACCAGGCGTCGGCGGCGGCACGGTCGACCCCTTCACCCGCGCCCGCAGTCAGGCGCCAACACCGTAGCGACGCGACGCCGACACGCTCGCGCCATCCCGTTGATTTCGGTCTCCGGCACAAATTGTCTTCGGCTGCTTGCCGAAGCCCCCCTCGCTGCAATAGCCTCCGCGGGCATTGGGGATGGTCGCATACCGCCAGCCGCGTGACCGCAGCACGGGCACGCATGGGCAGGGGCTCACGAGAGGAAACACCGTCCGAAGGCTGTGAGCAACCGCAGCGGCCCTTTGACCTTCACTTTGCGGGTGATGATCGCCCAGACAATGTTTCGCTCTTTGCGGAGGAAGCCGATCCATGTCGCGGCGTCGAGGCCCTTCGATTGCCCGGCCTGAAAGACAATCGGCATGCCGCTGATGAAACCGACGACACTGACGGGCAGAACGCCGCCGACGCGCTTGGTTTTTTTGTGGGGGAATTTCTTCTTCGCGTAGTCCTCCGCGTCGGAGTTGGCGACGACATAAATCGTCTCCTCCTTCTGCGTGAGAGGCTTGAGGGTGGACGCGGCGCAAAACGGGCCAACCATGCTCAGCGACCGCCTGCCCGTTGCGAGACCACCGTGGACCGTCCTATCCTGGGCGGCTGGACCAACGCCGTCTTGGTTCAGCGCCGCCGCGCCGCCGAGTCTCTCTGCCTGGAGTGCCCTCATGAGTGTCCTCAGATCGTGTGGTGTTTTCTGCGTCCTCGGTTTGATTCTCGGTACGTCGCTGTGCGCGGCGGAGCCCCAGACCACGCGACCGTGTGAGAACGAGGGGGTGGGCAAAGAATGGTGGGACGGCCAGCGAAACGGGATCGCGAACGACCTCAAGGCCATGAACGGAGACGTGGGACTTGTTTTTGTCGGTGATTCCATCACCGCTCGTTGGCGAGGCTCTCCCGAGGTCTGGAACAAGCACTGGGGGGCGTACAAGCCATTGAATCTGGGGATCGGCGGCGATTCAACGCAGCACGTTCTCTGGCGACTGAAGCACGGCGAGCTCGACGGATATCAGGCACGATTGTTTGTCGTGATGATCGGCACAAACAACATGTCGGATTCTCCACCGGATGTCGCCGCTGGAATCAAGGCCATCCTTCAAGAGATCAAGCTCAAGCAACCGACGGCACACATCCTTCTGCTCGGCATTTTCCCTCGAGGTGAAGGTCTCAATGACCGCAACAAGAATGCCGAGGTCAACACGATCATTTCCACGTTCGAGGGCGGCGAGGTGCACTGCATGGACATCGGTAAAGCATTCCTCTTGGCCAACGGCCTCGTCGATAAAGAGCTCATGGATGACTACCTGCATCTCGGTTCCAAAGGCTATGAAGTCTGGGCCGAGTCTATCGGCGACGAGGTAAGGAAGCTGATGAGCGAGTCCAGCACCGCGTCGATGGCCGGTCCTGGTCCGTACACGAAACTGGCTGGTCTGGCACAGAAAATACGCTCCGGAAACGGGCTCGGAATGGTGCTCAAGACGCTCCACAAGGCCCAAGAGAGCAAGGACGAGGCGCAGGCAGCAGAAGCGAAGATGATGTTTGCTGCGCTCAGCGAAGGTGGGCAAAGAAACCTCGACGCGGCGATGAGCCAGATGGATACGGAGCCCCTGATTGCCCTCACCCTCCTTGAGCGAGTGGCGATTCAATTCGCTGGCTCCGATATCGGCGACAAAGCACGATCGGAAGCGAAGCAGATGCGGAAGGACCCAACGATCATGAAGGGCATCGAGGCCGAACGCCTGTACGCCAAGCTTCAATCGTTTGAAAGAGAGCTTCACCTCGGCCAAGCGAATCCAGTCGGAATCCAATCGCTCACCGCCGCCTGTCAGTCGTTGATCACCAAGTACCCCGGCACCGCGGCAGCCCGCAAGGCCGAGGAACTAATGAACAAATACCGCTGACCTCGCCGGCGGAGACGGCCAGAGCCTCGAGAGCCCGGGCTGCCCCCATTCGCCGTGCGTATCGCAAGGGCCATTGGGAATCGAATCGGTGTGAGGGATAGGGCGCTCAAGGGATAGGGCGCTCAAGGGATAGGGCGCTCAAGGGATAGGGCGCTCAAGGGGCAGCGCTGCACAGGGCTGATTGCTGACGGTCGGCCATCGGCACGCGCCTACACTACCAGGGACTGTCCTATCCTTCATGCCGATGGCCATGGTGCACAGCTCTCCCTCGTCGCTGCCCTACGATCTTGCCGTGATCGGCGGGGGAATCGGCGGCCTCGCGCTGGCGTCACTGGCGCAGCGTTCCGGGTTGCGGACGGCGCTCTTGGAAAGCCATACGAAACTCGGCGGCTGCGCGGGGTACTTCGATCGCGGCGAGTTGACGTTCGACTGCGGAGCCACCGCCCTGATGGGCATGGGGCCGGGCGAACCGATCCGGCGGCTTCTGGATCATGTCGGCGTGACGCTGGAAACTGTTCGCACGCCGGAGTATCGGATGTGCCTGCCCGATGGCGAGCTGGTCATGACGGCCGACGACGACCAGTGGGAGCACGCGATCCGAAACCGATTCCCGGATCTTGGCGAAGCAGCCGTGCGATTCTGGCGGATTCAGCGATGGATCGGATCGACGCTGTTCCGGGCCAGTGGCCGGCTGCCACGGGTGCCGATGCGCGGCCTCGGAGATATCGCCCATAATTTTCGTGTGCTGGGACTCTCCGGCATGATCGCCACGCTCGGCACGGCGGTTACGGTTCGTGACCTGATGCGGCTTCTGGGAGTGGATCGCGATCCGCGGTTCGTGGCGATCGTGGCCATGCTCCTTCAAGACACAGCGCAGGCTGGGCCCGAGGTGGTGCCCCTGGCCAATGCCGCAGCATGCCTCCAGGCCTATCGCTTTGGACTCTCGCGGCCAGTGGGAGGCATGCGGGCCTTCGCGGAGGGATTGGGTGAGGCTTTTGGAACCGCCGGTGGTGACTTGCGGCGGGCCACCTTGGTGGATTCTGTCAGGCCAGCCAAGGACACGGGCAAAGGATTTCAGATCACGACGCGGCGGGGCGAGACCATGACGGCCGCTCAGGTGGCGATGAATCTGCCGCTGGACCTCTGCGCGACACTCCTCGGCAGGGACGTGACCGACACGCCGCTCAAGCGGTTCGAAAAGCGTTCGCGACCCGCGTGGAGCGCGTTCACAGCCTATGCCGCCATCGACGCCGCCGCCGTGGCCGATCGACCGGCCCTGTTTCATCATGTGCTCCAGGATTACGCCCAGCCGATCCACGACGGCAACAATGTTCTCATCTCCCTGTCTCCTCCTGGAGATGAAGGGTACGCACCGGCAGCGCTGCGCACGCTCACCATGAGCACCCACGTGACTCCGGAGGGGTGGTTCGATTCGGATCGGCCGGCGTATGAGGCACGCAAGGCGGAGTATGCCGCGCGGATGCGGCGGGCACTCGATCGGGCGTTCCCGGGGATCGACGCTGCGATCCGGCATATCGAGTTCGCAACGCCGCGAAGTTTTGCCCGCTATACGCGACGGACGCTGGGACGGGTCGGCGGGCCACCCGTGAGCCGAAGCCGGTCAAACCTGATGGCCGTCGATGCGGGCGTTCTCGGGCCTGGGCTTTGGGTGGTCGGCGATTCCGTGTTTCCAGGCCAAGGCACGATGGCCGTCGTCATGGGCGCGATGCGGGCGCTCGAGCGAATGACAGGGCGTGACTGCTGCGGGAGCCTCCCCGTGGGGGCCGGGGCCTCGACCTGGACGGGTGCCATGGGTTCCTAGGCTGCTGCTCGCGATGGAGTCTTCACCGTGCGAGCCGCTGCCACGGCCGTGACATCAGCGATGTCGGCTCGCTTGGGGAGAACGGCTACGTGGAGAGTTTCAACGGCAAGCTTCGAGACGAGCTGCTTGCCCGGGAGGTGTTCGACACCTTGCTGGAGGCAAAGGTGGTGATCGAGCGTTGGCGGAGGATCTCCAACACCGTTCGTCCGCACAAACACCGTCCGCCCGCACAGCTCGCTGGGATACCGGCCCCCGGCCCCGGAGTCGCGCCGCCTGATTGCAGCGCCGCTCCACGACGCCCTGGCCTGCGGCGGTGGCATGGGCGCCGCGGAAATCATCGCCGACCCTGCGATGCTCCAAACAAGCGGCGTGCGAATATGGCGAGGGGTGGTGCTGCGGCGGAAAAGAGCTGGCTCGTCGGGATGACCTGTCGCGGCACGGTGGCGGTTTGCCATTCCAGCCGGGCGACGGCGCTGCCGGTGTCTTCAAAGTACTCCATGCGGATGTCGTACCGCTCGCCGGCCACGAGATTGATCCGGCCGCTGTTCACGGTGGTCGCGTGCCGCGTCCAGTTGTTGATGACGAGCTGGTTGTTCACCCAGAGCCTCACGCCGTCGTTGCTGGTGGTGAAGAAGGTATGGCTGCCGGTGGAGAGCGGCTCCATGCTGCCAGTCCAGCGGACGCTGAACGTGTCGCCGGCAATCGACGGATGCGGCGAGCCAGTGCCCCAGTTGAAATTCACCACCGCGTCGATGCGCGAGAACGTCGTGCCAGTGAAGTCACGGTTGTTGAAATAGGTTGCCGTGAGGCCGTTGGGCTGCGGCGGTGTGGTCGCGGTGGCGGTCGCGCTTTCGGAAACCAGACTGCCGTTGAGGGCGACCACGCGGAAGAAATAGGTTGTCTCGGGGACCAGGCTGTGGGCCTGG
>Ga0163150_10005525_pt1 | contig 16086 bp, 14 predicted proteins | sample OliLakLV19P2IB_FD_148628 | JGI IMG/M metagenome (GOLD analysis project Ga0163150, IMG submission 148628) | Freshwater microbial mat bacterial communities from Lake Vanda, McMurdo Dry Valleys, Antarctica - Oligotrophic Lake LV.19.P2.IB | ecosystem: Environmental > Aquatic > Freshwater > Lake >...
GATGGCACGCATCCTGCTCGGCGCCGGCAGGTTGCCGAGCAGGATGCGTGCCATCAGCGCCGCCGGCGTGTCGGGCGGGAAGGGCAGCCCACCCGCGAGCATCTTGTAGAGCACGATGCCGAGCGAGTAGATGTCCGACTGCATCGTCGCGGTCCTGCCTTCGAGCTGCTCGGGCGCCATGTACGCGGGCGATCCCACCACCATCTGGCGCGTCGTGTCGAACTGCAGGTTGGTGAACGCCACGCCGAAGTCGGCGACCTTCACCTCGCCGTCGGCGCCCATGAGGATGTTCTGCGGCTTGAGGTCCCGATGCACGACACCGTTGGCATGTGCGTAGGAAAGCGCGTCGCACGCCTGCTCCAGCAGGCGCGCGATGTGCTCCGGTTCCAGCACCGTCTCCGGCGTGCAGAAGCGGTCGAGGCTGCCTTCCTGCGCGTACTCCATCACGATGTAGGCGCGCTCGTCGTCGGTCGCGGCGTCGTACACCTGCGTGATGTTGGGGTGCGTGAGGCGCCGGGCGAGCAGCGTCTCCTTGAGGAAAAGCGAGCGGAAGAGCTTGCGGTCCTCGTTGTTGAGGTGGTGGTGGTCGTAGAGCTTGATCGCCACGTCGCGCCTGGGGAAGAGCTCGCGCCCGAGGAAGATCGTCGCCGAAGCGCCGCGGCCCAGGATGCCCATGATCTCCCACGAGCCTATGCGGGCCGGGACCGCCCGCGTATCGCCGCCGGGAGGCATGGAGGTCTGGAAGCTCACTCGCGCTCCTCCCGGACGCGCCGCATCAGGTGGTCGACGTCGAGCAGCATGATGCTCACCCCGTCGCGCGTGCCGATGCCGGCCAGCGCCGCGCCGATGGCGCGCTCGCCGAGCTCGGGGGCGGGAACGATCTCATCCTCGGCCAGGCCAATCACGTCGGACACGCTCGAGACCACGAGTCCCACGAGCCGGCGGTCGACGTTCAGCACGATGGCGCTTGCCTTCGCGAGGGCGATCGGCTCGGGAAAGCCGAACATCAGCCCCAGGTCCACGATCGGCACGATGGCACCGCGCAGGTTGATCACGCCGCGCACGAACGCGGCCACGTGCGGGATGCGGGTGACCAGGTCGATCTCGCGGATCTCCTGCACCCGCAGGATGTCGATGCCGTAGCTCTCGTCGCCCAGCGTGCAGGTGAGGAATTCGCGGCGCGGGCGCTCCGCCTCGCCGTGCAGTGCGTAGTCGTCGAACACGTCGGCCGGCGCGTTCACCGCGCCGCGTCCCGGCGGCTCGCGGCCGCCAGCGCCTTCTCGCGCAGCCGGTTGAGCGCCGCCACTTCGTGCACCGCGTCGAGCTCGATCGCCTCGCGCGGCATGCCGAAGATCACCGAAGAGGCCTCGTCCTGCGCGATGTTGTGCGCGCCGGCCTTCTTCATCTCCAGCATGCCCCTGGCGCCGTCCTTGCCCATGCCGGTCATGATCACGCCGATTGCGTCCGCGCCCACGAACTTGGCGCACGACATGAAGAGGAAATCGACCGAAGGGCGGTGCAGGTTCATCGGCGGCTCGGTGGAGAGCTTGGCGAGCAGCTGGCCCTCGTCGCGCTTGACCCACAGGTGCTTGCCGCCGGGCGCGATGTACGCGTGCCCGGGCAGGATCGGGTCGTTGTGTTCCGCCTCCTTCACCGTGATCTGGCACAGGCCGTCGAGGCGCTCGGCGAACATGCGGGTGAAGTTTTCGGGCATGTGCTGCACGATCGCGATGCCCGGGCAATCCTGCGGCATGCCGATCAGGAACTCGCGGATCGCCTCCGTCCCGCCGGTCGAGGCGCCGACGGCGATCAGGCGCTCGGAGGTCTTGACGCCGCGCGGAACCGGCCGCTTGGGGACCACCGCGGGCAGGGTGACCGTGTCTTCCGGCCCCGCCCTGCGTGGCGGCTTCAGGCGCGCGCTGCGGGCCGCGCGGATCTTCTCCGCGATCTGCTGGCCGTAGTCGTCCGGGGTCTGCTCGTTCAGCTTCGGCTTGGTGACGAAGTCGACCGCGCCGAGCTCGAGCGCGCGGAAGGTGACTTCGCTGCCGCGTTCGGTGGCCGAGGAGATCATCACCACCGGCATCGGGCGCGCGCGCATCAGCTTGTCGAGGAATTCGAGCCCGTTCATCTTCGGCATCTCCACGTCGAGCGTGAGGACGTCGGGTTCCAGGTCCTTGATCATGTCGCGCGCCTGGAAGGCGTCGGCTGCCGCGCCCACCACCTCAATGTCGGGCTGGTCCTTGAGGATGTCGGTAAGGACCTCGCGGATCATGCGCGAGTCGTCGACGATGAGGACACGTATCTTGTTGCTCATTTGAAGAGTTCAGCCTTGCCCTCGATCGGGCCATGGAAGAGTCGGGCGCCGTAATCGCGCTCGCGCAGGACGATGGTGTCGTTGTTGACCTTGCGCAGCCGCTTGACCATCACCTTGCCGCTGCGTGGGAAGAAATAGATCTTGCGCGGCCAGACATCGAGCAGGTCGCGCGCGGCGATCGGGATGCGCTCCAGGTTCAGGTATTCGACGATGAACTCCGCGTTCTGCCGGCCCACGTTGGACAGCATGAAACCCTGCAGCACGTTGCCGCCGCCGAAGACCTTGGCCTCCAGCCGGTCGCGACGCCCGCCGAGCTTGAGGATCTGGTTGATCAGCAGCTCCATGGCGTGTACGCCGTAGCGTCCGCCCGCGCTGATGTTGCCGTGTGTGCCGACGAGCTTGCCCTCGTCGGGCAACATGAAGTGGTTCATGCCACCGATGCCGGCGTCGCGGTCGCGAATACACGCCGACACGCAGGAGCCCAGCACCGTGACCAGCGCCATGTCCTTGTTGGTCGCGTAGTACTCACCGGGCAGTATCTTCGCCGTCTCGACCTTGAAATGCGGGTCGAAGTAGCGGTTGGGCTGCTCGTCGCGCAGCGGATCGTCATCCCGCATCATGAATGCGTCCATCCGCGAAGACGTTTCCCACGTTCGCTCCCTCTGCCTTGGGAGAGGGTTGGGGAGAGGGTCCGCGCCGCCGTCATTGCGTCCGCTCGTAGACGGTCTGGCCGCGCAGGCGGAAGTGGCGCCCCTGGTCGAGCAGGCTTTCCGCGTGGCCGGCGAAAAACAGCCCGTGTGGCTGCAGCAGCGCCGCGTAACGCTCGACCAGGCCGCGCTGCGTCGACTTGTCGAAATAGATCATCACGTTGCGGCAGAACACGGCATCCAGCCCGGGGGCGACTGGCCATTCGGCATCCATCAGGTTCAGGCGCGTGAATTCCACGCGCGCACCCAGCGCCTGGCGCACGCGGGCCTTGCCCTCGAACCGGCCGGTTCCGCGCTGGAAGAAGCGGTGGCGCCGCTCCTGCGGCAGCGACATGACCGAGGCCAGCGGGTAGACGCCCTCGCGTGCGGTGGCAATGACCTGCGTGTCCAGGTCGGTGGCAAGCACTTCCCACGGCGCGTCGCCGAGGGTTTCCGAAAGGCACATGGCGATGGTGTACGGCTCCTCCCCCGTGGAGCAGCCCGCGCTCCAGACGCGCAACGGCTGGCCGGCGCGCGCGGTGGCGCGGGCGTGTTCGGCGAGGATCGCGAAATGGTGCTCTTCGCGGTAGAAGGCGGTCACGTTGGTGGTCAGCGCGTTGGTGCAGTGTTCCCACTCCGCGGGTTCGAGCTCGAGGAAACGCAGGTAGTCGTCGAAGGAGCCGATCCCCAGTGCGCGCAGCCGCCGGGCCAGGCGCGCATAAACCATCTCGCGCTTGCCTTCGGGCAGGCGGATGCCCGAATAGCGGTAGATGCGCTCGCTGATCAGCCGGAAGTGCTCCGGGCTGAAGCGGAATTCGCGGTCGGTTTCTGCCACGGCGCTCACCCGGCGCTCCGCGACGCGCCGCGCGACCAGACGCTTCGGGTGACCGCGTTCACGTCGAGGATCAGCGCCACGCGCCCGTCGCCCAGGATGGTGGCGCCGGCCACGCCGGGCACCGAGTGCAGGTTGGTGTCGAGCGACTTGACCACCAGCTGCTGCTGGCCGATCAGGCTGTCCACGAGGAGCGCGGCACGGCGGTTGTCCACCTCCACCACCAGGCAGATGGTGTCGGCGGACTGACCGTCGATCATCATCGCGGGGCCGCCAACCGCCTTGCCCACCGAGGAAGCAGGCAGCTGCACCACCTGGGCGAGGTTGATGATGGGCAGGTGCTCGCCACGCACCGCCACCAGCGAAGGCTGGTTCACGATGCGCTTCACGTCCGCGGCGGCGGGCATGATCGCCTCGGCCACGAACTCGAGCGGCACGATGTATTGCTCGTCGCCCACGCCCACGATCATGCCGTCGAGCACGGCGAGGGTGAGCGGCAGCTGGATGGTGATGGTAGTGCCCTCGCCTTTCTGCGAGTTCACCGAGACGCCTCCGCCCAGCGAGGTGATGTTGCGGCGCACGACGTCCATGCCGACCCCGCGGCCCGAAAGGCTGGTCACTTCCCTGGCGGTCGAGAACCCGGCCTCGAAGATGAGTCCCCACACCTCCTGGTCGGACATCGATTCGTCCGAGGGCATGTTCAGCTCGCGCGCCTTGGCGAGGATGCGGTCGCGGTCGAGGCCGCGGCCGTCGTCGGAGACCTCGATGATCACGCTGCCGCCGCGATGGGTGGCGCGCATCATCAGCGTCCCGGCATCCGCCTTGCCCGCCGCCGCGCGCTGCGCCGGCGATTCGATGCCGTGGTCGATGGCGTTGCGCACCACGTGGGTGAGCGGGTCGATGAGGAGCTCGATCAGCTCCTTGTCGAGCTCCGTCTCCTGCCCCTGCGTGCGCAGGTGGACCTTCTTCCCTAGGCGGGTCGACACGTCGTAGACCACGCGCGGGAAGCGGCTGAAGACGAATTCCATCGGCATCATGCGGATCGACATCACCGCCTGCTGCAGGTCGCGCGTATTGCGGTCGAGCGTCGCCAGGCTGTGGGCGAGGTTTTCGTCCTGCTCGTTGGCCACCGCGCCCACCGACTGCTGCATCATCGCCTGGGCGATCACGAGCTCGCCCACCAGGTTCACGATGCGGTCGATTTTCTCGACGCTCACGCGGATCGACGACGAATCGCCGCGGCGGCGCCCTGCGTCGCCGGAGACGGCGCCGGGCAGCGGCTCGAAGAAGCCGAACTTCTCGGCCGGCTTCATGATGGTGGCCTCGGGCGACGGCGCGTCATCAAAGAGGCCATAGGCGCTGCCTTCCCTGCCCGGCACGGCGATCGGCTGCGTGGTTTCGGCGGCGGCGACGGCGGCGAAAAACGATTCCTCTGTGGGCTTCGCGCGCGCCGCGGGCGCGGCGGCCGGGGGCGCGCGCAACACGCTTTCGCTGCTTGCGCGATAGGCGATGAATTGCGCGCGCAGCGCATCCATCGTCGGGTCCGCGCTTTTTTCTCCCCCCTTCAGCCGCGCGAGGTGCGCCTTGAAGACGTCGCAGGCATCAAGCAGCAGGCGCACCGTCGATTCGTCGGCCTGGCTCTTGCCCTTGCGCATGCCGTCGAACAGCGTCTCCATCTCGTGGGTGGCGTCGGTGAGCTGCCCGAAGCCGAAGGTGCCGCTGCCGCCCTTGATCGAGTGGGCGGCGCGGAAGATCGCGTTGAGGACTTCGGGATCGCGCTTGCCGGAACCCAGGGCCATGGCGTGTTCCTCGATCGACTCCAGGTGCTCCTGGGCCTCGTCGAAGAATGTCGCCAGGAACCGGTTGAGGTCGATGGCCATCGGGATCTAACGCAGCACCTTCTGCACCACTTCGAGCAGGGTGGCGGGATCGAAGGGTTTCACCAGCCAGCCGGTCGCGCCCGCAGCGCGCCCCTGGGCCTTCATCGCGTCGGACGATTCGGTGGTGAGCAGCAGGATCGGCACGCTCTTGTAGTCGCGCAGTTCGCGCAGGCTCCTCACCAGCGTGAGCCCATCCATGTTGGGCATGTTCTGGTCGGTGATGACGAGGTCCACGCTGGTGGACGTGGCGCGTTCGAGGCCTTGCGCCCCGTCTTCGGCCTCGATCACGCGGTAACCCGCGCTTTCCAGGACAAACGCGACCATCTCCCGCATGGTGGCGGAATCGTCGACGGCTAGGATGGTTTTCATGGGCTTGTTTGCCTGTTCTCTAGAAAAGGTCGACGCTTCCGGCGTGGTGCTTGTCGCTGCGCACCGGGGCGCGCGCATCGTCGTCGATCTGGCGGATGCCGGCGACGATGCAATCGAGCATGGCGCGCGAGCGCTCTATCCATTGCTCCGGCTGCTGCGGTTCGCGAGCCGGCGGCGCGGCGAGCGACAACGCTTCCTCGAGCTTCTCGCGCATCTTGCCCACGCGCAGCTTCTGCGCGTCGATCAGCTGGTTCACCAGGTCGTGGGATTGCAGGTGATGGACGGCCCGGTAGAGGTGGTCGAGCACCAGGGCGTATTCGGCGTTGCGCTCCTCGGGGCCGTTGGCCGCGGCCTTCTGCGCCGCGACGATGCGATCGGCCGCGCCGCGGAAGGCGGTCATGAGGTGCGCGGAGGATTCGCGCAGCAAAAGCTGGCTGCGCGCCAGTTCCTCGGCGGTGACGGCCAGGCGCTCGTTGAGCGTTTCGGCCACGGCCACCAGCAGGCCGGCGGCCTGCGCCGCGTCGCTTGTCCCGGGGTTGCGCGGATCTGCCATCTAACGCGTCTCCTGGCCTTGAGCCTGAATCACTTCGAAACTCCATCCTCCCACATCGATCAGGTCTTGCGGCCCGATCGGGTGGGTGCCGGGAGGAAGCTCCTTGCGGTTCAGGCGCGGGGCGCGGCTGCCCGACAGGCGCGCGAGGAAAAACGCCGCGCCACGCTTGATCACCAGGGCGGTATCGGCGCCGGCCGCGCCAATCATCGTGTTGGGCCGGTTGAGCGCGATCACCTCGCCGGGCGCGCCGCCCGCGAGCACCTTGAGCGCCAGCGGGCTCGCACCGGCGGCATCGGTGCGAACCGTCTCCTGCGCGGGCCCCAGGCGCAGCGACGTGTCGCGCGGGATCATCTGGGTGCGGGTGAAGTCGTCCTCGCCGCGGTTTAGGACCGCGGGTGCGGCGGGTGCGGAGGGCGCGGCGGGCTGCGGCAGGTGCGCGGCCATCATGGTGCGCTCGAAGTCGGTCTGCACCGTGCTTTCGAGGTTGGTCACGCCGCCCGCGGCCAGCAGCTCGTCGTCGAAGAAATGCAGCTTGTGTCTGCCGGCCTCGATCAGGTCGAGGTGGTGCACCACCTGGTGCGTGGCGCTGATGCCGTTGACGCGCATGCCGTTGGTGCTGGCCAGGTCCTCGGCGTAGACGGTGCGGTTCACCACGCGAAAAAGCATGTGGCGGCCCGAAATCGCGGGATGGTCGATCACGATGTCGCAGGCCGGGTGGCGTCCCACCACGGTCACGGGCTTGGACAGCTCGACCTCGCTCAGGAGCTCGTCATCGAGGCTGAGGACGATTCGTGCGCCCATCAAGCGGCGAATTGCGGCTTGCGCATCAGGCCCTCGATTTCCTCCACGCAGTCCTCGACGGCGAGGCGCTCCGTGTTGAGCACCATGTCGTAGCCGGCCGCATCGTGCCAGTCGAGGCCGAAATGGCGCTTCACGATGGCGCCGTGCGCCTCGTCGGAAAGCTGGATCTCGCCGCGCACCGCCTCGCGGTTGTCGCTCGCCAGGCGCTTGACCAGGCGCTCGATGCGCAGCTCCATCGGCGCGCAGACGCGCACCCGCACCACCCGCGGGACCCCGGCGAGCAGCTGCGCCCCGCCCCACCCGCGCAGCACCGCCACCGGGTTCTCCCGCAGCATCCGCAAGGTCTCCTCCGCGGTCATGATCGAGGAGCTCACGCGATCGGTCTCGAGCCGCTCCCAGATGCCGGCCTTGCCCTCGAGGAAACGCTCCACGTGGCTCTTGCGCTGGCGCTTCTTGTTGGCCACCGGCGCCGCGAGCTCGTGGTAGACGACCTTTCCGCCGCTGCGCTTGGCCAGGGCGGCGGCCACATCGCGGCCCAGCGAACCCATCTCGCGGGTCATCGCCACCAGCGGCGAGGCGGGCGCGGACATCAGAATTCCTTCCATTCTTCGGACTCGGCCGCGGCCGGCAGGGGCGCGCGGCGCTGGGGCGCTGTTGGTTCGCGCGGCAGTTCGCCGGCGACGGGGCGGCGCGCCACGGCGGGCGGCGGGGCATCCGCAAAAACGAGGTCCTCCTCGCCACTTTCGCGTTCATGCTCGTCGACCCGGAAGAGCGACACCGCCTGCGCGAGGCCCCCGGCCTGGTTCGCCATGCTGGTGGCGGCCGCGGTGGCCTCCTCCACCAGCGAGGCGTTCATCTGCACCACCGTGTCCATCTGCGTGATCGCCCTGTTGATCTGCTCGATGCCGGAGCTCTGTTCGTGGCTCGCGGCGGCGATCTCGTTCATGAACTGCGCCACCTTGCGCACCGAGGCGACCAGCTCGTCCATGGTTTTGCCGGCTTGCTCCACCAGGCGCGCGCCGGCTTCCACGCGGCTTACCGAGGCCTCGATCAATCCGCGGATCTCACGCGCCGACGCCGCGGAACGCTGCGCCAGGCTGCGGACCTCGGACGCCACGACCGCGAAACCGCGGCCCTGCTCGCCGGCGCGCGCCGCCTCCACCGCCGCGTTCAACGCCAGGATGTTGGTCTGGAACGAGATGCCATCAATCACCGCAATGATGTCGGAAATCTTCTTGGACGAGGTGGTGACCTCCTGCATGGTTTGGACCACCTTGTTGACCGCTGCCCCGCCACGCTCTGCGGTCTGCGAGGCGCTGCCCGCCAGCGCGCTCGCTTGTCGTGCGTGGTCGGCATTCTGGCGCACCGTTGTGGTGAATTCCTCCAGCGTCGAGGCGGTTTCCTCGAGTGAGCTCGCATGCTCCTCGGTGCGGCTGGAAAGCTGCTGGTTGCCGGCCGCCACCTGGCTGGCCCCCACCGCGATCGATTCGGCGCCGGTGCGGATGCGGGTGACGATCCCGCGCAGGCCGCGGTTCATGTCGTGCAGGGCGCGCAGCAGTTCGGCAGCCTCGTCGCGGCCTTCGGGGCGAACCTGCAAGGTGAGGTCGCCGGAGGCAACGCGTTTGGCCACCTCGACCGCCTGCCCGATGGGAATCGTGATGCTGCGCGTGGTTGCCCAGGCCAGCAGCACCGCCAGCACCATAACGAGGCCCTGTGCCCCGTAGACGGTCAGGGCAAGCTGGTCGCCCGCGACACGCGCGGCGGTGACGGCGTCGGCCCCGGCGCGCTGCTGGATCACGATCAGCTGGGAGAGCTGGGCCAGCGATTGCTGGACCACCGGGTCGAGCTCGGTCATGAGGACCTTGGCGGCGTCCTCGTTGCGGAACATCGTGGACATGCCGATTGCCTGGCGGAACGGTCCGTCCACCTGCTTGTCGAGCGCCTCCAGGCGTTTGAGGGTTGCGCGCTCCGGGGGGGAGATGGCCAGGCGCGCCATCCGCCCGCGCGCCTCGTCGTAAGCCTTGCCGAGGGCTCGGGCGCGATCCTCGTCGGCGTGCATCGACTTGATGTCGCTGTGCAGGCCGATGTTGCGCATCACGCTCGACTGCTCGAGCACCAGCGCCTTCATCTCGCTTGCCAGGCGCTCCTTCTCGCTCGAGGCGGCAAGGGCGGTGGTGAGCTCGTTGCGGCTTTGCTGGGCGAGCAGCGTGCCACCCGCGGCCACCGCCACCATGACCAGCAGGATGGCGCCGAAGCCCACGGCCAGGCGCGGGCCGATCTTGAGATTTCTCAGCAGCACGGGGTCAATTCCGCGCCGCGGGCGAGCAAGCCGACTGGGATGACTGCATGCTGTCCATGGCTCCCCATTCAAGCGTCCAACCGCCGTATGTCGAGGGCCACCGGGCGGTCATCGGGGGACCTCTTGGACTGCGCGCGCCGGCCGTGGGGCTAGCGGCTGAAATTCACGTCTATTTCCACCAACCTGCCGGTTGTCCCGGCATTAAAACGCCACTGGGAAAGTGTCTTGACGACAGCGCGGTCGAACACGCGGCGCGGGTTCGATTCGAGCACTTCGACACGGGTGACTTCGCCGCTGGCGTCGATGGTCATGCGTGCCTTCACGATCCCCTTGTCGACGCCGGCCTGGGTAGCTTCGCGCGGGAATTCGGGATCGACCTTGGTGACGATTTGCGCCTCACTCGCCGCCGCCGCGGCCAATGAAGCGGCGCCCGCAAACACGGCTGCGGCGATGGATCGGTGCAACATGGTGAAGCTCCCTGATTTCTTGTCTGTATGCGTCGCATTCTATTGGCGCAGAACGATTTTCTCATGACGGGGCGATTACAGCCGTAACCCTTGCCGGGCCCGCCTCAGACGGCGCCCGATTGGCGCAACGCCTCGATCCGGCCCGGGTCCAGGCCAAGGACTTCGCGCAGGACTTCGGCGGTGTGCTGGCCCAGCACCGGGGGCGCACGATCATGGGTGATCGGGGTGGCCGAAAAGTGGATCGGATTGGCGACCATGGTGACCTCGCCGGCGGCCGGATGCGGGGCCGTTACCTGCATGCCGCGGTAGCGGACCTGCGGGTCCGCAAACACCTGCGCCAGGTCGTTGATCGGGCCGCAGGGAACCCCGGACGGCTCGAGCAACGAGAGCCATTCCCCCGCCGCCCGCGTGGCCAGGCGCTCGCCGATGAGGCCCACCAGGAGGTCGCGGTGGCGCACGCGCTGCGGGTTGGTGGCGAAGCGCTCGTCACGCGACCATTCCGGCGCGCCCACGACCTCGCAGAAGCGGGTGAATTGCCCATCGTTGCCGACCGCCACGACCAGGAAGTCGTCGGCCGCGCGGAACACGTGATACGGGACAATGTTCTGGTGCGCGTTGCCCATGCGCCTGGGCGCCACGCCGGAGACGAAGAAACTCGAGCTCAGGTTTGCGAGCATCGCCACCTGGACGTCGAGCAACGCCATGTCGATGTGCTGGCCCGTGCCGCTTTTCCCCCGCTCGAGCAGCGCCGCCAGGATGGCCGAGGTGGCGTACATGCCGGTGAAGAGGTCGGAAACCGCGACCCCCACCTTCTGCGGCCCGCCACCGGGCAGCTCGTCGCGCTCGCCGGTCACGCTCATCAGGCCGCCGAGGCCCTGGACCATGAAGTCGTAGCCAGGACGGTCGCGGTACGGCCCGTCCTGGCCAAACCCCGTGATCGAGCAATACACCAGGCGGGGGTTGTCCCTCGAAAGCGTGGCGTAGTCGAGCCCGTGGCGGGCCAGGTCGCCGACCTTGAAGTTTTCGACGATGACGTCGCTTTTCAGCGCGAGGCCGCGGGCCAGCTCGCGCCCACCGGGGCTTGCGATGTCGAGCGTGACGGACTTCTTGCCGCGGTTGCACGCCAGGTAGTAGGCGGCATCGGCGGTATCGCGCCCTTCACGGTCCTTGAGAAAGGGCGGGCCCCAACCACGCGTGTCGTCGCCCTGCCCCGGCCTTTCGACTTTGATCACCTCGGCGCCGAAATCGGCCAGGTTCTGAGTCGCCCACGGACCCGCGAGCACGCGGGTGAGGTCGAGCACGCGGACGCCGTCGAGGATCTTGCGCATGTGTTTTGTCGTGAAATGGAGACGGAATCGAGGTCAACGGAACCGGCGCGCAAAGCGTTGCATGATGCAGAAGCGCCTTGGGCCAAAGGGCGAATTATAGAGAACTCGACACTGTTGGGGAGAACATGGTCCGCAAGCACTCCATCGCGCTGTTCGCCGCCTGGGCGCCCGCGATCGCATTCGCCGCTGAACCCAACGGCACCGCGATCGAATACTTCAATTCCATCATCGGCCACTACTTCGTGACCGCCGATCCCGCGGAAGCCGGATTCATCGACGGCGGCGGAGCCGGACCGGGCTGGAGCCGCACCGGTGGAAGCTTCAACGTATTCCGCAACGCAAGCGATGCGCCGGGCCTGTCCCCCGTGTGCCGCTTCTACGGCACGCCGGGCATCGGCCCGAACTCGCATTTCTATACGTCGGAGCCAGGCGAGTGCGAACTGGTGAAGACCGATCGCGGCTGGAGCTACGAAGGCACCGCGTTCTACGTCACGCGCGTCAACGGCACGGCGTGCAGCGCCGGCAACACGCCGCTCTATCGCAGCTACAACAACGGCTACCTGCGTAACGATTCCAACCACCGCTTCACCACCGACGCCTCGCTCTACGCCAAGTCCCCGGCCTTCGGCTACCAGGCAGAAGGGGTCGTGATGTGCTCGCCGCTTTCCGTGGCGGACAACGCAGCGGACGCGGTGCGCCTCCTACGGCAGGGCAGCTTCGGACCCACGCCGGCAGAAACAGCACGCGTCGCTTCAATGGGCGCGCCCGCCTGGGTGGACCAGCAGCTGGCGATGGCATCGACGCGGTACCCGGACTACCCGTACGTCGCGGCCAATCGCCCCACGGCATGCGTCGACGACCGCGCACAGCCCATCCGCGCCGACAGCTTCTGCGCGCGGGACAACTACACGCTATACCCGATGCAGCTGCAATTCTTCCGCAACGCCGTCGCCGCGCCCGACCAGCTGCGCCAGCGCGTGGCCTTCGCGCTCTCGCAGCTCATGGTGACTTCCGGCGTGGACAACAGCCGCAACTACGCGATGGCGCGCTACCAGCAGATGCTCGCGGACCGCGCGTTCGGCAACTACTACGACCTGCTGCAGGCGGTGACGCTCTCGCCGATGATGGGCGACTACCTCGACATGGCCAACAACAACAAGGCCAGCGCCACCGCCAGGACCAAGCCGAACGAAAACTACGCGCGCGAGGTGATGCAGCTCTTCTCGCTCGGCACCTACGTGCTGGAGCAGGACGGCAGCAAACGCCTCGATGCCAGCGGCCGGACGCTCTTCACCTACGACCAGGCCACGGTGGAGGGCTTCGCCGCGGTCTTCACCGGCTGGACCTACGCCACCATCGCCGGCGCCACGGAGCGCAACAACAACCCGCGCAACTACCTCGGCGAAATGCGCGCGGTCGACGCGACACATGAGTTCGCATCCAAGGTCCTGCTGGGCGGGACGCCCTCCGCCCCGGGGCTCACGATGCAGCAGGACCTGGCGGGCGCGCACCGCAACATCTTCGAGCACCCCAACGTCGGGCCCTTCATCGGGCGCCATCTCATCCGCATGTTGGTGACCAGCGATCCGTCTGCCTCCTATGTCGCGCGCATCTCCGCGGTGTTCGCGAACACCGCGGAGATGATTCGCGGCGACCTGCGCGCCGTCGTGCGCGCGGTGCTGCTGGATCCCGAGGCGCGAGGACGCAAGCAGGATCCGGCTTTTGGCAAGCTCACGGAGCCGGTGCTGTACCTGACCGGCATCGCGCGCGCCCTGGGTGCAAGCACGGATGGCGTGTACTTGCGCTCGCAGTCGGCCACGCTCGGCCAGTCGCTGTTCTACTCGCCGTCGGTCTTCAACTATTTCCCCGCGGGTTACGTCGTCCCCGGCACCGGCTTGCCCGGTCCCGAATTCGGCCTGCTCAACTCGGCCACCGCGATCGCGCGCGCCAACGTCGCCAATACGCTGGTCTACACCACCGCGATCGCGCCGGACGCGAACCTCTTCGGTGCCATCGGCACTCGGCTCGACCTCTCGCGCTACCAGGCGTTGGCCACCGACGCGGCAACGCTCACGGACCAGCTCGACCGCGACCTGCTTGCGGGCACGATGGGCGGTGCGATGCGTAACGCCATCGTCACGGCGGTGAATGCCGTTGCCGCCTCGGACACCCTCGGGCGCGCACGCGCCGCCATCTATCTCGTAGTCACGTCTGCCCAATACCAGGTGCAACGATGAACAACACCCGACGTGATTTCCTCGCGCGCGCCGGCGCGCTGGGCGCCGGTGGCCTGGCCGCCAGGCTGGCCCCGCTCTGCGTCCTCGCCTACAGCGCGGGCGCCTCGGCGCAGGCGGCTTCCGACTACAAGGCGCTGGTCTGCGTATTCCTCTACGGCGGCATCGACGGCAACAGCCTGTTGATACCGAACGACACCCCGGGCTACGCGCAATACACCCTTGCACGCCCCGGGAATTCGGGGCTCAACATCGCGCAGGCGCAGTTGCTGGCGATCCAGCCCGCGAACACGGGCACGCCCTTCGGCCTGCATCCGGCGCTCACCGAAATCCATCCCTTGTTTTCGCAAGGCAAGCTCGCGCTGCTGGCGAACGTCGGCCCGCTCAACGCGCCCACCAGCAAGTCGAACTACCTCTCCAGCCGGCCGGACAACCTGTTCTCACACTCCGACCAGCAGGGCCAGTGGCAATCGTCGGTCTCGGCCGGACCGAGTGCCTCGGGCTGGGGCGGGCGCATCGCGGACGAAGTGATTCCCGGGCCATTCCCGGTGATCACCTCGATCGCCGGCACCAGCGTCTTCATCAGCGGCAACGCGTCGAGCCCGTTGTCGCTGCCGCCCACGGGCGGCCTCGCATTGCAGGGCTACAACGGCAGCACCGCGGCGAATGCGCGCATGGCCGCGCTGCAGCAGATCCTCGCCGCCAGTGGGGACAGCCGCTATGTCCAGGCCGCCAGCGGTGTGACAGCCAATGCGATCTCGCTTTCGGGCGTGGTCAATCCGATCCTCACTACCTCGAGCGCCCGGGTGGAGGCCGCATTCGCGGGCCAGACCACCGGCATCGCCCAGCAGCTGATGCAAGTGGCAAAGCTGGTCGAAGCGCAGGCGCAGACCGGCGCGCGCCGCCAGATCTTCTTCGTCTCGCTCGGCGGTTTCGACACCCACACCAACGAGCTGCCAACGCTCGACAACCTGCTGGGCCAGCTGTCGCCGGCGCTGCGGTCGTTCTACGACGCCACCGTTTCCATCGGCATGGCCGACAAGGTGACGACCTTCACGCTCTCGGATTTCGGCCGCACCCTGCAGCCGGCTTCGGGTGGTGGCACCGACCACGCCTGGGGCAACCATCACCTGATTCTCGGCGGGGCGGTGCGCGGCGGCTCGCTTTACGGCACCTTCCCGACGCTGGCCCTCGGCGGGCCGGACGACGCGGAGTCGGCAGGACGCTGGATACCAACCACCTCGGTGGACCAGTACGGCGCCACGCTGGCGAAGTGGTTCGGTCTCGACAACGCCGCGTTGGCCCGTGTGTTTCCCAACCTGGCGCGATTCCCCGGGGGCACCCTCAACTTCGTCTGACGCAGGGGCCCCGGTAGAATGCCGGGGAGATGGCGACCAAGGTATTCACGACGGATCTCAAGGTGGGCATGTTTATTGCCGATCTCGACCGGCCGTGGGTCGACACGCCGTTCCTGCTGCAGGGCTTCCTGGTCGAGGACCAGGAGCAGGTCGCCGCGCTGCGCAGCCATTGCGAATACGTGATGGTGGATCGCGCCCGTTCGGTCGGCGACGAATACGTCTCAGCGCCCCCCACGCCCACCAGAACCGTGCCCCCGATCGGTGCGCGCCAGGGCCCGATGACACGCGCCGCCGTCGCCGCGGCCACCCCGTCCAAGGACCTGCCCGCCGTCGCCCCGCCGCAGCGCCACGCGGTGCCGCGCGGCTTGCCCGCGCGTGAGGGGCGCCTCGTGAAACTGGAGGACATCTCGCGCCGATCGTCGGGGCGCTTCGACGCGGGCTTCCCCTCCCCCGAGGCCGGCGCCCCAGGCGAAGGCCTCATCGGTCGCGTGATGACGGGGTTTCGCGGCCTCTTCAGCCAGCGCCGCGAGAACCTCTCGGGCACCGGAAGCTTCACGACGCTTCCGGAGGTGGTCGCGGAGACGGCGCAGGAATTCGAGGCGCGCGCGGCGCTCCTGCCGCCCGGGCTCGAGGTCCAGACCTACGCCAACCAGACGACGGTGGAGGAAGAAGCGCCGCGCGCCCGCGAAGTGGTGGCGCAGGCCTCGGATCTGCTCGACAAGCTGATGGGCGACATCAAGCTCGGCCAGTCCTTCGAGGTCGAGCGTGTCGAGGAAATCGTCGACGACATGGTCGAAAGCATCGTGCGCAACCCGCAGGCGCTGATGTGGGTCGCGCGGCTGCGCGAGCAGGACATCGCCGCCTACGGCCACGGGCTCCAGGTCGCGGTCTACCTCACCTCCTTCGGCCGCCACCTGGGTTTTCCGCGCGCCCAGCTCAGCAGCCTAGCGCAGGTCGGCCTGCTG
>Ga0163150_10005527_pt1 | contig 16077 bp, 13 predicted proteins | sample OliLakLV19P2IB_FD_148628 | JGI IMG/M metagenome (GOLD analysis project Ga0163150, IMG submission 148628) | Freshwater microbial mat bacterial communities from Lake Vanda, McMurdo Dry Valleys, Antarctica - Oligotrophic Lake LV.19.P2.IB | ecosystem: Environmental > Aquatic > Freshwater > Lake >...
GTACAATCGGAAAGCGCTCTAGTATCGGTAATGATCCGGCTTGTACGGCCCGTCCACCGGCACGCCGATGTAGTCGGCCTGATCCTTCGACAGCGTCGTCAGCTTCACGCCGAGATGGCCGAGGTGCAGCCGCGCGACCTGCTCGTCGAGGTGCTTCGGCAGCATGTAGACCTTTTTCTCGTACTTGCCCGTGTTGGCGTGCAGCTCGAGCTGCGCGATCACCTGGTTGGTGAAGGACGCCGACATCACGAAGCTCGGATGGCCGGTGGCGCAGCCGAGGTTCAGCAGCCGGCCTTCCGCGAGAATCATCACGCTGTGCCCGTCCGGGAAGCGGAACTCGTCGTACTGCGGCTTGATCTCGATCCGCTCGACGCCGGGGAACTTCTTGAGGCCGGCCATGTCGATCTCGTTGTCGAAGTGGCCGATGTTGCCGACGATCGCCTTGTCCTTCATCCGCCGCATGTGGTCCACGGTGATGATGTTGTGGTTGCCGGTTGCGGTGATGAAGATATCGGCCTTGTCGACGACGTCGTCGATCGTCGCCACCTGGTAGCCTTCCATCGCGGCCTGCAGCGCGCAGATGGGGTCGATCTCCGTCACGATGACGCGGGCGCCCTGGCCGCGCAGCGCCTGCGCGCAACCCTTGCCGACTTCGCCGTAGCCGAACACGACCGCCACCTTGCCGCCGAGCATCACGTCGGTCGCCCGCGCGAGGCCGTCGGGCAGCGAGTGACGGCAGCCGTAGATGTTGTCGAACTTGCTCTTGGTCACCGAGTCGTTCACGTTGATGGCGGGGAAGAGCAGCGTGCCGGCTTCCGTCATCTGATAGAGGCGGTGCACACCCGTCGTCGTTTCTTCGCTGACGCCGCGGATGGTCGATGCGAGCCGCGTCCAGCGCGACGTGTCCTTCGCGATCGACTGGTTGATGCAGTCGAGGATGACGCCCCACTCCTCCGGATCCTTCTCCGCGTTGAAGACGGGCACCTTCCCGGCCTTCTCGAACTCCGCACCCTTGTGCACGACGAGTGTCGCGTCGCCGCCGTCGTCCACGATCAGCGTCGGGCCGCTGCCGTCCGGCCACTCGAGTGCCTCATTCGTGCACCACCAGTACTCGTCGAGCGTTTCGCCTTTCCACGCGAACACCGGCGTGCCCTTCGGATCCTTCACCGTGCCGCCCGTTTCCGGACGTCCGACGACGACCGCGGACGCCGCGTGATCCTGCGTCGAGAAGATGTTGCACGACACCCAGCGCACATCCGCGCCCAGCTCAGTGAGCGTCTCGATGAGCACGGCCGTCTGAATCGTCATGTGGAGGCTGCCCATGATGCGGGCGCCCGCGAGCGGCTTGTTGGCGCCGTGCTGCGCGCGCAGCGCCATCAGGCCGGGCATTTCCTGCTCGGCGAGGCGCATTTCTTTGCGGCCGAACTCGGCGAGCGACAGATCTTTCACCTTGTAGGGCTCGCGGCCGGCGGCTTTGGCCGCGGCGAAGGGATGAAGGGTTGCGGTTGCGGTAGCCATCGTTCGTGATCTCTTTTCTTGATGTGCGCGTGGGACCCGCCCCACGCGCCTGTGCCTTCGCCGCCTCGCGGCTCGGCTGTGGTTGATTCGACGTCCTGCTTAGTGCGCCTTCCTGGCGGTGGCCACAAACAACCCTGGCCCTTTTGATTTCGGATCCGGCGAGAGCGGGACGATCCGGACGTCGGCAAATCCGCTCTCGTCGAGGATTCGCCGAAGGTGTTCATCTGAAAACCCGAGCCACACGTGGCCCATCTGCTGGCGGTAGCTCTCGCGATCGTGCGGCAGCATGTCCACGATCAGCACCCGGCCGCCGGGCTTGAGCACGCGCGAGACGTCTGTGAGCGCCTGGTCCGGCTCGGGCAGGTGGTGCAGCACCAGCGCCAGCGTCGCGGCGTCGAGCCGCGCGTCGTCGATCGGCAGCGCTTCGAGCTCGCCGCGACGCAGCTCGACGTTCTCGAACCCGTGCAGGCGCTTCTTTGCGGCCTGCAGCATGGCCGCTGACGCATCGACGGCCACCACGCGAGCCACGAACGGCGCGAGCGCCGCCGTCATCTGCCCGGTTCCGCAGCCGAGATCGCCAACGATCCAGTCGGCATCGGCAAACGCAGGAAGCGCGGCGAGATGAAATCGTTCGCCGAACAGCTCGTCGCGCAGGCGATCCCATTGCCCTGCGGAAGACGTGAAGAACTCCTGCGACTTGGTGCGGCGCTCGGCCAGCACGGTCTGCACGCGGCGTTGATCCTGCGCGGCCGCGGGCGTGGAACCGACCTGCTCGCGTACCAGCACCCAGAGGCGGCGGGCGGACGGGTCGAGATCGTCGCGGGTCATTGCGTAGAGATTGCTCGTGCCCTCGGCGCGCGCGGCAATCCAGCCGTAATCGGCCAGCGCCTTCAGATGACGGCTGACCGTCGACTGCGGAAGCTGCATGACGCCGCACAGCTCCGAGACGGTGAGCTCGTGCCGATCGACCAGCAGCAGGATGCGGCTGCGCGTGGTGTCGGCCAGGGCGGAGAGGTGATCGAGGATGGCGGGGGACTTCAATCCGTTAATCCGGATTAAAGGTTACAACGGGGATGGTACCCCTGTCAAACCGGTCAGCCGACAAGACCGGCAGTGTGTCGATCTCCGAGCCCAGCACCCTGATTACCGACTATCGGCTCGGCAGCCTGACAGCCGTGCTGGCGTGGCGGATGCTCGAGCGCCGCACACCTCGCCACCAGGCCGTCCTCTATTGGGGCTGGGCGCTGGTTGTGGCGAGCTTTTGCCTGATGGCGGGGGCCGTCACCAAGCTTGTGGCGTATTCGGGCTGGATGCTGACCCATGATGCATTCGCGTACGTCATCGGCGAGTACGGGTCCACGCTGCTCCTGGTGCTCGCCCTGCTGGCCGCCAATCGCATTCGCGGCGAGGGAGGGCATGATGGCACTCGATCGAGCGGATTGCCGACGGGTTCCTGTTCGGGGACTTTCAGTTTTCGGTTGACGAGGCCTCGGACGACTTTCTGCGCAAAGGCGTCTTCTCCTGCTATCGGCCCGTCGAGCCGGCCACGCCGATGCCGGCAGCGCAGCGGGAGCTGGTGGACGAAGACTGGCACGCCCTGCTGCTGCCGGCGCATCAACTGAGCACCTATCTCGATGACTATCACGTGCGGCTCGACGCGCAGCTGGGAGCGAAGGACCGCGCGACGGAAATGATCACCGAGATCTACGTGCCGCGGCAGGCCCTGCCGTCGTTCATGGCCGAGACCACCCAGGTGTTCCGCACCAACGGCGTGCCGATTGTGTATGGCACCGTCGGGCTCATCGAGCAGGACGCTGAGAGCTTTCTGGACGTATCACCGGCACGCGCGCCGCGACCAGGGCGAGGTGTGTTGCCCGCAGCTGCCGGAGTTCCTGCGGCTCAAGCGGAAATACGATCCCGATGAGCGCCTTCAAAGCGACTGGTACCGACACTACAAGGGAATGTTCGCCGACCGGATCTGATACGCTTTCGGTCGTCGATGTGATAGGAGGTCCACGTGGCCAGGCGCTATCTGATGTGGGTAATAATCGTTCTGCTGGGGTCGGGATGGGCGTCGTCTGCCCCCGCCTTCGCGCAGTCGTCGCCTGCCGCGTCGGCGGACAGGCCGGAAACGCCCGCGCCGGGCGGCTCCGTGCTCGAGCGCGACAAGGAAGTCGCGAGGAACGAGCCCGGGACGCACAACGGCGGCGGAGAAACGATCGGCTATTCGTTCTTCGCCAGGACGCCGAACTTGAAGCTGGTGTTCCGCAAGCGCGCCTTCAAGCCAGGCTCGGCGATCGGGTATCACCTGCAGCGCGAAGACGAGATCTACTACGTGCTCAGCGGCCGCGGCATGATGACGATCGATGGCAAGACATTCGAGGTCGGGCCCGGCGACGCGGTGTTGACGCGTCCTGGGAGCTCGCACGGCCTCAAGCAGGTCGGCAGCGAGGATCTCGTCATCCTCATCAACTACGAGCAGGCGCCCAAGTAGCTGCCGGCTGCCAGAACAGGCCTCAGGCCTGTTCGGCCACATCCCGCAGCCGGTCGAGTCTGACGCGCAGCGCCTGCGTAAAATCGGCGATCTCGGTTTCGGTGCCGCCGCTGGCCCTCAGGCCGGCGGCGAGTTGCTCGTCGCGGATCTCTCCCAGATATGTGTAGAGCCACTGCACGTCGCTGCGCCGGATGTCCGTGATGGCGTCCGCCGTGCGTTGTCCCTTGTAGCCCCACTGCACGATGTCGCCCTCTACCCCGAGTACGAACTGATCGTTCTGTCCGGCGAACGCCGCGCAGTCCCAGCGGCCCCGGCTGAGCACGTGGCTGCCCCATGTCCCGAGCGCGGCGCCCCAGTCGATGATCAGGTAGCGCGCCTCGAGCGTGTCGCGGCCCATGCGGTGTTCGAAGATGGCGGTGTTCGATCCACGCGCGACGTCGCGGACGTCCTTGTTGTCCCAGTTCGACACCAGCATCATGACGATCTTCAGCCCGTTGAGCTCGCGCGTGCCCACGAACGGATTGTCGTTCCACGCCCAGCTGTGCTCGTCGAAATGTTTGAGCGCCCCGGGTTCGTCGAGCTCGAACCTCGCGTCGCAGAACCGCCCATCCTCCTCGATGCAGGCTTTGGCGCGCTGCAGCGTTCCCGCGCCCTCAATCTGCCCGCTGGGCACGAAGTAATTCACCTCGACGAAGTACCCGGCTGCCCACGCCAGCCGCGCCGCAAACGTCTCGGTGTGCACTTCGTCGCCCCACTTGACCCGCCAGACACGGTCGCGCGCGTCGCGCACCGACACGCAGGGAAAGGTGCCGGCCACGTGCTCCTCGACGAACCGGAACGGCGGGACGGGCGCGCCGTCACGGCCGCCCGGCCCTGCGGCGAGGTCGAGGCTCGCGGCGGGCCCAGGGTCGCGCCAGATGGCGGTTCTCCGGGACTGGAGTGGGGCCTCGCCGGCGGCCCTGCGCGTAATCTCCGATCGGACCCGCCAGAACGCGAACACGAGCCAGAAGACGACGAGGCTGCCGATGGCAACCGCTGACACGATCAGGGCGATGCGGACAGGTGTCATCGGGCGGACATCTTGGCGGGAACGCGCGCGCGGGCTAGAGTGCTCTTATGCCGGAGTTCCATGCGGAGCCGTATCTCTATCTTCCCTCAGTTAGCCACAAGTCTGCACTAGTGGCGTGGGGCGCCTTCTACTTCCGGACGAACACAAAAGGGAAGTGGAAGATTGTTGACGATGACGATCTGAAGTTCGTTCACCCGCCACGCAAGGATTCCATCGGCGCGCAATCGGCGCCCTACGGGCCGGCGCGCGTCGAGGTGTACGACGCAACAGGCAAGATGGTCGCCCTGTCGAAAACCGAGGTGGCGAATCACTGCTGGGTTGCCGGACTGACGCCTGATACCGCATACACATACAAAGTGTTCGTCAAGGACCAGGAGTGGGGGTCGGGCGATCGGTGGGACTGGTCGGCGAGCGACAAGGCGCTCGTGCAGATGGGCAACCGCTACGACAATCGCTTTACGACCAACCCCGATCCGCTGGTGCCGGCCGCGTCGCTCAGTTTTGCGGTCATGGGCGACTTCGGGGTGGGCGTCCGGAAGGACTCGCCGACCCGCCGTCAGCAGAAAGTCGCCGATGCGATGAGGAAGATCAGCATGTCGGAAGATGTCCGGCTGATCCTCACGACGGGTGACAATATCTACGCCGGCGCCAGGCTGATGGGGATCCCGATTGGCGGGACCGGCGACGAAGACGACGACTGGTTCTTTACGTACTTTCAGCCGTACCGCTACATCCTCAACCGCATGCCGGTCTACCCGTCGATCGGCAACCACGACGCCGAGGAAACCGAAGAGCGCGACGACCGCCTGCAGGTGGAGGACAACTTCTACCTTCGCGAGCGCATCGTCAGCGAGGAGGCCGCCGGCCGAGCCTCGTTCTGTCCCGGCTTGTTCTACCGCTTCCGCTACGGCTCCGACATCGAGTTCGTGTGCCTGGATACGTCAAAGGAAGTATTCTTCCGAGGCAAGCGGCTGTTCGAATACCCGAAGCACTGGGAGTTTGTCGAAAACTCGTTTCCCGAGGATCGGACCGGCACGCTCTGGCGCATTCCGTTCGCGCACCATCCGCCGTACTGCGCCGGGCCGCAGCATCACAACACGAAAAGCATGCAGCGCCTCATCCCGCTGTTCGAGCGTTCGGGGGTGAAGGTGATGTTCAGCGGTCACGAGCACAACTTCCAGCACTCGCACGCCGACGGCATCGACTACTTCGTGACCGGCGCCGCCGGCAAGCTGCGGCGGACGCCGCCCGATAGCTTCGCCTCGGCGCATACGGTGACCTGGGCCACCGATTGTCACTTTCTGCTGGCGCGGATTGAAGGGACGCGGATGGTGGTGCGCGCAATCGGCGACATCAACACCGCCGACGAGCCGCCGACCGACATTACGCGCCTCGATCCCGAGGGCAACCCGCACGTGGGCCCGATAGAGATCGTCCGAACGTAGACGACGGTTCCCCCGAACCTATCGCACTGGTGCGTTCGGATTCGCTGCGAGGTCGTAGATCCGATCCACGCCGCGCACATCGACGCCCGGTGTCTTCGCGGCGGGTATCGCGGCGGCGTGCTTCGTCAGGTCGATCCGCTTCGCGGCTTCCTCCGGCGACACGCCCTGTTTCCGCAGCGCCGTCGCCTGCTCGTAGAAATCCCGCCAGTAGGCCTGCAGGTTGCGGAGGTGGTCCTTGCCCTTGAACACGTTGCCGTGACCCGGGAGCACCGTGTCGAAGTCGAGCGTCATCACCTGCTCCAGCGTCGCCGGCCATTCCTGGACGAAGGCGTCGCCCGTGTACGACAGCCCGCTCGTGATCATGTCGCCCGTGGCGATGATCCGCTCCTTCGGCAGAAACACGACGACGTCGCCGTCGGTGTGCGCGCGGCCGAGAAAGCGGATCTGAATTTCACGGCTGCCGCGATGCAGCGTCATATCGCGCGACAGCGTCGTGTTGGGCGGCGTCGGCTTGAGCTTCGGCTGTTCGTCGGCGTACAGCTGGTGAATCGCGAGCTGCCGTTCGAGAATCGCGCGCTGCTGCGGGTCGGTGGCCTCGGAGATCTGCCGTTTGAGGGCCGTAAATCGGCTCGCGATGGCGTCCCTGCCGTTCGTGAGGTACGTGCGCTCTTTCAGCACCGGGCCCAGGAGCCGGCGCCGCGTCGTCTCGTGGCCGATGAGCGTGACGTCGGACCCGAACACCTGATTGCCGAACGCGTGATCGTAGTGGTAATGCGAGTCGACGACGTATTTGACCGGCTTGCTCGTGAGCGTTTTCACGTCCGCGATTAACGCGGTGGCGGCTGCGGCCGTAATGCCGGGATCGACGATGAGCACGTCGTCGTCGTTCACGATCACGACGGCGTTGCTGACGGTCGTCATCGATCCCGTGGTGGTGGCGTAGAATACGCCCTCCGCGACTTTCTCGAAGTTCCGCGATGGCAGCGAGCCCGCCACCGGCGGCATGGTCATCGCCCCTCCGCCGCGCTGCGCCTGGGCAAGCAGGGCATAGGTGAGCATCAACAGGGCGACAGCCGGAATCATGACAGTGCGCAAACGCATATGAGTCTCCTTTTGGCGGGTCCACAGAACAGGACCCGCCCTACGTACGTAGGCCGGGTCTTGGTTTGTAGACCCGGCGTTCATTGTGCTCCGACGACCTGCCGGATCATCCCGTCGGTCTTGCTGTAGATGTACAGCTCGCCATTGGCGTCGAGCGCCAGACGGGCGTCGGCGCGCTTCGATCCCGACACGGTTCCGCGGCCGGGCAGATCGGGATCCTTGCCGCCTCGCGCCTGGTAGGTCGCCTGCGCAATCGGCATGAAGGTGTCGTAGTCCTGATCCTTCCAGCGAAACGTGATCGCGTGCATCGGCGCCAGCGTGTTCGGATCGCCGTCATCGGCCGCCAGCATGTCCGTGAACTCGGCGTACCAGAATCGGCCCATCGACAGATCCGAGAAGACATACTTCCCGCGCAACGCCGGAAGCGCCGTGCCGGCGTATACGTAGCCGCTGCCGATCGCATCGCCGCCTGACGGCACGTGCCCGTACTGAATCGCTGGATACGCCGGCACCACGACCTCATCGGTCACGGCATCGCCAATCTGTACCGCGATCGTGTCAACCGCGGGGAGCGGTGCAATGACGTTATCGGGCTGCAGCAACTGGTTGCCTTCGCGCTGCGAGTAGCCGTAGTTCGCGCCCTTGCGGATGATGTTGACCGTCTCCCACGTGCGAAGGCCGATCGAGGTCGCGATCAGGTGATGGCGCCGGGCGTCGGAGGGGTCGGGTGCCCAGCTCAACCGGTGCGGGTTGCGCAAGCCATACGCCCAGATTTCCTTCCGTGCCCCCGGCTTCGCCACAAACGCATTGTCGTTCGGGATCCGGTAGCGGCCGTTCTCGCCCAGCGCGGCCGTCTCCGCGTGCTCGCCGATGTCGGGCACGATGCGGAGGATTTTTCCCACGAGCGTGTCCAGCCGCTGCGGATTGGGACGGATCGCCGTGCGCGATTCGCCGGCCCCGCCGTCGCCGACGCCGATGTACATCACGCGCCATTCGGCGTCGCCGCGCCCCGCGGCGGGATGAAACACCATCTCGCCCATCGGGTGAATGCGCCCGTTCAGCTGGAGGCGCATGACCTCGCGCGCCGTACCCTCGAACGTGGCATTACGAAGATTGGTGTCTGTCCACTCGACCAGAATCGACTCGAAGGGAATCGGTCCCGGCGTCGTGACCGCAGCGGTCGGTTCGTACCCGAACGGGCCGAATGTCAATCCCGGATGGTGGCGCGTGTCTGGACGCTGCGAGCCGGGCAGCGCCACGCTCTCCATGTGCACGGTATAGAACGTGCCGTTCCTGCGGTAGTCCGGGTCGAATTGAAACTGGCTGACGCCGCTGCTGAAACCGACTTCGTACAACAGCCGGTCGAAGAGTCCGGGCCGGTCGTCGCGGCCGTTGAAGTCGAGGTACGTCACGAGCGCCCGGGTGTTCTTATCGAAGATGTAGATCGGCCCGTTCATGTCGGCGAGAAACAGCCGCCCGGTTGCGCCAGGCTCGTCGCGGATGGTGTTGACCCGCGCCAGCATGCCGTTTACCTGGCCCTCGCCGTCAATCCGACCGGTGACGGGAAGCTCGGCGACATCCCTGATCTCGATCATGATTGCTCCCGGCGGCGCCGGCGGCGCGGCGCTGAGCACGATCGACCCGACGAGGATGAGCGCAGGAGTCGCGAACCGCATTACTTCGTGCTGCCGACCACCTGGCGGATCATGCCGTCGCTCTTGCTGTAGACGTAGAGCTCGCCATCGTGATCGATGGCAAACCGCGCATCGGCGCGCCCCTGGTTCGCCACGCGCTGCCGTGAGGCGAGGCGCTCCTCCTTGCCGCCGCGGACGTGATACGTCAACTCGTTGATGGGGAACATGGTGTCGTACACCTGTTTGCCCGCATCGGGGGAGTCGTGGGGGTTGTCCCACAGGAACTTCACGTCGTAGTACTTCGCGAGCGTGCCGGCGTTGCCGTCGGAGTCGGCGGCGAGCATCTCCTTGTAGTCGGCGTACCAGAAACGACCGGTGGTGATGTCGCCGAAGATGTATTTGCCGGTCAGCCCGGGAATCAGCTTGCCGTCATAGACGTAGCCAGACCCGATCGCGTCGCCCCCGGCCGGGTCGTGCGGGTATTGAATGACGGGATACTTCGGCGTGACGACGTCGTCTGTGATTTCATCGCCGATTTGCGTCGGGATCTTATCCAACTCGGGAAGTGGTCCATGCGATCGCTGATCGGGCGACAGCACCTGGTTGCCTTCCCGGTACGGCCAGCCGTGATTGCTGCCGCGTTCGATGACGTTCACCGTCTCCCACGTGCGGTATCCGACCGAGTTCGCCATCAGCGTCGCCCCGCGCGGGCTCGACGGATCGGGGCCCCAGCTCAGGCGGTGCGGGTTGCGAAGACCGTACGCCCAGATCTCGGGACGCGCGCCTTTCGTCTTCACGAACGGGTTGTCGTGTGGAATGCGATAGCGACCGTTGTCGCTCACCGTGCTCGTCGCGGCGTGCTCGTTCAAATCGGGAATGATGCGGATGATCTTGCCGACGAGGTTGTCGAGACGCTGCGGGTTGTTGCGGATCGCGACGACCCGCGACTCTCCTGATGCCCCGTCGCCAACCTCGCCATACAGCACGCGCCAGTCGGGATGGCCGGGGCGAGCGGCGGGGTTGAACGTCAGATCACCCATGGGGTGGCTCCGTGTGTTCAGCCGGACACGCATCAGTTCGCGGGCCGTGCCTTCAAACGCCGTATTCGACGGGTTCGTGTCGGTCCATTCGATGAGCACCCCCTCGTTGATCGTGGTGCCGGGGGTGTCGATTGTTGCCGTGGCCGAGTACCCGCCGAGGGTCAGGCCGGGGTGGTTCCTGTTGTCGGGGAGGGCCGCCACTGTCAGGTTCGGGTCTTCCATGTGTACCGTATAGAACTTGCCGGTCCGCCGGTAGTCGGGGTCGAAGTGAAACCCATTCAGGCCGTTGCCGTATCCGCTGGTGATGAAGAAGCGGTGGAACATGCCCGGGCGGTCATCGCGTCCGTCGAAGTCCAGATACTTCGTGAACTGCCTGGTCTTCTTATCGAGGATGTAGAGCGGGCCGTTCATGTCGGCGACGAACAGCCTTGGCGCGCCCCCCGGTTCCTCGCGGATCGCGTTGACCCTCGAGAGCAGCACCTCGTTGCTGGTCTTCCCGATCGGAAGACCGGTGATGGGCATCGTCGCGAAATCTTGAATCTCGAGCGTGAGAGGCTGCTGCGCCTGTAGGGCGGCAGGCAGACCGAGCAGCGCGAGCAGGAAGCAGACAGTCCGCATGTTTGACCTCGAAAGGGAAAGGAAGGGGGTATTTTACACGGGGTTGGCCTCTTTCTTGCTCCCAAAAAAGTTGGAGGAGAACGCTTCATGGCGATACCGAACCACAAGAACGCATCAGACCTGGGTCAGCAGGCCATTGCATTGGCCGAACAGCTGGGCCGCATCGCGGGAACCATAGAGGGGACAGCCGAAGCCTGGCTGAACCGGCAGACACTCACCGACCAGTTGACGCGGGTCCGCGACGGCGCGACAGAGATGCTCGACACCCTCACGAACGGGACAAAACGAGAGAAGACCACGAAGGGCGCTGCATCTGCGACCACGCGTGGCGCCGATCCCGCCCATGCGCCGGGCAAGCAGCGCCGCAAGCCGGGGCCGACGCTGCATGGCGTGAAGAAGTCGGATGAGCAGATTCCGAAGCTGAGAACGGCGGCGTTCAACCGTCAGCGTCGCAAGACTTACGCCTGAGGGTCCGGCACGTTCTCGCTGGCGCGTTGTAGCGCCTGTCGCAGCATCTCGCGTCCGAAGGGCTTGGTCACGTAGTCCACGGCGCCCTGCTTCCGCATGCGCATCACCGTGTCCATGTCCTGCGCACTGCTGGCCATGATCACCGCGGTTTGTGGCCAGCGGTTGCGCACCTGCTCGGTCAGCCAGATGCCGTCGTGCACCGGCATCATTACGTCGCACAGAATGATCGCCGCGGGCTCGACGCCCATGTGGGTGAGGGCCTCGGTGGCGTTGGCGGCCTGCCTGGATTCGTAGCCCCAGCCGCCCAGCCAGCGCGTGAGCAGCTTCCTGATGGCTTCCTCATCGTCGACGACCAGCACGTAGGCCATAACAGAGCCATCATAGCCGCTCGTGGTCGCCGATGTCTTGCATTCCCCTGTGAAACACGACATTATCCGTCCCTGTGAAGACCATTTATCTGCTTTCGGCCGGCATCGCTGCGCTCACGTGCGGCGTGACGGCGCAGGGCGTGCCCACGCCGGAGTTTCAGATTCCGGCGATTCGCGAACCGCATCACTTCGTCAAGCTCGACAATCCGTACGCCCGCGTGCTCGACGTGACGGTGCCGCCCCACGACTCGACGCTCTTTCATATTCACGAAAACCCGTACTTCTGGATTTCGATCGGTGCCGCGAAGCTTCGCGGGCTCACCCTCGGCGCCACGGACTTCGGCGTCATTGAGCCGGAGGACGCCGAAGTGCGATATTCGCCCGTCGTCACCCACCGGGTCGGCAATGTCGCCCCCACGACGTTCCGGAACATCACCGTCCAGATTCAGGGCCGCGACACCTCGTCGCCCACGGGATCGTTCCAGGCGGCGCCACGGCCGGCCGGGTACCAGGCCACGCCGGCGCTCGACAACGAGCTCGTCTATGTCGCGCGGCTGATTCTCGAGCCGGGGCAGTCGACCGGCCGGTACACGCTCCCGCGGTCGGGGCTGTGGATTGCCGCGCGCGACGGGGTGGTCTCGATTGAGCGACCGGGCAACCCGGCACACCGCATGGACGTCAAAGCCGGTGACTTCGACTGGCATACCGGGCCGGTCACCCATACCATCACCAACATCGGGAAGACGCGCTTCGAAGCGATCGAAGCCGTCTGGAAATAGTCACGAAGGCTCCCCTCGGTGCCCGCTCTGACGTTTTATCCTCAGCCTAGCTCGCATGCGCATGCGCGCGACAGATTTGCGGCCAGCGACGAGCTCGAGCGTGCGCTCGCGCAGCGCGTTCGAGGCGAGGTGCGTTTCGACGCCGGCGCCCGCGCCCTGTATGCGACCGACTCGTCGAACTACCGGCAGATCCCGATCGGCCTTGTCATCCCGCTCGACGACGCCGACGTGGCGGCCACGATCGCGGCGTGTCGCGCGGTCGGCGCGCCGGTCCTGCCGCGCGGCGCAGGCACGAGCCTGGCCGGACAATGCTGCAATGTCGCGGTCATCCTGGACTTTTCGAAGTACCTGAACCGCATCATCTCGCTCGATCCGGCGGCGCAGATCGCGCGTGTGCAGCCGGGGATCGTGCTCGATCGCGTACGGGATGCGGCCGAAGTGCATCACCTGACCTTTGCGCCCGATCCGGCGACGCACAGCCGATGCACCCTCGGCGGAATGATCGGCAATAACTCGTGCGGCGTCCACGCGCTGATGGGCGGCAAGACCGTCGACAACGTCCACGAGCTCGAGGTGATGCTCTACGACGGCACCCGGATGACGGTCGGCAAGACCAGCGATGCCGAGCTCGAGGCCATCATCGCGGCGGGTGGCCGCAAGGGGGAGATCTACGCCGGGCTCAAGTCGATTCGCGATCGGTTTGCGCCGCTGATCCGCGAGAAGTTTCCGCGGATTCCGCGCCGGGTGTCGGGCTACAACCTTGACGAGCTGCTGCCCGAGAACGGCTTTCACGTCGCGCGGGCGCTGGTCGGCAGCGAGGGCACGTGCGTGACGGTCCTCGAAGCGACCCTGCGACTCACCGCCAGCCCGCCGTTTCGCCGGCTGGTGTGTATCGGTTTTCCCGACGCGTTCATCGCAGCCGACCATGTGCCCGGCATCCTGACGCACAAGCCGATCGGCCTCGAGGGATTCGACAACGCCATCCCGGATTCGCTGCGCGCCAAAGGGATGCGGCTCGACGAGTTGAAGATCCTGCCCGAAGGCCACGGCACGATCCTCGTCGAGTTCGGTGCATGGACGAGCGAGGAGGCCGACACACAGGCAGACAACTTCGGCGCCTGGCTGGCGACGCTCGTCCCGCGGCCGAATTACATGGTGTGCACGCCGCATCAGGCGGCGCAGGTCTGGCACGTCCGCGAGTCGGCCCTCGGCGCGGTCGCGATTCAGCCGGGGAAGAAGCCTGGATGGGAAGGCTGGGAGGACGCCGCGGTGCCGCCCGATCGTCTGGGCTCGTACCTCCGGACACTGTTCACGCTGATGGCCGAGTACCAGTACGAGAGCCCGCTCTACGGCCACTTCGGCGACGGCTGCGTGCACATGCGCATCAACTTCGATCTCGAAACCGAGCCGGGCATCATGAAGTTTCGGGAGTTCGTCGATCGGGCCGCCGACATCGTCACGGCGCACGGGGGGTCGATTTCGGGCGAGCACGGCGACGGACAGGCGCGCGGGGCGCTGTTGCCGAAGATGTTCGGCCCCGAGCTCATGGGAGCGTTCCGCGAGTTCAAGCGGCTGTGGGATCCCGACAACAAGATGAACCCGGGGAAGCTGATCGATGCGCGCCAGCCGCACGCGGATCTTCGACTGGGCGCCGACTATGGTCCGAAAGCGGTTGAGACGCACTTCCGGTTTCCCAACGACGGCGGCTCGCTCGCCAATGCGACGCTGCGGTGCGTGGGCGTCGGCGCGTGCCGCAAAGAGGACAGCGGCGTCATGTGCCCGAGCTACATGGCGACCCGCGAAGAGAAGCACTCCACGCGCGGGCGGGCGCATCTGCTGTGGGAACTGCTGCAGGGAGAGGTGCTCGAGGACGGCTGGCGAAACGAAGACGTCAAGGAAGCGCTCGACCTCTGCCTGTCGTGTAAGGCCTGCAAGACCGAGTGCCCGACCAATGTGGACCTTGCGACATACAAGGCCGAGTTCCTGGCGCACTACTGGGAGGGACGATCGCGTCCGCTGTCGGCCTACGCGTTCGGCATGATCGATCGATGGGCGCGCATGGCGTCGCGCACCCCTGGCGTGGCCAACGCGTTCGCGCGGTTTCCGTTGACGAGCGGGCTGGCGAAATCGCTGCTGCACATCCACCCCAACCGGTCGCTCCCGCAGCTTGCGGCGCGCACCTTCCGCCAGTGGTACGCTCGGCGTGCCAGCGTCGGGCGGAACGTGAGTTCCGCCGGGGCCGGCTCGGCGCCTCGTGGAGCTGTGCTACTGTGGGCCGATACATTCACGAATTATTTTCAGCCGCACATAGCGGAAGCTGCGTACGACGTGCTTTCGGATGCGGGCTTCCGCGTCAAGGTGCTGCAGCGCCACGTGTGCTGCGGCAGGCCGCTCTACGACTTCGGCATGCTCGACAAGGCGAAGCAGTACCTGACCGCGTCGATGGACGCCGTCTCCGAGGAGCTGGCGGCCGGCACGCCGATCGTGGTGCTGGAGCCCAGCTGCGCGAGCGTCTTCCGTGACGAGGCGGTCAACCTGATTCCGGAGGATCCGCGGACGGCCCAACTCAAGCGGCAGACCTTTCTGCTGAGCGAATTTCTGGTGACGCACGCGCCGGAGTTCAGGCCGGCAGAACGGCCGCAGAAGATGCTGGTGCACATGCACTGTCATCACCGCGCGATCTTCAATATGAAAGACGACGTGACCCTGCTGACGGCGACCGGCGGCGACGTGAAGGTGCTCGATTCGGGCTGTTGCGGAATGGCCGGGCCCTTCGGGTTCGAACAGAAGAGCTACGACGTGGCGCAGACCCTGGGCGAGCGCGTGCTGCTGCCGGCCGTCCGCGCGGCCGAGGCCGGCACCGTGATCGTTACCGATGGATTCAGCTGCCGCGAGCAGATCTCGCAGAACACCGAGAGGCGCGCGGTGCACATCGCCGAGGTATTGGCGGGAAGAACCTAACTTCATGGATCAGACCCACTCCGTCGACATATCAGACTCACGGAATCCCGATCAGTGGCTCCCCGTGCTGCTGCTGCTGTTCGTCGGCAGCGGATGCGCGGCGCTGATCTACGAGATCGTCTGGTTCCAGATGCTGGAGCTGTTCGTCGGCTCTTCGTCGGTCTCCATCGGGGTGCTGCTGGGCACGTTCATGGGCGGCATGTGCCTGGGCAGTTTTCTGCTGCCGCGGTTGATCTCGCCGCGCCATCATCCGCTCAAGGTCTACGCGCTGCTCGAGATCGCCATTGGCGTGATCGGCCTGCTCATGCTGCTCGTGCTGCCGATGGTGGGGTACGTGTACACGGCATGGGGCGGCTACGGCGTCTCCGGGTACCTGCTCCGCGGCCTCGTGGCGAGCATCTGCCTGTTGCCGCCGACGCTCGCGATGGGCGCGACGCTGCCCGCGGTTGCGCGATGGGTGCAGACCACACCGACCGGCGTGTCGTGGCTGGGGTTCTTCTACGCCGGCAATATTGCCGGTGCGGTGGTCGGCACGTTGCTGGCCGGGTTCTACCTGCTGCGCGTCTTCGACATGCACACCGC